>JACLAD010017334.1_pt1 | contig 14692 bp, 5 predicted proteins | sample 8027901 | NCBI WGS metagenome assembly JACLAD01 (sample SAMN15725071, study PRJNA655200) | protist metagenome | isolation source: fluorescence activated cell sorting (FACS) single amplified genomes of... | place: Spain: Blaines Bay Microbial Observatory, Mediterranean Sea | collected 2016-07-05 | reverse complement strand
TATAACTATACGGATAGAGATTATTTTCATAAATTTTCCTATCGTATGTCAGATTCATGGTTATTACAACGTTTTTTAATGTTATTGTCTGTTTTTGTTATCTATGGTATCGTGAATCAAATACTTATTTTACAAATGCCAGATTCTAATTATGTACGTTTTAATGTATGCACTCATGTACATTTAGGATTTGTATTAGAATGGGAAGTAATTGAATTTATTGAACAAGTTATTTTTGTTTTAGCATTGTATCAATTATGGGATGTTATTGATGCATTCAATATCAGTGTAAGTATAATATTCGATATATATATCAATATATATATATAGACATTCAATAACATACACACGCGCATACATACATACATCTGTATAGATTACTAACTTTACATACAAATACATACACACATACATATATACATACATACATACATACATACATTTGCAGGTTGAATTGTTATTTATTTTTTGTATTTGGGTAGTATGGTATGGTATACGTGTTGGATTAGCTATTGCATCAACAAATGAAGGAGAAGAGTTATGGGTCAAATATGAACCTTTATGTGTCATTGTTCGTAGTGTTCTTTTATTTATAGTAAGCGTTTTAATACCATTAATGAATTCATATGGTATATCTAAAAGTGAAGTAACATTATGGTCGTTCCCAATTGCACTTGAATCGTTAGATACGGTATTAAAGGACCATTTATGCATGCAAGTCTTTCAACAATACATGACGCAATCATTAGCGGTTCAACATGTAAATTTTTGGCTGTCAGTTGAATTATACAAAGATATTGATGATGAGGGATTATCGGGCGAATACAATGTGGAACGATTAGAGGAAGCACATAGAATATATGCAGAATATGTTGATATAGATGCTGGTAGTCCAATTACTATATTGTCCATATCTGAACGTGTAAATATTAACAATGAATTGAAATATGAAAGGGCACCATTGACATTGTTTGATGATGCTCAACGTACTGTATTTAAACATATGGAAGCGACATTTTTCCCACGATTTTTAAAATCACGTTTGTATCGAAAGCTACATCAAAAATTAAAAATACAGCAACGTATGTATGGAGCTTTAAAAGCAAACGATATGATTAACGATACTGTCGTTTGAGATTTTATAAAATATCATATGTATGTGGTGCGCATGTTGAATGTATGATAGTAATAATATGATACGCTTTTGTTTCATAATATATATATGGGTGAAAGGCGAGAAAAAAGAGGGTTTGGAGTTTGGGGAGTACACAATCACAAAATACGAATACAGCAGAGAGTCGGGGGTGTGATTTTTGTTTTAATTGCGTATTTGTCATATGTATTTTTGTTGTGTGTTGTGTGTACCAAAAACTACGAAGCGTAAAAATGTAATTTTTATACGTACACGAGTGGGTATTAAAATACTTGTATTATTTTTTTGTATTTTTGAAAGCATGATCGAAATTATCACTGAAAATTATATCATACACCACCACACCACCTCTCTACTTTTTTACACTCAAAACTTTTATATTAATAAATGTATATATCATATTGAACACACATATCTCTCACATCTCTTTGAAGCAGACACAAGCACGTCTAGTCAATTTATGCTTCCCTTTGCATGTTAATGTATGAGCATTTGCTTTAACCAAGCATTCTCCATGTGTCCCGATTCCAGAAGCTGGATTAACTTGGCATGGTTGATCCGGGCCTATATTGTATAAATGTTGGATATAGATATGATGAGTGAAATGTTAGAAAATCGATTTAAAACAGGTGTATATATATATATAGAGAGAGAAATTTCTAGTTAATGTGTGCTTACCTTCATTTTGGTCACATGTAGTACATGATTTGAATAACTTTAATAATGACTGGCAATTATTTAATGCTTGCAATTCTGAATCAATACATATCATTTTTCTTTTACGACAAACTGTTTCACACGATTCACCATAATCCCCAACAACATTTGCACCACCTTTTTTATTTTGCCAGTGTTGGTTATTATTTACTACATTGGCATTATTATTATTTTTGTTATTATTATTATTATTATTACTAACACCACCACTATTCTCATCGCCATGTTCGCTGCACGCACACACCCTTCGCGTGTCTATATCTTTACCTCCACAACCAGCAACAGAGCCTTTTGCATATACGCATGTATTTGCATGATAGTGACATATACCATTTGCATAGTTACTACTGCTAGTTATGCCACTTATACCATTCGACTTGATATCAATTAAACAGGACTGGCAATTTAAAAAACCTCTTAAATTATAACAATTATTAAACTTAGCTGTTTCAATACTATTGCACTTTAGTTTCTCATTGGTTTGCGTATCGCATGCTTCTGAACAACTTTGCCCGGGAGTACCTAAAACAATTTTAGAATCCCCATTTAAATGGATATGATCTTCCCGATTGGAGGCATAACGTAACATTGAATCAACTTGACTATGATCGCAAGGGCTAATATCTGTCCCTGAGCACCTGTTTTTATCAAAACCTGGATTTGCAGGGCGATAATTACATTTTCCAGCTAACAACGTCTGTTTAAATACCATTGGCTCGAGTTTTTCTTTATTATTGTCCATGTATCTATCAATAATACTCTGTTCATTGATTGCAATATTTTTTCCATCCGTATTGGTGGTACTTTTTGCCTGTTCTTGAAGTAAATCATCTCCAATCTTAACAATTGCTTCAGCCATTTCTGAATTTTGTTTTACATCACATCTAAATGCTGTGCCACTTAAATGAGCATATGACATACGCAACGATGTCCAATCCCAATTATATTCATCCGCTTTGCCCAATGCATAATGTACAAACGGCAATCCGAACTGGCAAATTGTTTCTCCTGGTTTCAATATCAAAAATGCATGGCATGGTTTTACTTTCATTTTTTTAAATATACGTGGCACCAAGTAGGATAAAAAGGCAATACCTCTTGATGTTAATTCCACAACTTTTTGTGGTAATTTTAATTCCATAAAGCATGTGTTTTGAAAAACAGTTTTGTCGTCTTCCTCGCCCGATGTAGATTTAGGAGCATTTTCATGTTGTCCAATGGTTCTAACAAATGTAAATGCAGATGCAAATGGATAATCTTTAATTTCATCTTTTAAAATGGACAATGTCATTGCAACGTTACTATTACCACCCATATTAATAATTAATATTTGAACTACACCTTCATCATATAAACCACCAGGTGCAGAATTTAATTCATTAAAAATACTTCGAATCGTAGTTCGTAATTTAGATGAGGCAGGATCAATTACAGGGACAACAATGTATAACCATGGAGAAATATACGGTTCTGTTACCGTTGTTTTGCTTTCTTTTAAAGATTCTTGTTTCTTTAATGCAGCTGCATTGAAAAACGTAGGAAATTCAATATCTGTATCTACATCTGATAATTTCCATTTACTACAATCAACAGTTGGTCCTTGTAATTTTATAGGCGTATCTTTTTTAACTGATTTTAGAAACGAATTTGTATCTACTTCGTCCTTCTTCTTATCATCATTATTGTTGTTGTTGTTTTCATTATTATTGTTATTATTATTATTATTATTATTATTGCTTTTGCTTGCAACATTTGTTAAAGAATTACCACTATTGCTAATACTCTTAACATTTTTCTTTATCATATTATCCTTGTTTGCAACTTTATTTTTTAATTCACGCAACGTTGCAGTTAATTTAGACAATTTATCTTTTCCATCCCATTTCTCCGTCAGTTGGTCTTCTTTTTTATGCAAATAGGATATAACACGATTATGGCGTCTTATAACAGAGAAAAATGCAACTAAATAAACAATCAAAAATGTGACACATATACCAATGAAATATTTTTTCCCACAGAAATAATCTGTACAACCTTCATTGTTCGTTTTTTTAGTGGGCAAAACGTTAATTTTTATATTTTTACTTTTTCGTTTGCTACTACTGTTGCTTCTACCCATGCCATTCGATTTTGTATTTCCTTTCTTTGGCATCTTACTGACGGTTGGTTCCCCTTTTGTTTTTTCTTGCTATTTTTTTCTTTTTTTAAAAATAGGGGGTTTCTCCGTTCCCTTTTCTCTTGATGATTTGCACATTTGTTATATAAATTAATTATAATAAATTCAAACAAAGAAAGAAGAAGAGTGCAAGAAGAAGTGTGCATGTTAACTTAAAGTCAACAAAAAAAAATTGGTGTAGTATGCATTTATAGTAGTGTAAGAGATAGGGAGAGATTGGTTAACAACAGCACAACAGCACAACAGCTGGACATTGGACAGCACAATAACAACAGCCTTTAATTTTTTGTCAATCTATAGGATCTATTTATTAGTGTTTTTTTTTTTGTGGTTTTGCTTTTGTGGTTTTAAAAGTCTCAGGGTGAAAAATGTGTACACTGAAAGCGTACTTCTCGCTTCTCTTCTTGGTCTAATATATTTATTATAGAGTGCTCGGTTTATGATTTCTATGATATTTTATAAACTTGTCTTCCGTATGATACAATTATATATTAATAAGAAAATCAATTAATCTCAGAGTTAAAATTACACTCTCCTCCTCTCCATTAATATATGAGAATTATGATATTATCATCATATGCATATCATATGTATTTTTAATATTGATGTTAATTGCATCATCCAAAACCATCAAGTTGTTGGATTGTTTCTATCATCTAAACCTCTGCCACCATGTGCTTGGCCCATTTTCGGTACTAATTCATCCATATTATTATTCAATGTATGCAATTTATGTTGCATAGATACACTTAGTTGTTGAACACCTTCTAAACTTGTCGTGATTTTACCCCAGAATTTCTTTTGATTCATATGAATCATCCCTACTGCTTCCACCATCGTTTTTCCAGCAAGCATTTTATCCAATTTTTTTACGTACAATCCAATAAAATGATAGGTATCATATGAAAGTAATTTTGGCATTAAACCACGATATGGTACAAATAATTGACACATATAATTACCACTTGCATCTTGTGTCGTTGGATTTGAAAATATTCTTGGACCACAAAAATTAATATTTTGGAAAAAACGTTTTCTATTTTTTGCTAAATCTATTTTTCTATTAAACATCTTTGAATGATCTCGTGTTTTAAATATATGATTCATATGATTCAATGCTGCCATTAAAGCTTCTACACCAGTATGAATATATCCATCTACTTCCATAGTACGTTTGACTTCGTCATATAAATTATCATATGTAAGTTTACCACCTGCAACTAATGCAAATGGTACGATATCTTTCTGTTGAATATGGTATTCACTTCGATCACATATTTCTGATTTATCACAACAAATATTAGGAAAATAATCTGTGGTAGTTTTGAATGTCGTTTTACCATCTACAACTTTGTAAACTTTACCTTGAATCAGCATTTCATCAATATGCTCTTTGAAATTACAAAATTCTTCTATCATTTCATCACGATTTCGTAACATACATTTTGTTACATCAACTTCACCTGTAAGCTCTACAGCATTAACAACAGTCATACCAAAATCAAATTCTTTTTCACATGCTCCACGTCTATCTTGGGTGTTTTGTCCAATATTATCCTTTATTGAATCATGATAATCTTTTCTTATTTTTTGAGTTTGCCATGCACGTCGAAGTGGTGAAAGTAAACCTTCTGAAATATCTTTAGTTTCATCAACTTTCGCAGTTACTTTATCTAAACTTTTAACAACTTGATTCATTGTGTTGTGGGATGTTTCTGCCGTTTGTTCTACTTTTTGTAAGTTTCCCATATTGGTATTGACGTTTGCCATTAATTTTTGGAATATAGTAGCATTTTTAAGTTGCGAAGTTACGTTAAAGACGTCATTTATAGTTTCCATATTCTTGCTGCCAACCAAGTATGTAACTAAGCCTTGTTCTGAGCACTTGCTTACCTGTAGCATATCAACATTTTCGCATTTTGGATCAATGTGAAAAAGTTTCTCATGCAAATGCCATCTTCCTTCTGAGCTTTTAAAATATCGTTCTGGGTCTCCGTTAAAATTTTTTCTCACAAATTTACTTATTTTTTCTATGGTATCCTCTATCTTTATTCCTATTCCCCCAACATAAGTATTTTTTGAACTTCCTATTTCTGCCATAGCTTTTCCAATCCCTTTGAGAATTGGCATTGAGTCTACCAGGTGCTTAAATGTCTTTCCTACATCAGTATTTGCTTCTTTCAATTGATCGAATTCATTTTTTGTAATATTCTTCCCATTAAGTAACTTCATAACAATTGGCATAAAGGCTTTAACAATCTTAAGATCGTTTTCCTTCAAGTCTCCTAAAGACTGTCCAAGCTCGTTCAAAATAGGCATGGCCTTTTTGAAAATTTCAACAGTACGTGTTGGACTCACCGTCTGCAAGTATATCGCAAACTCTTGAACCATTGGTACCGCTTTATCAAAAACCTTAACAGTATCTGCCGCTTTTGTACTGATATTTCTTAGGTCTTTCATATCAATTTCCCTTATTTTATCACCTTTAAGTATCTTCATAAAAAGGGGCAATAACGATTTCACGATGTCAAGATCTTTCGCTTTCATGCCTAAAATAGTAGTGACAAATTTGTTTATTGTTTCTGGTTTAATACTTTTCAATAGAAAAGTTGGATCAAATTTTTGATGTTGTAAAGCTTTCGTTTTCAAATAACTTTTTAATAATTTACTTGTTCTAACTACTTTCATACGATTGTTTGCAGCTTCTAATTTCACACGAGTGTTTGCTGCTTTTACTGTTGCCGATGCTAAAATGAAACATAAAAAGGCAGTAAATATTATAAAAGACCGCGTGAATAGAAACTTGATAGAAGAAACTTTCATGTTGATCGTGAAAACTGATGGGTTGTTTCAAAATTTAGTATATTACAGATGCTATTGATACTACTGTCAAAAGTTTAGTTGATGTTAATATATATACGTTTGTCTTTACTTTATAAAATATTGTGTTGGGAGTCGTCTTGTGAAAGGTGTAATTAAGATTATATATATAAATAATATTATATATTATTGTTGTAAAAATCAACAACAATCCCCCCTCTTTTTTTTCGATTTGGATCCGCTGGGATCCGGGATTTGGGAAGTTTCTTATTGTTATACTTGTTAGACTATAGAGAAAAAAGGAAGAAAGAATTCCACACAGCATTTATAGATTATAGTCTTCCAGGGAGAACTTGATTCCACAGGCATATAGCATATAGCATAGAAGCAGCATTTTATCATTATCAAAAAATTATACTTTTAACTTATAATACTACCTGGTACTACTAATATATTAAATAATAATCTGGTAATGCACTAATAATAATAAGGAAGCACACTAATAAACTAATAAACTGTTGTTAAAAATAATACATTTTTCATTTAAACACAACGAAACCAAATCCACAACCAAGAACTACAACAACCTATAGTCCATAACAAAAGGTAATCGCCTGACATTCCATTTTATCATCGACGCACACTAAAATATATATACTACACAAATATATATATATACATATATATATATACATTATTACAACTACAATATTTTAGACGTCAAATTGTCCATAGAATACATAGTATATAATATTATATCCTTCATAATCTTCTTCTATTTCTTAGTTCCACAAAAACATTTTTTACGACAACAAAAAACACAATATGGGGAAAAATAGTAATAAAGATGAAGAATACGACGATGATTTTGATATGGGTGAGTTTCGGCAAAAATTTATTATGTTTGATCGTTTATTTTTCGAAGTTAGTAAAGCAGTATCATCAAAACATTTAAAACGTGAAATGGCACGTTTTTTTATATTTGTTGTAGTATTTTTACCATTTGTTATTTATCAAAATAGTGTGACACAAAGTTATGCATGTGAAAATACATTAAGACAAACATTTGAAAGAGCGCAATTTAGATCAGAAACTAATACCTTAATTACATTTAACGACATAGATTCATTAGAAAACTTTTATAATTGGGGACGGGAAGTGTTATTGCCAGGTCTTTATACAAATACTACATCAGCGACAGGTCCACATTCCGTGAAACACTACAACGAGTTGTTATGGGGTGTACGTTTTCGTCAAGCACGCGTAAAAACCGATGATAATTGCCCTTTGCCAACGGCAATCCAAGATTCTAATCTGGTTGATATGACAAATTGTGCAAGTGATTATTCAGATTTAACACGCGATACTTCATCGTATGGTGGCATAGTAAAAGCAACGAATCAAAGTCTTTATCGATGGTTACCATCATCGGAGACTGGCGATAGCCCATTGGAAAGTACAGCAAATATTAACCCTTTAACATATGGTGGAGATGGATATGTGTTTGATTTCAATTTAAATAGAACGAATGCATATGAAAGTCTGAAGTGGCTACAATGTGGAAATGGTGCATACTTTGACGAATTAACTGATCCATCCACGTGTATTCCATTTGGTGATGCTCAAACAAGAGCAATTTTCGTTCAGTTTACAACATTTAATGTAAATTATGATTTATTTGTACGAAGTGAATTTCGTATTGAATTTTCAGTTGCTGGTTGGGTTGAAACAGAATCATTGTTTTATCATGGCCGATTAATAGAGCGTGAAAGTTCCATGGCAACATTTGTTGGATTCTTAAATATTATTTTATGCTTTATCATTCTGATTGATACAGCTCAATATTTAAGTTCGTTTAGACGTGGCATTAGTGCCATTACATTTTGGACGTTACTGGATGGTATTATGTATGGTATATTCGTATTGCATATATATGATGCTATTCGAAAAGGAATTTTCCTTGATGATCAATTGCAAATAGTACAAGCATTGAATAAGCCAAGTACGTTTTACAACACATCGAGCTTGTTAATATGGCATCGTACGATGCAGCAATTATACGCCGTAAATACGGTCTTGCTAATCATACGAACGTTTAAATATTTGAATTTAACATCCGGTTTAGCAAGCGTATTTAGAACATTAGCAATGGCATTGACAGATATGATATATTTTCTAGTCTTGTTTTTCCTGATGTTCATCGGTTTCGTATTTAGTGGATATGTTCTATTCGGTCCACGAAGTGATGATTTTAAGACATTGCGTTCTAGTTCAGTAACATTATTACGGATGTCCATTGGGGATATTGACTTTAATAAATTTATAGAAGGGGATCGTCAAATTGCTCCAGCATATTTCGTTGTGTTTACCGTCTTGTTTTATTTCATCATGACAAATATTTTTTTATCCATTATTTTAGATGTATGGCATAAAGAAAAAGCACGTTTAGAAGCAATTCATGCAAAACAAGAAAATATACAATTAGCTGGCGATTTAAAAGATATGGTATTACAATACGTCAAAACATTAGTCAAACCAAGTACGTATTTTGAAATTTTAGATGTCTTTAGAAACCCGAAAACATGGCCACGATTTGTGTGGAGAAAATGTTGTGGCAAGCGGGATGATATGAGTATTGAGGAAATTAAAGAAAGGTTAAAATTATGGCGTAATAAACGTCAAAATCAAGATTATAATTTTGTTGATTTCGCGTTAATAGTAAGAGCATTAGAAGGTGGACATTTGAATCACAAAGACGTGAGTGACGAGCAAGTCCAAAGTGTCATGTCAATGTGCAAGCCACCACCAAATACAAAAATTGTATATATATATGATAAAAAACAAATGGAAGAAAAAGATGCGGCAATGAGAAAAGGACAAGATGGCTCGCCAAGTATGGATGAGTTTGCAGCCAAAAATATTCAATTAACATCGATTAAACGATTAGTTCAAGCAGTAGGGATGATTCATATGAATCAAAAGAAATTCTGGGGTAAAATCACGACAAGTTTAGAAGGTGTTCAACAACTAAGTGTATCTATGCAACATAAATTGCATACATTGAATAATAATATGGATGAATTAGTACCGAAAATGGGCCAAGCACATGGTGGCAGAGGTTTAGATGATAGAAACAATCCAACAACTTGATGGTTTTGGATGATGCAATTAACATCAATATTAAAAATACATATGATATGCATATGATGATAATATCATAATTCTCATATATTAATGGAGAGGAGGAGAGTGTAATTTTAACTCTGAGATTAATTGATTTTCTTATTAATATATAATTGTATCATACGGAAGACAAGTTTATAAAATATCATAGAAATCATAAACCGAGCACTCTATAATAAATATATTAGACCAAGAAGAGAAGCGAGAAGTACGCTTTCAGTGTACACATTTTTCACCCTGAGACTTTTAAAACCACAAAAGCAAAACCACAAAAAAAAAAACACTAATAAATAGATCCTATAGATTGACAAAAAATTAAAGGCTGTTGTTATTGTGCTGTCCAATGTCCAGCTGTTGTGCTGTTGTGCTGTTGTTAACCAATCTCTCCCTATCTCTTACACTACTATAAATGCATACTACACCAATTTTTTTTTGTTGACTTTAAGTTAACATGCACACTTCTTCTTGCACTCTTCTTCTTTCTTTGTTTGAATTTATTATAATTAATTTATATAACAAATGTGCAAATCATCAAGAGAAAAGGGAACGGAGAAACCCCCTATTTTTAAAAAAAGAAAAAAATAGCAAGAAAAAACAAAAGGGGAACCAACCGTCAGTAAGATGCCAAAGAAAGGAAATACAAAATCGAATGGCATGGGTAGAAGCAACAGTAGTAGCAAACGAAAAAGTAAAAATATAAAAATTAACGTTTTGCCCACTAAAAAAACGAACAATGAAGGTTGTACAGATTATTTCTGTGGGAAAAAATATTTCATTGGTATATGTGTCACATTTTTGATTGTTTATTTAGTTGCATTTTTCTCTGTTATAAGACGCCATAATCGTGTTATATCCTATTTGCATAAAAAAGAAGACCAACTGACGGAGAAATGGGATGGAAAAGATAAATTGTCTAAATTAACTGCAACGTTGCGTGAATTAAAAAATAAAGTTGCAAACAAGGATAATATGATAAAGAAAAATGTTAAGAGTATTAGCAATAGTGGTAATTCTTTAACAAATGTTGCAAGCAAAAGCAATAATAATAATAATAATAATAATAACAATAATAATGAAAACAACAACAACAATAATGATGATAAGAAGAAGGACGAAGTAGATACAAATTCGTTTCTAAAATCAGTTAAAAAAGATACGCCTATAAAATTACAAGGACCAACTGTTGATTGTAGTAAATGGAAATTATCAGATGTAGATACAGATATTGAATTTCCTACGTTTTTCAATGCAGCTGCATTAAAGAAACAAGAATCTTTAAAAGAAAGCAAAACAACGGTAACAGAACCGTATATTTCTCCATGGTTATACATTGTTGTCCCTGTAATTGATCCTGCCTCATCTAAATTACGAACTACGATTCGAAGTATTTTTAATGAATTAAATTCTGCACCTGGTGGTTTATATGATGAAGGTGTAGTTCAAATATTAATTATTAATATGGGTGGTAATAGTAACGTTGCAATGACATTGTCCATTTTAAAAGATGAAATTAAAGATTATCCATTTGCATCTGCATTTACATTTGTTAGAACCATTGGACAACATGAAAATGCTCCTAAATCTACATCGGGCGAGGAAGACGACAAAACTGTTTTTCAAAACACATGCTTTATGGAATTAAAATTACCACAAAAAGTTGTGGAATTAACATCAAGAGGTATTGCCTTTTTATCCTACTTGGTGCCACGTATATTTAAAAAAATGAAAGTAAAACCATGCCATGCATTTTTGATATTGAAACCAGGAGAAACAATTTGCCAGTTCGGATTGCCGTTTGTACATTATGCATTGGGCAAAGCGGATGAATATAATTGGGATTGGACATCGTTGCGTATGTCATATGCTCATTTAAGTGGCACAGCATTTAGATGTGATGTAAAACAAAATTCAGAAATGGCTGAAGCAATTGTTAAGATTGGAGATGATTTACTTCAAGAACAGGCAAAAAGTACCACCAATACGGATGGAAAAAATATTGCAATCAATGAACAGAGTATTATTGATAGATACATGGACAATAATAAAGAAAAACTCGAGCCAATGGTATTTAAACAGACGTTGTTAGCTGGAAAATGTAATTATCGCCCTGCAAATCCAGGTTTTGATAAAAACAGGTGCTCAGGGACAGATATTAGCCCTTGCGATCATAGTCAAGTTGATTCAATGTTACGTTATGCCTCCAATCGGGAAGATCATATCCATTTAAATGGGGATTCTAAAATTGTTTTAGGTACTCCCGGGCAAAGTTGTTCAGAAGCATGCGATACGCAAACCAATGAGAAACTAAAGTGCAATAGTATTGAAACAGCTAAGTTTAATAATTGTTATAATTTAAGAGGTTTTTTAAATTGCCAGTCCTGTTTAATTGATATCAAGTCGAATGGTATAAGTGGCATAACTAGCAGTAGTAACTATGCAAATGGTATATGTCACTATCATGCAAATACATGCGTATATGCAAAAGGCTCTGTTGCTGGTTGTGGAGGTAAAGATATAGACACGCGAAGGGTGTGTGCGTGCAGCGAACATGGCGATGAGAATAGTGGTGGTGTTAGTAATAATAATAATAATAATAACAAAAATAATAATAATGCCAATGTAGTAAATAATAACCAACACTGGCAAAATAAAAAAGGTGGTGCAAATGTTGTTGGGGATTATGGTGAATCGTGTGAAACAGTTTGTCGTAAAAGAAAAATGATATGTATTGATTCAGAATTGCAAGCATTAAATAATTGCCAGTCATTATTAAAGTTATTCAAATCATGTACTACATGTGACCAAAATGAAGGTAAGCACACATTAACTAGAAATTTCTCTCTCTATATATATATATACACCTGTTTTAAATCGATTTTCTAACATTTCACTCATCATATCTATATCCAACATTTATACAATATAGGCCCGGATCAACCATGCCAAGTTAATCCAGCTTCTGGAATCGGGACACATGGAGAATGCTTGGTTAAAGCAAATGCTCATACATTAACATGCAAAGGGAAGCATAAATTGACTAGACGTGCTTGTGTCTGCTTCAAAGAGATGTGAGAGATATGTGTGTTCAATATGATATATACATTTATTAATATAAAAGTTTTGAGTGTAAAAAAGTAGAGAGGTGGTGTGGTGGTGTATGATATAATTTTCAGTGATAATTTCGATCATGCTTTCAAAAATACAAAAAAATAATACAAGTATTTTAATACCCACTCGTGTACGTATAAAAATTACATTTTTACGCTTCGTAGTTTTTGGTACACACAACACACAACAAAAATACATATGACAAATACGCAATTAAAACAAAAATCACACCCCCGACTCTCTGCTGTATTCGTATTTTGTGATTGTGTACTCCCCAAACTCCAAACCCTCTTTTTTCTCGCCTTTCACCCATATATATATTATGAAACAAAAGCGTATCATATTATTACTATCATACATTCAACATGCGCACCACATACATATGATATTTTATAAAATCTCAAACGACAGTATCGTTAATCATATCGTTTGCTTTTAAAGCTCCATACATACGTTGCTGTATTTTTAATTTTTGATGTAGCTTTCGATACAAACGTGATTTTAAAAATCGTGGGAAAAATGTCGCTTCCATATGTTTAAATACAGTACGTTGAGCATCATCAAACAATGTCAATGGTGCCCTTTCATATTTCAATTCATTGTTAATATTTACACGTTCAGATATGGACAATATAGTAATTGGACTACCAGCATCTATATCAACATATTCTGCATATATTCTATGTGCTTCCTCTAATCGTTCCACATTGTATTCGCCCGATAATCCCTCATCATCAATATCTTTGTATAATTCAACTGACAGCCAAAAATTTACATGTTGAACCGCTAATGATTGCGTCATGTATTGTTGAAAGACTTGCATGCATAAATGGTCCTTTAATACCGTATCTAACGATTCAAGTGCAATTGGGAACGACCATAATGTTACTTCACTTTTAGATATACCATATGAATTCATTAATGGTATTAAAACGCTTACTATAAATAAAAGAACACTACGAACAATGACACATAAAGGTTCATATTTGACCCATAACTCTTCTCCTTCATTTGTTGATGCAATAGCTAATCCAACACGTATACCATACCATACTACCCAAATACAAAAAATAAATAACAATTCAACCTGCAAATGTATGTATGTATGTATGTATGTATATATGTATGTGTGTATGTATTTGTATGTAAAGTTAGTAATCTATACAGATGTATGTATGTATGCGCGTGTGTATGTTATTGAATGTCTATATATATATATTGATATATATATCGAATATTATACTTACACTGATATTGAATGCATCAATAACATCCCATAATTGATACAATGCTAAAACAAAAATAACTTGTTCAATAAATTCAATTACTTCCCATTCTAATACAAATCCTAAATGTACATGAGTGCATACATTAAAACGTACATAATTAGAATCTGGCATTTGTAAAATAAGTATTTGATTCACGATACCATAGATAACAAAAACAGACAATAACATTAAAAAACGTTGTAATAACCATGAATCTGACATACGATAGGAAAATTTATGAAAATAATCTCTATCCGTATAGTTATA
>JACLAD010000055.1_pt1 | contig 14695 bp, 15 predicted proteins | sample 8027901 | NCBI WGS metagenome assembly JACLAD01 (sample SAMN15725071, study PRJNA655200) | protist metagenome | isolation source: fluorescence activated cell sorting (FACS) single amplified genomes of... | place: Spain: Blaines Bay Microbial Observatory, Mediterranean Sea | collected 2016-07-05 | reverse complement strand
TCTTGTTAACTTTCTTGTATGTTGGAGTAGCGTTCAAGACCAACACAGTTGATGGTGAACTAATGCCCGATTTCGAATTTGTTGGAAATTTTTCTAACAGCGGCCTTCTTCTTGACGCATCAAAATACCCCGAACCAGCTGACATAAATAATAGGAAGAGAGGTCCCATTTGCTTACTACATATTCCAAAAACAGGTGGTGCTAGTTTAGAACAACGATTCTATAAATTTGGATTGTCAGTTAGTCATGAGTACCCAATTGAAAGTAGCGTTTGGAAAGGTGTACAACGTGGTGATGGTGGGTGTTTCTGGTGGCATGCAGTACCCCCTGCTCCTCCCAGAGAAGCCCTATCTGGCATCGATGTAGCTGTATTTGATTACTATACTAACTGCAGGGCGTTTGCCGTAGTACGTAATCCGTATGTACGATTCTTCAGTGAGTATGTTTATTTTGGAGGGCAAAAGGAGCTAGGTGACCTAGATGCATATACGAATGAGGTGTTGGCGTATGAAGGAGATGTTTGTAATCATGTTGGAGAACAGAAATTGAGTTTTTACGAAATTACTGCACGTAGATGGTGTCGGAGAGCCTTTTTAAATTATTTTTTAGTAGACTCGTCAAGTTTTTGTAGATTTGGCAAGTTTTAGACATTCTTGTTCAACCGAATTAAAATCTCAAAATCCGGATTTAGGGCTTTCATGGAATTTGAAAAGCCGTTGCAGAATTTCAAAAAAATCGTTTTATGCCCCAGGTCGAAAGGCATCGTTTTTCGAGTTTTCCGTCCGAACTCGTTTTCGGATTTTCTTCTGGTTGAAGAGATATCGCTTTTTAGATGCCGACTGGCGTTTTTTTCTTTTCAAAATTCGTCTTTTTGATGTCAAAATCATTGATTTTTTTTTTGCTGTGAAATTTTGAATTTCACACTACAGGTAGCAACTAGACCAGGCGCAGGTCATCATGTACCCCAATATTGCTTTTTCAAGAATATAGAAGTGGTTAGTATGAAGTTTGAAAATTTCGAAGGGGATTGTAAAAACTTTTTCGACAATGCCAACGACCGGGAAAATAATGAATTACTTGATGCTTTAGGTTACCATCTGCCTAGCTCTTTGCAACGTTTTGTAGATAGTATATGTTCACCTCTAAGTGGTGACTATACATGTGATAACGACCCAGACGCGGGATCATTCTCATGTAGACCTACATCTCGTACATCACGATTACACGATACCTTCACTTTCTCACAAGCTTTCATACAAAAAATCAACACGTACATTTTTACTACCTTCAAACAAACAAGATTTTGAAAAAAACTTAAAAAGTTAAAAACCGATTTCAAAAAAATTTAATTTTTGAAATCGGTTTAAATTTAGAGAAGGTTTGTCAAAGCAATTGTTGGTTGCGTTTTGTAATTTTGTTGTTGAAACCTTAAATTTGTATAGGTATTATGACCAAGATTTTGAAACGTTCGGTTATGACAAGGTGGAGGATGTGGCTCAGCTAAGCGCTTTGATCAACCGCCATATGCATTCTAAACGATAATTTTTTTTGCGATATATTTTAAAAAATCATACATTAACATGCTGTTTGGTAGTAGTTTGTTGGTATATTTGATGTGTTTGATAGTGAATTCTAGTAACTATGTTTTTCCAAAAATGTGTTTTTGTTTTCAGAGGACTCACGGCCGTGCGTTTTTTCCGGCTATATATTAATACACAGTAAAACCATGATAAGTTTTCGATGATAGACATCATTTACAAGTAATCCAATCACATTATCATTTTTTCCAAGTAGAAATAAATTAGTAGTAATTAGTTGTTAATTTATTTAAAGTCTAGGACCAATGACCCGTAATTCGCTCCATTCCGCAGAGAAGCCGCGGCGTGACGGGCGTCGGGATTCTTCTGAGTACTACCAAGATTACAAAATTTCAAATTTGGAAGAAACACATCAAACTAAAAGAACTTTGTACAAAACTATTCTATACGTATATGTTTTGTAAAGTTAGTTTTAGTTTTTTTAATATTTGAAATTTGTGTCATAAATGAGGTCGTACGATAGGCGTAGCAAAGAATCCTCTAGGAAGGGAGATCGCCGTCGGCATTATTCTGACGAATCTGAGGTATTAATCAAAACTCACAAGAAAATTAAAAAAAAAACATCAATAAACTAATACAAAACTCACAAAAATATTTTGTTATACGTCGAAATTGACAAAATTTGTTAATGAAACGTTTTCCAAATTTTGAGGAGGAACGCCGCAAAGATCGAGACCGCGAACGTCGCCGCGAACGTTCCGAGTATCCATATTTTTTGATTTTACTAAACAAAAACATACATTTTTGCATCAAACGTAGGAATGAAGTTCTATTTTGTTGTAGATGTTGTGTTTTGTGTTCTAAGGTTTAGTGATGACCGACGCGCGAGGAAGAGGAGTCGGAGCCGCCGCACTGACGACTCGCATATGATCCAGTAAAAATTAAAATCAAAGTTTCAAGTTTCAAACACTCAAAAACTGCAAATTTGATGAAAAATGCACGTTTTTCAATTTTTTTTCATACGTTCTTATGTTTTTGTTTTGTTTTTTAATCGTTTTTGTATTAGTGATGAAAGAGAGTTTCTTCGTGAGCAAGAATTACGCAAGAGGCGCGAACGGCATCGCGATTCTAGCTACGAGTACATTTACAAATTTTTAAGTTTATGAATACATTTTTATTGAAAATGTGTCCAAAATCAAAAGAATTCTTCCAAATTCAAAAAGCATGTTTTTGTTGTAAAAAGTCGCGATTCAAGAAGCCACCGTGATGAGTCGTTATATTCGTCCCGCCGTGGGGATCGTGAGCGTGACGACCGAGATCGGTAATTACGAAATTACAACAATCAAAATGCACAAAAAGCAAGCAAAAATGCATGTATTATACAACAAATTACAACAAATGCATTTTTTGATACTTTTTTAAAGTTTTTTGTGGTGTTTGCAATTTTAATTGAGGCACAGAGATGATGACCGGGATAGGGAGTCGCGCCGGCCAGAACGAGTGCGGGACCCACGTGAGCGCGGTATGCTGACAACATTACAAAACTTACAAAAAAACATGAAAATTATCGCAAAAGCAGCACATCCATATAGATATTTCTACGTTTTTGTACACAAAATCATTTTTTTATATCTTTGACGCTGTTTAGATAATAGGGATCGAGATATCATGTCGGACCGCCAGCGAGAAATGTCGCAGAGCATCGATTCTCCTCGAAAAGGTACATAATCCTGACAAATTTATCATTTTGACGTATTGTTTTATTTTGATGATGTTTTTGTGGTTACAATAAGTTGATAGGAGGATTAAGGAGACGATCGACATGCGAAGGGAGCATCGCGCTGCTCGTGATGATTCCGGGGTAGCATATTTACAACAATCAAATCATTTGACATTTTGTTGAAAATGTATTTTGTTTTAGCGTATAATTGTGTGCAAATGTATTATTCCATGTAAAATTATACCAGTCTGGGGAACAGTTGAGTGGTGGGTATGAGAGCATGCCGCCCATCGCGCCGATCTTCAGGCCTGGGGAGCTACCGAAAGGTCACGTTTTAATTCACAAGTTTTTGGTTGTGGTAACGAATGTGTGTGTTGGTTTGTGATTTGTGGTCTTGCGTCTTCAAAGACAGTTTTAGTACAGTAACTACAAATGCCAAGAACCGGACGTGCATTCTCGAGGTAATCACGGCAAAGTCGGAAAACCATGATTTTGGGAGTGTTTTACCCCAGCGTTGGCCATGATCGCACATGAGATGCATCAGTTGAACTCCAATCTCCAGAGAACGCAGTTTCTATATCGCTTACTCCAGAATGCATGGACGACCACGGCAGCATGCCTGCGCGTGGCGCGTTTTCCAAAACAAAAAAAAAGTACAGCAGCCAGCAAGACATGTTTCCTCTAGCACGATATAATGAACCACACCAAAAAGCGTATTTCTTAGGTTTTGTTGTGTTCAAAAACCAAATGTCACCAGGTTGGCATTTAGCAGACCACAAAAGTAAACAACCCGAGATCCTGGCAGCCGCGCGCGTCTGGGTCGGCGTCACATCATGGTATGTCACCTAGATTATTATGCAAAATTTACAAAACCATACGTTTGTGTAAGAAAATTTATATGTTTTGTGCATCTAGGTTAGAGATGGGAATACGGCACTTTGACACCCACTGCAAGGGCGCATGGCGTTCCGAACTACAGTGGTTCATTTGCAACTTACTCGGTACTTCTTACAAAATGTCAACAAATCACGTAAAAATCTACACAATACAAACAAAATTTAATGGGTTTGGTTGTATTTTTTGTAAAAAGATCCAATGTTGTCAGTGTGGGCCGCGATGCCTCGCGATATCAAAAGCCAATTCAGCATGGCCTTCATGGACGTATTTGATTTTTCCATCCACGAGTGTCTACCTTGGTTTGATGACCTCGACCTAGCGTTAGCACTACGCCAGGCCTTAGAAATAGCATTAAAACAGGGAAGATTTTGGATGGATGCTGCTGAGAAGAGTGGGGCCTTAGCCCATTAAGATTTTTGTTGTTTTGTCACATATTGAATCGTTTCATTGCTCCCACCATAAAATATGTACAGCTAGCAACACCCAAAATCTTTTAAATCACCTCCATAAGGCTGTAAAATTGTTTAGTCTGTAAGATTGTTGGTGAATTAGAAGTGGGACATTCAAAACTGTTTTCATGTTTGGCTTACGGTTCAAGCATTCTTCAATATGTTGTTTGTCTTCTTAGTATGTAGTTTAGTGTTAGGTGTATCTTCTCAAGGACAAGACACATGTAGGGAGCTCGAAGATACTGGTTTTTACGACCAAGCATTCAATGATTTTAGTGCTCTGTCTGGAGATCCAGAGTATGATTTCGAATTGGCGAAAGGTGTATGTGAACATGCCCTACAATCGGCCTGTTTTGTAATACAAATCATAAACAACCAGCTTTACGTAGCTCCACCGTCGTATGAGGGGTTCCAATCTAGGTTTAGGATCACACTAATACAATTACAAAATGTAGTAAACAAGCTTGGGCCACTACCGGATTGTCAATTTGTTATAGATATAGGTGATGGGCTATTCACCATCAACGCGCCTATCTTTTTGATGTCCAAAGGTAAATTTTCGAACAAAATATTGTTCAAAATAGAAGAAATTTGATGTTTTGACGTAAAAATGTTGTTAAATGGATAGGTGTGAATTCGCCAGCAGGGATCCTATACCCAGATTTTTCATTCCATCTCTGGCCAGAAGCCACGTGCCCGGGCGAGAGCGCTGATGCTAGAAGTTGGGCTACCGTACATAATAAATTTCTATCCGATAGCCATTCTATCAGCAACGAAAATAACCAAGATGATACAAGAATACCAACACAAAACTTTTGGAGTAAGAAAAAAGCGCCTTTCTGGCGGGGGGCGCCCACTTCTGCAGATCGGAAAAACGCCGTTGCTCGCATACAACACGTACATACTACATTTTACCTTAAAATACAACTATATACTACTAATTCGTTGATTGTTTCCATTTGCGTTGAAAAATGTTTTTTTTGTAGGTAATGCCAGAGGCAGATGTAAGTCTGATGGAATGGAAATTCAACCACGCAGGTGATGGCTCCAACATTGGCGGACAAGGTATTTGTTTACATTTTACTACTTTTAGTCAACAAATTTAAAGTAACTGTAATTATTGACGTAGTTTTTTGTGTGTAAGTAATTGTATGTATATGTTTTTGTATGTAACATTAAAGGTGTAGCAAAAGGGCAATGTTTTTCGTTAGAAGATTGGTGTAAGCACATGTATTTACTCAACATCCCCGGCCAGACCATGACCTTATCTTTAAAGTATAGGTTACTTTGTGGGAGTGTAGTTATAACAACGCCTTTCATCTACTACGAATGGTATTATCGTTTTTTCGAAAGTAGGGATGCATTCGTCCAAGTAGGTTTCCAGTGGCAGGAACTCCCAGACATCATAAAAACTTTTGAACATGATGTCGATTTGCAGTTTCACTATGCAGACCATAGTCAACGCCTTGCAAGAAGATTTTTATCACCAAATACTGTAAATTGCTACTGGCATAAGTTACTGTCTCTTGCTAGTCAACATTTCCCAAAACCAATACTACATGAAAACGCAGTACCTTTTGATATTCTCCTAGCATTGGGCGCTGACAGCCTACCACATCCCATGACACCTACAAGAAGTAAACCAAGTATACAAGAAATAGGTACACAAGAAGTAATACCAGAAAAACAGAAATTGGATATAGCGATTGTAATACCGGCAATAGCAAAGGATCTTGCGTTAATGAATCTAGCCCGCCAGACCTGGTTATCTTACGACATACCTCCATTGACCCTAAAACATTTCTTTTTACTATCCAAACATGACGACAATTTACACAATTTTGACCTACATCAAAATGTTGAGGAAGATGTGTTGATATTGGAGTGTCCTCATGGGTATAGCAATCTGCTTCACAAAATGGTAGCAGGCTACAAGCATATTCTAAAAACTTACGAGGTGGATTTTTTCATACGAGCAGATCTTGATGTACAACCGCCAATAAGGTCTCTTGCAGTCCTTACAATGATAACGAATTTGCATGAAGATATAGTCCAGCCTGAACGAGTACCTAGTAGATTGTGCGATAGTAGTATATTGTATAGGTTTGAAGCAGAAAGGCCTTCAAAATGTAACTCCCAATGTGCCGTCAATAATCTATGCCAACTTTTTTCCTACGCCCAGGAATCAAAAACATGCTATATGCATCATGATTGTAGTAGTACTAGGGTGGCGAATGAAAATATGACGACACAAGAATACCTACCACGGTTTTTATCCCAACGTTTGATAGAAATAGCTGATTTGGAAAGTCAAACATGGCAACTTGAAGTCAATAATTTGTTGGCAAGTATTGGTCTAACCTGGCCCATAGATAAGTCCGTCAAGAAATCAAGTAAGCCGTTCTGGTATGGTATCATATTATATGGCAACGACGTACAATTAAACGATTATGAACATAAACCGCATTGGAATGATCCAAGATTTGTGGACGATCTTGCATTGAACAAGTATCCACCTTATGCGGAGGCGAGTGTGTATGCCATATCTGGTGTATTAGGAAGGTATTTTTCTAACTTGCCAGATGATTTGAATTGGAAACAATGGGCTGTGGAAGACACTAGTATGGGCGTGGTATTTGCGGGATTAGACATTAGGTACGTACAGATACCTTATGAGATATTCGTAAGGCTGCGGAATTTCAACGTCATTACTGAATAACAAATTCTTACATGGTCATTATTATTTTGTATTGTTGTCGAGTTTTCGAAAGTTGCTGTATAATAGAAGAAAAGTAAGTGTATGTAGTAGAAAAGTGTTCGATCAAAATTTTCAAAAATCAAAAAAGTTTTTCTTATGGAAGGGATAGCTTAGTGAATCAAAAGTTTTCAAAAGTACCAAAAGAAAAGTTTGAACAAAAGGAAAGAAGAAGTGTGTGTTTTATTTTTATTCGTTCGTGGATTGTGTACCAAAAAAAATCAGAAAAGAACAGTTTTCCAAGGAAGGGTTTCATATTCATTTTTCAAACTTATATATTTTTCAAAAATTCAAAATTTCCAAACAAAAGAACAATCCAACCAGTAAGGCTCTTATATGTGTGTCCAATGTGTTGTGCGCGTCCCCAAAATTATTATCATCAAATGACATGTTTTTCTTTCTGTTCGTATATTTACAATAACCTACAAACCAACCAAAAAACATAAATTTAACCAAACAAACACAAATTTACAAAATTGAAAATCAATTGTAGTAAAAGTACATTTTGAACTGTACGTATTTCAGAAACCATTTTCTCGAAAACCCCTCTGCAACCTGCAAATAAAACCATTTTTATACATTTGTAGATTGTTGTTGTATAACAGCGTCTACATTTTTGTACATCAACAAAGCAAAAAAAGAAAACAATTTTTTCTTACAGCAACTAAAAAAACATTTTTGAAGTTCGAAGTAAGGAGTAAAACAGTAAAATAACACTATGGCGTCTCCAGGTAATAGAGGTCATTTGTTTGGCGGGTTCGCAAACAGGAATTCAACGAAATTACCGCACGCAGAAATTTTTGGGTAGTTTCTGGTATTTTTCTATTGTTTTGTTTTGTCCAAATCAGAATTTTGATTTTTTTTCTTCATTCTGAAAGGTACCATGGACAACCCCTACCAACTCCAAGTCCGGGCAGCAGCCCTGGTATGGGGTTAAGCTTGTACATATTTTTCTACCACACAAACATGCAAAACAACAAACATGCAAAACCTTAATGAAAACAATGACAAAACCAACGAAAAAAATACAATTTTGCTTTTTGTGAATATAAAATACGTTTTCAATTTTTCAGGCCGGGAAGTGGTGTGGCCGAAAATGGCTACGGCTTCTTCTACGAGGAAACCCGGTACTGTTTCTTACATCAATCTACACCTAAATTATTGATGTTTTTGCAGATAAATTTAATATTCTTTACCAAACAAAAAATGTTTTTGTATGTGAAGGTCGTTTTTGGAAGCGATGAATCTAGATTGGACTTTTCTAGTTTCCCGCGCCGCGTCTTTGCCAGGTACTAGCATTCTACTCTCAAAAAATGTAAATGTCTGAAAAATCATCTAAAACGCAATAAATCTACTGAAAACTACCACAAAAAACTTTTCTCGATGCTGTGAAACTCGATTTGGACATTTTTTGAGATGCTTCTTCTTTTTGTCTTACGTTTTGTTTTTTTTTAACTTTGTAATTTTCCAGATGACGGGTCTTATGCTACCATCATTAATACTGAAGTTCCTAGGTACGTTTTATTAAAACCTCAACAAAAAAAACGATTTTCGAGCATTTTTCATAGAAATGAATTGCGAAAACTCGTGCAAAACATTTGTTTTACATCGTTTTTGGTGTTTTTGGGTTTTATGATTTTTTTTACAATTTTTGATTTTTACCACATATATTTTGAATTATAATGTATCAATATTTCATTTTGTTAGTTTGTAGAAATTATAATTTTGTAACTTTGTTTTTGATTTGTTTTGTGTTTTTGAATTTTTGTCATTAGGGTGGATGATAGGAAACTTGGAAAAGATTTGGAGGAGCTACGCAAGCAGGGGATTGTTATCAAAACACAGGTTTGTTTTAAACTTTTCAACAACAAATTATGCAAACAACATTTTTTAATAACCAAAAATTAAAAATATTGAAAATATTGCGCCTACAAACTATTTTTGTTTTAACGTTTTAATTTTTTTGTAAGTGATGGATTAGTTTAAATTTGTCTTTTTTGTTTTTATAGTGGGCGCCAAAAATTATCTTCTTTGGCGCGATCAACAATCGGCTTGTACAACGCCTAAAAGCCTGCGAGCGCTTACGTTTCATGAATGGTGGAAAAATCTCAGTGTTTCCTTTCCCGAACATGATCGTGAATGATATCAGGAATTTATGCGGGAGAACTAAGCTTAAAAAAGAAGAGATGCGCGTGCTTTTTCGCCCTTACATCGAAGTATTTTTAACAACTTGTTTTCGTGCTTCACAACATCAGTGTATCACATACAAAACAATATTACAAAATTTCAAAATGATTGTCACAATTTTTTTTGTAAATTTGTTAAGTTTCTAAAAGCAACGGAAACCCAGTGGTTTGTGCCCAATCCCCACAACCCCGGTGGCAAATCCCAACTCCTCGCTCGTTCTGCTACAATTTGTGCTAACTACCAAGACACGCTAACTAAGCAGTTCTTCGCTTTTTTGGTATGGGACAGCCGCGCTAAACACTGGCGTATGCCATGCGGCGGTAATGTTTCAGAAAAATTCAATCACAAAAAAGAAAAAAGTCGAAAAAACACAAAATTGAAAAATCAAACAAACGACATCAACCAATTATTGAAAAAGCATGAAAAAACGTAGTTTTATACATTTTTGTAGACCAAACATTTTTTATTTGACTTTTTTGTTTTTCAAAAATTTTAAAAATTATCAAAATTTTTAATGTTTTTTAAATTTTTGAAATCAGACATCCGAAGAGGTAAGGACAAAACAATCGAGGATGCCGCCGAGCGCATCTGGAACCTAGTACGATTTTTTTGTTGATTTTACAAAAAAATGGAATGCAAGCGAACTACTTAAACTATACGTCAAAAACGTGTTTTTGGTATCCATTTTGTTGTAGAACAATAATTTCTTGTATGTTTTGTTGCAGCGAGTGGTCGGTCACAAGTGGGAAGATTCAGTCGACGAAGATAATCCTGAGCCCCAGTTGATCCCTCATGTTCCGCCCGTCTCTGATGCGTAAAAACACACCTAAAAACTTTTTTGGACTACCTTTTTCTTATACAAACATTTTTTTTCAAACGATTCTTTATTTTTGATTTGTAGGTTGCACCCGGCTATGCCAATCATGGCTGCCAAAGCGAAGGACCTCTTCTACAACACGACGAACCAACCACGCATTAAGTTTACAGTAATTTAAACAACAAAAAACGAGCAAATCGGAAGAAAATTAAGTCAAAAACAATTTCAACGTTTGTGTTTTTCATTTTCGTATTTTTTTGTAAAAACAAATTTACAGATTCCGCCAGATGCGTTAACGTTTGAGAGTTCGCCTGATGAATTCAAGACCTTCCACACTGGTATTAAAAATAACGTGAAAAACATAAAAACCGCAGAAATCTCAAGAAATTGAAGTTAAAAAACTTTTTGTCGTTTACAAATTTTATTTTGATGAAATTTTGTAAAACAGAAAAAGATAAGTTGTTCGTGGAACACACCTGGGGTACATGGGGTCAGATCACTATCGACAAGCGCGGCGTTTTTCACAGTACGCACATTTTTATTTTTTGATCATACAAAACACATTATTTTGCATTAATTTGTTGTTTTACAAGAAGAATTTGTATGTTTTCTTTTGTTTTTGACATGTTGGCAATTTTTTGTAAAATTAGTTTTTGTACCGCCACGTGCCATCGACGGCCAGTGGAGTGCTGATGCGCCTGAGAGCCGGGAAGTCAAGTAAGCATTTTAAAGATACTTCTCGATTGAAAAAACCTGAAAAACATACAAAATCATTTAAAAGTACTTAGTATTGTTTGTTTTGTTTTCTCTTTAAAGGTTTGAAACAACAGATTTCTTCAAGAAGTGTTGGCCAACAGTTCTCAAGGATCTTTGGAACGAGCAACCTCCACCCAACGTCACGTAAAAATTTAAAACATTTCAAAAAGTTATTAAAAAATCATACAAATCACAGAAAAAACATTTACAATTCTCGTATTGAATCATGATTTTGTTGTTTGAATTTGCAATTGGTAAATCTAGGCCGCCAAGCCCAGCCGACTCATCCAGCCTATCTGCAGGTAAAAAATCAAAAATAGCAAAACGATTTCAAAACGTTGAAAAAAGTAAAATTTTAAAATGTTCTCAATATTTGTTTAGTTTTTAATGTTTTTTGCAATTTAATAAATTAATACTAGAGGGTACCCGTCTCGTACGTACCGTACGAACATCAAATTTCGCACCTGCGATGCTCGCATCGTGCCTTCGGCACGCCAAAAAATCCCAAAAGTTCAAAAATGCACGCATAGTAGCGTTTGACGCACGTCAAAAAATCAAAAAAAGATCAAAAATATTGTTATGAAAACCAAAAAGCGTGACGAAATATACATGTATACATGCAAATCAAGCACAAAGGTTTTTTTTGCTTTTTCGATCGAAAAAAAGTCGAAATATGCATATATACGTGCACCAAATGAGGTGACCTTATAAGGTCACCAAAGTCGAAATATGCTTATATACGTGCAAATCCGTGGTCAGCTCAAATGGGCTTAGTTCGCAACCGGCCATATAATGCTTGTATACGTGCAAATCCGAACGCTTGCGACTCATTTTTGGAAATAATTTCTTCGAAAAAACCAAAAAAGTTCCAAAACGCACGTATAGTAACGTTTTCCGCACGTCGAAAAATGATTTTTTTTTTTCCAAAATTTATCAAAAAATCATCAATTTTGGAACTTTTTTTTCCAGATTCCTTATTTTTTTAATTAGACTGATTGTATGTTTGTTTTCAAGGTGTGAGAGGGCCTCAGAGAATTTCTCGGGGGGACATGTCGATGCGGCCATCTAGCGGTAATGGTATTCGAGTGATTGTTGGAACATTACATAAATAACATCCAAAACATAAATAATGTTGATATTTTTATTGAAAATAATTTGTTTTTGTAATTTTTTTGTAGATTCAGCAAGTCTTGGACCCTACTCACGTCCATCTGGGTACATAGCCCATTCTATCGGTGCAGACCGCTCGCCAGGCCTTCCTCCACGTGGTACTATTTTTTATTTTTTCAAAAAAATCAGAACCACAATAAAAAGTTGTAGTATCTACACGAATTGCATACAAAATTGCACGTTTTGTCAATATTTTTGTTTATTTGTGTTTTTTGTAAAATGTATAAATAGCGCGCCCCTCAGGGAACCCTCATCAATTCACTCCTGGCGGGCTGGCAGCTATTTCGCAACACGTACTTGCATTTTCGAAAAAATTCAAAAAAGTAAAATTTACGAAGTAAATACATACAAACCAAACAAAATCTATTTACTAATCCATACAATTTCATGCAATTATTTAGTGAGAGTTTTTTATGTTTTGTAATTTTCCAGAGGAGCCATGCTTTCCAACGGCCGCCCCCCGGTTCCCAGTCTGCTGGTTTGTTATCGAGTTTACCGGGTATTTTTACAAATTTGAAGATTTCTAAAAATAACAAACGAAAATAATAAAATAACGCGGTTTTTGACGTATGTATTGCGCTTTTTGTTGAAATTTATTTTTTTTGTGAACACAAATTAAAATATAGATTTAGGGCTTCCCCCTCCACGAGGCCCGTCGACGAGTTCCATGCGTACCTCCGGATCCCTGTCTCGATCTATGTCTAACCGGTATCTTGACTTTACAATGTTTCGATTCGTATATAAAAATCAACAAATTTGTAAAGAGTTGTATGTACATTTTGATTTTGTGGTGGTGATTTGTATAGTGGGGCGCCGCCAGGAACTCGGGCGTTCAGTTCGAGTATCAGCGATCTTCGCAGCATGCAGGCCCTACCGGGAGCTCCCCCACCACCATCCGGCATTGTTAGGTACACTACTCAAAATGCAACAAGAATGAAAAAAAATGTAAAACAGAAGAACAAAAAAAAATAAGTAGTAAGTAGTAACACGAATATATAAACACGTTTTTCTAATCGTATTTTTTCTAGCGATTTCTGTTTTGTATTTGCACTATTTAGGAGTAGTTCGTATCGAAGTGATGGTGGTTTGTCGCACCGGTCCATGAACGACGCACCCCTACCCCATTCGTTATCACGAAATTCGTCAGGTACGTCGAGTAAATAAAAGTCAAAAAAATAATACGAAAAACAAAAAAGTCAACCTCAAACAGAAAATAAAAAAGTAGCAACTAGAAATAACAAAAGTACATCAAAAAAATTGTTTTTGAATGATTTTGAATTCCAGTTTCAACTTTTGTTATTTCATTTCCCGGTTTTAGTCTCTTTATGTTGGTTTCAAATGTAATTTTTATGCATTCTACAGTTATGGAGGATGTTGACCGAATGCCGAGGTTGCCTTCCAGCAGTGATCTGCAGGCCATGCGAGCCGGGCAACCACCGAAATACAAGTATTAAAAGCAACAAGAACGTATTGAAAAAATATTTTGCTGGCAAAGAACCTTTTGTATTCTAAAAAACAATTTTCTCAATCATTGTTTATTTTGTTTTTTGTTTTAAGGCGGTCCACATCGAATCCCAAACAACAGCAGAGTGTTCAGGACTCCCTGAAGGACCTACCTTCCCTTGGTATAGTTATAGGTCAATGAACGCTTTAAAAATATGGAAAAAACTCACAAAACAATCAGAATCAATGCAATTTTGGACAATTTTTGTGCTTTTTCCTTTTAATAAGTTATTTAAAATTCTGTTGTTAGGTACGCCACCCCCGCCCCTCTACGATCATCGTAGCTCTAGGAATGCGCCCTTCGCTCGTGCCAACAGCGGTACATATATTTCATCACGCAAACAATTTATTAATTTAAAATTTCAAAAATATTGTAAAAACGTAAGAAACGTATGTTTTGTATGGTGTAATTATTTGATTTTTAACAGGTCATGGGTTTCCATTCCGCGCGGGGCAGTCCCCTTCTAACTACCCCCTCCGAAGTGCCCACGGCAATCCACGAGAATCGGGAGATTTTCATTTGTCCAGGTACAGACAAAAACATATTATCAATTCAAACATATAAAGCAAAAGATACATTTTTGTTATGATATTTTATATTTTTTGTTAAATTTCGTGTATTGATACATTGATTTTGTGTTTTTGCAATTTTCTAGAATGGGGACTGGGGATGCCGGCCCTGCTCAAAACGTGAATGTCCGTTTCAGCGGCGAGATGTATTTTTTAATACTAAAAAACATTTTACAACGAAAACGCATATAATTTCGTTAGATGTTTGAATTTTTTAATGTTTTTAACTCATTTTGTGTTTTTTGTTTGCGCAGTGAAAGTAATAGCAGTTTCGCATCAGCGGATTCGAATTCCCAATCTCCAGGGAGGTATCAACATGTTACGCAACGTCCG
>JACLAD010001453.1_pt1 | contig 14706 bp, 12 predicted proteins | sample 8027901 | NCBI WGS metagenome assembly JACLAD01 (sample SAMN15725071, study PRJNA655200) | protist metagenome | isolation source: fluorescence activated cell sorting (FACS) single amplified genomes of... | place: Spain: Blaines Bay Microbial Observatory, Mediterranean Sea | collected 2016-07-05 | reverse complement strand
ATGTCAAACCGGCTCGACAATTCCAGCAGGCCTTCCGTTATTTCTTTCAGGCCTTTTCCAAAATTCTCACGGCGATGACCGGTAACAAGGATCAGCTTCTTGTCAGAGCTTAAAAGAGCTTTTATGTGGTTGATTTCCTGAGTCACAACACCGTTCGACAATTTTCCTGCAGCCCAATGCAAAGCATCTACCACTGTATTTCCCGTCAATATTATTTGCTCAGCTGGAATTCCTTCTTTTAAAAGATTGTCATTCGCTCTTTCTGTTGGAGAAAAATGGACATCAGCAATTTTACTTATCAGCTGGCGGTTTATCTCTTCGGGAAACGGGGAAACTTTATTATAAGTGCGTAATCCCGCTTCTACATGTCCTACTTTTATCTGTCTGTGAAATGCTGCCTGGGCGATCATAGAGGCCGTAGTGGTGTCCCCATGTACCAGCACCATTTCCGGCTGTGATTTATCAAAGACCTCATCTATTTTTTTGAAAATAGCCGCACTTAAACCGTTAAGCGTTTGGCCCGGTTTCATTAGCTCAAGATCGTAATCCGGAACTAATTCAAAGAAATCCAACACCTGATCCAACATTTCCCGGTGCTGTGCAGTCACACAAATTTTAAATGCAATTTTCTGTTTCTTAAGCTCATGAATAACCGGTGCCATTTTAATGGCTTCAGGGCGGGTACCAAAGCAGAGGAGGAGTTCCAATTTATCGGATTTTTTGTAGTTCTTATAAGACGGATATATTCTCTTGCAAATATGACATTTAATTGGTAATAATTCCCCAACTGAGATTTATCTCATTTTTCTTTAAACAAAAAAAAATATATTCTCTCCAGGTTTCTTGTGTTCACTCCAATAAGCATGGAAAGTTTTCAAAAGCTTCCATCTAAAATAAAGATAATACATTTCCAGTCTTTGAAAATCTGCCTTTGCACCGAATTTAAAGTTCCCACGACTAGGTTTTCTCTATTGAAAGAAGGAATTATTATAAATACTTTAGGTGTGATTATCATCATTTCAATTAGCTTACATTAAACCCCTGATGCCAGTTTTGCAATTATTTTTCTGTTGAACGCGGTTATTGCCATACCTACCTTTAGAAACAAAGTCATTCTCAAGGAAAATTGCTTATTACTTTTGATATATTCTAATAAGCGTTTTACAAAATGTGGAGAATAAGAATATATTAAAAAAGTTTTCGCCATAAACAGAATGCTCTCTTTAGTGTGCAACTTATTTATAGTGAGGAAATCAAAAAGTTTTATTCTTATAATCGCGGAGGTTTTCCTTTTTTCAAAATTGTCGTCTTTTCCTAAAGTTTGGGAATTTGCATGTTTTCTGTACTGGAACAAATATTCATCTACTACTGCGTAATTATCTGGGTGTAGATAACCTATTCTGGTATATAGTTCCCATTCTTCAGCATATCGTAGAGAGCCGTCAAACCGAAATTGATCAATAAAATTTGCTCTCCAAAGCGGCCCTGGAGTATTCATCCCCAACCGTCCGCATAAAATAGCATCACCTAAATGATTGAATTTCAAACTATGATGAGGCTTGGTTATACATATTTCTCCGCTATTTTCAAATTTCTTTTCATACTTGCACAATGTAAAATTAAGGTTGGGATTTTCAGTAAAAGGTGCTACTTGAAGTTCAAGCTTTCTTGGATACATGATATCATCATCATCAAAGAATTGGATGTAGTCAGCTCCATAATTTTTTGCTAAATCCAGTCCGTAGTTCCTAGTTTCTGAAGGACCTTTTAGGTAATTCGCTGGTTTTAAGAAGTATTTAAATCTTTTATCCGAAATAGAAAAACTTTTCACTTTTTCTGATGTATTATCAATAGAACTGTCATCAATAATAAAACACTCAAAATTCTTAAAACTTTGATTTTTTATTGATTCGAGAGTTTCAATTATGAAATGTCCTCTGTTAAAAGTTGAAACAATAATTAAAATTTTAGGTTGAGTCATGTGAGATTATGAATAATAACTTCCCGCTTAAAGATTTGTTCGATTCTATAACTCCCTCTATTAGCTTTTATAAAAAGGTTGCCAAATACGAATAATTTAACCCAAACCATATTGTTTAAGTACTTTAAATGAAAAAGAAGATTCCGTAAAATAATTTTTGCATTTTTTCTATCCTTGTTTTCAAGACATATAAAGAATAAATTAATTAGTTTATTATAAAACTTTTGAACCAACTCTTTATCCCTCAAGATAATAGCCCTCTCAAAATTTTCAGTAGCGGTAAAAATTATGGAAAACTTAAAAGCAGGATCATAAATTTTATCATAAAAGGTTTTAGATTTTGCATGCTGTCTGTAATAAAAAAGTGGTTCATTCAGAATATGATAATCCTTTTTTTCAAGGTCGAAGAATAATCTGGAAAAAAATTCCGCTTCCTGGCCTCTAATTAGGAATTCGAGAAACAGCTGTTTTTCTAATAAAAAAGTTTTCTTGAAAATGACGCATCCCGTTACTATTTTTAGTTTCCATAGTGCATAATCTGCAAATAAATTACAATTTTCGTCAAGCTCAATAGTCTTTATTTTTTGTTTATCATCAGAAATCCAAATACATGAAAAAATTAAAACTGATATATCTTCCCGAAATCCAGACAAAGATCTTTCTAGTAATGAAGGTTTCATAATGTCGTCGCTATCAAACCATAAAATGTATTCTCCAGAACTCTTTTCTAATCCGTAGTTTCGTGCTGCATTCCCACCGGAAAGACGATTACAAGGCCTGTGATAAAAAGATATTCGGCTATCTTTTTCGCAGTAAAATTCTAGAAGCTCTTCAGTATAATCCGTCGAACCATCATCTATCACTATACATTCCCAATTCCTATAGGTTTGCAGAATAATAGAATCTAAAGTTTCACCTATGAGTTGGGCACGATTATGAACAGGTATTATAATAGAAACTAATGACTTCATTGAGATAACCTTACAGATGATTTAATCCGGCATTTTTATTGATTTCTCGGCTTTTAATTATTTCATCAGAAACTTTTTTCAAGAGAGAAATTTCTTCGGTATAATATCTAACTGCGGATAATTTTAATTTACACAGTGATTTTAGCTTTGCTTTCTTTCTCTTCCTGATTTTATTAGGGATTTCAAAAAGATTATCTTCATTAATGTTAGCATACCTTATTTTTATTAACCTTTCTTGTCTTTTCAAATGCGCTTCTTTATTCAGAAATGCCTTACTTTCCCGATGTTCCCTGTCATGTTGTATGAAGATATTTGGCACCACTCCTATTTTTAATCCATGATATCTTAGTCTCTGACAATAGTTATCATCTTCACCATAATGTTTAAATATTGGATCAAAACCGCCCACTGTTTCAAGGCAATTCTTAGAAATTAACCAGCCGGCTGCATTTACAAATGGTACTTCATAAACCTTTCTTTTTTCCTTTTGAAGTATGTAATCTGAGTAAAAATCTGGATTGAAATTGTATGATACGTAGTTAGAGAAATTTCTATCTAATCTGCTCCCATTACCGTTGAGATGAATGGGACTCAGAATTCCGTATTCAGGATGTTTCTTTTGAGCTTCTATAAGTTTTTCTACACAATCTTTTTGCAAATAAGCATCCTGATTTAATAAAAAAACATAATCGGCTCCTTCTTTCAAAGCATGGGAGATACCAATGTTATTGGCTTGCCCAAAGCCAAGATTATTCTTTTGTTTGAGTAGAACTGCTTTAGGATAGTTCTCTTCAATAAAAGAAATAGTAGCGTCAGTAGAATTGTTATCAACAATTATAACAGGATATGGCCCAGTGTTTGCCACACACTTGGGCAGCCATTTCATCCCGTTACAGCTTACTATAACTATAAAAATTCGAGCCATTGATTTCTCGCATGTTCTAGAATTGTAGTCCAATTTTATCTATTTTAAAATAAAGATCTTATCAAAAACTTTAAATATTGATGTGATTTTTGAAAAGAGGTAATTTCGTGTTTTTCTTTTTTCAGTACATATGTCCTATGATGAAACTGATGTTCTTTTGTGATTTCTTCCTTAACATCAGTATCCACAATAGGCTCTGTTTTCTTGCTCACAAGAGCTTCTGGCCACTCCATACAAGTTACACCATATCCTCTATCAATAAAAAACTGACTTAAACCAATTTCCCCTTTTAAGATAATGTTTATCCGCAAATTTTCTTCCGCACCGGGAAAATTGTCTCCCAACATTCTTAAAAATGCAACTTGTGTCAAGAAAGCGTAAGTCTGGACATGTGCACAATCATTTCTGTCACTTCTATTTGGATGATCTCTAAAATTAATTGTACTGCCACAAAGAGCTGTGGATTCAAATTTTGTGAATTGTGAAATAATTTCTTTATACCAATTATTTCTGAATGGACCGAAGCCACTTCTATTTTGAAAAAAAACAAAGTCATCAGGATTGGCCTCCTTTTTTACAATAGCACTCATTTCTGCGTAAGAACTGAAGTCTCTCCCTAAGTTGGATTTAAAAAAAATTTGCCGTAATACAATATTTGGGCTAGTTGATAAAATCCTTTTTACGGCCCAAACAAATATGTAATCAGATTTCTTTACTGTTGTGGCTTTGCTAATGGCTATAAAAAGATTAATTTTTTCTATACCTGGAGAAATTCTCCTGAAGCGCAAAATATTTTGAATATCTCTAAGATAATATTTGTCGTCATTGGCAGTTGCATAACAATGATAATAATTTCTTTTTGTCACAGCAGCCATAGAACTTTGAGTTTTAAAATTCTTGAGGAATGGAAACTTTTTTATAAGATTTATTTCTCCTTCTTCTTAATGCCGGAATTTCGCGATAAAATTTTTGGCAATATCATCCTTTTATAAAATCTTTTCATTAAAAAATGAAGGATGATCTTAAGAAATTTAGGACTTCGAGAAGAATGTTTTAAGGCCCTGCCATAATTCTCCTCATCCAAATACCTCATAATAATCAAATTTTCCAATTTAAAATTGCCAACATCACCCTCCTGTCTTATTTTCTCAAGATTGCTAGGTTTCGCTTTTTCCAAATAGCACATCATTTTCATTCTTCCTTGCAGTTCCATTTCATATATTTTTAACCAACCACTTTCTCCTCCGGCCTTTCCAATGACACTATTTTCATGGTACCTAAAGTAGTTCAACGTCTCAGCCACGAAAGCAACTTTTGAATTACAAAGAAGCTGAACGTAATAAAACCAATCAGCGTTATACTTCATGAATGGTTCAAATACAAGAGGAGTTATTTTTTGTAATGCCTTCTTTTTAAAAAGCACCGCGCTGACATTGGGAACAACATTTTTATGAATTAAATACTTTTCAATGAATTCATTCCCACCCATCTCAAAGCTTTTCCTGAAAATATTTTCTCCATATTCTGATGTATGGGTAATCCAATTTCCAGTGACTTCACCGTCTACAGCCATTTTGTGAGATTGACAAAAAGATAATGCTAAACCAGAATTGGTAAAATGAGGTTTTAAAAGTTGCTCCAGGAAAGTATCCTCACAGAAATCATCAGATTCAGCTATCCATACGAACTCTCCCTTGGCTAAATTTATTCCTTTTTCCCACTGTTTAAAAGTGCTACCAGAATTTTCATTATTAAAGATACAGTGGCTTACCTTTGGATGATTGGCATACTCAGACAATATGTTTCGGCTTTCGTCTGTACTACAGTCGTCCAGTAAGATAACTTCAAAAGCATGAAAGGATTGGTTAAAAATGCTTTTTAGACGCTGCACAAGAAAAAATTCGTGATTATAATTGGGAAGAATTACAGAAACTCTTGGAATATTTTGTTTCATCCTCTATTCATTTGGTTTATTCAATCGAGACCTAAAAAAATTTTTTAGTAAAAACAATGGATGAATCAAAAAGTTCCCTAAAAGGTATGAATTAGTACTCTCTAAATCTTTAATTTTTTTTAATGCATCCTCCTCTACATTTTTTATAGCCTGAGAATTAATTAACTTGGAAATCTTTGCTCCATTAAAAATGGATGGTTCTAATTGTTTAAATGAACGATTAGAAGCAATAGCTATATTATAAAGTGGTTCTATTGGTTCCTCCGTAATAATTTTATTATCCCCAGAAAAGACAATTAATTGATTAAAAAGTTTGTAATCAGCAATATATGAACTCAAATTATATGCTTTTTGAAAATAAAATTCACAATACACAAAATTGTTAGCGATAAGATTCTTAAAATCTTTAAAATACAACTCTTTTACATGAAATTCATTTTGGAATTTAGGGATATCAGAATAATATTTTTTATCTGGTGAAGAGATAATAAGAATTCCATCCTCTTTCAATACCCTTTTGATTTCAAGAAGCATTGCTTCATGCTTATCATGATGTTCTATTGTTTCAAAACTGACCACACAATCAACTGAATCATTTTCCATGGGAATATTATCAGCTGCACCAGAAAAATAGTTTAAGTTGGTATTGTTATATTTTTTTTTAGCCTCTTGAATAGCTTGTATATCAATATCAACCCCCACAACTGATAAAGCCCTCTCAGATAGCAGAAAAGCTCCATATCCTTCACCAGATGCTAGGTCAAGAACTTTTTTACCTTCAGCGTATTTAGCAGCAATAGCATATCTATGCAAATGTTCTGATGTCACGTCGGAATAATGAAAAAATTCCAATCTTTCACCGCCTGATCCTTTACTCATTACTAACTATTCTTTTTATTTTATCTTTTTTAAATACCCATTCACATTGAAAGTTGCATTTTGTCCAAACATGTTACACCATTTCTTGTCAACTAGAAATTCAGGATGTTTCGGAAGAAATTCACGTATTGCTTTCAAAGGCCCGCCACTGTAATCCTTTTCTAACCCTAATTCATTTATAATTCCATCCTCAATTATCAAATAAGAATCTTTAGATACTATAGGACCAAATTTTTCCATTACTCCCAATGTATTGTTATATTCATGAGAAGAATCTTCAATTACTAAGATTTTCTTAAATTCATCCGTCTTGGAAAGATCATAATTAACCCAACCTTCTCTAAAAAATTTAATCCGATCATGTTCTTTTACCTGTGGATGTATTTGATCAACAATATCTATAGTATGTAGAACTCCTTTTCCTCTTATTTTTAACAAATCTGCTAAATATAATGATCCACCCCCCATATTTGAACCTATTTCAATAATTAAATCAGGATTGACCTCAAAGACTATCATCTGATACATCAAATAATCGAAGGGGCATTTTATGGCTTTTACTCCTCTATAAGTGGCTTGGTGATGACCGTGGAAAATCGAATCAACGGAAATATCAACTTTTTCATCTTTATGTTCTGATTTATCTTTTCTAAATATCATGGTGTTGTATTTTTTTTGATTCCCATTTCAAAAGCGGTCTTATGATTCCTGGTACACTCCCTACATAATCACCCCGTGTAGGACTATTGCCGACATCATCTACCATATTAAATGCTAAGGTTTCCCTCTCATGAAAATGAGTTGTAAAAGGATCATGTGTAATTAAAGCTACTCCAATTAAAATAACACCTTCAGAGAAAAGGTTCTTTTGAACCCAAACAGTGGTTTGATAATAACCAACTTCTTTTTCTAAATGATAGTACTGAGTAAGGTTTTCATGTGAATCAAAAATATTAATGCCACTCGCATTAAAAAAATTAAAGGCAGAATGAATTTTACTTCCCGTGCTTAATACTTTATATCTCATCGTAAGACCTACGGGCTCAGTAATTTTAAAATTTTTTTTTAATTGATATTCTTTATCATGAGCTTTTACATCTATTATTCTTACTTTATGATTTCTGTGGCTATTTATGTTTCTTGGCCATTTTTTATAAGTGGTTGTACCGTATTCCGATTTCAGATAACTATCCACAATCTCGGATGTATAGCCCTCCTTCAAAATTATTCCATTTTTCAAAAGAATGGCTCTTGTACATAATCGCATTATAGAATCCATATTATGGCTTACAAAAAGTACCGTTCTACCTTCACCTATAGAAAGATCTTGCATTTTGCCAATTGCTTTTTTTTGAAATTCGGCATCGCCCACTGCCAGCACCTCATCTACCACCAATATTTCAGGTTCCAAGTGTGCGGCCACGGCAAAACCCAAACGGACCCGCATTCCGCTGCTGTAGCGTTTTACAGGCGTATCTATATACATTTCACACCCTGAGAAATCAATGATTTCATCTATTTTTGATTTTATTTCAGGCTTGGTCATTCCCAGGATAGCCCCGTTTAAGTAGATATTTTCCCTGCCGGTAAGCTCAGGGTGGAAACCAGTTCCTACTTCCAGCAAAGAGGCTATACGGCCTTTTGTCTTTATACTTCCGGTTGTCGGTGCTGTCACGCGAGATAGAATCTTAAGTAAAGTAGATTTACCTGCTCCGTTTTTACCAATTATCCCTAAAACCTCGCCTTGTTTTACTTCAAAATCAATATCTCGAAGCGCCCATACATATTCTTCAGCAGCTTTTGAGGCACGGTCGTTCACACCACCAACTTTAAGATATGGATCCTCTTTTCCTCTCACGCTATGCCACCATCTGTTAATATCATGACTTAAGGTTCCTGTTCCCACTGTTCCCAGGCGATATTGCTTCGATATGTTTTCTGCTTTTAATATTATGCTCATCGTAGAAGATTGGGACTGCTGCAAATAAATCCAAGTTAATAACTTACAATTACTTTTTTATACACAACATAACAGGTTAGAATTCAATTTATTGTTCTGATTTTAATCTATCCCGAAGGATTAAGTCCTTTACAATTATATCTATCAGCATGTCTCATGTCTCATGTCTCACATCTTGCAGCGGAGCGGTCTTTTTAAACCGTATCAATAAAATTCTTTTCTGTATGATTAAAAATAACCAATCCCACCAGAAACAAAACTACCGAAACCATAAATGTATACCCAAAACTGGTCCAGGAAAAAACGCCAGTGTCCAGCAACATATATCTAAATCCTTCAATGATATATGTTAGCGGATTATATTCCACCACCCAGCCATAGCTCCCCAACTCTTTTGATGCCTCGCTCAAGGGATAAGGAACTGCTGAAATGTAAATAAGCAAAGAGGTGGCAAAACCGACTAAAACCGTTAGGTCTCTGTATTTGGTCGTAAAAGCCGAAATGGTCATTCCCAGTCCCAATCCCATGGTGGCAATCATAAATATATAAACCGGAAACAATAATAGATTGGAATTGGGGGAAATATCATAACCTGCAATCAAGGCAAAATAAAGATAGAAGCCAATTAAAATTGATAACTGAATTCCTAATTTTAATAAATTGGAAATTGTAATCGACAGCGGCATAATCACCCTCGGAAAATAGACTTTTCCGAAAAGTCCGGCATTACTCCGAAAAGTGTTTGAACTTCCCGTAAGGCATTGTGCAAAATAATTCCAGGCTGTAATTCCTGCCAGGTTGAACAGGAAAGGAGGAATGTTTCCTGTGGGGATATCGGCGATATTATTGAACACCAGCGTAAATATCACAGAGGTAAAAAGCGGCTGAATGAAGTACCACAAGGGCCCGAGGATTGTCTGTTTGTAAACCGTTACAATATCCCGTTTCACAAACAGCACCAACAAATCCCGGTAGCGCCAAATCTCCTTGAAATTAAGGTCGATGAGCTTCCGTTTGGGGGTTATTTCGTAGAGCCAGTCATCGTTCGCTTCGCTCACTGTTATCTAGTTTGTAGGTTGGGGCTTAAAGTGCGAAGGTAAGGGATTTAAGGAAATTTTTATGTTTTTTGGTTGGGGTTTTTTGGTTGTGAGTTTTAAGTTCTAAGTTGTGGGCTCTCGGTTCTCGGTTGTGGGTTCTCAGTAATGGGTTGCGGGTTGGGAATATTGAATGTACTTCAGGGCTGCTGTCATTTCGAACGAGCAGTACTTCTTTCTGTCGTTTCACGGCCTTATCCGCGACTGAGAAATCTATAACAGTGACCTAATTAAAAAAATACTAGACACTAATCCGCCTGCAAGGAGATCTCTCAATCGTTTCTCCCGCTAGCACAGGATAAGCTCATTTCGAGATGACATTGTGCTGTTACTTTAATGAAAGTATGCTACCATTAATGATGTTCAGGAAAATTTATTTTAAAAACCCAAATTTGGATTCGGCAAAAAAAATGCTTTATTACATCCCACTCCCATTGATTATAAACTTTAAATCTTCAAATAACCCTTATGACAAACAATTTCAACAGACTCTGGTATGCCAGTTACGGCTCCAATCTACTGGAAGAACGCTTCTCCTGTTATATTAGTGGAGGGACGCCCAGAGGTGCCCACCGCACCTATCCCGGTTGTACGGATACCTCTGCTCCTATTGCCAGTAAGCCGATAGAAATAAATGCGGAGCTTTATTTCGCTAAAATATCGAAGACCTGGAGCGGTGGCGGAGCCGCATTTATAAAACCTGAAATTAATGAGAACGTCACCACCCTCGGCCGAATGCACCTTATCACCGTAGAACAGTTTATCGAGCTGATGAAACAGGAAATAAAATTTGAAGGCGAATTGTTGATCGATCTTGACAAAGCTGTAAAAGAAACTGCTTTTGACTTAAAACGACCGGAATCCTGGTACAATAAACTGCTATACTTAGGAACAGACGAAGGTCATCCCATCTTCACTTTTACAAATATGGAGTTCCTGACTGACGAGATCAATCCGCCCAATGAGCATTATTTAAAGATCATCATTGAAGGATTAAAGGAAACTTATGACCTATCGCCTAACGAGATCGAAGAATACCTACGGGTTAAAAAAGGAATTGCCGGTACTGAAGTGGAAGGGCAATTGGGGGAGTTGATTGAGCGGGGGTGGTAGACCGTCGTGAGGAGTTACGAACGTGTTAGAGGGAAACCTAAGACAGATTGCCACGCCCCTCTGGGGCTCGCAATGACCGTTCGCTTTGAGATTTTCCGAAATGACAGATTGCACTGAATGCCCGTCACGAAGACGTCATTGCGAGGGAGTCCAGGGGATGACTGAAGCAATCTGCCTTTAGCAAGTTACGAACGTGTTGAGGGAAACCTACAACAGATTGCCGCGCCCGTTCCAGGGCTCGCAATGACAGGTCGCATTGTGAATTCGAGATGACACAGTATTCATAATGCTAAGAGACTCCCCCTTCGGGATTGGGAGATTTATTCAAAATTCCGTTTCATCTCCCGCCACCATTTTTTGATTCCTGTTGTGGGACCTTTTTCATGGTAGCCGGTGCCGTAACGGCCGTAGGAGTAGCCGTAGCCATAGCCGTAACCGTAACCATAGCCGTAACCATATTTTGCACGGTGTACGAAGTGGTTTAGCACAAAACTTATATTTTTAACCTCTCCTTTGGCATATTTTTCATTGATCACATCCAGCATTCCGCGTTTGGTGTAATCCTGCCGGATGAGGTACAGGGTTGCATCTGCATATTTTACAAGATTCAGGGCATCTGCCACCACTCCTACCGGCGGGGTATCCATCACGATGTAGTCATAACGTTCCTTTAGTTCGGCCATCAAAACTTCCATTTGTTCGTTCATCAGCAATTCCGAAGGGTTTGGCGGAATAGGCCCTGCTGTAATGACATCCAGATGCGGAACCATACTATTCTGAATAATATTATCAAGCGATTCCTGGCCGATCAGATAATTTGTCATCCCCACATCATTGTTGATCCCGAAATCATCAAAGATTTTAGGTTTTCTTAAGTCGGCCCCAACCAAAACTGTTTTCTTTTCACTCAAAGCAAATACCGTCGCCAGGTTCATGGCGCAAAATGTTTTTCCTTCCCCTGAAACGGAAGAAGTAATCAACAATGCTTTTGAGCCCGTGACCCCCTGCTTTTTATACATGAACTGAAGACTTGATCTAAGCCCCCGGAAACCTTCGGCAATAGCAGATTTTGGTTTATTGAACACTGCAAGATTCGTATCCATCCGGCTCTTTCCAATCATTCCAAGAATAGGGATGGGTGATAACCGCGTCACTTCCTGAGCATTGTGAACGTTGGTATTCAGGAAAACCAGTAAGAACACAAAAGTAAGCGGAATCACGCCTCCTACCATCAAAGCCATCACGTAATTGAGCTGGGTATTGGGACCGATTTGTCCGCCGCCGGTATCCTTGGCCATATCTATGACCATTACATCACTTACATTGGCTGCTTTTACAAGCCCTGCTTCACTTCTTTTTTCGAGAAAAAGATTATATGTTTTTTCACTGAGGGAATATTTCCGTTGAATCTTCAGCAGATCCTGTTCTTCCTGCGGAAGTTTCCGGATCTCGGTTTCTGCAACAGCAATATCTCGGTTAATATCCTGCAACTCCTTCCTAAGTAATTCTTTTGAAGAAGTCATATTCTCCAGCAGTATAGATTTCACCGCATTGATCTGCCGGTCAATATCTGCAAATACAGGGGAATTCTCCTGAAGGGAATACTGATATTTCCGCCGTTCCTCGGCCAGAGTAATAATTCGTCCAACGCCACTCACTATACTTCCTTCGTTGATCCCGGCCACCGAAGGCGCAGGCACATTGGAATAATCATTTCTGGTTTGCAGGTAATCCTCTAGAGTTTCGTAATAAGCAAGCTGCCGGGTAATATCTTCTTTGCGGACATCCAGCGTTAGAAGCTTACTGTTAAGCTGACTGCTTTCCGCAGAAATATCCACAATGGCATTCTGGTTCCTAAAGAGATTCAGTTCATCCTCGACATTCTGAAGTTCCATTGATTTTACCGCCAGACTACTGTCAATAAACCTAATGGTCTTTGTAGCAAAGAGGTTTTTACGCTCCAGCATATTTTCACTCAAGACCCTTACTGATCCGTTGAGATAATCTACAATTTCAGCTTTATTGTCTCCCGTGAGCGCCAGATTTAAGACCGAAGCACCACGAGCCTGGGCGTTCACAGAAATCCCTTTAAACCTTCCCACCACTCCGTCGAAATGTTTAAACTGAAGATAAAAAGGCTGCCCCGGAACAGGCTCCATATTCGTAGGCTCCAGCACTCCGTTAAAAAACGGAAGATTGATAGGTTGCCCCAGCTTATATTCCCTGCTGAATTCCCCTTCCTCCACTACTATAGAACCTCGTTCTTTAGTGCCGTAGTTCATCACTCCAACACTGCCACCCGAAAAATTGGTCGACAACGCGAAGGTATTGGGATCTTTGAATTCAACCGTAAAGGTTTTTCCCTGCGCCTGATTTGCAGAAGTATCGGCAACTAATTTAAAGGGGGTCTGCCCGAAAGCGTTCACCCGTTGATATTCTCCGTCTTTTTGATATCCTATGTAATACTGAAGACGCTCCACCACTTCCTCATTGTGGGAGCGGGATTGTAAAATGGTAATGGCCGTATTTACCTTATCTGAAGTTCCTCCCCAGTTAAAAGTAAGGCTGGTATTACTCGTAAAAAAGGGGTTTTGATCATCTTTTATGGAGATCATATTTCCCAATCTGTACACCGGTAATTTCCGAACATTGTTGTAATAAGCCACCCCGAGGCTAATTGCCACGGAAAGCAGTATAAGCTGCCAATAACTGAAGACCTTAAGCACAAAACCTTTAAAATCAAAGGTGGAGCCTACATCTGATATGTGATCACTTTCATGTTCCATCTGCTATCGGGTAATTAAAAGAATTGCTGAAGATATAAATGCCAGCACAGTAGTTATCGTTCTGAAGGCTTCCAGCCCCGTAGTTCCCAAGCCGAGAGTCTTCTGCGGCAACGGATTCACAATAATCAAATCATTCGGCTGAATGAAATAATAAGGTGATTTTACTGCATCTATCGTCGTGAGATCTATATGATGCCGTTTCTCCCCTCCGGGATATTGGCGCACGATCACCACATCTGTACGATCCCCGTAATCGGTAATATCGCCGGCGTTGGCAATTGCCTCCATGATAGTTACCTGCTCTTTATAGATCACCTGACTTCCGGAGCCTATCTCGCCAATAGTCGTGTAACGGATCCCGGCAAGTTTCACGGTAACAAAAATATTTGCTTCCTGCGTAAAATAGCTTTCCAGCAATGCTGCTTCAATTTTCTCCCGGACTTCCTCCACAGTATATCCCAGCACATTTACTTCACCTAAAGTAGGAACGCGAATATTTCCATGGGAATTCACCAGGAATCCGTCGTAATACATTCTCTCCTCTCCTGTCGCATTCGGATTTTCTTCCCCGATAGGATTGAACATCCCCACTAATTCCTGATCCAAAGCTTTCACTCTGATACTCAGCAGATCATTCGTCTGAATTCGATATGGCTTCTGAATACGTTCTACGGAAATAATACTGTCAACCGCATCACTCTCCTGAAGGTACTTCAGGCGCTTCGTGGACACACAGGAAGACATACAAAGCAGGACTGAAATAATAACAAAGAAGTATTTTATATTCATTTAGGGACAAGGCTATGAATGAGGCAAATATAAGTCTTGCAGGTTAATAACAAAACATTTAGAGAATTATTGTGGTTGTGTTAAAATTATGTTATCTCATCCTCTCCCCAACCCTCTCCAAAGGAGAGGGAGCTTTTAAAAGCCTAAGAACCTTCTTTGTGCCGAAGGCACTATCCAGCACCAAAAAGCTCCACTCTATTCAAGAAGGGAAAGATAGAAATAGAAGTTCCTCTTCTCATTTGCTTTAACCTCAA
>JACLAD010004332.1_pt1 | contig 14707 bp, 10 predicted proteins | sample 8027901 | NCBI WGS metagenome assembly JACLAD01 (sample SAMN15725071, study PRJNA655200) | protist metagenome | isolation source: fluorescence activated cell sorting (FACS) single amplified genomes of... | place: Spain: Blaines Bay Microbial Observatory, Mediterranean Sea | collected 2016-07-05 | reverse complement strand
AGATGAGCAGCGCCACACAAATAGTGTAGAAGAATTAAATTGTTATCATTGAGATCCGAGATGTCAAGCAACAAGTCGACGATTCAGCTGTTGAATCAGAGCACAGAGGGCATAGTGAATCAATTGAAAGATTTGAAACGCAAAGTCGATGCTTGTGATGAACTAAGCGATGTATTTGACAGCCCTAGAGGCTTCTTTCGCGAACTGCATGCCATTTTCAGTCGTTTCCGTATTGACAGTCATGCAAGTCTGGTTGTCTTATTAGAATTGATTGAATCATGTATCTACCATATGTCTGATAGTCAAATGTACAGTGCTATCTCTTCTATTGCTAGCGACATTGTACTATGTCTAAGTTTTGATGAAGTACAAGAACAAGCTACGCGTCTATTAGAACATATTGTCGGTGATACTTCTCCCTTGTTGAAAGATGAAATCAGTAATGCTCTTGAAATCGTCGTATTGAATTCCAGTGATGACAAACTTGTAGAAAGAGTGAAAAACCTGCCTTCTAAAATTACAGAAGACACATCCTTTGTAAGGAGGGTGAGTTCTAGTCATAGTAGTCCAGTTGCGAATAGTCAACTAAGCAGTCAAGAGAATAGTAGTGATAGTAAAAATAGTAGTCTTTCTAGTAGAAGCAACAAGAGTGACAGCAGCGGGTTAAGTAGCCACACTGGCTTGTCCAGTACTTCGACACAGTCATCGAGTACTGATAGTAATGGTAGTAGTGCTCACTCTCAATCACAATCTCGAGGGTCAGAATCTACCAATACTGGTAGGGTCAGAGGATATGATGATGAAGGCTCCGCTGCGTCTAATAATGACAACACGATGACGCATGTGCCCCATGCACCTCACGCGCCACCGGGAAATCGCAATAATAGCCCTTTGCCCTCGGGTAGACGCAAGAGCAGTGCAAGTGTCATGAAGTTGAGTTTTGTTCCTCATAGCATCACGGAGCAATGGCTATTGGCCCAAAATGCCGACGAATTGCGGTTTGTGCTTGAAGAGATCATGGCGGTATATGCTGGATTGAATACAAGTGCGAAGGATTCAAGTCGAGGTGAGATGCCTATGGTGTTGAAGCAGATCTTAAGAAATTTGTCATCAGAGCATCCTTTGGTAGTCTCGAATGGACTGAAATTTATGGAACTCCTTAGTGACCACTGTGTAGAAGCCTTTGTGTCGGATAAAATGATTTTGGACACATTGAATCCCAAACTTCATCGCTATTTATTAGAACACAATCATGAAGCACTACGAAGCAATGCTCTCAAGCTTTCTATAAGTTTAGTGGCTCAATTGCCCTTCGGCATGACCGATAACTTCGTCATGGCAGCCGTAGAGCACAAAGCAAGTCATGTTCAGGTAGCAATCAAGCTGGCGAGCGTGTCATTGTTAGCAGCATCCAGAGAGTCGGTGATCATGAATGGAGGAGTGAAGTTTGGTCCTTTCCAAATCAAAATCATGCGAATTGTTAAAGCCGCTTTAAAATCCATCATAATTGCCTCAAATATTATTACTGATGATGATAGTAGTAACCAGACTACAGAAACTGTACTAGCCGACGGGTTGGCAACTTTGCTGGAGACGGAATCTGGTGTGAATAGTCTGAGACAATATACAGATATTGTTAAGGATCTGTTAGGGGTATGCCTATTAGCGTTATGTCCTGATGAAGCTGATAGTGCTACTGGCATCTTTCCAGACAGTTTGCCGCTTTCCTTCACTGAAACAGTGTTTCTCGGCCTCTCTGAGTCTAAAGTACAACACTGCTTGAACGAGGTTGTCCAAGCGGATATCACATTGCGGGCAAGTGGTCTAAGTTTCCCCAGCATGATCCTTGACGAAGACATATCAAGTCATGTGTCGAGTATATTGGCTGCAAGATTAAATCGAGCCAATAGTGCTGCTTCTAAGAGAACAGTGTCAGATAAGGTCTCTCCCGGGGGTAGTGGGGGAAAGTCTACCAGTCGCATTAACAATTCCTTGGAGAGCCTGAAACTAGATACGAACAACACCGGTAATGACAGTACTAGCACTACTAGTAGTGGTGGTTCAACGACACCTCGCTCTCGCACCGGGGCGTCCCCCAGCAACTTCAGGGTGCTGACTGGTAGTGGGGTGGTGCTTTCCCCTCGTAATGCGGAAAGAGGAGAGGAGAGGCGGGTTGCAGAAGCAGGTAGTACTGGGATGAGAAATAGCCCGCCTTCATCATTGATTAGTCCAGTCAAAATGATGGGTATAGAGCAAGACAGCTCAGATGTTCAGCGTGCTCCTACCTATGCTACAAGTGGTACTGGTGGTGTGAAGCGGAGCCCTGTTGGGAGTGCCAGCCGGAGCACTAGTAATGATGATCATACTAGCAATAAAAGATTTGATGACAGCAATAGTCGAGAAAGAAAAGGCGGGGTTAGTATCGAGATCGATACATCCACGAATAAGGTTAAGGTAATGCCATCACCGATCCAAACTTCTCAAAATGCTGATTTCAATACTACATGGCCAGGTAGTGGCAATAGAGAAAAAAGAGATACAGATATCATGAATGGCGATACTGGCAGCAATGAAGGGGATAGCATAGCTTCTCTGGGCACTTCTCCATCCCGCAGTCGCATCTATGATAACCCTATGCAAGGGATAGCGGAGAATGCTGAATCGAGATATGACAGTCCAAAATATCCAGTCACTAATGCTAGTGGGCTTACATACACACCCAGTTGGGGCACTCTGCCTACCAACCACAAGGATGCTACTGGTAATAATAGCGACGGAAGTCCACCCAATGTGGCTTCCAATATGATGTACAGCCCTCATGGCGGAAATATGACTGGATATATGTCACCTACCGGCCCTACAGGAGGCTGGGGCAGTCAGACTTACCCTGGCTCTCCTGGGGGAGCGTTGTCTCCGGCCTCGTATGGTGGCCCTGGAGACAATGTGGATCGTAGCAAGTTACATGTCTTGAAGAGTAGAGGTTCCCGACGCGCACATTCTGCGGAAGTCAATGGTATGCGCGAGATGGAAAGTTCCTTCATGTCTCCTGCTCCTTCTACTAGTCATGATTTCAGGGACGGCCATAAAGTTCGTGGCTCTCGTTCTACTGGTCGTGGAGGCCCTAATGGTGATGGGTCTGTCGAAAGCGGGAGAGCCCCAGGAACTACAACGGTTGGGAATTACATGGGTGATGACCAGCAGACAGGTCGGAAAGTGCAACCTTTGAAAGGGTCGCATGGGGGCAACTTAACTGGAGGCAAAAAGAAGGGGGGTCGCAGGGGTACAGACCAGAGTGGTAGTTTTGATACCAGTGAGTATCGAATCACGAGTGAAAACATTGATACTTTAGATGTAGATGATGACGACAACTTGGATGAAGGAAGTAGAAGGAGTGGGAATAGCAGCAACAATAGTAGTCATAGTATGCTACAGAGAAATGACAGCAATAGCTACGGGAGTGGAAATACGGGCGGAATTAAGACTAAGAGAAGTCCTCGCGGTTCTGGTAGTGAAATTAATAGCAATATTAGTACCAGTAGACGTAGTAAAGTGGGAGACGCTAGACAGCCACGAGGAGGACTTGGTCGAGAAGGCAGTGTCACTAGTTACGATAGAGAAATAGTAAGAGAACGCGACAGTCGAGATGGAGATCTGCTTGGTATGCTGGATGATGAGGAAGACACTGCAGGGTATTCATATGGTACAAATCAAAATAATTATGGCCATACTGTTGATAGAGGCAATGAGAGACAACGAGGCGGTAATAATCACGCGATGGGCAAGGGGAGTAGCGACCGAGAACAACGACGGGCAGGTCCTTACTACGATGCTAGTTATGACAATGATCCTCTGGAGTCGAGCTATGGCAACACTAGCACCAAGAAAACGACGAAAAAAACGATGCGACGCTCTAGTAATGAAAGCCATGACCGTGAGGGGAACACCAAGCCCAGCCCTCGGCCCCGGCGGGACCGGGGAGGAGGGATCGGTGACCGCTTGGAGGACAGCCAGGATTTCGAGGCTAGCTACGGTTCCCCTCCAGGGGGCCGTCGGGCACCCAGTGCCCTGAAACCCGACAGTCTAGACTATTTGGACACCTCAGAGATAGAGCCTTCTCGCAACCCTTCAAAGGATCTGTCAAGGACAGTAGCTGGTCTGGACACTCAAGAATGGCCTGAGATCTTCCACACGTTAAATGTGGTGAGACAACTTGCTTTACATCATCAATCTCTACTTTTGAATCAAGGCAAGACAGTCTTACATGGTATTGTGCAAGGAGTGCTGAAACAGGTCGAGAACCTTAGATCACAAATCAGTAAGAATGCTGTATTGACTCTAGGAGATATGTTCATTGGGTTAGGATCCAAGATGGATGGAGAAGTTGCCAGTGTTATTACTAGTATGGTGAAACGTTGTGGAGATCAGGCTTCATCATTTCTTGGTGAAACGGCTGAAATGACACTGTGTCATCTGATTGATAATGCTTCTCCTTCCAGGGCTCTGGCAGGTCTACTACAAGCATCAGAGAATAGAAATGCTCATCTGAGAGGCAAAGTAGCTGGTTTTTTGCATTTCCTTGTGCTTTCAAAAAGTGCAGAATTGAGTGGTTGTCGAGAATTAGATGCTTTGAAACATCGATTAAAATATCTATTGAACGACAACACTCCTGAAGCCCGTTCAAGTAGTAGAGATGTGGTGAAGATCTTGATACATAATAGTGTATGTAGTAGACAAGAATTGGATATGGTTTTGACCCCAGATGTCACTTCGAAAGCATTGAGTATGCCACCAATGACAACCTCTCCCACTCGTTCTCCAAAAAGAGCTGGCGGGAGGTCAAACAGTCCAATTGCAATGACAGCGATGATGCGAGCTCACGGTATGGTAGGCGGGGGCGATAGTGATTCTGAATATGGTCTGGGAGGTCTTGCCAGCCCGATTAAAGTAAAGTCGAAGAAGGGTAGTAATAAGAGGAGAGAGAGCAAAGAAAGCACCCCTTCTCGAGACACCGGTGCGGGCATAACTGGAAAGGACGGGAATACACCTTCTCGTGCAAAAGCAAGTGCAGCTAAGCGAATCATGGCATCAGATGAAGAGCTTCTAGCCATACCTAATATCTTTAGTCTATTGCAATCGAACCAATGGGAGGAGCGCAAAGAAGGTGTCTCTCAAATGACTGATTTAGTGATCAAGCATATGACTGTGTTGAGGGATGCCAGTCGACTAGATGGCATCATGGATGGAATTCTAGATCGACTCGATGACGGTTCTGTCAAGGTTCAATTGCACACACTACAAGCATTGACAAGGATCCATAATGATAGCAGCACTATTTTCCCCAACATGCAGCAAAGTGTCTTATATGCAATACTCAATAGCGCGTGCAGTGGCAACAGATCCGTAAGTAAATCATCTTTTTTCTAACCCTAACCCTAACCCTTGTTTGAAAGACATTCTCTGATGTATTATTTTCACAACAATGATTTGTACTCATATTACTTCTCTCCTTGATTCATCTATACATACATATGCACTGATTTATGCTTCTTTCTTTCCGTCCATATAATGATTATAGGTGTCCAACATGGCCCATGCTTTGTTAAGAGACTCCGTCATTAAGTATGACACATGGCCATTACCTGCAGTGATGGCACAGCTCACACAGATATGCATGTATGAAAAAGAGCGGTTACGATGTACTGCTTTCAAGCTGATCACTGCTGCGATTCCAAAATGTTGCGAAAACACTACCAACCCTGCTTCTAGCAATGTTATTCGTAAGAATATTTTCCCAGCTATTACTGCTGTTATTGTAGGCTCTACTGGTCCTGGTGGCACAGGTGGCAAAGGAGAGGTGAGAACTGCTGCAGCAGAATGTTTAAAAGAAATCCAGAAGTGTTGTCCTATGGGTGAGAAGGTGTGGACTTGGGTGAATGACGTAAAGCAGCAGGAAGATTTGAGGAAATGTATTGGTGCCAATTAATACCCACATTACGACTGGAATCATAGATCTCGACGTGAAGGAGGATATATATATATGATACAGATGACGAAGATTATTGATCATCATATTCCAGAGGGGACGTTGAAAAGAAAGAGAGAAAGATATATTATTATATAGTGCGAATAGGTATGTTTTTGTATAAAGTAAAAGTTAGCATTCACATTCAACAAACAGCAACAACGACCATTGGACGTGTTTCTAAGTTAAGAAACTCCCCAGTGGCAACGTATGCGGTGTGTATCACGACTCATTGGGTACTGCCCCGCCAGAAAGTGTGAAAGAATTTGTGGGAATGGATTTGCCTTACACGCAAATAGATACACAGAGTTTAGCAGCGGATTTTTGGCGCCCAGAGCCAGTGAGTACCCTCCTGTCCCAGAGCCTCCGATCCCGGGATCCGACCCGGCACTTTCTTTTCCCAGCGCGCGATTGACCGTCGATTGTGCGCTCTGGCTGCTTCTAGCAACTGCTAATAGGCCGTTAGGGTTAGCGAAGATCCTAGTACATATAATTGCCGTCATAGTACTCGATTAGTCGTTTGTTCTGGAAAGTGGTCGCATTAATCGCAGATTTAGCTGAGAAACTAGATGGCGATGTTTTTCGGTGCTTTGACAGCTCCTGCAAAGGAATCTCGCTACGATTTTACGATTAAAATAGACGAAACTTCTGGCTTGTCGGAGTTTCCTGCTCCAGGCACAGACAAAGTGTGTATCTTACCCAAGTATCACGATCCCGAGGAAGAAGAAGCAGAACTCCGTGCCGCCCAAGAAAAGAAAGAAGATGCTAGTGATGAATCTAGAGTAAACGTCAACCGTTTGAACTTATTCCACAAGAACAATACTCTTTGGATGCCTGACAAGATTTGCAAAGTTTGCTACAATTGTGAAGATCCCTTCACAATGTATCGTAGAAGACATCATTGTCGTATTTGTGGTCAAATCTTCTGTGATCGCTGTTCTTCTGAAGTTATTGATGGATCCAACATACCAAGATTGGGTCCAGGATTGCATAGAAGTTGCAAGATGTGTCACGACCTCATATTAGAACAGAATTCATTGACTACTTATACACGATCAAAACCTATTAGTAATGGAGAAGGTATCCCCACTAGACAGATGAGTCGAAGGAATTCGAAAAGTAATCCATCTCCCATCTTCGATGAATCTGTGCAACTAAAGGACGACAGCAATGGCGACAATACTACCAAACCTCGCAGCAATACGAATCATTCAGTTGATGTTACGAAGGCTAGCATGGCGTCACTCTTTATCCGGGACAGTTCAGAAACCGTTGTCCATGTAAATGACATTGAGGATGAAGATACACCGGATATCCGCGAAACTGGAGGCCGCTTCGCTGTCGATGATTTGTCTCTACTTGAAGATGCGAGATATGACCAAATTATACAAGGTGAGAACATGTCCCCCCTCCTCTGGCTTACTATTCTCGACTGTCAATTATGACGATGATGAGTAAACTAACAAAAGCTTCTCTCCTTTTTCTACCTGACTATACAAAAGATCGTGCCAATGAGCACTTGGAGGCGATTATACGCCGGTTAATCATCACAAGTGATATTAGCAATAAGGCTGCTTGGACAGACAAGGTCTTGAATCTGGTGAGAGATGTGGTAAGTTCCATTGATCCGGATGTCCGTTGTGGGGATAGTCTGGATGTATTGAGCTACGTTAGATTGAAAGTAATCCCAGGAGGAAGTATAGAGGAGTGCAAGTATGTGGATGGAATTGTCTTCCGTCAAAATGTTACCCACAAGAAAATGTTGGATAAAAGAGAAGCTATCAAGTATAATCCTCGAGTTCTACTATTGGCTGGAGGTATCGAGTTCCATCGAACAGATGCTAGATTATCTAGTATGGATACACTGATTGAGCAAGAAGAAAAGTACCTCTCCATACTTGTAGAGAAGATCATGTACTTGAAGCCTGACTTAATTATTGTAGGAAAAGCTGTTGCACGAAAAGCTCAGGAGTTGCTGTGTGAACATAAAGTAGCTGTCGTTCAAAATGTCAAACCTGAATTGTTAACGAGAATAGCGAGAGTTACAGGCGCTAGAATCGGGTCGAGCGACCATATGGTGGGTCAGTATGGAGAGGAGTGTTTGGGAACATGTCGCAGATTCTATATACAGTGTGTGACTGATGATCCGGAAAGACAAGATCGAAACACAGGTCGGTAATCATATCTCTCTTATCGTCTTTTATCGAATCCGCCATGATGATTATACTAACCTCTCATTCTCTTTATCCTCATTCCTTTTTTCATATCTCTATGGTCGTTGTACACCTGAATCACGATTCTACACCTTTCAGGCACTTATGCCATTTTGAAAAGCAGAATTAATCGAGGTTCTACCTATGTATATTTGGATGGTTGTCCAGTAGAACTAGGTTGTACTCTAATGGTTCGTGGCAGCTCTCGTAAAGAATTAGAACAAATTAGGAATGTATTGAATGTCGGTATCGTCGCTGCTTATCACTTGAGATTGGAAGTAGCATTTTATCAAGATCGTAAAGCTACCTTACCAGAATCGAGTGCTAGTCTAGCATTGCCAAAGTATATAAATCGACAAGATGATAGTGAAAGTGATGGAGAAGACCTAGACATGGAAGCATTTGAACCGTGTGGCTTAGCGAAAGATAGTTCTGCTTTCGAATCCGTTGGACGAGAAGAGAAGGCCGGTGGACCATATATACCTCAAGCATCCAGTACACACACTCCTGTAGGAGGTAAAACTAGAAGCAGGAACCGAAAGAACCACTGGAGCTACGAATATCTCAATAATCCCAACGCAACCTTACTCTCACAGGATATCCGGCAATTACTGTCTACCAGTATAGACATTGACATTGGTTTACCTTATAGTCGAGAAATCCGAGGACTATTTCGAAGGGGTAATTCATATCGGCGAAATTTTCGAAAGGACTCCTTGACAGACCACCAGACATTACTGTTCAATTCATTGGCTATGCGGACTACGGATAGGGTGCAGAAACGTACGAGTGAAGTACTCCGGATAGGTTACTATACTGAAGAGGATATTACGCTTGGGGTATTTCTAATTGACAACTGCTTCTTCCTCTCACCCAGGAGCAGAGAAGACGGCCAAATGAATCAGAATCAATTACTGTCCTTCTCCCATCGATTTGGATGTGTTACCATTACAACTCATAAAGATGAAGGAAAGTTGAATGTAATGGGAGGTGCACGTGATCAGACAGATACTGGAGTGACTACAGTGACTGGCACGACACAAAGTTCAAATTATCACAACAGACAGATGGATTACACTAACACTAACACGACTGGTGTGGATAGTAGCGATGCAAACCATGGTTCTGAAGAGAGGGACCCATATTTGCTGCCGATCTTCATGTCTTCATATTGTAAAAGATGTCAGAGATACATCGTGTCCAGCACACCTATCAGGTTAGTCCTTTTTCAGCTTCTCTTTTTATGCCAGCGACAATAATAATAATAATAATAATACTGACCCTTCTTTGTCTCGATGCTTTGCCTATCGTTTACACTACATTGCATGAATCTATACCCCATATTCTAATTCTACATCTCCTTGTACTAGTGATGAGACATGGAAGATTTCATTTGGTAAATTTATGGAGATGATGTTCTATAATTACACTGCCAAGCCGCGCACAGACATGTGCAATCACAGCATGCGTGATTATCATGATTTGATATTCGCATGTGAAGGCAATGTCGCCATCTTCAGTTTCACTCCCATCCATGCTTTTTCTTTGCATGTTCGCAGTGATTTGAATTTCCCCCGTACGTTCCATTATGGGCACAATGCTAAAGTATTGAAAGACATGCCAACTGAAATGGTAAATATGCAAAATAAATTTGTTGAGAATCTGAGAGTATTACGGCAAAGATGTAACCAACAAGCTGTACGTGTCACTTTCTACTCATTCACGCATCTAGTTATTATCATTGTAGAGATATCAGACACAGATATAGACTAACTGTTTCATCTCCATCAATATATCTGAATATACCTTGTCATCCTTTTTATTATGATCATACTGCCATTCAATGCCACCCATATCCTACATTATCAGTGGCATATGAACAAAAGCGACTTCGAGAATTGTTGGCAAGCAATTGATGTTCTTGAGCAGGACGTCATCGGCACTACCGATTGCTTAATTGAAAGCATCTACAATGTGCTTCAAGAGCTACCATCAACCGTGGTGGGTCAATTTGATCGCATTCAAAGTGCAGAGGAAGGTGTGAGAGTTATCCCAATTGTAAGGAAGATGACGAATCCAACACTCAACACCGCTTTGATGGAGAAGGCTCTCATGGGGGCCTCTGGTGGGGAGGGAGATAATGAGGGTATAGAGGCCGGAATGACATTCGCTGAAACTTTGAACAACGGTGCAACCGATACAATCGAACCCCACGAAGGTACTGGGGTGACTCGTATGGGTAAGGAGGAAAGTCCTCGTCCCTCAGGGACTTCAGTGGATACAGAAAGCTTTGGTATGCGTATCAGCCAAGCAGCTGCTGTAAGTACTCAATTTTCCACAGCAATTAATGTACATCCTACAACACGACTACTCAGTAAGGTTGCTAAAGCTCAGCCTCTAGGAGGTGCAAGAGATAACAGTAGTATTGGATCTTATAGTCAATATAACAATTTGGAGGCGGGTGCGTACCCTTTGCAATTGAACATTGCTGATCAAATTCCACAGAGTAGCGATATACTAAGACGATTTCCATTGCATTTTAAGAGGGCTTACTACGTCAAATGCATAAGTTGGAACGATCATATTCGGAACATCGGTGAGAAATTCATCCTGTCATTACTGTTCAATCTGATATGGTCACATGATGATATTGATGAGTATACTAACTTCTGCTTACTATTTCACTCTCTTTTTATCCATACTCATCACCGGCAATCTCATTCTAACATCTCCATTTCAACGATTTACACAAATAGATGCATATATCTCCTCCGTTGAATCTCAGAATAAAGATATCCAAGGGGACCATGAGCCAGATGTATATAATGAGAAGATTGTGGGGTATCAAGGTCCGAATATTAGTACAGATGGAAAAGACGAAACTCTTCATGGATCAAGTGCTAACAACGCTCACGATGATAGTCAAAGCCGAAGTGGAGTTGTCAGTAGTGATGTGGCAAAGTTGCAAGGAATAGACAGTGATGATGCGTCTCACATGAATCTACCTGCTAACAATAATGATGGTAGCAGTGTAGTAATGGGAGAGGAGGAAATGGGTGGAGATGACGACACCGAGTTTGGTGAAGATGAAGATGTAGAATTCGAACCAGAAGATTCCGAGACAGTAAATCAGGGTGGGAATGATGGCGCTATCATACTGAAAGAGCATGACGAGGAGGTTGAGGAGGAGGAGGGTAATGACACTTCAAGAATCAAGGCAGCAGGGAGCGATGATACGGGGGATAACGTGGCTTCTAGTCCAGATGGAAATACAGCTATCCATCATGCATCCTCATCTCCTGGTGGTGGTCCACAAGATCGTGGCCTCGTCAAAGGCCTGACCCGTTTCCTTGTGGGGGATGGTGATGTTAATGTTGCACCAGTTCGTCGAAATGCACCCACTGTTAATCTCAAGGATACATTTTTTGGAGATGGTAGGTTAGGTATGCAAATCGGGAAGAAAGGTGAAGTGATTCCGGTACATGAAGATGAGTTCGCTTCAATAATTGCTTTTAGCCTTGCTTCGGAGAGCTACAATCAGGTCTTGCAGGGTTACATCAGTGCTCTTGATGGGAGTGGTGTGGCTACGAGCAAGGCCGCCACGAATGCTACTGAGTCGGTATCCCTTCAGTCTACTGATACCAGTGGAACTGATGACGTAGCCTATCGTTTAACAGATGCTTCCTTGCAGTCTCTAACCCCGGCTCATGGTGGTGTGCGCGTTAGCCGTACTATTCAAGAAGGCCGCGAGTATGAGGAGGATACAGAAGACGAGGGAGCAGGAGTAGACAACCAAGAAAAGAGGCATGAGAGCATATCTAGAGATACTACTGGTAGTGCAGCTCCACCTAGTGCAGACGACCTTGCCGATGAATTGAATAAGAAGATGTTACTTAGTAGACGTATCACCCACATCAAAGACCGGTTTGATGATAGGGATAGCAAGGGCGCGACAGTGTGCAAGTTTCAATGTATCAGTTACTGGAGCTTGCAGTTCGAAGCTATACGTCGAGCTTACTTTAAAAAAGGAAGATTGAATAAGGTAAATCTCCGTGCTGCAGCGAAGAAGCGTAAACAGAAGTTGAAAGAGAGAAAGAAGGCGAGACAAAGGATGACTAGTGCAGATACTATAGAGGATAGCAGCGATCATGATGAACGCAAAATGGGTGATGAGGATAGTGAAAATGGCCATAGCAATGGTGGTGGTGGTGATGATGATGATGGCGGTGAAGGTCAAACTAACTCTGAACCAGTCACAGTAGAGGATGTCGAGGATGCCGAATCATCTGCTGATGACGATGAGGACACCCTAGAATACCAAGATGACAGTATATTTGGAAATGAAAGTGATGAATTCATACACTCTCTTTTTCAGTCCACTCGATGGTATACACAAGGCGGCAAGAGTGGAGCTAGTTTCAGTAGGAGTCTCGATGGTCGATTTGTATGCAAAGTGATATCGAAAATAGAATTAGAAATGTTCATTAATTTTGCGCCATATTATTTCGAATATATGGCCAATGCGTTCTATAAAGACCTGCCTACTGTTTTGTGTAAGATTCTAGGCGTCTATACATTAGATCATGTCGTACATGGAAAGAAGAAGAAAACACAACATGTAGTTGTAATGGAAGATATCTTTTATCGACGCAACATCACCAAAAAATTCGATTTGAAAGGTTCTTCTCGTACCCGTTACACTAACGTGAGTGGTTCGAAACTGGAGCTATTTGATGATGCCATCCTCCGCAGACGAATGATGGCGTCTGAAGGAAAAGATCCTGGCGTCTATCCAAACGTACCACAAGTGTTGCTGGATGATAACTTGATGGAATTAACCGATGGCAAGCCTTTTCCACTGAAGCATCGAGCGAAAATCTTTTTTGATAAGGCAGTAGGCAATGACACCGAGTTCCTATCTATGGTGAATGTTGTCGACTACTCCATTCTAGTGGGTCTAGATGAAAATAATCACGAGATGGTAATCGGTAAGTGTCCCCCTCTCTTACTTCTAGTTGTTTACTTCCGCTAATAATATTGGCTCTATAATAATTATAAGAATTGTGATAATGATCAACCTAACAAAGATAATCTTGCACTTCTCTGCTTTCCATTATGTATATTCCCCTATTTTATAGGTATCATCGATTATATGCGTCAATATGACTTTCTCAAGAAAATGGAGCGACTTGGAAAAGGGGGAGTGGGTGTCATCACTGGACAAGCTGAGCCTACAGTCGTGCAGCCACAGCAATATTGCAAACGTTTCAATAATGCCATGGATCAGTACTTTATGGCCGTGCCGGACAAGTGGAGCTTCACTTCGGAAGGAGGAGGAGGAGGAGCTAAAGCAGATAAGAGTACCGTTGTTGATAGTGTACAGAACGAGGAGAAAGATCAAGTTTAGATGTACAAATGTATTTACATAAATGTGTAAAGTGTTCGAACCTAATGATCAAAGTTGCCCGATACGAGGATCCAAGTAGGGTCTCCTTCATCGTCGTCATCTTTCATGATGACACTCTCCATACTTTCCTCTTTGCCACCACCACCGTCATCATCATCATCACCATCACCGCTACCATCATCATCATCATCCTTATCACGAGTATCTTGGAGAGTGTTATTTGGGGGAGGAGGAGGAGGAGGCACCACATCGCGGTACTGATCTTGGACTGCAGCGGTAGTACCACTTTCATGATGAGAATCGCTGTCTGGGATGTATTTCGAAATGATGTCCTCTTTCTCTGCTTGCAATCTGGCAATCATGTCGTTAATGTCATCAACTAGTGATTGGTCACTGCTTTCTAGCCCAGCATCGTTGACACGGGTCTTCACTTCAGCGATCGTCGCACTGGTCTCACCTCCTACTGAGGATACCTCTTTAAACTTCGATAGTAATTCCTCGGTCAGTAGTTGGCTATGCACTTCTGCTGGAGCCGGAACTGACGTCTGTGGCTGATCTCTACGCGGTCCTCTGCCGAGACTTGGCCAGTCAATTCGGGTCAATTTTTGCATCGTCTGAACAAGCGTCTTCTGGACTATCACTGAAACTTTGCGGATCTTCAAATACAAACTGCTGTTCGCAAGAGGTCTGTTTGCTCTGCGGGCTCTATGGCGCTGTGAAAACCAACACATCACGGAGATAGAGTTTATTTCATTTCCGCAAGCCTGAAAGGGAGACACTATCGGGTCGATTTTCGAGCGCTTGAAAATTCGAATTTGAAATTTGTGGGCGTTGATTTGGCCATTAGCAGCATATATCTCGCCATTTCGCTATTTTCTCAATAGTTTGATGCAATGATGACTAGTGCCAAGTCGTACCAAGACGTACTTGCTAGCTTGAAAGATAACTATGAGTCTGAACTGATGCTCTGCCGCCAACTCCAAAGTCGTGTATCTCAGAAATCCAAAGATCGTGACGCTCTCCTAATGAAATTCAATGCCATCAGCATCGATTTGAAGAGCCTTC
>JACLAD010007070.1_pt1 | contig 14709 bp, 7 predicted proteins | sample 8027901 | NCBI WGS metagenome assembly JACLAD01 (sample SAMN15725071, study PRJNA655200) | protist metagenome | isolation source: fluorescence activated cell sorting (FACS) single amplified genomes of... | place: Spain: Blaines Bay Microbial Observatory, Mediterranean Sea | collected 2016-07-05 | reverse complement strand
CGAGGGCGGAGAGGAGAAGGTGGACGAAGCTGTCGAGACGGAAGACAAAACAGAGTCCAGGTCTGCACGTAAAGATATCTCTTATCAGTCGAAGTTCAAAGCCTTTCGCAAGTTCCTGAAACAGGGCACCCATGTGGTACCTGACACTGTACAAGATATGCTAGACTTTTGGATGCGCCTCATCGCTATTTACTTGATTCGTGTGTACGAAGCCCAGCAATGGGGCAAAGTAGCACAGGCTCTTGTCGATAAGAGCATTGCTGCCAGCTCTACTAGTGGTGCACAAAATTGGGGCAAGAAGAACTTTAAGGAATTCTCGTACCTATTGATCTATGCTGATAAGAGAGATATCCATATTTCTGTACGCTTCAAAGTTGAAGAAGAGATTCGCAAATTTAGAACGTGGGTATTCAATGCTCAAGCTATGATGCGGCGCGAACAGAGTGCTATGTTAGATTTTGATGCCTTCAAGTCCTTTCAGCAGCAATCCAGTAAACTCGTCTTAGATGAACCAGTCATACAACAGCTTCGAGAGGAAGTAAAGAAGGCCAAGAATTGGGTCTCCCGACTGCAAGCTACGGGTATCGAACGTGGTCTGGCCTCTACAGAAGCACTACAGAAGCTGTTACCAGAAGTGAGCGAGATCTGTTGTGACTTGTCATCTTTTACCGACGCAATTGATAGCACTACCAAGACGTATTGCCTGTGCAGACAGGCTTACTTCGGATTGATGGTAGGTTGCGACCATTGCGATGATTGGTTCCATGCTAGTTGTGTAGGATTGACCAAGGCACAAGCAGAAAAGACGGATAGATACATATGCATTCGCTGCTCCATTGAACGATCTTTCAAGAGCTCTTGCTCTATTGCAGCGCAGATCTCGAATACTTGGTGCGACACTAGTCGTTTCAATATGATGCGTGAGATGGAGAAACAACGTTTAGCTAAGAAGAAAGAGAAAGAGCAACGTCGCTATGACGAGAAGATGGTTGAAAGCACACGTCACGAGAAGCATCTGAAGGAGAAGAAGTATATTGTAGAAGACCTCGAGAAAGCCGCTAAGAAGGTACAAAGCTCACGCCCTCCACCTATCGTTCCAACAATGCCTCCAGTCTATACTGGTCCTGCTGTAGCGATCAGCCCTGGAGGTACTGTTACCTACAATGCAAATGCGGGTATAGGCTTTCCAGCTGCTACTACTCAAGGAAATGTACCTCCTCCTCCTGTTGCTGCTAATCAGGGAACTACGCCTAATGCGACCATGTCAGTTGACAGGCCCGCTGTAGGTACTGACGGCACTGTGATGATGACTGAACCAAAGCCAGCAGTGTCTACTGGTTTGGCTAGCATCAACGGATTTGAGGTCACGGACAAGGACCGCGAGCAAGCTATTCTCTACGAACGCGGCAGAAAGATTGAGATGGCTTTGCGTGAAGCGACTACACTGTTCGATCTTGCCAAGACAGAAGAGGATGACTTCACCAGGAAGATCCAACGAGAGGATCAGAACAAGGATAAGATTGTGGCTTGGATGAGTCAAATCCAGGGTCTTATTTGGCCTTTATGCGAAGCAGACAGAATGGCTGGTAGACCTGTAGGAAGTAACATTCAATACAAGAAAGGTAACGAGCTGGACATTTACACCTTAACCACCAACATCTTCAAGCAACTGGGACACCCATTATTACCTGCTGCTATCTGTAACATGGCCAATTATGCCATCACACAGGGCTTTGACTATGTGGATGATGTATTGAATATTGTAGAGTCATTCCGATGGATGAGTTGGTGTTCCCTCATGCTGTTGTGTCTACGTGCTCCACCTACTACTGTTCTACTTAGAAAGATGCTGACCACTGCTAAAGGGATGAAGTATGCAGATGAGAAGATCACAAAGTATATGAGCACCATCATGCAGAGAGGTCAAGTGTGGAAGATCAAAGCACGCAAGTACATTCGTGCCCATTCGAGAAAGGTGGATCTACACAAAGCCAACGCTATGTTGATTGAAGGTAACCAAGTGCCTTTCAGTACTCGCGTCAAGCAAGTGTTACAGAGAGCTGTCAAACAAGGAGGCGGAAGTGCGGAAGAACCTTCCCCAGAAGCGGGCGATGCTACAGGAGACAAGGTCAAAGCAGGTAGGAAGAGAATCAAGGTAGACATCCAGGACAATGCGGAGCCTACCTATGTGGACATCTCTGCTTATCCTGTGTATGACAGTAGTGATGAAGAGAGAGACAATCAGAGAGATACGACTTCTGGACACTATGCCACTGTGTCCATCAACACGATTGCTCCTGAGACCACGTTATGGCCTCTGGTGATCCAAGAACAGCCATTGTCAACTGCTCCACGCAGATCCTACAGTGACTTGCTTCCAGCCATGTTGAGTGGCATGAAGAAGCCACAGACAGGAAACAGCAGCGAGACTATTTTGACTGGAGTTGAGGAGACTGGTAAACGTGGTAGCGACGATAAGAGTGGAGGAAACTCCAAAAAGATGAAACACGAAGAGTGAATGGAGAGAAAAGGAAGAGAGGAAAGTCAATTTGTGTAGTTGAACATATTCAGTAGTTTTGATTTATAGTGGTATACGCTAAATAGAGATCGAAGTTAACAATTCGTTATAACAATAATTACAAATTCTCATGAAACACATTCTCATCATCATCGTATAATACTTATCACGCTCGTTCCACAAGAGAGATATTTAAGATCTAAGAGCCTCTATATGTGCTGTATCCAAATGGACTTATCAATAGTGGAATGTGATAATGCTCATTCGGATCGACCACTCTGAACAGCACTTCCACTTTGGGATAGAAGCTCTGCTGTCCAGCGGAATCAAAGTACTCTTGCGTGAAGAAAACCACACGATAGATACTTGGTACCAGTGTCATGCCTGTAGATAAATCAGGAACGCGACCATCTGAATTCGTTGCACTCACCTTCAAGACGCGGAAGGAGTACTCCTCGTTACTGCTACGAGTCTCCTCATTGGTACAGATTTCCAAAGACACGCGGATATTGGAGCCCGGTCTGCCAGAGGCCGTGTTCAAGACATGAGAGGTGATAGGATTCGACATTAATTTTAACTAATGATATGTATGCTTAGAACGCTGTGAATTGACGTGTACGAGGCTCGGGTTCGCTGTAAAGCTGTACAAAGGTGTCCGACCAGAGATACAATTCTGACACTTCTGGACATCATCTTTCCCCCCTAGCGCATCAGAGCACTTGGGGAGTACATTCAGTACATTTGCGTATGAGTAGAGCTTCACCAATGCGCCTATAAAAGAGTTTAATAGCATTTATAGTTATCATGCATCACCGAGTGGACGATTTTGCCCTGGATGACCTTACCAGCCTTCCGTCGCGCTATCGGATCATCTACAACAACCCCTATAAAGCTCTGGGCTTGGATCCAGACGATTGTGACACAAACAAGATTCGTCAAGCCTTTCGTAAGGCTAGTCTTGGTCTCTGTGGTCAATTTTGGTCACTGCAGAAGAGTAATCTATCTCTGGAAGAGTTGGTGTTTGCCTACCACTTGTTGAGACGCAACATCGTCGGCCCTTGTCAGAAAATTAAACCCATGCTGGATTGTCGCACTCAGTATTTGGATTACCGGTGCGATGACATCTTGCCTTTATTAAGGCCACTGAAAGGAAACTTCGAAGTAGATGCTTCATATAGAGGCTTTAGGAATTTACATATCGATTACACGGGTAATATGCAGGTGCTCTTTGATCGAACTAGAATCATAACCTATCGGCTTGAATTTGTAGTCAATTATTGTTTACGAAAACATATGATAACAAAGACAATTGAAGAGTTTGAGACGATTGACAAGGCCCTGCGCAGTGAATTGATGATTGTTCCCACGTTACCGACTGCACCCCCGATCCTTGGTTGGGGCTACATGACCGACATGCAGCTTGGAGATGCTTATAGCGACTACATGTTACGGATCCATCACGGATTGGCAGAAGGAGGACACTTCTCTGCTCGATTGCTAGAATATCTGGGTATCAACTATACAACAGTGCATAGCGAAGAGGAAGGGATCATCATGTCCATTTTGGACAACCCGAGTCCTTTGCCCAAGTCATGCTGGTATATCATTGATGATAACTGGCTAGAGCGCTGGAGGAAGTTCGCATTGGGTAGAGGGCCTCGAAGGTACTTACCTCCTGGTCGGATCAATAATTGGGGTCTTCTAGCTGAATTGGACAAGGGTAGTAGAGATCTGATGCAAGGCACCAATTACAGAGCTGTCAACTGGAACGTATGGCACTTTCTACAGATGTTGTATTGCGGAGGACCTGCCATTCCCAGATACAGTGAAGATATATACAGTCGTAGATCTATGAGTTATATGCATGGTATTATTATAGTGCAGTCACAAATCCGTATCTATTTGGCCAAAAATCGCAAAAATGAGCTCTATACTATCAAATTCAGTAAGAGTCAAGTTGCTAGCTACATCTTACGTACCATTACTCGTTTGGAGTCCGATAGACAGATTCGAGAGGACATGATGCGACACATGAAAGTACGTTTAGAGAAGAAGGTGAAGGAAGCTATCACTTGTACGCAGAAAATTTGGAGACAGAACCACAATTTGGTGCCTGAGGAGAATCTTGAGCGATTGAGACGAGACCAGGACATCTTCAGCAAAGACACTTCGGACGTTAGTAAGGAGAGTTTGATTGTGCAGGACACACATCCTATTATTCGCATTGGTAGTGCTAGTGTGTATGACGTAAAATATGAAGACCAAGATGCTCCGTTCACACTAGAAAAGAAGCCTTACTCTGAATACTGTACAATAATCAACAGCGAGAAAGTCGATCTGTTTATAGATGGCTCTAAGATATTGTCTATAAATGAGCTTCCATGTAGAGGCATGTCTATTAAGGAGGTCAGCGAGCAATGGCGGACAGCCAAAACACCATTACGTATCCATTTGGAGAAGCCTCCTGGGTCACGCTCTGTAGGATTGCGCACTTTCCTGAGACTTTGCAAGTTGGCTAACGCTGACCTCAAATATAGCGCTTTCAAGTTGTGTATGACCAGCCCTACTAATTTGGTGAGACATACCCCTCGTAGCGTTACTTCCCGTTTCACCAATATCAGTACCGGTGGTAAACGCAAATATCGTACACAACTTGTACTGAGTGACACCAAGTTATTCTATCGTGAAGAATTCTCAGTGAAGAAGAAAGAGAGCGAGCTGTGGAAGAGTATCTCTTTGTTTTCGATTAAATTCATCAAGACAAGCGATCAGATCAAGAAAGAGGCAAATGATTACAAGTTCATTAGTGACAAGGATCTGACGTTCAGTATTGTGACCGAAGATGAAGAATTCGTGCTGGAGTATCCAAGTAAGGAGAGAATAGAGTACTACGACAAGCTGGAGACGTGGAAGAAGAAGGAGACGGAGGTTGTCGAGAGTACGTACTCACTATCATTAGCTCTAACCCTATTTCGCCTCCGTAGTAATCATAACAATTGACTAACACTTATTATTCGTACCACAATACTATTTCCCCCTACCATGACAGAATTGGATCTCACTGGAAAGGAGAGCGCGGAGTACCGCGAACGCAAAAAGGCTCTAGAGGAGATGAAGAAGGCGAAGGCTAAAGCAGAAGATGACGGCCACGCCCATCACCGCACACAGAAGAAGAAGACACTCAACGAGGCCAACCGCAAGCTGCAGCGTAACGATAGGAACGCCTTGGTTGCCAAGGTTAAGGTGTTTGCAGAATGTATGGCGAAATTGGTGATGGAGTGCCGTACCAGTCAGCAGTATGTTGATAGAGACGGTATCCCTTCTCATCGCAGGGTGGCGAAGACGTCTCTGCGGAAGGTCTAGTAAACGTCTTCGTAAAGAAAGAGCATGTATGGATTGTGAATCAGATTATTGTTTGTAGAACTAAATGTTAATACTTATCTTCTTGCTTCCTAAAAATCACACATGAGAAATCAAAACACAAACAAATAAAATAGACTGATGCGATTTAACTGAAGCCTCCAGGGTGGTTTCCTACCGCCAATGCTGTGCATAATATGCCAAAAACTAAAAACGGTTGTGCTGCAGCTTGGTACTTGACATCATTGGCCACAGGATCCGGTAGAAAGAACTTATATTGGAAGAACATCTGTGGAGCAATCAAGCCTAACAATACTAGAGCATAAGTGGTCTCTCCGATATACCCTAAATAGGCAGCAACTAGTAATTGAGTGATGTCGATGGTGCCCACAGTAAGCCACTTAGCCTTCTCGATACCAAATGCTACAGGTAAAGACTGCAGGCCCAACTCTCTGTCTCCTTCAATTGACTTGAAATCGTTCACAATTGCGATGCCTAGACCTGCAAGAGAATAGAAGATGGTGAGCCATGTCACAGGCCAAGATAATTCACCGAACATGGCTTGACCACATAGCCATGGCAATGAGATGTAGCTACTACCGAGAGCAAATGAGCCAGCCCAGCCTTGTTGCTTTAGTTTAAGAGGAGGTGCGGAATAAATATATGCAATAAAAGTTCCGAATAAAGTTAACTCAAATATGGTAGGTGTGGCATGCCCCGCCCATTGGTCTAGACCAAATGCCAGTGCACAACCTGCGATCCACAGACCCCAAATTTGTTGAATGACTTCGGATTCAGAAATAGCACCTGAAGGAATAGGTCTATCTGGTTCATTGATAGCATCGATCTCTCTGTCTTCCCAGTCATTGATGGTCTGTGTATAGCCTGTCAAGATCGGACCAGACAAAATCATACAGGTGAAGGCTTTCAACGCATCTGTAGTCACTAGGCCTAAATCTTGAGTAGAATCAAAGGGATTCCAAGTGTGATAATTTCCGGAAGCAGCAGCACCACAAGCAACACCCCAAATCAGAGGGATCCAAGTTACTGGCTTGCATAACTGCAGGCGAATGGCCCAGATATTGTCTGTACGACTACCGCCTTTGATACCAAGCAATTGACGAGCATCTTTGTTATCATTTTCTATCTGCATCATCAAAGAAGAAGTGCGGCCCAAGGGAGCAGCATGGGAGAGCTTGCTTGCAATTCTGAAGTTAACGGGTACAAATGCGACCAACTGTTGCAATGTACATAGGAGTAACACTGCGATTGTGACTCTCATTGTGAAGTTTGACACGGCTAATGCGCAAGATAGTGTGAGTGACATGCGGGGTCGGGTCAATGAACGTCTTGTTGTTGTTTATAGGCAAGTCTACAATCAAAGACAATTTTCCACACTATCTAAACCTACTATATCTATTCTACTTGCCATTTAAATGTATTACAACTCTGGACATGGTGTGAGTTTAAACCATGGCTTGATCTCTGTGAATCTGAACTCTGAAGCCTCATCTTTCGTGATGTCTTGACTCAGCAACACATCTTGTCCCTGTCCCCAATTTGCCGGGGTTAACACCTTCTTATACGTAGACAATTGTAAGGCATCATATGCACGGAAGAATTCATACCAGTTCCTTCCTGTCATGAATCCATACTTGTTGGAGATACGGATCCGTCTATCTAGATCTAACAAGAAGGATCCATTGCATGTAGGCAGAATCTTCTTATCCAATGGTGAATACTTGGCACAACCCAACTGGTGGAGAATCTTGCAATCTTTGTCACTTAAGATGGGAATGTTAACACGTACAGCTTGAATGTCTTCAATGTCTTTCACCCATTTACGATAATTCGCTACACTATCATTGCCAACTACAATCACAGAAATGTTCCGACTCTCGAACTCCAGCTCCAAACGAGACAACATACCGATCTCCGTTGTGCTGACAGGGTCGAAACAGGAACCGACAGTTACCAAGAGACACCATTTGCCATCCGTAGAGTCTTCGAAGTCAATCTCGCCCACTTGAGAGTCCAAATAGAAGGAAGGAATCACGTCGCCCAAATCTAGGGGAACAATAGGTTCATCTGCCATATTCGATACGCGAAAACACAAACAAGTCTTTCACACGGGATATATAGGATCAAATCAACAAACTGCTGTACTTACTCTTTTGGTCTGTAGCGAAGCAAAAAGAACGAATATGCTTCAATAAACTAATGATACTAGAAGGTAGGTATCAGTAGACCCTGTAAATGTGCTCGCTGCTCTCTGTCAGCCTTTGTCAGCCCGCACGGTTACTTCAAAAGTGAGCGATTTTGAGTCAGGGTCCGAGCAGATCGAAACCCGAACCCCACGGAAACCCCGGCAACGACTGAACCCTGGGAACGGGCAGACCCGTGCATGGATTCGCAGTGGTCCGGTTCTCACACGAGCACTTGTTTCAAAAAAATTTGTTTCAAAGCTCGTCAGCGGTCTCCTCGATTGGTCGCGAGCATTGGCATAACGTCATAGCTTTTTGAATGTTTACTGAATGAAATGGATGACGTCCATCTTCTGCTTGTTGCTCGGGGTGCACTTTTTGGTTGTCCATGGTATCACTCGCAATCGCTTCAATAGTAATGAGAAGTTGGTGAAACTTGGCCTGAAGTTATTTAGCAATGACGAGCAATTCGACACATTTCTTGCTTCGATAAGTGACCCTCCCAGAAGCTACGAAGTGGAGACTTTTCGCGGTAGTGTGAAGATGGTGTTAGCCAATACTATAAAAGGAGATGCATTGGATGTGTGGGGTAATGAGTTTGGTCATCAAAAGAATATTGCACCACGGTACCAAAACAAGGTGTTCGCTCCGTATAGATTAGATCGCATGGTTTACAACGAAACAGGCAAAGTGCATACTGGTAACTATTACATGCACGATGGTGGACTTCATTCTACTCTACAAAGACGCTATCAAGGAGTACTGATCGATGTTGGTTCTAATGTCGGCGGTTTCTCTGTGTTCAGTGCGCTGTCTTACCCTCTATTGAATGTCTACGCCATCGAACCGTCTCCTACCAGCTTTTGGTTATTGAATTATAATCTGTATTTGAACCATTTGTTGGATGATCCCCGCATGCACACCTTCCATATGGCCGTAGGTGTACCGGCAGAGAAATGGGATACACATGTGACCTTGATGGATAATACAGAGGACAGCCAAATGTCCTTTGTGTCTTTGAATGACACTAATAAGCATACGGAATCCAATAATTCTAAAGTAGCCTACCAAGTGTTGGCACGACCATTTACAGTGTGGCAAAGTGAACAGAACATCACCAAGATAAACTTCATGAAAGTGGATTGTGAGGGATGCGAATTCTACTTGTTGCCAGAGCTACAAAGAGCCGTATTGCGTAAGAGAAGGATCGAACATCTCAGCTTGGAGTTGCATACAAGACTATTGAATCCAAGTATAAAAACAGATGCAGACAAACCACCACAAGAGAATATTGCCAGAACGGAGTGGCTGCTCAATCGCAGACCAGGATGCGGAGATATGCGAATGTGGATACATCATTGTTAGATACTTAGAGGAAGGGAAGAGAGAGAAGAGAGAGATGATAAAGAGAAGTATATATATATACATGTTCGTGTGACTGTTAGACACTGTAAGGTATTGATGGAGTTTGAGACATTTGACAGCAGAACTTAAAGTATCGGGAAGTACAGCAACCACCACCGAACACAAACACACAAGTTGACCGACCCGACATCATGTCTGTCACTCTCGCCTTGCTCGTTGTGGGTAATTTACAAGGCTCCTTTTCGTTGTCTTCTACAAACCTCTTGGGTTTGAAATCGTTTGAGTAGCGCACTTAGCATTCTCAACGACTAAGAAGTCCACGATGTACAAGATGTACTACCACAGCGGTGGGTCCAACTCGTAAGTAGTAGTATTTCCCCCCCTTGCAAAATAACTGATGAGATAAAGGGACTTTGTTTTTGATTTCTTCCAAATCCTTAGAAATCTTGACTAACAATGCTCCGTATCACCCATTTTCTCCTGTATTTCAATATATATCTGCATGTTTGCCGTTTCATGATGACTTAACGTCGATTCAATGTTTGCTTGTCTATGTCTTTTTTCAGTGGTTCTAATTGGGATTCACAAAGAAAGAATCGACCTCGCTATGGAAATCGTCTACGAGGTTTAGACGATGCATCCTCTGGCCTTGGTAGTAGTAATGAAAACAACAGCGGCCTTGGCGGCTTGAGTGGCGGTAGCGTGGATAAATCGAGTGCCTTTGGTTTGTTGTCTGGACGCAACAATGCTGGCATGTCTCACTTGGATATGAATAACATCGGCGCAAGTCGTAACCAGAACAATAGCGACGGCGATTCTAACAACATGCAAGGCTCCAGTGGTTCTACTGGTTTGCATCCATTACGAATCCCTTCGATTAGTAATAGAAATAATGGACTCAACAATAACCACATGTCTTCGGGACACTCTCCACGATCCAACAATGCAGGTCACCAGAACACTAGAGATTTGGGCCAACCTCGCAAAAATAGAGGTAACAAGCAGTATGGTGGACGAAGCAGACGTAATAAACATAATAGTAATAGTAATGATATGCACGGTGGACTTGATAGTGGCTCCATGGTACAATCTATGCATGGGAATGGCTCTAGTCTGGGACCAGGTGGTTCCATGGTGAATCAAACATCGGGTGGCAACTCTGTGGTCGCGGATGGCAATAATGCACAAATGCTGCCTCAATTAGTAGGTGCTTCAGGGGGATCTTCGATGATGCGTCGTCACCAACAGCAGCAGCAACAGCAGCAACAGCAGCAGCAGCAGCAGCAGCAGCAACAGCAACAGACTCAAGTACAGCAGCAGCATCAACAGCGCCAGCAACAGGCTCAACAGCAACAGGCTCAACAGCAACAGGCTCAACAGGCTCAACAGCAGCAGGGACAACAGCAACTCGTAGGACAGAATAATACCCAGCAGGTGCATCCTACACACCGTCCTTCCTATTTAGAGGAGCATCATCATGCTACTTGTACCTCTATCAAAGGTCTGAAGCCCGGTAACCCGAGTTGGATTAACCAAGACAACTTCTTCATCATTGAGAAGTTCGACAATAGGGACATCAACTTCTATTGTGTGTTGGATGGACACGGTGAGAATGGCCACCATGCGAGCCGTCGTTGTCGGGAGATCTTCCCACAGTATCTGCGCTCGAGTAATATGGACATGAAGAGAGCTTTCAGTATGATGCAGAACGATTTGAACTCGTGCGAGTTCGATATGCGTTGTAGTGGTGCTACTTGTGTACTGGCATCTCTGTGTGGCGGTCGACTGTCTGTATCCAATTGCGGAGATTCGCGTGCTGTGCTAGGTAGAAGAAACCCTAATGGATCTGTCACTGCTCATGCATTGACGCAAGACCACAAACCAGACAAGCCTGAAGAGCGTAAGAGAATTCTCGCCTGTGGGGGCCACTTGGGCTGCAGACAAGTTTTGGTCAACCAGCCAGGGCGAGGACCCATCTCGATGCCTGTCGGACCATGCCGTGTATGGTACCAGAATAAGGGAGAAACGTTGGGATTAGCTATGAGTCGATCTCTGGGAGACACCATCGTGCACAGAAGCGGCGTGTCAGCAGGTTAGCACTTCCTCCTCATCAACTGTTTTTACTAGTCAACATTCAATAACTAACACCTTTCTTCTTTCCCTTTCATACATCTCAAAATACAGAACCGGAGACCCTTGAACACATTGTGGACGAGTATGACGAGTTCATGATTATTGCGACAGACGGTGTGTGGGACGTCATCGATAACAACCAAGCCGTACAGATGGTGCAGAACTTTAGTAGCAAGTCTAGGAAGTGGAACCCCACCGACGCCTCCAACACTATCTGCAAGTTTGCCAGAAGCAGATGGGAAAAGCTCTCGCCTATGGTGGACGACATCACATGCATTGTGGTGAAGTTGCAGCGAAGATAAGAGGATTCATTAATGCCTTTAGTGGATTTGGTTCTACTCTGTGTGATGTAAGTGTAAGTACTATAGAATACTGTGGATAGAGTATGTGGAGTAGTTTTATGATAGATCGCGAAGCCTTTCATGTGTGCACTGTATAAGAAAAGTTAGTAATTAGTTCTTATCTCTCATTTAGTGTATCTCTTCTCATATATCATATACAACATGGAACACTTAATACAATAATGTCAACATTATTTTTTTCCTATTCACACATGACTACAACAATAGTTCTAGCTCCCTTATGCGAGCAAAGTACTTCATCTCGTGCACGTGCTCTATGATGAAGATGTTCTCACTGATATCCAGATGCTTAAGAGGCAGATCCAGTTGTTTGAGTAGCGTGCGGATGATCTCGTAGAGCTGTGGATTCAAGAAGCAGTTGCGGAGCTTGATTGTCTCTAGCTTACTCAGCTTTGGCAGGATGTCTCTAAACAGCATAGATGCACCTATATTCTGTATGCGATTATAGCCCAAATCTAAATAAGACAAATGCTCTAGATTAGACAGCGTATTACTGAGCACATTCCGACACCTGTCATTATCAGTATTGATGAAGTTGCGACTAAGATCTAGGTATTCTAGGAGGGTAAACTGCCCGAGTACCTGCAGACTGTTATCGACCATGGTAATTTCGTTTTGCGCAAGGGATAGTTTGCATAAGGTAGCCGCCGCCCCACCATCGTACAGGGCCTGTATGAGAGCCTGAGAGGCACTCTCCCCCATATGATTGGCAGTATACACAAATTCTCTCAACCTGCATGTCTGCGCCAAATGAGCTGCCAACACCTTAGTACCTTCATTGCCCAGGTAGGTGTAACTAATTTCCAGCTCTTCGAGCTCCAGTAGCTGCCAGGCTTTGAAGTAGCACTTGGTGATATGTCTGATTACTGGCAACAGAACCTTTTTGTTGCGAATGGATAGACCCTTGACAGCCTTTTCTGCTGCCAGAAGATCATTCGCATTGGCTAAATTCAAGGTATCTTCGTCTCCTTCGTATCTCTCTATCGATTCACTGATATCTCTGCGATTGGACAAATCTTTCACTTTTTGTTGCTCCCATTCTACCACTTTCTCCTCTTCATAACGCTCTACACGAGCTTCAATCTCATGCATCTTCTTGGCCAGATCCTTACGTCGAGCGTTCTCAATCTTCTCGCGAGCGCGACTTTTGGCATCACCACCACGCAGAATGTTGGTGTGTTTACGTCTATCAATCACCTTCTGTATGGCATCATTTTGCCCGTCTTCAGTAGTTCCGAATGTCATGGTAGTATTCATTGTACCAACTTTATCTTCCGCTTCTGCTTCATCAAAACCTTGCTCCGGATGACCAGCAGTACTATCCTCTTCACCTTCAAGTTCTATACCTCCCTCTGATTTCTGTGATGGCGCCAAAGACGCTGTTTGTGAATCACTCTCATCCATAGACATTGTGACGATAGAGTCTTGTGCCAACGAGTCGCTGGCCACTGTACTGACAAACATCTCCGTAATGTCGTCGTGCAGCTCCTGTACCAGCATATTGGAAGAGTGCGGCCCTAATGGGACGCGATTGAGCAACTTGATACGTGTGAGCATACGTGGATCGTGGTCTAGAATATCCACAATATTCAGCGGGTTACGACCAGCATGGGGAGACAGGTAAGGGAGTGTGGCAAGTGCGGGCATTTTGTGGCGAGTCTCCATAGACTTGTAGTTGGGAGGTGCATTCTTCAGAAGTCGTCTGTTTCGACTCAACTCAGAGAAGTCATCTGCTGCATCCAAGGGATGAAACATATCACCCCGCGCATCGGCAGTGATGTATCGCACAGACTCAGACAGACTAGCATCTTTGCTCGCCTTGATTTTCTTGGCAATCTCTACATCCTCCACGAGCTCCTGTGCCTTCTCGATGTCATACTCCGTTGCCACCACATGAGCATGGTAATTCAACTCCGCTGTAGACTTCTCCAATAGAGTTTCTGGGACAAAGAAAGGAAAGACTTTATCAAGATATTTCTCTCTGACACCGGACCAATCGATCTCGTGCTGCTCATAATTGGCGTAATATTTTAGGATCTTGAGCAAAGCAATACGTTCTGCCCTACTCAGAGAGGCATAGACCGGGTCATACCTGCCACGAATACCCATTCGTCGAGTAGAATTGATGACAGCTCGATCCAAGGAGCCTTGAATCATACAACACTCGCGTTCCCAGGCTTCAACTAGTGTCAGCGCCAAGAAGCCCGCTGTAGTACTCAGTCCCGAGCCCACTTTATAAGCCGTTTCCAACGTGATTAGACTAAGAAAGTTGTCAGCAGACATATTGCCTAACTCCCCAACCACTGGATTGTCATCGACATGCGTCTTCACCCCAGAATTCCACAGCTCCTTGGCCTTGGCCTTGATCAGCAGCATCCAATCTAAGCTCTCAGGCTTGTTGTTCTCTCCTGTGAGCACTAACTTTGGAAACTGATTACATAAATAGAAGAGCAAGTGGGCCAAACGGGAACGAGACTCCGCTTCCCAGGGAGTAACACTATTGTATTCTCTACAAGAAGGTAAGAAAGGTGTCATAGTCCAGTGAGGCTGTCCACTATCGAAAAGCATATTTACCAATTTGAAAGCACGACGCAAGGCCATGCCTCTATCCTTCTCGAATTTGTTGAACTTGGTGCGCACTTCGGACACTTTGGGATTATCATCTTCGTCTTTTAACTGTCCCACCTTCCAGCAATATTCACTATAAGACAATACTAGCACACAGGTTGCCACGGCAGCCCAGCCTTTGCGGACCTCTTTCACAACA
>JACLAD010006374.1_pt1 | contig 14711 bp, 11 predicted proteins | sample 8027901 | NCBI WGS metagenome assembly JACLAD01 (sample SAMN15725071, study PRJNA655200) | protist metagenome | isolation source: fluorescence activated cell sorting (FACS) single amplified genomes of... | place: Spain: Blaines Bay Microbial Observatory, Mediterranean Sea | collected 2016-07-05 | reverse complement strand
CCAAACCTTTCATAAAGTATTTATTGTTACAAGACTTTTGTACTTTGGGGGTCCTTTTTTCCATCAAGGTCGCGTGTTCGAATCAAGAACATTCTTAGCGTAAGGCTATATGAAGATATTATGTGCAAATAATACCAAACTCGAATACAATCCCGAAAAAAAAAAAAGAAAAAAAAAACCAAACCTCTCTCTTCTTCTATTAGTTGGTTCCATTGATAAAACTTTGGTGCTTGTATTGGTTTTTTTTTCTTTTTGGTCGTTTATCACATATCAGAGAAAAGGTAAAAAAATTTCTTTGTGATTTTTTGTGAGTGAGAGATTCAATGAGATCAATTGAAATTATTTAATAAAATGACGGAAACGAGCGGTATAGAGAACGAGGAAGTTTTGATATCTCAAGGTGCAGAAGCACGGGTGTATAAAATAGTTTATAATGGGAAGCCTGCTATACGGAAGGAACGCTTTCCTAAACTTTACCGGCATCCTGACTTGGAGGCAAAATTAACTCGTCAAAGATTTAATCAAGAAGTCCGGTGCTCTGCGAAAGCACAGAAATTGGGCCTACTTACTCCCACCGTATTACATGCAGATGATCAAACGCATTCGATTATCATGGAATTTGTCGATGGTGAGCCTTTGAGGCGGTATTTCTGCGACATTCACGAGAAACAAGACGATCCAACATACGAACACCGTTTACAAGTATGCGCAAACCTTGGTCGTGCTTTGGCTGTTCTGCACAACGCTTGTATCACACATGGGGATTTAACAACTTCAAATGTAATGAGACGTACATTAGACGAAAAAATTGTACTCATTGACTTTGGTCTCGCAAAATCCAATGCGTCCATCGAAGATAAAGCTGTTGATATATACGTTCTAGAACGCGCATTTTTGAGCACGCATCCAGGCTCTGAGATCTTATTCAACGAGGTTTACAAGTATTATCTTGAAGGGCTTAAAGATGCTGATCGAGACAGAGTTAATTCACAATTTCGCAAAGTACAAGCGAGAGGTAGAAAACGGACCATGGTTGGTTAGCTTTGGTACCAAGACCTGTAGATTTGTCAAGGAATCCCAAATGTATTCCGACAAGTTATTTATGACCAGGGCCACTACTTTTTATTTGCTCTTTTGTCCTAGAGCACTCTGCAGACCATTAAATACCACTGCGCTGGAAAAGTTAATCTGAGTTTCTAAGATCATACGAAAAACAGGAAGGGAACAAAGACCCCACCGTGTCAATAATGCAACGTCATTCATGAGTATCCTATCACAGTATCGACTCGAAAGAATTCAGTCGTCAATAGCGCTTTTTAACAATGTTATGAAGGTTTTCGTGGTCTTCCTCCCTCTCTCTCTCTCTTCTCTCCATAGCCGCCGGCAGGCAAAAATTTTGCTTGCCTGCCTCCACGACAGTGACCTGGCGGCAGCCCCCCGTGAGGGAGTTACCACGTTAATCGTTTCATATAAACCCCCAAAACGACCTCGGGGCTGCCGCCAGGCTGCCGTCAGGCTGCCGCGCAGGCCACTGCCATGTTCAAAGCCACTTTGCCCTGCTGGGCAGGCTTGGGTCCAAAACAAACCAACAACTTGAATGATGAATGGTGTTGAGATTGAGAAGAAGAAGAAGAAGAAGAAGAAGAAGGGTGGAAAGGATAAAAAAAGGCTGAAGATATTGAAAGAAGAAAAGAAGAAAAGAAAGAAAGTGAAAGGAGAAAATGTGGGGTTGGCTTTTTTTGATCACCTCATGGGGAGTGGAAATGAAGATGAAGAAGACAAGGAGGAGCAGCGAGATGAAGAACAAGACAATCAGCAAATAATGGACGCGGTTGAACAAGTGGTGAATCGGAGCGCGAATCAGAAAAAAAGAAGGAGAGAATGGGTAGAACCGAATTTGAAAAGTAAAAAAGTGCGATTTGATGATGACACTGCAGATGATGTTGAAGGGGAAGAAATGGAGAAGGAGCTCAAGGATCTTTCAAAAATCGATGAGGAAATTGCAAGGCTTGAAGCCGAGCTGAATGATGAAAGTTGTTGTAGTGAAAGTTCGTCTGATAGCGATCTGGAGGAAATTCCGCCATTACCTAGTCACCTGTTGCCACAATTGAAAAAGTCGGGGGCGAAGATAAAGTCAAAATCGGGGGCCAAAGTAAAGACGTGCGGACTTTGTCCCGAATTTGAGTGTTTCAGTAAGGAGGATATGGCAAAGCACAAGCAATCTATGCTTCACCTTGAAAGGGGTTTCTGCAAGGTGTGCAACGTGCAGCTTTATGACAAGTTTCAAGTTGATCAGCACCGAGGTAGTAAGATGCATAAACTCAAGAGCGAAGGAGTGAAGGTCGTGAAAAGAAAAAATTTAAAGAAAAATGGCTTCGGTAGAAAAAGGTAAGTAATACAAGTTAAGTTTCTGAGCGAGGAGGAGGCACGCCGTGCTTCATGTGATAGTTCATATCGGACACGACTGTGTCTACGTTGACTTTGAGCATGGGGTCAACAGCTGCGTCGAACCACGGCGAGCCGTAAAGCTTAATTTTATTCCGAAAGGACCAGTGGGTCCCAGTGGGCCACATACAATCGGGATGTTTGCGTATGCGCTCTATGATGTCTTTTCGATCTTTGTATTTGTTGCTTTTCCCAAAGCAGGACATCAGGTCTGGCATTGAAAGTGTGCCGCGTCTCTCTGCAGATAGCGATGCGTCTGGCGCAGCCACGGTTTGTTTGAACCATCCTGACATTTGCCCCCAAACAAAGCCAGATTGGTACTTCTTTTGTTCTTCATGGACTACTTTGAGAGGGTCGATGCCCTGTTTGATCCGTTTTCGTGATCCTGAAGCTGTTTTTCTCGACGGCGAAGCGGCGAAAGTGTTTTGATCATTTTCAAAGGAGATCTTGTCGTGAAAGAATTCATCCTCGAAGGCAAATATATTCAAGAGCTTTCCGCTGGCATCGACGACGGTGATCCGCGTTGTTCCTGGAATTTCCACGTCAAAGGCATAAAAGAGCCCCGTACAATACCAAGCTACGCCATCGATGTTTTCAGGACGATATGGGGCATCAGGAACGATGCGCGTGAGTACAACTGTTCCACGCTGGTTTTGGTCAAATGGCGGTGAGCACTTTTCAGTTGGGCGGGGTTGGAAAATATAAAACGGCGTCAAGCCTGGCATGGGGTTTGTTGACACTCTAAACCTGAGCTGAGAGGAGGAGGAGCTGTCGATTTTCATTGCAACCGCCGGCTCGGAGGATTTCAAGGAAATTTCCACGCTGTGCACGAATGAATGCTCATTGGGGCCTTGTATACAAGTCAACAGGGCAAAATCGTCCTTTTTGCATGCTGTTAATGTGATTGCAGAGGTGTATTCATCGGGGGGTGAAACAATCCAATATGGCAGCACCATAGGGCCTGGTGTTCTCTCCGAGATTTCCCATCGGCCATTTTCTTTCGTGGTCGATTCTGGCACCGCCTGCCAGCAATTTTCGCCCACTTTGGTGCGCTTGAGCCTAATTTTGTATTTTTTCGTCTGTGGGCCGCTGTTGGCGCCGTCGCTGCCCTTTATCGACCCGAAAACGCTCCCGTCGCGACCGATGTCCACGTTGCGAATTTGTAGCAGTGCAGAGCGGTATCCCGGGTACTGCACACTTGTAAAGAAGTGATGCGTATTCATTAACCACGTGACGACATCCCCGGCTGCGTGGAAGAGGGAGTTTCCTGTTGGTTTCAAGGACCAAAAGGCATCGCGCACGTCATGCATGACTCGGCGGAGTTGCCCCAACGTTTCAATGCCGCCTTGCTTCTGCTTCTCTCTCAAAGCAAAGAGAGTATCGCTGCTGACAGCGTCACACGCCTTTTGTAGTGATATTGCAAATGGAGACTCGTTGTCGTTCCAGAGCATGTTGACGACCTCGATTTCGGATAAAGGGCGCAAGGGGGAGGGAATTTGGTCGAGCTCTTTGGGGAGTGGGACACAGTGAACCATTTTGCCCTTTACACCGATGGGGCGTGCTGCGCTGCAGAAATTGCGTATTTTGTTCAACGTGATGACGACATTTTGCTTACGATTTTCAAGCACCCCGCGTGCTTCCAGTCTGGCGCTCTCCTCGTTGTACAAAAGTCGGCCAGTGATTTTGTGTTTGACAAGACAAAGGCGATGGGACAATTCCTTGGCTTCAAATTCACCATACTCCAAAACCAGACTGGTCCATTTCTTGCACCACTGCGGAAGACCGCCCAGTGCAGCGTCTTTGACACCATGCCGATGCAATCTCTCCACGTCGCTTTGTTGTAGAACGGGATCCAAACATGCCTTGTACACTAGGGCGTTGCGATGAATAAAAGTATGACACTCATTGATAACTTGAGCAAACGCCCCCAAACCAGCATAGTACAAAAAGGAACCGCGACAATTAATAGAGCCGCAAAGACAAGTAGCTGCCTTGAATTCATTCTCATCTTCAGTGACAGACGAGTAATCAAAGGTGAGTTCCTCGCCGAAGCCAATTTCGCGCAACGTGTACACTGTAACCACGTACTTTCCGTCTTGAACCATGACAACTGTAGCGCAATTCGGTTCGCAGCTATGGCTAAGACGAGATGCGAAATTTCCACGGACAATCGGGTCAATGTACGCGCAATCGTACCCTTGCTCGTCGTCGTCATGGCGCTCAAGCATGATGTTGTAAAAATCAGGGAGCACTGGCTTAAACCGGAGCTTTTTCTGCACACTTTTGATCGCGTCCTGCTTTTCGAACCAACGCCAGGGAGGAAACAACTCACCAAGGTACTTGGTCACAAATGTACCAGCGGGTAGTCCTTCCGGTTTGCGGCATTGAACACCAACCCCCTTGGGGTGAATACGAAATGCCTTCAGCCCCCACGTGCGAACAGAAAATAAAAGAGCTGTCACTGTTTTGTGGATCATTTCTTCGTTGATTTCGTCGTTGACAAGTACCCTTTGAACAATTTTTTCAATCATTGATGAGACGTGAGGATCATCTTCTTGCAGGTAGTCCTCCACATTCGTAGCAGTGGTTTCTTGTGGGTCTTTCCGTTGTGCTTCCATCTTTGTATCCGACGTTGGCTCCGACTTTACCTCCGGCTTTGGTCCAGGCTTTGGTTCCTTCAGCTCTGGTTTTAGAACGCCAATAACACGCAGAATCGATTTCAAGGCAAAAGTAATGTTGTGGGCACGATGACCAGGCTGCGAGTCTATTACGGGCATAATAAGCCGTTGAATCAAAGTACGTTGAATGTTCACGGATGTCCCACTACAAACACCTTCGATGATGGATTGGATATTCTTTCGTGTGTAACAATCCAGACCCCACATGTCAGCTTCAACAACTTGGTCCCCCAATTCCAATGGCTTGTCCCGACCTTGTGCACTTACTGGGCACGCCACTCGCCGAGATTTGCAACGCAAATCAGTATCAAACGTGCCCAGACTTATACTATATGGTGCCGGATCCCCGCATTGGCCTTCCTTACCCAGAGAGCACTCGGGGCTCTTTGTGGTGTTCAAGATGCGCAATAAACCTGCTTGGGCTTCCTCACTTAACCCGGGCGTTGGAACGTAACCGGTCAGTCGCTCATAAGGCCGTTTAGGGTAAGGGGCCTTGTTCCAATTTCCTTGAAAATATGGCTCCGACAAGGCATTCTTTTCCAACTGCTGACCGATGCTGCGAAAGATGGTATAATCCTTGCTACTCGGGGGTACCGGTTGCTCCATAACTTCTCCAAAACGATCATCCTCCATGTCCTGTCTGGCCTGCAAATCAACCGGGCCGCTATCGTTGCTTACCCCTTTCTCCTCGTAGTCTACGCTGCGGCGGCGGCCTCTACCCCTTCCAGGGCCCTTCTTTTTTGGTTCCTCCACCGCTTCGCTATCTCCACAGAAAGGGAGCACAACCTTGGTTTGCTCACCAAGTTGAGTTTGGAGGTTCCGATACTCGAGCCACCGCTTGATTTCACAGGTTTTCAATTCTTCAACTTTTCTTGTGGCATCCCGCACGACTGTTTTAACACACTCATCGCCTACTCCCGCTTCCACGAGATCTTTCCCGAGCATCACGATATCGACGAGCAACTCGGGGGAATCACAAAAATCACGAAGGCAAAATGGTAAATCCTCGGCACTATAACCCATAAGAATGTCACAATCCAATGTCGAAAGTTGCTCCGTCAGCTTCGCCTCTTGGTCTTCGGACATGATGTCCCTCAAACTCTTCAACAATTTTGCAGACAACTTCTTACCCCCTCGCATGCGGTTGAAATGATGCAAAAATTTCAACCGATCTTGGTTTCCATGAGGTTCATAACTAGACAAACGCTGCAGAATGGCAAAAGTGCGTTGATCATTAACACTCTTTAATACTACCATTTGAGCCACTGTCGCCGCAAAACCGCTTCGTCCATATTTTGAAAAACCATCCAGTATTTTCTCGGTGTTCTCCTTTCCGACCAACATGCGTTTAAAACTTTTCAATTGCTGCTCTATTCTCACCTTTTCCGTGCAAATCGGGCACATTGATGCTGAGTACGATCGTTTCGCACCCAGTAACAACGCACAGGAAACGTGAAAGTAGGAGTCTCGCCCACAGTCTACACCCTCGCACTTTATACACCCTAGAAAGCCTGCTTGCCCGCATAACTCGCACACGTTATTTCCCGATTCTTTTTCTACGTTATCTATGTTTAACAAACGCGTCACTTTATCCATGGTCACCCTCTTGTTATAAAATGAACACATCGTGTGAACCCAGTCTCCGCTGCTAGTCTTGTGAAACGCAGTTTTCAGAGTTGACTTTGGGCAAAAAGTGCAACTTCGAAACGTTTTACGAATGGCTGATTGTTTATCCCGGCTACTCACGAATGTATACGTATCAAAAAGATCTTGACAGGAATCACAAAACCAGTCACCTTCAGGGATTGTCTCCACTCCGTAGCACTTTTGGTGGACTGGTACATTACAACCGTCACAAAACAACACATGATTACCGTCGACAGAGTGACCCTCCAAACAAACCACGCAAAGGGCGTCCATATCACCCTGACTTATTGTTTTAAACATACTGCTTCAACTATGCTGTTTAGAGACCAACCTGTCTCCCACTCTCTCCAACCCAACCAGCCAGCTCCCTGAAAAAACTTGGCTCTCAAAGTCACAGTCCTTCAAAAAACGAATCAAGATTTCAACCCCCCCCAAAAAAAACAAAGAAAAAAGATTTAATAAATCAATCAATTCAAACAACACCTTTATACAAAAAAGCCCAAACAAATTCTTCTCCTTCAAAAATCCTTTTCTTCTTTTCGTCTTTTTTCACATTCAAAAAAAATTGGTTCTTTTTTTTTTTGAAATTTTTTTTCTTTTTATTGTTTAATGTCGGCTCTATGCATGATTTTTGGAATTTCTGAAGAAAGGGGTGGCTATTTCTTATTAGCCGGCTGGCAAATAAGTGGCTAATAGCCGGCCGGCTAATCACCTAAAATGTCACTAAATAGCCGGCTATTAGCCAGCCAAATGAACCTAAATCTAACTTAAGGCCGGCTAATAGCCGGCTAATAGCCAGCCACCTCCGTTTTTTCCTCTGCACTTTGGAAAGGAAAAAAAACAGACAGTTTTTCTTTCACGCATGGAATTAATTCTACACACATTCATTCATACGTACAAACATTAAAAAAAGTTTTGAGACGACGTTGAGACGCAATTCGTTTTTCTATTTATTTGATTTGTTCAAAAACGGAAAGAAAAGTGGAAAAAAAGAAAACTCATCTGTCAAGAAAAAAGAATTGGCCGATTTTGAAAGAAAGAAACAAACAAAGAAAGGAAGGAAGAAAGAAGGATTTTTTGACTAGGGAGAAAGAATGACATCCACTGGAACAAAGCCAAACTGGCTCAATAAACTTCAGAATAATCAGTTAGGTGATAAGACCATGGGGGAAAGACTTGGCTCTCAAGATAGCGATTCGTTGAAGAATGACGTTCAATGCCGGCTAAATAAAGGAGAGAACGCAGCCGAAATGTATGCTCAGTTGAGGTCGTTATTGGGCGAAGACATTAAATATATCGCTCAAAAAGGTTGGCAATTACATGATGCAGCAATTACTCATGAAAATGGTACAGAAGAAGAAAAAAGTCCGACCATCCTACACTTTAAGAGAAGAAGGTCGTCCTTCAAAGGCAGATTTTCTGCACAAACAAGCGCCATGTCGCGTGATAGTAATCGGACTGATAATTCAGCAAACTCAAAGCGGATGCGCGCAGACACGCATTCCTTAGACAACATTTTTGAACCAAAAATACCATCGATTGATATGAGTATTCCGGAATTGCCGTCTAGGGCAGATATAGATCTTAGTTTTGTGTAAAGTAAGCAGGTTTTGTATAGTAATACATTTGAATCTATTCTATTCGTGAAACTATTACTGTCCGATGTACTACGAAATAGTACACGCAGAACTCCCTGAGTTGGGAGCCAAGGATATGACAATTGCTGAGCAATTATCAGCCGATCCTCTTTTAATGGCGGCATCTGTGAGCCCTTCGGCGATAATCTCACACTTTTTTGCTGTTGATGAAGTTTTCAGCTTTTCATCCAGCATCTGCTGCTTTTCCAAAACATAACTTGCAACTTCTTCGTTGGAAAACACGTCCCAAATACCATCGCAGGCGATAACAATTATGCTATCACCCGAAGTGACTACATACTCCGTAATATCTGGCGTATTAATAATTAAATCTTCCGAGACGGTATTGCCAGGGGTGCTCCACGCAGAAACATGTGGTTTCTTAAAAGCAAAATCCCCAAGAGCACGAGACACCGCAAGAGCACTCATCACCCGACCATTATTGATAACACCATTCCGTTTTCTTATTCTTGAAGCTTCTTCTACATCCAATGGGCGATGATCACGACTCAATGGTTTTGCGGAGCCATCCTTATTCAACAATATACATCTCGAGTCACCAATATTCGCGCAAGTCACTTTCATTTCCTTTGATCCTGTTGAATATTCTATTGCTACAGTACATGCCGTAGAACCGGAGCCATGTTCTCTTGAGTCAGCATATTGCTCATCTAGGTAGATGGCAAGAAGTCTATCTGCGGTGCGTAGTGCATTACTTAGAGCCACGCCTTGGTTGGAATATTTTTCTTCTTGCTGCAACAAGAGATGTGGTAGTACTTGCGAACAGAATTCTGAAGCTAAACTACCTCCATGACCATCAAAGACACCAAAAATGCCAACCACTTTTTCATTACTCTTTACGTCCTTGGGCAAGCTTCTATCAAAGACCTCTGGGTTGTTTAGCGAGCCTAATTTAAGCAAATTGTCACAAGGTTTTACTTTTTCAAGATGTGCGACGGTTAAAAGAGCATCCTCCATGGTTGCTCTTTTCCCTATCCTCTCGCTTGTACCAAATGCGTCAAAGCCTTTCGACATTTTAGCACGCTCCATTTTGTACATACTAAACTTGCATGAATATACGTTTGGTGTCCGCAAACTTTCAACTTTCAACCATAGATCCGTTACTGGTTTTCGGACCCGGTGACCTGACCTCTGCGGCGCTGCGGCCTGAAGGAAATCTCATGACTGACTCGACCAGTAGACCTCTTATACAAGGAACATACATGTTTTCGATCTTGCACTGGCATTGATCAGCTCTAGCATGGCACATGTGTTTGAAGATCTATAGATCTTTTGATACATACATGTATGCGTGACATTTGATTTACATATTTTGTTTCAATTTGCATGTCTGGTGCATCCCGAAACGGAGCCTGCAGGCATTCACGGACCTCGAGCGGGGCTTGCTCGTTCACTCCGGGCTTACCAACTGGTAAACTCCTAAAAATGATACTCTTGCTCTTTCCTATAACGAGCACATGGATCCATGGAGCCACTCGTGCCATGAATTCACGAACTCAACTCAAAGAGCAGACAAGGTAGGAAAAGAGCCCCGACCTAGTCGGCCCCGGATAATACCTTTTACGTGGTAACCCCTCCCGTGAGGCTACTCCTAGGCCATTGCTGCTGTGGAGGCTCTTTGTCCTGCCGGGCAGGCACGACGAACATCAATTGCCTCTCAACTTGGAAGAAAGATGTTGCATGCAGGACCAGTATGACCATTGACATGTAGGCTGAACGCGCTACCAGTAAAAACCTAAAAAAAAAAAAAAATTTGAAACAAACCAAAACTCTAATTATTTTTCTTTTTTTTGTTTTCTTTTTTTAAAAAAAGAAAAGAAAAACGTTATTTAAGAAAGAAAGAAATGTGGCCAAATATTCAAGGAAATCGTCCACAAGAGACTTCGAAGAATGGGCAAGGAAATGAAGGACATCAAAATCAAAATCAAACAATGAATGGTGGTAGTAGCGAAATGGCAAGTGGTAATTTTGCCTTGCAAAATGCACAGGCTAGTGAGGATGCTGCTCTTCAGACTCTGCTCTTGTTTCAACAAATTAATGCTAATAAGTCATCGGGAGTGGGAATGCCGTATGTGAATAGCACTCCCGTTGGTTCGTTGAGCGATGCTGTGCGGGAAGCGGTAGCAAAATCGTTCGCGATACAAGTTCACGCGCAAGCGAGAGTAACTCCGTCAGAACAAGCAAGAGTAAAAGTAGCAAAATCAAGAAAAGAGCAACCAAAAGTCGTCGTAAGGTCAGTGCTCCAGTCCATCATAAGAAGTGTCATTAGAGAAAACAAGGAAAGCACGTCTGTAAATTCAAGTCAAAAGCGTGGTCTACCTGAGCCAGGACAGGACTTGGGGCGTGAAGCGAGTGGCGAAGCGGTATCAAAAAGAAGGAAAGGTGGTTACCAACCGATTACAAAACGGAAAAATAGGGCAGGAAAATCATCATATTTAAAACCTAGATGCAGTGTGGAGAATTGCTTTAATATCGGGTTTCCTCGGAATGGTCTTTGTTCTATACACGGCGGAGCTGTGAAGTGTATCCGAGAAGGCTGTACGAATCGATCCAGAGTAGGCAACTTTTGTGCAAAGTGTTGCCCTCGTGGTGATATACAAGATATTAAGAACTGTGTACCTGAAGTGGGAAAGAATGACGTATTAGATTTCGTGCCGTTGAGATTTGGTGATTTTCAGCCGGAGACGAATGGGTATTCTGTGGTGAAAGTAAACTTTGATGACCTTTACAAGGCGGTCAATAGCGGTGAAGGCGTTCCTGAGGGTGTAGTGCTGCCAAAAGCTCGATTTACAGCTAGCACATTATCGCAAGTTCCTTTCACGACTGTGGTAAAAAATGTGGATGTACAATATACTAGGAGTATGAAACGTATTCTGGAGAAATTGGTCATGTTCAGACTACACGAGTTGACGGCAACTTTGCCAAAGAATGAAGTAGATAATATTGCAGCGCAAGAGTTGAAAGCGCTTCCGGTAGGTTGGCATTCCGAGCGTGTTCCTGGGAATGTTACGAAACGAAAAAAGGTAGAAAAGTCGATCTTTTTTCCTCCGGACCGAGAAGAAACGTTTCAAAGCTATGACCAAGTTTTGGATACGCTCTTGCCGCCGTTACGAGGGCAAATGGAAATGGGTCTTGAAGAATTCATCGTGTACTTTCAAGACGTTTGTGTGTCCCAGAAAGAGAAGCACGACTGGGAAGTTGCTCGGCAAAGTGGTAGAGGCGACCTTGAAGTTCGGATCAGGAGTTACAAGAACGCCCGGAGGTTTCTAGGTATCAACTCTACGCGCATCAGGTACGGGTTGGACACTTTTTCGTATTTATGCATGCCCATAGTTTTACGTTATCAAACTGAGACCCAGATGTGTTCAGTGCACTTTGAAGCACGGAAGAGTACTTATAAATATCTGCCTCCAGAATTGCTCGAAATTTTGCCTGGAACGTACATCAAACCGGAAGAGGAAAAGGGTCGTAAGTCTTCCCAGTAGTTATAGATTACTTCATATCGACATCTTTCTCCCTCTCCTTCTCTTTTTGCAAATCGGAAAACTCGTTGACTGGCTTTGGATAAATACGCTTGTACAGACTCATACAAACAGTATCGGCATTGTTGATGGGTTTATTAAAAGTACACTTGAACAAGCCGTGCGTACCTAATGGTTCACGAATCACCCCCTCGCGGCCATATTTTGTCCAAAGACGTATTGGCTTGAAATATCGAATGTCAGCTGGGTTGAAAAACATGTACCGGACCACAGCCCATGATTTTTTGGTGCGAATCGGATGGCCAGATAGGACAATCTTTTTCAACACGATTCGGTCTGGGTTGTTATCGAGGACCGTACCGCTAGCAACAACATCGGTGTTATTCGAGTTGAAAACAAGCACCGGAGTACTAGCGCCAAATGTTATCGGTGCGTAGGCCGAAGCAACCACCCACTGGCGATGGTGTAAGAAACGCTCAAATTTGAACTTGTCGGCACCCGGAGAATGCTCCGAAAACGTTGGACGGATCGGACGGCGCCAAAACCCACAGCTTAGATTCAAAAGCTCTCGCGCTTTGACCGGTTCTTCGTATTCTGGATTCTTTTGGACCAAAAAGTTGACCACGTTGAGCTTGTGCTCGTGTTCCAAAAGAGCGCCCACGTTGAGAGGGAGACTTTGGCTCTCAAGCTCGTGCAAAACATTGCCTGCGTTCTCGCCCACAATGTGAAGCGTAATATATTGACCTGGGAGTGCACAAGTACTTAGCATGTTGTCCCCCCCTTCCACGTCCATCCCATTATCGGCCGCTGTCAGTTGCTGCTGCAACCACGCTCTTTCCCGTTCTGCAGCAACACCAAGGGCTTCATTTGCAATTGCCTTGGGGTGCTTTAAGCGAAAAATCCGAGCATACTCGCGCGGAAGAGACTCCATCGGGTGCCAAGGGCTCGTCCGGAACGACTTTAGTCCGCGATATTTCTTAAATCGCTCTTTCGCCGCAATGTCTGTCGGTGTGTCTACTTCATCGGGGTAATCTAGCTCTTCTTGTTCTTTTTCACGTTTCTTTCTCCATTCCTCGAGGCTTATTGTATTCGCTTCATCCAGTCCTTCCGCGAGTTCTTCTTGCTCGTCTTGATCCAGTGATTCTTCTTCGTCGTCACCCGAGTCATCAGAGTCGCTCAAACCTTCTTCCCAGAGAGCCTGAAATTCAGCTTGTTCGAAATCGGCGTGTGATTTCTTCTTTTTCTTCTTTTTCTTCTTTGCCTTTTCATTGTCGGCTTCGTCCATCGCCAAATGCTGTTTCTCTTCCTCGCGCATCTCGTCCATAGTCGGCCACGTCTGGTCACCTGCCAATAAATCAGGCTCCGCTTCTTCAGTCATGTCAGGCAATTTGGCGGGGTCCGCTACAGCAATGAGCCGGTCACCATCAAGGACTTTGTGCCGCTTTAATGCATACGGGTCAGGCGACTCATACATCTTCAAAATGTTGAAATTGCCCATTCCCGGTATATGCACTAGCTGATTTACGTGCAAAGGCTTCCCTCGCAAGTATCCAGAAACAGAAAGAGTATTGGCATCCACAGTTTCTGCCTTTAGGCCACACATATAAGACCGCTCACTCCGCCAGTTTATCGTCTTGAGCGGAATCTCCATTAGGGCTCGCAAAAACTGCGTCCTTAACAACGACAACGCCCGTTCCTCACGCTCACCCCCGTCTTGCATCGACGTTCTTGCAGGTGTATCGACAACCATTTTACTTGATTCTCCAAACTCTTCAGCAAAGAAATTCGCAGCATGCTTACGAACAGCTGCTTGGTGCTTACTCTGACACATTTCCAAGTTTTGCAAAACGCCCACCACAGAGGGGAGGCCTTGTGCCAAACACAACGACATGAACTGACGACCGAGCTCATCGACAGATTCAGTGAAGAAAGTTGTTAAAACGCTACTATTTTTTGACTTTCTACCCGACCCTGAACTAGAAACTGCTGAAGCCACACTTGCAAGGTCACTCAGTCCTGTACTTACTCGAGAGTCTACCAAAGGCAAAACAAAACACAACACATCGCACGTCTTTGCCGTGTCCAAAACGCTCAGCGCATTCCGTGCAGCTACTTTGTAAGTGACACGAAATTTCTCTTCCCGATAGACTTTTGTCGCATGACCAACCCCACTTGATGATATCACTGTCCCTTCGTCAAGGTCAGCTACATTCGGTACTCGACCAGAATCATTCAGGAAAATTATACCAACTGTTCGCGGTGCGCCTTCAACTTTCGCCTTAGCAGATGAGCCTCCACCTCTTCGTTTGTTCATTAAAACCGCATCGCGTTTATTCTTCCGAATCATCGAATTCCGATTCGCTCTATTCTTCCTCCCTTGTGATGCCAGTGAAGAAACTCCAGAGATACTTCCAACAGCACTTCCCGCACGATTCCTTCGTGTCGTTGAGGTATACCCAACATTAACCTTACCTCCTACATCTTTATCAAGTGCACGTTTACTTCGAAACGTCTGTTTATGTCCTTTATTTGTTTGTTTTTGCCAACCTGATTTATGAGAGTGGCTCATTCTTGTTTTCTTGCTTTTTCAGTTTGCAAATTTATTTATTTTTTTTTTTTTTTTTTTTGGACCACTCAATTTCGTTTTTTTTAGGATAGGTTTCGGCTGCGTTTTACATGTCGGCTATGCTATGAAAAAACGAAGAGAGAAATGAAATCTAGAGAGTCGATGATTGATTTTGATTGAATCCATGGAATACATTTATAAAACTTGACAGTCCTGAAACGATAAGCTTGCCACA
>JACLAD010006373.1_pt1 | contig 14720 bp, 9 predicted proteins | sample 8027901 | NCBI WGS metagenome assembly JACLAD01 (sample SAMN15725071, study PRJNA655200) | protist metagenome | isolation source: fluorescence activated cell sorting (FACS) single amplified genomes of... | place: Spain: Blaines Bay Microbial Observatory, Mediterranean Sea | collected 2016-07-05 | reverse complement strand
TTGATTCTAGAAAGCTATTCACGATTAGCGGTATGTGGTGAAGAGAGTAGGAGATTTTATTGATTGGGATAATATGGAAAAACAGGTTGTACCGATAGCGAAGGAAGATGCAGAAATCGATGACGATACCTCTCAAGATGAAGGAAACTGGAGTGACTGGGAAAAACCTTCGGTTGAAGTTGCTCAACGCTATCAACAGTTAGAAAGGTTCAAAGAAGGGAAAGCTTCAATCTGGAAAACGGACATTATAGCCATATCAAGCATGGGACCTGGATTAACGTTGTACTTTGCTCTACTTCGATGGTTTGGTATGATATTTGCGCTGCAAACAGTCATCGCTGCTCCTTCTTTGTATTGGTATTGGTCAGGAGATGGTATCAACCCTGAACAAGCTGATCAGTTTGGACTAGCCTACACAACATTGGGAAATTTGCATCAGTACGATGTACAAGATATTTTGAAAGATTATCAGCTAACGTACGAGAGCTTCGATAACGCCTCTTGGGCATTAAACCAGCAAAGCACAGCACTTAGCTTTCGTGAGTCGCAGATGACAAAGTCGTACACTGTTTCTGCACTTGATGTTTTGAACACTTTTGTGTTTATAGCTTTTATATTTTGGGTCCAACAAGCAGCGCGTACCCTGGTGCAGCAAGCTGACGAAAGGTGTGTTTCACCGTCAGACTACGCAGTTCTTGTTGAAGGACTGCCTTTTGATTCAACCGAAGGACAGATCCGCGAGCATTTTAGCAATCTGTACCAATTACGAGAGCCCGATTGGAGTTGGGAGGGATATTTTTGGAAGAAACGGCCGAGGCAACCTCCACAACCTGTCGCCGGCCTAGGTGACCAAGCCTTGCTCCCGGAACCGGTCAAAGAGCCATTACCTGGGCTTTCGTCTGATTATATTGGTTCCTGGGTGTGCGAGATAACGCTCGTTCGTAGTAGTGACGGTAGGGTTATACAGCATTGCCTTGATAAGAGACACATTCAGGAAAAACTGCAACGCGCCAAAGCACGTCTTGAGCTAGCCAAAAAGCGAGCCACTAGGAAGACGATAGAAAAATATAGAAAGCGCTTGACGCGCTATGAAAGGCGTGCCGAGAGACTCCGACAAAGCATTAAGGCCTTTGTCACTCGTGAAGGGTCGAAAGATTATGAAAGCAAGAAGCAATTTTCAGCGTTTGTGGTATTCAACCATGCAGAGTCTCAACGGCGATGTCTTGAAGACTACTCCAACAGCCAAAGTTGGATCGGGGGATACCCTAAACCTCTAAGATTTAGGGGAGAGCATATGATTTCCGTAAGTAAAGCCCCTGAACCAAACGATGTGAAATGGGAGAACATAGGGCGGAGTTCCATTGAGATTCTGAAAAACAGACTATTAGTGTCAATGGTGACTTTTTTAATCATTCTCGCGGGATTTTCAGCAGCGTACTGGTGTGAGAGTCAATTTCGCAAGTATCGAGAAAATCTCCCGGATACGCGCGTATGTAGCCTTGATCTTCCTGCGAAGCACGCCGGAACTTACCTCTTACAAGGAAGCGAAAAGTACGAACTCAAGAGGATGCCATCTCGGGATGCGGAATGCCCTTTCCCCGGTACGATTTGGCTCGGTTACGAGGAAATCGAGTACGGCAACGTCTCACAGCTCGATCCATGTTCTTCACCTTGCATCCCTTCATCGAAGGCTATCCAAGATTCATTAAGTAATGAGCATATGTGCTACACATTAAGTGTAGAGCAAGGATGCCCTTCGATGAAAACCCCTGCGCAAGAGGCCAATTTGAACGCTGAGTGCGCGCAGAATTTTCATGTAAACGGTACCCTAGCATATAGTGCACGGGTTTCCGAAGAAATACTGCAAGATCCCTTGGGACTTGAAATACTAATGAGGGCAGTTGATTCAGTCCATTGCTGCGATTCGTACCCCTTGCGAACAACAAGCATTGCTTGTTACTGTGAATCCCAGAATCTTGTCTCTGCGTTTGGTAATTTGAGTGACGTATGTGGTACGTATGTAGAAACCGTTGCTCTCGCCCAAACCATGACCATGATTCCTGCCAGTATTGTTGTAGGTATCAATCTTGCCATCCGAATATTGGCTGAAAAGCTGAGCAAGTTTAGCTTGCATAGCGCACTTACGCGGCAGCGTCTCTCAATCGCTTCCAAGGCATTCGTAGCCCAATTTATCAACACTGCACTCATGCTCCTGTTTCTGAATGGGGCAGTACCCTCGTCTTATGTGGAGTCACAAGGGGAGACGAATTCTTCATCTACACGACTCGGTTCATTGCTTCTTCAAGGTGAACTTGACGATTTTAACCGCAATTGGTACATCATCGTAGGCCAGGCAGTCATCATGAGTATGGTTTTAAACATTATCGCGCATCATGTGTGGCCATTATTTGAGGCTTTTGTCCTCCTCCCGTTAAAACAGCGATATGCAAACCGCTCAGCGGTTACTCAGTTTGAACTGAATCAAGCATATGCAGGAGTCCGCTTTCCAGCGACTATTCGATATGTGATGCTTCTCAATACTGTTTTCGTGTGTCTGCTGTATTCAGCACACATGCCAATATTGCTGCCTCTTGGGGCAATGCATTTTGCATCTACTTACTGGTTTGACAAGTACGCATTATTGCGCTTCTACCGACGCCCCCCAGTGTATAATGAGACTTTTCCTGAATTAGCCATACGGTTGCTACCGTTCGCACTTCTCGGCCATGTTCTTTTCGCTTTTTGGGCTTTTGGGAATGCCGACCTGATGCCATCTTATTCACTCGACGGAGCTTTCTCGGACTATTTTGATGTCAGCACCAACACCTCAGAAACGGAATCTTCCTCCGTGATGCAAAATGTATACATCCGGGTTGCCACAAATCTAGTTGAAAGAGACCGACTAGGAATTTTCAGTCACGCTCGACAGTACGCATCTTTCCCGCAATTCTGTCTTTCGCTTTGCGGGTTGGCCATATTGGTAGTCTGGATGATGCTCTCCCTCTTCCGGATCGCACCAAAGATGAACCTGGCTTGTGGCACAGGGGCGGATGTTGGCAAAAAACTTCCAGGGCGTCTTGGTAAATCAAAACGCAAAGTGCATGCTTTGCGGTCTGTTTTGAAAAATCCAAAGCAGTACAGTATCAAGCAGAAACTCTCTTCGGTATTATCATGTCCACCCTACACAGATTCATTTGTGCATTGGACCTCTCAAACGCGACACGATCGACGACAAAGTGGCTGGGCAAGCGAGACTAACAAAACCAACAATGTTTTGGTGTACAAAAGGGAAGGCGGCCGTCTTTTAAAAACCTGGGAGGTTATTGACAAAGACTACGACTACTCATATCGGCTAGAGAATCGTTCAGGCATGTATCGCGACATCATTCCGTTGCTTCAATAAAAGCCAGGATCAAAAGTTAACGGGTAGCAGCTTGCTCCTTACGTCTTTATTTATTATATTTATTACACGTGGACGACATGTTTCACGGCTATCATTTTATTATTACTTTACGTTTACCTAGCTAGAGCTCTTTGGATTCAGAAACCGTGTTTTCAATATCGTCACAGGCCTCGGACTGTTTTTGCTCCTTTTGCTTCTGTCGCTCAAGCCTGCGCTTTTCCAAGTATTGCTTTTGTCGCATACGCTTTGCATCACTTGCCTGCTTAAGTTGCGCGGTCTTGCTCTCGTACTCAGCTTTGAGCCGGTCTAAAATATGATTGCCTTCCTCCATCTCCTCCGATGCGCTGGAATCTCCATTGGCCACCTTGCCTTGCAATTCCTTGAGCTTGGCTTCCATGACACGCTTCTCCTCTTCCAGAGCTCGCTGCTGCTCCATGAGTAGTTCATGAGTCATAGCAAGCGCCGGCGCTTGAGCTCCATCCATGATTCGTTTTTGCATTTCCTGATAAAACGCCAAAAACTCTTCCCACTCGAGCTGGTCGTTGCCGTTCTTGTCCATATTCACAAATAACTCGTCAAAATGCTCAAATGGAAACTGCAATTCTGCCAACATCTGTCCCAACTCTTTCTTGTCGATAGACTGCGACCGATTGCTGTCATAACGATCAAATATAGCACGAATATCCGTTTCGACTTCTGCAGGTGTCTTGCTTAGAGTCTTTGCTACGTTCGTTCCTTCGGATGTACCGATCACCTGCGCCTTGTGCGCTAGGATCACATTGCGGCATACTCTACAACTTGTGACAAATGCAGAACGCTGCACAGACATTATTGTTTGGCAACGCCAACATTGAACACAAACGAAGCTTCCTAACTGGCTGCGAACTTGAGAACCATCTTTCAACTGTTCCACAACTGTACCGTCAACCAAAGTCTGAATTTTTCGACCGTCCGGGAATACCTCAATCCGGGACCCATCGAGCTTGGTTTGAATCTTGTGACCGTCTGCCCAGCTTTCAATAACTGTCCCATTTGGATTACGTTGTACCTTACGCCCATCAATATACTTGACAATACGACAACCACTGGAGTCAGTATCAATTTTTGTACCGTCAGGAAACACTTGAATCATCGAATTATCGTTCTCGTTTGTTTGTGTTTGCGTTCCATCGGGATCGACAACAATTCTGATCTTGGTATTTGGATTGTACTGTGTCATCGTCCCATCCTTGGTAATTTCTATCGTAGTTCCATCAGCGTTCGTCTGCATCTTTGATCCATCGGGCCTCTTCACCACAACCTTACCCTCTGGTGTTCTCGTAATTTTGGTTCCATCAGCATGCACTTCTTGACAACGCCCATTCGGTGAGGTTTGAACTTTTCGACCATCTGGCCACGTTTCAATCACGACACCTTCTGGATCGGTTTGCTTGCGGCTTCCATCCGAGCGCACAATAATTTCAGTCCCATCGGGCATGTTTCTGACTCTTTCTGTTACCTCTTGATTGGTCCTATGGTTCCTACTAGCTGAACCGGGCCTGATTTCACTTGAAAAAGGATCAACATTACTTTCTGCTGAGATCAAATAGTTCTGCACTGTGTCGTTGGCTGCGCGCAGCCAAGTCCTAACTCTGACAACTTCATTTAAAGGATTATCAGCAACATCAGTACCATCACGATTTTTATAAGCTTCAGATTCCAACTCTTCAGCGAGTTGCAGGGTCAACTTACTCAGCCTTTGTTGTTCCGGAGTTCCAAGTTGCGATGCCCCTCCGCCCATTTTGCCTTTCGAGTCAAAACCCAAACCAACCACAAACCTCTACTCACTCCCAAAGTTTCCCACCTAGACAAGTCACTCGTTGCTAGTGATTTTCGGAGCTATTCACCTCCTTTCCTTTCTCTTCCCTGGAAAGGAATGAATCTGAGTCTTCTTCTAGGAGAAAGAAGCTCCAAAATCCACATCAAAAAATTGTTTCTTGTAATAATTCTCCTCCTCTTCTTCTTCATCCGCTCACGAGCTGCCGAGAGCAAAGAAAAAGAAAGGCAGGCCCCCACCCATCCACCACAGTGGCCTGACCAGCACTTGGCAGCATGGCGGCAGCCCCTCGGGAAGGGTTATAAAATTGCGAAACTGTGAATGCACACTCATTCTTCACGAGGGGCTGCCGCCGAGGCTGCCGCCAGGCCACTGCCGTGGGTAAGGCCTTTTTCTTTGCAAGCCTGCTCGCAGCTATTGATGCGAGATGACGCCAGCTCTATTCTCTTCTTGAATTAAATAATACCAGAAAAGGAAAAACTATCCGTTAAATGAGATTTTCGCCGGCGGTGGCGGGAACCGTCACTTGTGGAAGTTGTTGATGATGGACGGTCGTCGCCGCACAAGTATTCGGTCAAGTATCAAGTCGTCTAGAGGGGTTGCAGGGGGTAAGAAAAGATTTAGTGCTGAAGTATTGGCCAAATTTGATGAACTTTCCAGTGAATCGGAGTTGGATGTTTCTCAAGATGAATCCGATGCCGAGTCGCAACAAACAGTAGAAAAAAGTCAACATCCAAGTGGACTGAGTAATGAACAAGTTCAACGTTTTCGAGATGCTTATAATATTTTTGATAAAGATGGGGATGGTGGGGTGTCTGTGCATGAGTTGGCGCACGTTATGCGATGTTTGGGACAAGATGCTAGTGACGAAGACGTTCGAAGAATGTTCAACGAAGTTGATCAAGATGGAAGTGGGGAAATTGATTTTGACGAGTTCCTTGAAATTATGAAGAATCATGTCGTAGGTGATGGTACGAAAAAGCTCAAAAACTCGAGTGACTTTACTGAAGAAGACTGGGCTGAAGCATTCACTGTTTTTGATCTCGACGGGGACGGCTTTATCACTGCAGAAGAATTGGGCACTGTTCTTGCAAATATGGGGGAATCTCTTCAAACATTTGAGTTAGAAGAGATGGTTCAAGAAGCTGACTCAGATAATGATGGAAAATTGAGTTTGGAGGATTTCGTCAAGGTCATGGCCTACGGCATCGAGGTTTGACCGCACCAATATAGTTTACTGTAAATACATATTTCAAGAGTCTTTCTTAGCGAGCTCTATTGAGTTTACTGGAATATGGGATGCAGGGCGTTGCATTGCCCACAAGGCCAAACTTTGGCACAAAGTTATTCCAACGCATATGCATGCTCTTCGAACATACCTTTCAAAAGGGTCTATATGCGCCCACGGGCGCAGCAAGTGGATATAAGCAAGCGGCTGCGTGAGAGCAAGTTCGTAGCTTAGTAAACCAATTGCATATAAAACATTCCAACATGTGCGGGATACAACCGAGACGGGTTGACTTTGAGTGTATTCTCGAAACAACATGCCCAACAGGAGCAAACCCCAACCAAAAATGAAAATGGTGTTAACCAAAGTCCAGATAATTGGAGGAAAGACACCCAGCTCTACATAATCGTTCAGTGCAGCGCCCGTGAATAAAAACGATATGCCGCAGAAAACCATACGGTTAGCAATGCCCCCCATATTTTGGCTAATAAACCGTTCTTGTAATGAGACAAACACATCGCAACAAACCATGCCTGCAAAGAAATCATCTATACGACCAAGTAAAGAATCTGCAAGAAATGTAAGCACCGGCTGCACTATTGGTCTCGCCTCAGGGGGAGGCACAGAGTACTCTGAATAATAAGAATACCCATATTGCCGCACAGCAGCAGCGATAAGAAGCACGCCAGCACAAAGTGCGCGCTTTCTTGGAACAGACATGTAGCTGTAGATAACCATCAGAAAAGGAAAGACAATAGCGAAAGATATCATCGGCTCTAGAAACCAACTCGTCCCCAATCCAACAAGGAAACTTCCCGGATGCCATGAATCGGCTTTAAACCGAAAAGCTATCCACGCGAAAAACATAGCAATCATACTTGTAACATTATCCAAGATATCTCGAGGAGTTTCGGATGGTAGTGCGGGTAGTTCACCCTTTGTGCGCAACTCACGGATCAACCCAGGTTCATCCTCTACGCACAGAAGCGTTGCCACTAACGCAACATAGAGAGGCAATAATCTCCGCAATCTTCTGTGAATGCTCGAAAATGCCCCAAACAGCACATCCTTACTAATGCTTGGATCCATACCCCATGCCCAGGTCCCCAACTTTCTTGATCCATTTCGGAAAGGCAACGTCCACGCAAAACCTGAGATAATAAAGAACAGACTCACAGCCCGGTTGCCACAAGAAAGAAAGCTTATTGGAAGAATGAGAATACCTCTACCCCTTTGGGAATCATTACTTGCTGCCCAAGACCAGCCCTGATCAAAGATCAATCCACCAGTGCCCGGCATAACAAGCTCAGCTGCATAGTGTGACCAAAGCACATTCAAGGCTGCAAAACCTTTCAAGCAAGTTAAACTATCAAATCGCATTTGGGCTGCCTTCCTCACCGATCCGTCTTTCATAAGTTTGGAAACGCATAATTTAACATGGAAGAACAATGACATTGACAAACCAAACAACATTGTCCAAAATACTTGGGTGAGAGATCTACCAGCACTCCACGATTCTACAAAACTACGGATTACCTTCATACAAGTTATCGTCAAAAGGTGTCGATGGGATGCAGTATCATAAAAGTCGTTCTCGTGTGCAAAATTTGTTACTTTGTTTACGATATTTTCATCTTGAAATACACGTAGCGGCTCTTCGATGTCGTTTATTTTGATAATTACAACTGCACAAGGTGCTTTGGGTACCATTTCCGCAAGGTGTTCCCTGACATTTTCAATTGGTTTCTGTCTCATATGCTGAGGAAGCGATGTATAAATTGTGTTGATAATTGATTCGACAACAGTGTCATGAATAAACGGTTGAACTTGTCCATCAAAGAAAAGCAATTTCTCCTGAGCACTTCTTTGCAAAATTAAATTAATAGGTCGATTTCCAACTTCCATCCTCAGAATGATCGTTTCAATACCTTTATCAACAAAACATCCTCTACTTAAGATTATAAAAATACTCAACAAGAAAACAATTTTCATCATTTTTATTTATCCCTTCAACACGATTTCAAAGACAAGACAAATCTATCTTTTTCCATTTCGTGTTTGGTTTTGAACACCGTGTAACCTCCTACCGTTTGCCTGCCTGCAGGCTGCTGTGAGGCAGCTGTGAGACAGGCAACTGGCTCTCTACTAGCTAGCTCTGAAGTAGCTATTCATAAAGCAGCTGTTCACTCGCACGAGAGGCAACTATGAAGTAGCTATGAAGCAGCTGTAAGGCATGTGTGACGCAGCTGTGAGGCAACTATGAAGTAGCTGTAGACATATGAAGCAGCTGTAAGGCATGTGTGAAGCAGCTGTGCTCAAGGCAACTATGAAGTAGCTTGAAGCAGCTGTACGGCATCTGTGAAGCAGCTGTGAGGCAACAATGAAGTAGCTTGAAACTTGTGCTCAGCTGTAAGGCATCTGTGAAGCAACTACATATGAAGCAGTTATAGGCCAAGCGGCGGCCATGAACACGTGTGTACACCTTCTCGACTGTGGAACCTTCTAGTTCTTTCCAAGTGCTAGTCCTGAAACCACAGCTAATAGATCCGTTACGAATTGAACGGGCGACCGTCCGTCGTGCCAGGCCAGCATGTCTTACCCTGGCCAACTTTATTAATAGTCTATAGAGGAAACCCTAGAGTCTAATAAATTGAAGTTGCGCGACTTTTTTTTGGTTTTCTACGAAATTTGTTTTAGCAAAGCATATTATTTTGATTTTTTTTTGCCAATCTCGAAGGAAAAGGAATGGCGAACGTCACGTTGACACATCCAAATAGGCAATTTGATCCTTGGTATGGGCATCTCATAGCTTGTGGTAACCAGAGCGATGATTATTGTTATGAGATTCTTTCCAATGTGTCGGGTTATGAGAATATCAATTGTCTAGATTTTAAAAAGGAAGATGTTGGAATGGAAGAGAGTTTCTGTTCTTGTAGTAAATTGAGTTTTGGGCGGTATTGTGAACATGCATATCCGGAACAGATTGTTTTAGGTGTACTCATGGTTGCAGTAATGATGATGTATTTGATCGGCTTGATAAAATGCACGAAATATATTTTAATTTGTCGATCGGCAAGGTTGCGTCTACTCGGGCATATTTCGGTTTTACACGTTTTTACTTCCGTGTGGCTGACATGCGCGTCCATGATTTTTCAAATGCATCGAAAGTCGTTAGAGCTTTTTGGTCGGCATGCGTTGCAAAAATGGGACAGAACTGTAATACTCTTCGGCTTTCAGCTGGTGCTGGTCTTTAATACGACGACCGCATTCACTGTGACTTTTATTTTTAAAAAACTTGTACAGCCTATAGGGGGCTCAGATGTGTCCAAAACATTTGACAGGACGATTGTTGCTCTAGTTCCGTTTTGTAGTATTGTCGTTGTACTACTCATGATCACAGGTTTCGAGGATGCTGGTTTCGCGATGGCGGGAGTGATAGCTCTTCTTTTTTTCATGATTTACTATAACACGGCTAGAAAGATAACAATGGTGTTGAAAAGCATGTCTACAGCGCAGCTAGCTAGTGACTCCAAGACCCAGGTCGAGATCCATAACTCGCTTGTGCGGACAAAAAAACTTATTCGAAATGTTTTCCTATGCGTGACGAGCATTGCTATTATTGCGATTTATACGTCTTTCTTACCTTATAGGTATATGGGCGTTTTAAATAATGGTCGGATGCGTGTTTTTATCTCAATGTTTGCCACAGATGTATTGTATCGCTTCGCGATTCTTGTCCTTCAATTTTTCTGGATTGACTACTGTGGTCTTATGGCTTTGAAAGTAAGCGATCGAGTGAATTCTTCGCTCACAAGGAAACAAACAAGCAAGGTGTTGACTGGTTCGTCAAGTGTAAGGGTGCACCGCGATTCAACTAATAATTCCATCAAGCCATCAAAACCCCTTGATTGAAACTCAAATGCATTTCATAGTCCGTCGTGAAATGGATAGCCTGTGTTCACAGTCAAACATGCAATCAAAGAAATCGATCATCATTAACGAACGATACAATATAGTGCATGCGATTGAGTGCATGAAAGCATATGTACGATGTAATGCCATCGAACACTTCAACTTGAGAATGTCAGTCATATCAAGTCATCTAACGGCTCTCTTTGTGACGAGCCACTCAAAATTGTCATGCATGGGTATCATTATCGTAAGATAACTCTTCTTTTATTTGATTAGGGAGACCCTATTTAGGTTTTATGTGTCATATATTTGTGCTTTGATTAGAAGGAGGAACGAGTCAAGGTGTGACAGGTGGACAATGGGTAAACTGAGGCTCCATCACGGGCTCAAGCCGAGACAATACTTTGATTTGAAAGTTGAGCCTGGAATGCGGGAAACATTCGAACGCATCGGTTTCCGTGATGGAATTCAACCCAAAGCATATTTTCAAATGTGCTTCAATTATTTCGAATATTTTCTGTCTATTGATACAGATAATAGTGGTGAAATTGGCTTTGGCGAGTTTTATAGGTTTTTCAAAATCCAAAAAGAAACCAAGTTTGTCGAGCGATTGTTCGGGTATTTCGATTTGGATCGAAGCAGGCAATTATCGTTTCAAGAATTTGTTATAGGGACTTGGAATTTTTGCACTTTGAGTGACCTTCGCCTGGCAAAGTTTGCAATGGATATTTTTGACGTGGAAGGCACCGCAGAAATGAATATGTATAAAGTTGATGCGCTTGTGCGAATGATACATGGGACTGAAGAGACCCCAAATGAATTTGTGGATTCCATTGAGGCACTTTCAATGCCTCAAAACGAGCATGGCACTATGGATATTTACCAGTTTGGGGTATATTTGGCTTCAAACGAGAAGCTCTTTGCGCCGGTCAAGCAAATCCAAAAGAGCGTGCGCCGGAAGCTATTTGGAGAGACGTTTTGGATCAAGCGAACTAGAGCGCGCTCGGAGGTCTACGGCGAATTTGAAACCGCAGAAAACATATTACTCAAAGATCGCAAAAAAGCCCTTGCGGAGATGAGAAAGTTCAAGAACGAAAAGAGAAAGACCGCAAAGAGCTCTCGTATTATGGCGGCAATGGACCAAAACTCTACCGTTGGCCTATTGCAGGAGAATTCATCTGGCGCACATACGGGGTCCACGGGAATAAGTCAGCTAATTGCTGATTTTAAAGACGAAGAAAAGGAAGGAGAGGAGGGCGAGGAAGACGAAGAAGACCCTGATAACATTTACGACAGACAAAGCGGTAAAGCTAAATCGGACACCGAGCAAGCGGCCCTTGAAGCCTATTTACGAATGAAAAAATATCGCGCAGCATATCAAATTTATCAGCACAAGTATCGTGAGCTTCAAATCAACATGTATGGCAAGGCCCCAAATGCCGGCATCAGCTTACATTCCGGAGGCTCCAGCGCAAGCACGGTCGATGTGAAAACTCAAGTATCCAAAGAACAGCTCGATGAAGAGGAAAAACTGGTTCTTGGTGCAGCCAAAGCCAAGCAAGAATTTCTCACCTGTGCAAACTTTCTCGAGCATATCGGACTGGAAGCCCTTGAAGAAGTTGAACGAACCAAATATCTATGGTGCATTAATGAGGCGGAATCCCGCGGGGCTGTCTTTTTCAAGACCAAAGAGGGCAAGGGCTACCTGAAAGTTGTCGGCCGAGAGCATGCTCATCGCGACTTCAAACCAGAAGGCTTGTTTGGAACGTTAACTAGAAAGCAAGTCGACGCAGGGAAAAAGAAGGCGCGCAACGAATACATTGCACGAAAGGCCAAAGAAATGAGTAGAGAAGTAACAGAAGAGTTCGGAGAATTAAAAGCCAAACACAGAGACCTCATTCACAGAATATACACAGCATTCAACCTTTATACCCACGACAATGAGAAAATTATCAGCATGTGGCAATGGCAAAAACTGAAAGATAGCGAGACCGGGAAATTCTACTTCCATGTCCCTGGCATAGATGCTACACTCTGGACTGAGCCTTACTTGATGAACGTCTCAGGTTTATGTGAAGATTCCTCTTGTCAAGATATTGCTGTAATACGCTGTGCGAAATGCGCGAGAGAATATTGCGCAGCTTGTGAGCAAGTCATCCATGCATACGGACCAGCAAGGAATCATTTCCAAAAGACATCTATTCCACAGGAAGAAGTCCACTGGCGTCAAGCCATTCAAGACCTTGACCCAAAAATGCGCAAAGATTTATGCGCGAGTATATGTGTCGATCCTATTGAACAAGCCCGTAGGCACATGTTGGAAGAAGCAAGACGAGAGCGAGAAATGTTGCGCGCATCTCAAGAGGACACTTCAATGTCGTTTTCCGCTTCCAAATCCTCTTCCAAATCCACCACCACCACCCCATCTTCTCTTTTATTAAAATAAACAACAAAAGGAAAGATAGATCGAGATCTGTAGTCCTGACCTGGCGTCACCTGACTCATGACGTCACCGAGGGGGGGACCCCTCGCGATGTCGCACATGTATGTTATAGTCTTACCGGTTTCTTCTAACTGCAAAGACAAGGTGTGCACAATACCAAAATTATTTTGCAAATTTGCAAATGTGCCAATTTTTTCACGATGACTACACCCGATTCGTTCTCGTTTGATAAATCTAAAGCCAAGGATCTTCGTGCATCGAGATCTTCATTCTTGGCTTACTTGAGATTAGTTTTGGTTGGGATGGGATTTTTAATCGTGAGCCCAGTGACCTTGATTTGTTGGGCAGGTGAACGTTTCACAAGTTGGAAAAACAAGGAGACTTGGAAAAGGATACTCATGCTGTTTCATGGTATGATTTTTGAAGATCTTATTCAAGTTGGAAGCAGGTTCCTTCCCAATCTTGCTGAAAATGTCTTCGAAATTTACCCCATAGAGCCCGATGAAAATCGCATAGGACTAACAATCGACGATGCACCCGGCAACGACCCTGATGAAATGCATAAATTGTTAGATGTTCTCAAAGAATTTGACGCTAGGTGCACTTTTTTTTGCACAACTAATTATATAAGTATCAAGGGCATGGATGAAGTCATGAAGCGAGCTGTTCGAGAGGGTCATCAGCTTGCAAACCACATGCCCGAAGACCGCCCGTATATCAGTTTCAACGAGAAGGAATTTGAAACAGAACTTTTAAAGTCACACAATGTCCTTAAAAAATACGTTAGTGAAGAAGAGCTAGTATGGTTTAGAGCGCCAATGGGAAAGATCAATAAAACCATGGTACAAGTAGTCCAGCGTCATTACAAACACATGGCTTTGGGTACTGTATTTTCTGGTGATCCGTTTTTGGGAGGGAACATTAACCCTCCACAACAGTCTGCTATTGATTTTCATGTCTGGTATAACGAGCACTATGCTCGACCTGGAAGCATTATAATTTTCCACGTTCCAAACAAGCAAAATAGACGACAAACTGTGCCTTTCCTGAAAGAGATTCTGTCTAGGTGGACAAAAAAAGGCTGGAAATGTGTATCTCTTGGGGAATTCGAGTCTAAACCAACCGAGGAAGCCTCTTTACATATTGAACCAGAAGAAAATACCCAATCACAGTCACTTGAACAAATTTAGTTATTTAACCTAACATTTATGAAACCGAAACACGCAGGCCTCATCTCTCCTTTATTGCAATGTTTGATCATTACATCTGCAAATTACATTTCCTTGCGGATATCATCGACCTGGCGTTTGGCCTTTTTCGCACCACTTGAAGCTTTTTCGAACTTGTCGAGAACAAAATCCCTAAAATCAGCAAACTTTTCATACTTGTGTTCGAGCCACATTCCAAAAATAGCGCTAGCAACAGCAATAAGGGGTATCATGACATAAATGATAAACTTGATAAAAGCTAAAAACAGTCCAGGCGCATTTTTCTGCCAAGTCTTGACCAAAAAATTGGTCAAAAGAGTCCAAATCAAAAGCGCCCCAACAGCCACAGCAATAGCTTGATAAAGAGTCAACCTTTGAAAAAATTCGGATGTATTTGTTACAGCCAACTTGGCTGCTTTAAGAGCAGATCGTAACGATCTTTTCGCATTATCTACAGCACTCATACTTCTTCTTTCAACTACTTTCAAGGTGTAATTTGCTTTTTCTGTCCATTTTTTTCTTTAAAGAGAAAAAAAAGTGTGTACTCTTTTCTCCTCTCTCCTCTCTTATGATACGATACAAGTTTTCTAACGTTAGACGTTAGAGAAAGACTTGATTTCAAGTCTTGTGGCGGGCCATAGTCCACTCATGATCATGATGAAGGAGTTTTTGATGATGCAGGCCTGCCTTTTTTTATCTTGGGCCCGGCC
>JACLAD010003002.1_pt1 | contig 14732 bp, 7 predicted proteins | sample 8027901 | NCBI WGS metagenome assembly JACLAD01 (sample SAMN15725071, study PRJNA655200) | protist metagenome | isolation source: fluorescence activated cell sorting (FACS) single amplified genomes of... | place: Spain: Blaines Bay Microbial Observatory, Mediterranean Sea | collected 2016-07-05 | reverse complement strand
ACCCTTGCGATACATTGAGGCCAGGTTGAACTGCGCCGGACCATACCCCTGCTCTGCTGCTTGACGGTAGAGTGCCAATGCTTTTTCGTGGCTCTGCTCAGTCCCCTTGCCGTAAAAGTGTAAAAATCCCAACCTCGTCAGGGCCACCACATCTCCCCGCTCAGCAGCTTGCTCAAACCAGTAGACTGCTTGCTTGTTGTCAACCGCAGTTATCAATCCTTCACGCTCAATAATTCCCAGGTTTCGCTGGGCCACCGCACTCAGTTCTGCAGCATCCTCCAAGCTGGCCTCCGGGTAGTCAGCTGCGAACTGTTGCAGGGCTTCCAGCAACACCCTGTTGGGCCTGGAGGGTTTTGAGAGCAGCCGATTCAACTCAGCCAGGCGTTCAGTTTCTGAGAAAATAAAATTCTGTGAAAGTTGCCGAATGCGACTCAGCAGCTCATTGGCTGAGCAGCCGGCGCATTCATTGGTCGTAGTCCGGTTGGCATCCAGCAGGTACTCGGTCAATGAGATCTGGAAGAGCCGGTTGACTTCGGTCAGCTGCAACACGAAGAGACTCTCCAGCTGCAGAAACTCCTGAACCAGCTTCACACAATTCTCAGCAGTGCACTCCTCGGCCTCCAGCTCTTCGAAAGCCACCATCTCAGCTTCTTCATAGTCACTGGCAGAGACCAACTCATACTTGCCAGAGAGCTCCCCGCGTAGAGAGTTGTAGATCAGGGTGCTCTGGGCAGCAGATATTTCACCTAGTGCGGCCACCGGGGCCAGCGCAGCTCTTGGCTTATCCTCTGCCTGCAAGCTGAAGGTCAAGGTGAGCAGAAAGCTCATCAGAAAGAGTGAGATTATCGGTTGCTTGATTTGCATCTTTAGCTCTCAATTTAGGGTTGCAGGGCTTGTTGAAGGGGTTCTAGATCAGCCTTTTCAATCACTTTGCGGAAAGCTCTACTGAGCAGCTGAGCCCGGAAGTCTGGATCCTCCTCCCATTGGCGCGAGGGCAGCTTTTGTAAGCGGGGTTGCCAGCTGCCAACTTTTTCAATTGCTCCCTCCTGGTATCGCCAAACCTCAGCTTGTAAGGAAGCAGTGGCCATCCCTTTCCAGAGGAAACTCTGCTGTGGCTCCAGCTGGCCCTTGGAGGAAAAAACCACGGCAAACTTCGCCCTCCGGTTACGCATCAGGCGCGATATCTTGCGCTCATCTGCTTCAGGCAGGATCTCTGTTCGCTGCAGCACCCGTAAGGGTCCAGATTCCAGCTGCTCCCGCAAATCACTGAGAGCTCTCCCTTGGGCCAGCCGTAAAAGAGCAGCCTGCCCTGGCTGGGCCAACTCGTTATAAATCAAGAGAACTGCTGGTCCCCGTCGGCGTTTGCCTTCCAGTCGTGCTGGCTGCAACAGGACGTTGCCGGCAACAGCATCCGGACGCAGAAAGAAAAACTCCCCACCAGCGTGTCCCGGATAGATGGCTGAGAAGATCGGGGTCTGTTTGGCACCCAGCGAAGTTGCTACATCGTTGGCTACCTGCTCTTCTAAGTGCTGGCCCAGCTTCTTCGAAGGCAGATAAGGTTCTTGGTTGTTGCGCAGCTTGCTCAACAAGTGGTAAGCAAAGATCGAATGCCCTCCCCAGGTGGCACCACCGTCAAAGACCGGCTCGTTACTACCGGAGGTCAGTGTCTGGAAGGAAGGGTCGGCTGCCTTGTTGACGTAGTAGCCTTCGGCCTGCCAGTCCAGCGGACTGCCAAGGCTGCGTTGGCTGGTCACAAAGGTACCACTGAAACAGGAATCGGCAATCAGGAGCTTGTGCTTGGCTGGGATGATCTCCAGCTCCTTGCGGATCACTTCGTTGGGCAAATAGTCAAATTGATCAGCTGCATCCACTGGTACCCAATAGCCCCGCTGGGAAGCTGATTCAGAAAAGCCGTGTCCGGCGTAGTAGACCAGCAGGCGGTCCTCCGGACGGCTGCGTTTTTTCAGTTCTCCAAAAGCCTGCAGGGTCTCTCTGCGCGTCGAATCTGTCAGCAGCACAATGTCTTCTTCCAGAAACCCATAGGATTGCTCCAGTATGGTAGCAAGCTGCTCCACATCGTGAACGGGAGTCTTTAAGTCCTCCCAGTGCTCATACTCGTTGTTGCCAATCAACAGCGCCCGGTAGCGAAAACCCTCAAAGGTTGTCTGCTGCTGCTTAGCATTGGCTTGCGGCGGCTTCACAGGCCGGACTGCCCGTTGCTTTTCGGCATGGCTCATTTGCAGGCAGCAGATTATCATCAAGATTGAGAGCAGCAGTTTTTTCAGCATATCTCTATTTGCTTCCACCAAAATTAGTTCACCAGCTTTTCCAGGGCCAACAGGGCCTCCTCATCGAGGGCGTGCTGGATGAAGGCAACCTCACCCCCAGCCACCCCAACCAGGGTAGGGAAGACGCTCTTTGTTTGCTCGGGGAAAAACTTCTTCAATACCCTGCCGAAGGGATCAGAATAAAAATAACTCTTGGGCACTTGCAATTGGGTGGCGTAGCGCTCGATGTCCTTCTTGGAATCTGCCCTCAGTGGACTGATAAAAAGCAGTTCAGCTTCCGGAGCATTGCTCCGCATCCAATTGTAGAGGGCTGGAATTTCAGTTACACAGGGCACACAACCAATGAAGAAGAAGCTCAGGACATAAGGGGTCGACTGTTGGCGACTGTCAAAGCGGACACGTTCTAGATTGCTGATCCAAAAGTCAGGAGCAGGGGGCTTGGCAAGCAGCGGGTGTTGGCTGAGGAGCAGCAGACAAAGGTAGAGGGGCCAAACGCGGAAAACATTGAACGACAAGGTACAAGCTCACTTAAGGTCAAAGCCTTTTCTCCAGTTGGATCAACCAACTGTGACTCAATTGAAATCGGGTTTGTCTATCATTTTTCAGCAAAGAGACGCTAAACGCATCAAAAAGTAAAATTAATTTTTGAAGAGAACAGGTAATTGCAGGCCAGCGTCTCCAAGGAAATGAATTTGATGACCAAGCACTTGCTGTAGGCTTGGCCTAAAAACTATTGGCGGAGTCCCGATAAAAAAAGGGGATGGTACTTTTGCTCCCCCCGGGGGTTTTGTTGGAGGTCAGAAATTTACGGGAAGTTTGGTGTCTAATTACATTAAAATCTAGTGAGGGTTACAAATTGACCCAATTCCACTCAGCTGAGGGGATAAACTTGAGAAACGCTTTGGTAGCAATTGATCGAGGCTACTTGGCAAGCGACGTGTAGGTCAGCACTGCTTCTGCACTGTAGTTCTGTGGCTTCTTCTTCTTCGGCCGCTTGGCTGCTCGGGTCTTGACCAGTCCATCCTTGGGATCTTTGCTAACCAAATAAAACTCCGATTCCCCATCAAACCGATACTTGGGTAAACGCTCCACCAGATCTTCTTTCGAAGCAATTACCTGCAGATGCTCCAACCCTAGTGGTGGATAGATTTCAAACTCGCCCAAACTGATCCAGCGGTTGACATCATCAGCATTGACGAATTGAACAAAACGCCTGGGGACACTAGCTTCTTCCTCTAACTCCAACAGATAAGAAAACGGCTCTTCTCCTGCAAAAGTATGGCCCACAATGTAGAAATAGCCGGGCTTGTTGAGTTTCACATAGATCTCAAAGATATCCCCCTCGTTGAACATCAAGTCCTGATGTCCCTTGTTGCTGCGAACAGACACTCGAAAGTCTCTCTTGCGCCACAGGTCCGGATTATTGCGCAGTTGCTCTTCAAAGCTGATCTGTGATGGCTTGGCTTTCAAACCCTGGTAGGAGGCCTTGGGTAGAAAGAGTGATCTGGATTGCTCAATTCGGTGATTGTTGGACTGGGCTAAATGGGCTGAGAGCTCAAGACCCTGCTCTGTGATCAGGTAGCTACCATAAAGCCACAGCCTGGCTTGATCAGGTTGGCGGACGGTACTCAGTTGCTCTTGCAGACGGCCTCTCAATGCTGCTGCGAAAGGAGTGACTTCTTGAGAGCCGCCTGTGCGAAAGGGGTAGACATAGATCCCTCTGCGATCCTGCATATCCTGGGTGAGGATTCTAGCTGCCTGCCCCAGTGAATCCGGCACATTTTGAACCTGGCGCAGTTGAGCTTTGAGTTCAGTTTCCGTGATTTGTAGCTTAGGTAGATCAGTATCCCCAAGCACCAACAACACTGTCTGGTGACGTTTAAAATCCCCGAGCTTTTCCAGGATGACCTGCAGGAGAGCTTCCCGCTCCACGTTTTTCTCAGCTGCTGCCAATTGCTTGCTGGCCTGCTGGATTTCTCTCTCAATTTCTTCAAGTTGATTTCGATAGAGGGGTGTAACTTCCTCAGCTGAGAGCCGGGCCAGGGCAGAGTAGTAATCCACATCTTCGACAACAAAGCTCTCCGTACCAAGCAGGGGAAGGCGGGATTCGACTTGAATCAGGCTGGTGGCGCCCTGTTGGAAGTCCTGACCCATCAGTTCTGATAGCTGGGTCTGAACGGATTTGACTTCCACCGAGATATTCTGGGAAAGGTCTGCCAGAGCCTCTTTCTTGGCTTGGTCTTTTGTTGGCCCTACCCCCTCACCAGTGATTTCTTGAGCCCAGCCAGAAGGAACTGTCACTAAAAACAGCAGAAGGCTTAGCAGGAATTTCATCATAGTTTTCTGCTTCAGTTCACATAGGAGTTTGGAGCCTACTCTGCAATAAGAAAGCATTATTCAAAAGATTGCATGGAGGACTTTAAGTCTAAGGTAGACAGCTCAGAGCCACTGTCAGCGCTTGCCCAAATAGGCTTTCACATTTGCATCATCTGGATTGGCTTCAAAGAGAGAGTCCTTGAAACGCTTGAAGCCTTCTTCCTGCCCAGGATTCATCACAAAAATATCGAGTATGTAAACGCCTGAATTGTCATCGTACCATTCGTTTGGCGGTGGATAAGTGCTCCAATCGGGAACCGTCAAATAAAGAGTTCCGCTCGAATGAACCTGAAGCAATCTTTTAAATCCATCAGATTCAAAATCGATTTTATCAAAACGATTAAGATTTACTGGCGATGATTGCTTTGAAACTTTGTAACTGAGTGAGCGTTCATTAAGATTACGAGGACCGCGCCAACTACAACCAGAGTGAGAACAAGTTGTCACCTCTCCAGTTCCATAGAAATAGATTCTATCTCCTTTCTCTACTTGCAGTCCCGTATCAGTCCACGGCCGATCCTTACCCCAGAGGTTCACTCTGCGATAACCTTTGATGTGAAAATCTGTCTGGAAATTCGGGAATGTCAGAGACTCCTCTAAGCAGCCAACATGAAAGAATCCACAGCCAATTACTTCAGATGATGAATCTACAATTTCATTATAGCTAAAGTAGCTCATGCCTTTCTTTGAGCTCTGCTGAATTTCAATATTTCCGGTTTTAGTTTTTATTGAGTTGTTCGAGTAGGTAGCAGTCCAATTATTTTCAGAACTCCTAACACACATCGTAGTACGTCGATCCCCCTTGGGATCTATTCTTCCCGCTCTGCCTGTCCAAAGATTAATCGTCCATACTTGGGTTCCCATACCTGTCAGAGAACCTGACCAGAAAAAACTATCCATTGGCTGGTTGAAAATCTCTTTGTAAACTGTCGAGTCTGAAGTGATTTGCCGGTTTAACTCACGTAGCTCAGACATCATTGGCAGCCGCCAATCAGAAACTCCTGCCAACTGAAGTTCTTCACAAAATTCCTGTGCACCTACATAACTCTTTTTACCTTCTTCCCGACGTTGCCATATTAATTTCTTTTCTTTGTCTTCTACCGTCTCTGGCGTCCAGTGATAACGTTCATTGGAACCAGAATCCATGAAGAATTCTAAGTCGTCCGTTTTGGACTCTGAGAGATTGACTGACCCTGAATTTGTGGAGTTGATTGCTGCCCAGGAGTCAACCGAATCCCGCACACACATCGTAGTACGTCGATCCCCCTTGGGATCTATTCTTCCCGCTCTGCCTGTCCAAAGATTAATCGTCCATACTTGGGTTCCCATACCTGTCAGAGAACCTGACCAGAAAAAACTATCCATTGGCTGGTTGAAAATCTCTTTGTAAACTGTCGAGTCTGAAGTGATTTGCCGGTTTAACTCACGTAGCTCAGACATCATTGGCAGCCGCCAATCAGAAACTCCTGCCAACTGAAGTTCTTCGCAAAATTCCTGTGCACCTACATAACTCTTTTTTCCTGCTTCCCGACGTTGCCATATTAATTTCTTTTCTTTGTCTTCTACCGTCTCTGGCGTCCAGTGATAACGTTCATTGGAACCAGAATCCATGAAGAATTCTAAGTCGTCCGTTTTGGACTCTGAGAGATTTTCCAACTTCGCAGTATTGGGAGCAGGCAAAGGATTAGCTTTGGAATCAGTATTTGAAGGGGACAACATCATCAGTTTCAATTCAGCCAACTGACGTTGCGGAGCGTTGGGGAATTTCTTAATGAAAGCTTGGAAAATCGCTGGGTCTTCGGATTGCTCAATCATTGCCCATGCTTGCGTGGCAAGGTTTGGTTGGCCTTTGGGCAGTTTCTCTTTTAGTGGTTTACTGAGCTCAAAAACAAAGTCTCCTTTGTTCAGATTCGGGTCCTGCAACTTCCCATACTGAGGAGTCAGCCGGCCCTCCCAGTCCTCTGCCGTACGCTTCTGAATGTAGGCGCCCAGTTCAGTCCCTGTCAGGTAGCCATCCTTGTCATAATCCGCTTTGCCATTGAGTGCATCCACGAAAGCTCTGCGAAATATACTCTTGTCGGGTACTTCCTGTTCGGCACTACCAGAAGTTATGAACTGACGTACAGGTTCCTTGGTGTTCTGTTGGATGTAGGCTGGGGCTACTCTTGTTGCCAGAAAAACGGAACCTGCAAAACAAGCATCGAACATGAAGAGTACATGCTTGGCCGAAGTATTCTTGGCAACCTCCTCGATCCGCTGCATGCTCAAGGCTTGGCGACGAAATTTCGCATCTCGCCCCTTCTGGGGAACCGGAGCGTCTGCTGGTACAAGAAAACCCATCTCTCCGCCGTAACCTAGTTTCATCGTATGCCCATGACCAGCATAGTAGATCAACAAGCGGTTCTCGGGATTAACCCCCTTTTCAAAGATGAAGTCTTCAATCGCAATTTCCAGTTGGTCCAATCCCGGATCCTCGATAGTAGTTACCTGGAATCCATTTTCTTGCAGTGCTTGTGAGACTTCTTTGACGTCCTTGCGGACACCCGGGAGATTTGACCAGCCATTGCGATATTGACTGACCCCAATCACCAGCGCGTGTGATTCCGCATAAATATAGGATACTGTTTCATTCTGTGCGGTCCTGGCCTCAATTCGAACTGGTTTAACCGCTCGTGTCTCTTCAGCAAGTACAGAGACTGCCAAAAGGGTAGCGACTGACCCGATCAATAGGCCCAGTAGTAGTCTGCGTGCGATGGAAGTTCGTTTCATCAAGCTCCTGAAAACATCACCAACCGAGATAGGCTTTCACGTTCGAATCTGCTGAATTGGCTCTGAAGAGTGAATCCTTGAAGCGATTGAAGCCCTCTTCCTGCTTGGGATCAATCACGAAAATATCGAGGATGTAAGCACCAGAGTTGTCCTCATAGTTTTTGTACGAAGCTGTGGAGAGATCTCCATCACGGATGGTCAGGGTCAGAAAGCCTGAGGTGCTGGCCAGATCTGAATTTTGAAACCCTCCACCATTGAAATGTATTTTGGTGAATCGACTGAGCGTTTGTGGTTGGTTATTGCCAATTTGATAACTGATTGTTCCCTGGTTAAGTTGTTGAGGCCCTCTTTGGTTGCAGTTGCTGTGAGGGCAAGTGGTCACTTCTCCAGTTCCATAGAAATAAACCAGATCTCCCTTGCTAACCAGTAATCCAGTATCTGTCCATGGTCGATCCTTACCCCAAAGGTGAACCCGTCGATATCCCTTGATATGAAAGCTGTCTTGATACGCGGGAAGAGCCAGTGGTTTCTCAGAACAGCCCACATGAAAGAATCCACAGCCAACAACCTCGGCATTCGCTTGTTGAAGCTTTTGATAGAGTCCCAAATTTTGGGCTTTTCGCGAGCTATTGATTGGCTGCCCTGATTCATTACTTCGGACACACATCACAGTGTATAGATCTTCCTGATAAGGATCTATGGTTCCGGCTCTACCTGTCCAAAGATTGATCGTCCATACTCGAGAGCCAATCAGAGAACCTGACCAGAAATCAGTGTCTAGCGGATGTTGAAAAATCCCTGTGTAAAAGATGGGAAGGATTTGGCTATTTAACTCTCGTAATTCTGCGATCTCTGGTAACCGCCATTCATTAGATCCATCCAGCTGCAGTTGCTCGCAATATTCCATGGCCCCATTAAACTTTTGCTGGCCTATCTCTCGACGTTGCCAGATCAGATTCTTTACGGTGTCCTCAACAACCACATCTGTCCAAGAATAACGATCATCCGAACCTGATTCATTCAATGCTGATTGGTCTGTTTTGGAGTCATAGAGAGTGGCAGCGCCATGGCTGTTGGAGTTATTCACTGGACCAATCAGCTCAAAATCTCTGACACACACCATTGAAAGCTGCTGATTCTGATAAGGATCTATGGTTCTGGCTCTACCTGTCCAAAGATTGATCGTCCATACTCGAGAGCCAATCAGAGAACCTGACCAGAAATCAGTGTCTAGCGGATGTTGAAAAATCCCTGTGTAAAAGATGGGAAGGATTTGGCTATTTAACTCTCGTAATTCTGCGATCTCTGGTAACCGCCATTCATTAGATCCATCCAGCTGTAGTCGGTCACAATATTCCTTGGCCTCATTAAACGTTTGCTGGCCTATCTCTCGACGTTGCCAGATCAGATTCTTTACGGTGTCCTCAACAACCACATCTGTCCAAGAATAACGATCATCCGAACCTGATTCATTCAATGCTGATTGGTCTGTTTTGGAAGTTTCAGGTAACGAATTTTCCTTCGGTTTAACAGGCGCTGACGGCAACATCATCAGTTTCAATTCCGCCAACTGACGTTGCGGAGCATTGGGGAATTTCTTAATGAAAGCTTTGAAAATCGCTGGGTCTTCGGATTGCTCAATCATACCCCAAGCCTGGCCAGCGATGTCTCTGGATGATGCTGGCGCGTTGGCAAGTGCTTGACGTGGCTGGCGGATTTCAAAGACAAAATCACCTCGATTGAGGTTTCGATCCTGCAGCTTGCCGTATTGTGGATCCAGGTTGGGGATCGACTCGACCGTCCGCCAATAGATGTAGTCACCCAGCTCACTGCCGGTGAAGTAACCATCTCGATCACTATCAACTTCTCCTCGCAGGGCCTCCAGAAAAGCTTGTCGAAAGATGCTATTGTCTGGGACTTCCTGGTTGGCACTACCGGAGGTGATGAAATAGCGTACTGGTTCCCGGGTGCGCCGTTGAATGTGCTTGGGGGCCGCGCGAACTGCCTCGAACACGGATCCTGCAAAGCAGGCGTCAAACATGAAGAGTGCGTGCTTGGCAATGATCTCCTTGGCGAAGACCTCGATCTCCTGCATACTCAACGCTTGTCTACGAAAGGCCAGCCGGTCACGGCTTGGGTCTGGAGCATCGGCAGGCACCAGGTAACCCATCTGACGTTCTCCAGTCAACTCCACGGTGTGCCCGTGTCCAGCGTAATAGATTAGCACTCGATTGTCCGGTTGGGCCCCAAAGCGATACACAAAGCCCTCGATCGCATCCTTTAGTTGATCCTTGGTTGGATTACGAACGGGATGCACCACAAAGCCATTGTCTTCCAGGGCCTGGGAGACTTGTCGTAGGTCATTCTCCACTCCGGGAAGATCGCGCCAGCCGTTGGTGTACTTACTCACCCCGATCACCAAAGCATGAGACTCCGCATAGATATAGGAAATATTTTCGTTCTGGGGTGTCTTGGTTTCAATGCGGACTGGTTGAATTGCTCTGGTTTGGGCGAAACCACCGGTAATCTGAGTCAGCAGGAGCGCACTTGTAATTGCAGGCAGCAGCAGCCAACACTTCCTGAAGCCATTCGTGTTTTTTCTACTTTCAGTTCCCGGATTGCTTTTCATTTTGTTTCCTTGGCTTTCTCAAGCCAGGAGTTGGCAACTTCCAGATTTTTCATCACTCCCCAGCCATTTTCGTACATGATTCCCAGATGGTACTGACTTTCCGGAAATCCTCGGTTGGCCGCCTTGAAAAGCCACTCCACTGCCTTCTTGTAATCTGTCTCTGTTCCAAGCCCAAAACGATGCATCATCGCCAAACGGTGCTGGCTTTCCAAGTGGCCTTCCCCCGCTAATTCTTGGAATGCTCTGAAAGCTGGCTTGTAGCGAATGGCCTTGAGATTACTCATTGCGTTCTCAAAGCGTTCTGTTTGCTGAATATTTGTTTGATTTGACAGAGACTCAGGTGATGATAGCGGGACTCCCAGATTAGTTTCAGAAGGCTTTGAAAGGGGAGGGTCTGTTGAAGGCACTCCCATAGAGAGTAACTTGAATTTGGCCAAGCGGGCCTGAGGACTATTTGGAAATTCACTCAAAAATTCCTTAAAAGCCTCAGGTTTATCAGAGTTTTCAATAATTGCCCAAATCTGTTCAACTGGATCTAATTTTTCGTGGTTTTTGGAATCTTTTTCGTGAATCCTGAAAACAAAGTCACCCTTATTGAGATTAGGATCCTGCAACTTGCCATACTGTGGAGTCAACTCTCCCTTCCAATCTTCTGCTGTCCGCTTCTGAATGTAGGTGCCCAACTCCGATCCAGTCAGATAGCCGTCCTTGTCAAAATCGGCACTACCCTCCAAGGCATCAACAAAAGCACGGCGGAAGATGCTGATATCTGGCACCTCCTGATCAGCACTTCCTGAAGTGATGAACTGACGCACCGGCTCTTCGGTAAATACTTCAATGTAGGAAGGAGCAGCTCTGGTAGCTAAAAAGACAGAGCCGGCAAAACAGGAATCGAACATGAACAAAACATGCTTCGCAGAGGTGCTCTTGGCAACTTCTTCAATGCGTTGCATGCTCAAGACTTTACGTTGGAATCGGATAGAGTTGCTTTTGGCTGGCAAAGGAGCATCAGCTGGTACTAGAAAACCCATTTCGCCACCATAGCCCAACTTCATGGTGTGGCCATGTCCGGCATAGTAAATCAGCAGTCGATTCTCTGGATCAGCCCCCTTGTCAAAGATGAAATCCTCAATCGCTCTCTCCAGTTCATCGAGTGTTGGATCCTCAACCACCTCCACCTCGAAGCCGTTTTTCTCAAGTGCCCTGCTAACTTCCATAACATCTGTCTTGACCCCAGGAAGCTTAGACCAGCCGTTGTGGTACTCACTCACCCCAATGATCAATGCGTGCGATTCTTCGTAGATGTAGGAGATTGATTCATCCTGGGAGGTTTTTGCTTCAATACGAACAGGTTGGATCGCCCTAGTTTGACACCAGGTGGGAGGCACCAGCAGGAAACTAACAAGTAGAGAGCAGATCAAATATTTCATGAACGCCTACCGTTTGGTAGTTGGAAAATGAGGAGATTTAGCCGATGAATTACCAGCAGTGCATGGAAATATCAAATAATGAAATTGATACAATTTGGAAGGTAGTGGATTAGAACTTCATAATCACCAAGATTATGGCATTCGGCATCAAGCGAAAAAAGAGTGGCTTTTTATGACGTACCCTGCTGAGTCCTAACTGGTAAAGTTTGAGTTGGTATGAATATTTCAGCATTTGGTAAATAGCTGGGTGAGAATTCAATTATAAACTGAATTTATTTTATAAATTCATATCATTCAGAGGGCATATGGGACCCAATAAGGACGGCAGGAACTTCTTTTTGTGGCTAGTCTTCATGGTGTTCATATTTGTTGGGATGGCTGTGCTGGAAAAGGTACTCGAGGTCCCAGCTGTCTGACAGGAAGTTCTGAAACTGCGCTAATGATAAGGGGGTAGATAAAACCTTTGATTTGGTCCTACTTATTACAGCATCAGCTAATATGGCTTTACAAATCTATAATATTTGAGATTTTACGAGATACTTAGGCTAGCAATCATCATTGTTAATGGAGCCGTCGGGCATTGTGGTTCTGCAGAATCTGGCTCCACGCAGGTCGGCCATATTCAGGTTTGCCCCGCTTAAGTTGGCTGCATACAGGTCAGCCTCACGCAGTTTTGCCCTGAACAGTTTGGCGTTGCTCAAATTAGCACCATTTAAGATGGCATAACTAAAGTTAGCCCCACTCAAGTCGGCTTCGTTTAAATTAGCTCCCTGCAAGTTAGAATTATTCAGTTTGGCTACGTACAAGTTGGCTTCACTCAGATTAGCTTCACTCAGATTGGCTCTATTCAATCTGGTTCTAATTAGTTTAGCATTGTGTAGGTTGCAACTGCTCAAGTTAGCATTATATAAATACGCCTCACTCAGGTTGGCTTCACCCAGGTTGGCTTTACTCAGGTCTGTTCCTCTCATGTCCATGTCTCGTAAATCACACCCAAAACATTCATTATCCCTGAAAAGTTTTTTCTTAGCGGTTTCACCAGAAAGAACCTCACTACGTTGGTTAGTGTCTGCTTGGGCAGCGTAACAGTCTCTATTGGCGATTGAACCATCGGGCATTGTCGTGTTGCAAAATTTAGTATTTATCAGGCTAGCACCCTTTATGTTTGCCTTGTTTAGGTCAGCATAACGCATTTCGGCATTAGAAAGGTCAGCCCCACGCAAGTCAGCTCTTTGAAGATCGGCCCCACGTAAATCAGCTTTACGCAGTTTTGCTTCATGCAGATCCGTCCCGCGCAAGTCAGCCCCGCGCAGAGAAGCTTTCTGCAGGTTAGCTCCACGCAGGATATTTCCATTTAGGCTAGTTCCATTCAAATCACACCCAACGCATTCATTATCCCTGAAAAGTTTTTTCTTAGCGGTTTCACCAGACAAAGGATTACTGGGCGTTGATAGCGTATCCTGAGCATGCGTTTCACTGTCTTCAGTTCCTCCGACGTATTTGGCTCCATTTCCATAATAGTAAGTTCCCTGACCATTTGAAAAACCGTTGCGAACCTCTCCGACGTATTTGGTTCCATTTGGATAAATCAAAGTTCCTAAGCCATTGGGTACGCCATCTTTTACTTCTCCAGTATAGACAGTATCTTGGTCAGAAATTCGAGCTGTTTTCCAACTCTTTTTATCAGAAGATTTACGGATATCTTTCATGCTTAGGTAAAGTGTGACAATTTTGGACTGGGGTTTTAACTGCTGCAAAGACTCATCTTCTTTTGCAAAGATTCCCTCACCACTTACACTGGACATCTTGTCATTCTGTGAATGACTGGGAGCCAGAAGAATCAGCTTCAGTTCGGCTAATTGACGCTGAGGAGCATCAGGAAATTTCTCAATGAATGCGCTGAAAGCCGCTCGATTTTCAGAGTTTTTGATCATGCTCCAAGCTTGAGCAGCCAAATCCGAAATGGCTGTCGCAGTGCTGGCTATAGAAGACTGAGTTACAGACTTTCCAATCTTAAAAACAAAGTCTCCCTTGTTCAAATTCGGATCCTGTAATTTGCCGTACTGAGGCGTCAACTCTCCTTTCCAGTCTTCGGCTGTGCGCTTCTGGATGTAGGTACCTAATTCAGATCCAGTCAGGTAGCCATCCTTGTCGAAATCGGCACTACCGGCCAAGGCATCGACAAAAGCACGTCTAAAAATGCTGATGTCGGGCACTTCCTGATCCGCACTCCCTGAGGTAATGAACTGGCGCACCGGCTCTTCAGTAAACACTTCGATGTAGGAGGGAGCAGCCCGAGTAGCCAGAAAAACAGAACCCGCAAAACAGGCATCAAACATAAACAAGACATGCTTGGCAGAGGTGTTCTTGGCGACTTCTTCAATGCGTTGCATGCTCATCACACTCCGTTGGAAAGCGATGTCACGGCCTTTTTTTGGCAACGGTGCATCAGCAGGGACCAAGTAGCCCATCTCGCCACCGTAACCCAGTGTCTTGGTGTGTCCATGTCCCGCATAATAGATCAGCAGTCGGTTCTCTGGATTGGCCCCCTTTTCAAAAATGAAGTCCTCAATGGTGGCTTCCAGTTGTTGCTTGTCTGGATCTTTCAGAAGCTGCACTTCAAAACCATTGTTTTCTAAAGCCCTTTGCACCTCAGTCACATCCTCTTTGACTCCAGCTAGCTTGGACCAGCCATTAGTGTAGTCACTGATGCCAATAATGAGAGCATGTGATTCTTCATAGATGTAGGAGATTGACTCATCTTGAGCAGTGGTGGCTTCGATGATGACGGGCTTGATTGCCCTGGTTTGGGACCAGGACAGTGGGACCAACAGGAGACTAACAAGTAGTGAGCAGACCAAATGTCTCATCATCATCTTCCTTGAATAGCTTACTAAACAGCCATAATTTGTAGCAATTTTAACAGTAACCTACACAGAGAATCGTTGCTGTACTTATTAATTTCACCCTAGTTAAATTGGTAACCAACCGTTGCAGCCCCTAAAAAAGTTCTTGCAGTCACATTACTACCATCACTTTCTAGTTGTTCAACTCTTGAACCGGTTGGACTTCCACTGACTTGGTAAAACGTAAGTCCGAACAACCAATTATTTTCAGTCCTATAATCAAATCCTAAAATTATTGCCAATCCCTGAAAAGCAACAGTCATCTCCTCTTGAGAATTTTCTACAGTGTAGTTTGCTGCCGAAGAACCAACGCCTAGCCCAGCAAGAACTGTCC
>JACLAD010010170.1_pt1 | contig 14742 bp, 16 predicted proteins | sample 8027901 | NCBI WGS metagenome assembly JACLAD01 (sample SAMN15725071, study PRJNA655200) | protist metagenome | isolation source: fluorescence activated cell sorting (FACS) single amplified genomes of... | place: Spain: Blaines Bay Microbial Observatory, Mediterranean Sea | collected 2016-07-05 | reverse complement strand
CGCAAGAGTCGCAGTCGTGGTTTTGTGGTTTCAGCCAGTGGTGGTGCGGATTCCTCCAGTCTGGTGGTATTGGTTTACCTGATGTTGCGTCTTGCTGATGAAGAAATGGGCCGTGCCAAGCTGGTTGAATACCTGACAAGGCTCTGGTCAATGGGCCTACCAGCCGATATTTCACTCACGGAGTTGATGTCACGCTTATTGCTAACCATCTACCAGTCAAGTGAGAATTCTTCAGCAACTACACGGTCTGCTGCACGCACAGTTTGTGAATCGGTCGGTGCCCGACACTTCGAATACGATATCCAACCCTTGCTGGATCAACACCGTGGTTGGATGGAGCAGCAACTGGAACGACCGCTGGACTGGCAGCAAGACGATTTGGCCTTGCAGAACATTCAGGCTCGGGTCCGAGCTCCAGGAGCTTGGTTTCTGACGAATCTTCACGGTGCACTGCTGTTATCTACTAGTAATCGGAGTGAGGCTGCTGTGGGTTACGCAACCATGGATGGGGATACGGCAGGAGGGCTTAGCCCGCTTGGGGGCATAGACAAAGCCTACCTGCGCGAATGGTTGCGTTGGTTAGAAAAAGAAGGATTGCCAACGATCGGTTCGCTGCCCTTTTTGCATTGTGTGAACGAGCAGGAACCGACGGCGGAATTGCGACCCCTTGCTGCAGCACAGTCCGACGAAGATGATTTGATGCCCTACCATGTGTTGGATGCAATTGAGCGTGAGGCAATTCGAGAACATCGCTGGCCACTAGAGATTTGGCAGGACCTGCAGGAGCGTTTCCCAGAGCTTCCGCCGGTTCAGCTAGCACATTACACAGAGCGCTTTTTCCGTCTCTGGTGTCGCAACCAATGGAAACGAGAGCGTCTGGCACCGTCCTTTCATTTGGACGAAGAAAATCTGGATCCGAAAACATGGTGTCGCTTCCCGATCCTTTCGGGAAACTTTGAGACTGAATTGGAAGCCCTCAGGGCTACCGCACACCCAACCTCCCTAGACTCGTAGGAGTATTGCTTCATGGAACAGGGAACCCTAATCGGTAACATCCTTGCCTGGGTGTTACTGGTGGTCGCAATGACCTTCGACTTCGTCAACTTTAGCCTAGATATAGGTAAGCTGGGCTACTTTGTTGATGTACCCTCTTTGATGATTGTTTTTGGAGGAACGATCGCCTCCACCTTCATTCTCCACCCGATGGATGAAGCAAAGACTTTTGGCAAGAGCATTGGGGCTACCTGGAAGCCTAATAACGTACAGTTGGTAGAGACTCTGACTCTGATTGTCGATGTTGCAAAGATCGCTAGAAAGAACATTCTTGCTATCGAAGACGCTTTGCCCAGCATCGAAAACCTCTTTCTCCGCAGTGGATTGCGGCTGGTTGTGGACCGAGTCGACCGACAGGCAATCGTTGATATGATGTCTCACGAAATGAAGTTCACCATGGCCGGCAAGGACAGTGAGGCAGCTGTACTTGGGACGATGGGTTCTCTCTGCCCTGCCTGGGGGATGTTAGGAACACTCGTTGGCTTGGTGCTTCTACTCCAGAACCTGGATGATCCCTCTGCGATTGGTCCTGCGATGGCGGTTGCTTTGATCACAACGTTCTACGGGTCGCTCTTCGCTAACGTTATTTTCAATCCGTGTAAGGGTAAACTCGACATCTACAATGCTGAGTACAAGACGTTAATGGAGATGATCAAGGACGGTGTGCTGTACATTGAGCGCGGTGAGCGACCAGATTTCATCGAGTCTGACTTGATGAACTACCTCCCACCCGACAAGAAGGCAATGTACGAAGCGCTGAAGTTTGAAAACCAAGGCGGTGGCGGCGAAGGCTGATCTCGCTGACTACCCCAAGTTGGAGAATGCATGGGACAAATCATCGATTCCGACGATTGCCCGGTATGTGAGGAATTCAAGGACGGCTGGATTTTTACGTATGGAGATCTGGTCACCCTGCTGCTGTGCTTCTTCATCCTGCTCTTCTCACTCTGCAAGATCGACGATCACAAACTCAAGCAAATCTCTGATAGTTTCCGTTCACTTCCGCCAGGAAGCCCGTTTCTTTTCAGTGGGCGATCTTCTAACTTGGAGCATGCAGCTCAGGAGTTGGAAAAGATGGATATGCCCGACAGCGTGAACGTAAGTGCAGGAAAAGAAGGGGTTGAAGTCTCCTTCAGCCGAAATGTCGCCTTTGCCCAGGGATCCATCGAGTTGAGCCGGGAAGTCAAGGAGACCATTGACAAAATGTTACCAACGATTGGCCCGTTGCCCAACGACATCCTGATTTCAGGACATACGGATCCTACTGATGTCAATGATCGCTTCCCATCCAACTGGGAAATGTCGATTGGCCGAGCCAGCGCGATTGCAACCTATTTGGAATCGAAGGGAATTCCAACCAAGCGGATTCAAGTAGCTGGCTTCGGTGATTCCCGTCCACGCTTCTTCGGCGACACAGCTTACAAGCGCTCGCTCAATCGCCGTGTTGAGATCCTGCTGATGCCTGAAGACATGCAGCGCTGATTCCCTAAACCAACGGATACGAACTGCATGGGTATTCCAATTGATGAAGAAGATTGTCCGGTCTGTGAGGAGTTCAAGGATGGCTGGATTTTCACGTATGGAGATCTGGTTACCTTACTGTTGTGCTTCTTCATTCTGCTCTTCTCAATGTGCAAGTATGAGATTGAGAAGTTCAAGAGTGTTGCTGAAAGCTTTAAGCCCTTGCCGGCAGGTACTCCATTCATGGAAGAGGGCAATGATTCCATGGTGGAGCAAATCTCGAAGAATGTTGAAAATACCGAGCTGGGCGACAGCACCAACGTGACAGCAGAAGCTCGTGGAGTAGTCGTTTCCTTCAGTGCTCAGGCCTTCTTCGAGCCGGAATCCAGCGAATTGACAGCGGACGCCCGCAAAGAGCTTCAGCGCTTTGCCCAATTGCTCTTCCTACTGCCGAATCCAATCCAGATTGAAGGTCACACCGACAACACCCCGCTGACAAAATGGTCTTCAGGCTGGGAACTGTCTGGTGCTCGTGCGGCTCGAGTTGCAAGATTCTTGATCGAAACAGGCCTGGAAGCGGATAAGGTGACGGCTAAGGCCTTTGGGGCGAATCGTCCGCGTTTCCGCAATGACTCCGAAATTCAGCGTGTTCTCAACAATCGAGTAGAATTGATCATCCTGCCAGTCGAAGAGTAAACCTCGTCTAATCCGCTTCTGTCTTTTTTCACTCGCACCTCCGCTCTCTTCTGCTAGCCTATAAAGCTTTTCAAAGTTTCCTCTGCCAGTCACGCCTTCCTAAGCTCAATCTGCATGGAACTCACCGCCGAACAGCGGGACATTGTCGATTTTCCCTTACGCCACGGAGAAATCCTTAAAGTGGTGGCCTTCGCAGGAACTGGCAAAACCACTGTCCTTGAACAATTCGCCCGAGCCCGCCCGAGCCTCAGGCTACTTTATGTGGCCTTCAACAAGTCTGTCCAGCAGGAGGCTGAGCAGCGTTTTCCTACAAACGTGCATTGTCGAACGATCCATTCGTTGGCCTGGCGTAGTGAAGGGCTTCGATTTCGGCACAAGCTCGTTAATCAGATACGCGCCAATCAAGTGATGGACTGGTTGAATCTGGACCAGCACGAGGTTGCTCGCTTTGTGATTGATACTTTGCAGAATTTTCTTGTATCGGCCGATCCTCGACTCCATAGCGCCCACGTACCAACCATCGCTCGGACTCACTTTGGTCCTAAGCATTTGCCAGATTTTGTGCAACAAGCACGAGAGTTGTGGGTGCGCATGAGTGATCCACAGCATGAAGTACCGATGCTGCATGACGGCTACCTCAAGCTTTTTCAGCTTTCAAAACCCGAGCTGCCCTATCACATCATTCTGCTGGATGAAGCGCAGGACACGAACCCCGTAACAGCTCAATTACTGTTGCAACAGACGTGTGCCAAGATCATGGTGGGAGATCCGCATCAGGCCATCTATCAGTTTCGGGGAGCTATCGATGTGCTCTCCAAAGTACCAGTGAACGCCACGCGATACCTGACCCAGTCCTTTCGCTTTGGCCCTACCATCGCCAAGGCTGCGACCAGTGTATTGCGTCAGTTCAAAGCAGAATCTAATGCTATCCGAGGTGCAGAGAAAACCGATCAACTTGGTAGAGTGCAAGGCAGTCCTTTTGCCTACTTGGCACGCACGAATGCAGCTCTTTTCGACCAGGCCACTCAATATCTGGGACTACGCAAGTTTGGCTTTGTCGGTGGAATACAGGGCTATCAGCTGCCTGTGATCACGGAAACTTGGAAGTTGTTTGAAGGACGCAAGAAAGAAGTGCGAGACTCTTATCTGAAGACATTCAGTTCCTATGAAGCACTAAGGAACTACGCCACTCAAGTGGAGGACTTTGAGTGGCTTGGGCGTTGCCGGTTAGTGGAAAAACACCAGGGAATGATTCCAGAGTTGGTCGAGGAAATGTTGGAACAGTCAGTAGCTCAGGAGGAGGCCGAAGTCCTCTTCTCTACAGTGCACAAGGCCAAAGGACTGGAGTTTGCCCAAGTATTTCTGGCAGATGACTTCCCAGTGCTGGTACGTGAAGGACGTCCCTTGCCACGGGAAGAACTCGCCACCGAAGAGGTCAATATGATCTATGTGGCAGCTACCCGAGCAATCGACCGTTTGCAGCCCAACTCTCGCCTCCAGAGCTTTCTGGATATCTGCTGAATTCGCTACAACTCAATGGTGGAAGAGCCGAATCTTGGAGAAGGCCATGGTCATGCCATACTCATTGGCAGCTGTGATGACCTGCTCGTCCCGGTTGCTTCCTCCTGGCTGTACCACATACTTCACACCGTGCCGAGAGGCCTGATCCAGATTGTCTCGGAAAGGGAAGAAAGCATCAGAAGCCAGAGCCACCCCCTGGAGCTGAGTGAGCCATTCCTGTTTTTGCTCAGAATCCAGCAAGGGAGGGGGTTGATGGAAGAGCTGGAGCCATGCTTGTTTTTCTGGTGGCGTCATTTCCCCTTCAATATAGGCTACTCGCGCATTTGTACGGTCTACCGCTTTCACTCCATCCGCAAAGGGTAGGGATCGCACCTTGGGATGTTGCCGCAAGAACCAGAGATCAGCCTTGCGTCCAGCAAGCTTCGTACAGTCAATCCGGCTCTGCTGGCCTGCTCCAATGCCAATCATCTGTCCATCCAGTGCATAACCAACCGAATTGGACTGTGTGTACTTTAGTGTGATCGCAGCGAGTACCAGATCACGTTGAACGTTGGTGGGTAGATTCTTGTTCTCAGTAACGAGCTCCCCCAGTAAATTCTCGGCGTTCAGCAGCAGATTATTTCGCTGTTGTTGAAAGACCACCCCATAGATTTCACGAAATTCCTCATCCGGGCCGGAATATTGAGAATCAGACTGTAAGACCACATAACCACCCCCTTTTTTAGCTTTCAGTATTTCTAGAGCCTCTGGTTCAAACGCTGGTGCAATCAGGCCATCAGAAACCTGAGTACGAATGATCTTTGCCGTCGAAAGGTCAACCTTGCGACTCAGTGCGATGAAGTCACCAAAGGACGATAAGGGATCGGCACCCCGTGCCCGTAGATAGGCCACAGCCAACTCGCTCAGGTCCTTATCCTGGCAGTCATAGACTTCCTCAAGAACCTCACTAAGCGGAGTGCCAACAGCAGCCCCTGCTGGACTCACATGCTTGAAGGAAGCTGCAGCGGGCAGGTTCAGGGACTGATCCAATTCCCAAACCAACTGCCAGGCGTTCAGGGCATCCAGGAGGTTGATGTAGCCTGGTCGACCATTAAGCACCTCAAACGGTAACGGAGATTGCCTTGTTGACAGTAGGGCTGCTGGTTGCTGATGCGGATTGCAGCCATACTTCAGAGGAAACAGGGGGTGATATGAACGTTGTATGGTCATAACAATGTGTCGAATTTTATATATTTAATTTTAGTGTGTTACAGCCAGAAATTTTCACTGTGTAACAGATGTGCATCAAACACAGTTCACACACGCTTTTTTTTGTGTGCAACTGCTACCACCAGCAGCACACACACTCAATGCCAAACTAGCTCAACTTCTCAGCCTTAATCGTGTTAACACGTTTTCGCTTTGCCAACTGTGCAGCAATCATATCATCCATCTCACCCCGTTCAGCAGCTGCCTTAAACTGTTCTAGCACAGGCACCAATTCATCTGCACTAGCTAACTCCACAGCATCCATACCCTTATCAAGTTCAAGCACCCTACTGCCATAGCGTACAGTTAACTCAACAGTACCTTCAGCACCAACACGCCACCAACGAAACACACGTTTAGTCACTTCAACTTTGCGTAGTTCACCACTATTGTCTGCAACAGTACGTACATTAATCTGTTTATAGTTGGGATTTTCAGCCAGCTGTATCTGCTCACTTATACCAGCAGTTAGCTTGATTCTGCGATGCAGGACAGGATTGTTTGAGTTGTTTCGCTGATAACGTGTCAGCTTCAGTGTCTTCAGTAGTTCCATCGTTGCCTCCTTTATTAGCAAGTGTTCACTAGTATTGTGTGTTCACTTGAGGAGATGGACAACTGAAAAGATTTATAAATTAGTAAGGAGATAATAAAGAATAAAATATAAGGGAGAAATTGAATTCAAAAAATAATATCATAACTGAAAAAGAGTATCCCATATCTCGTCTAATCTGCTAGCCAAATGATATGCAAGCAATGGTGGAACAGCATTTCCTACAAGTTTATAAGCTTCAGAAGGACTTACTAAAAAAGAATTTTTTTTATTGGCATTTTCAATAACAAAATCAAAATTATCAGGAAATGTTTGTATTCTAGCACATTCACGTAATGTCAATCTACGTTCAAGTTTTCCCATAGCAATCTCATCTAAAAAGAATTTACCACCATGCTCTTCTGATAATCTACGAAATTCAATATTACCATGATGCTCAGACCTAATTGTTGGTCCAAGTTTTGATGGATTAATTTCTATTTGGCCCTGACAGTGACGACCAAACCATTTTGCCTTAGAAAAGTACTTTTGTGAAGGATCATGAGTATTTTCTGGCTCATCTAAATTGGATAAAACCTTTGAAACAGGAACATATTCATTCAGTTTTTCATCAAAAAAATCGGCATTACGATGAAGTTTATGTGTTTTTGGTGGATATGGATTAATTTCTGAAGAAATATTTTCAATATTTCTTATGGATAATAATTCTTTGCAAATTTCAGGTTTCAAATGTGCTTTAGAAAGTCCAATAAAAAAGATTCTCTCTCGTGATTGAGGTATTCCAAACTCCCCTGCATGTAATACTGTTGCGGGTATAACTACATAGCCATCTGCGATCGTTCTGAAATCATTTTCAATAATTTCTTTTACATTTGCTAAGCTAATCATTCCTTTAACGTTTTCTGCAATAAAAACTTTTGGTTTAGTAATGTCAATAACTTCTTTCATCCATATATAAAGCATTCCCCTATTTTCAATTGTACTTTCTTCGTTTTCTGTAAACAAAAGTCCATTATGATTTTTGTGTGAGCTAAACCCTTTTCTTTTACCTGCAATACTAAAGTCTTGGCATGGGAAACCACCTGTCACAACATCAACGTTTTCTAGAAAAATATTTGGATAATTATTTTCTGATTTAACAATATCAACAATGCTCTTTAAATAAAATCTATTTTCTCTTGCATATTGTGAGAAATAATTTTCCCACACATCTTTAGCACCTTGGCGAATGTCATTAGCAAAAAAGGTTTCAAAACTTGTTTCAGGCAATAAAACTTGATTATTATTTGAAGCTGTAGGATTTCTCCATTGTGGCTTTACAGAGTAATTCACTGAATCAGAAAAAACATTAAACCCGCCTTCAAAACCCAAGTCCATACCACCACAGCCAGAAAATAAAGAAATTACCTTTTTTTTATTACTTTTCATTGAGATTTAATTTGGCAGATATTAAGACAAATCTTAGAGAATTAAGTGTTGGATTCTCTTTTTATAATACAAAAAGAATTGATGAAATCAAACCAGTTTTTTTCTTTGATATATGTTCTTATTCTATTAAAGGATTTTCTGGTATTCAATTAGCGAAAATTTGTGAAAACGAATTAAATTTTAATAGTAAAGAATTGAATATAATTAAAAATAGCATTAAGCTAGGCAAAATTATTAAATCTAAATTTGGTTTTGAAAATCCAACTATTGAATGGGTAGGTAGCCAAACTCAGAAAGTATCACCTATTGATATATATATTGGTGGTGTTGGATTTTCCCTCAAAGAGTCGAGCAGAGTTTTATATAATATGGGACTATCACATTTCTTTTACAAAGTTTCAGGGTTAAAGAAATATAAAAAAATGACATTACATTGTTTTTCAGATTTTGCTAATGGTGAATTCGATTTGTGGTTTAAGGAAACAAGAAATTTAATCATTTCTTATCTAAAGAATCGACCTTTCGTGTATAAAGAAGATTACATTTCTTCTTTAAGACTTAAAAATGATGATCTTTATGTAGAGTACAAAAAAGGAAATGATCTGGAAAGTTCAATAGTAAGTAATTTTACTAATTGTGATTATGATCGATTCAACAAAACTCTCTCTGGAACCTTAAAAAAGAAAGTATTTTCGAAAATAATAAAGTTGGAAATAATGAATAATATATCTTATCAAGAAGCTAAGAGAAATTGTGCATTAAATGCGTCAAAAAAAATAGTTAATGAGTTAAATAAATTTTGCCGTCAAAGCACCACTCCACCAACGCTTTACGACCTATTCAGAATCGATAATGATCCTTATTTCTATGCAAAAGTTACAGATAAATCAGTACAAATATTTGAAGTTCCTACCATTTCTCAGTTGGAGAACAAACTTATAATTGAAAATTTCAACTATAGTATTCCGAAGTCACAAATTAATATTTTGACTACCATTTGTAATAGGAATAATAATCAATCAATTACCTTTAGAAATGAAGCAAGATATTCACACGGACAATTTAATGGGACTCCTGAGTTCAAAATGTACATAAATGATTTTCCATCAAACGATCTTCATAAGATTTATGATCAAATTTAATTTAATTGCTTTAATATTTAGATTTTTTCTTCATTGTTTTTCGTTGTCATTATTTGTTATGAATTTTATGTGCTCTCGTCAACCTCTTAATTATGTATTGAATTAGCATGTACACTTCACCAAAAGAGGACTTTTATACTAAAATTAAAGACTCACCATCTTCTGTTAGAACATTTTTTCACATCATTATCCTTTACTTTGATAAGGATCCAACTACGGTTGTTCACTATACATTTACAAAAGGTGGTGATCTTCGCTTAGCTGTTGAACAAAAGAAAAAATCTACAGGAGTAAGACTACGTAACTTTGCAACTCTACAATGGCAGACTAAGAAGCAAACTATTTTCTCACGAATGTATTTGAGTCCAAAGGAACTTGCAGCATTTGGTTTTCATTCAGCAAGATTTCCTCAGCGAGTAGCTGAATCTCTACAGTCTGAGATATGGCTCTCAGAATCAGAATGTAGGGCGTCTTCAGGCAAATTCATTTCAGCATTAGAACAAGCGAAGATGAAATTACTAACTACTCTTTAATTTCGTATCAATCTTTTTGCACTCTTCATCTTCACATCTCATGTAACAAACTCACCCTTGCTTGCTCCATCAATCAGGTTCCTTGCTCTATAAAGCAGATTTGACACTACAACTGTGGTATTCCTCTTTTCTGCGGCAGTGTCCCTGTCCTCATCTTTTCTCTTCCGCTCCTTTACAACTAACTTCACCTGCTGTGCAATCTGCCAATTCGTTATCCGTTCTCCTCGCAGTTCCGCTACACGCCTAGCATCATACACATCAAATGTTTTCTTCAGTGCATCCACCACAACACTAGTGCCTAAACTGTAGCGAGCGGAACTCAATTTAGGATTTCGCACTGTCCTGCCCTTCACTGTGTGCATGTGTTTCTGCAGTAATCTGTCTATAGCTTTATCTACATGCTGTCGCTGTCTATTCAATTGCACGCTGAGTACGAGTGTGTTTGCTGATTCAACCGCAGCTTTTGCAGCTTCCACAGTGTCCAACTTGTTCGCAGCAGCTGCTATGTAGGGTTCCGCAAACAGGTACTCTCCCCTTGTCTCAAGTGTGTTAACACGTTTTGTCCACCAACTCGCAAAAGCAGCGTAGCGACAACCCTTGTACTGCACATCACCAAAATCCTCATATACCTGAAGCTGTGCCTCTTGTTCAGCTGTTTCGGCTAGCACTACCCCTCCACTTGCCTTCCGTTCACACAGCTTCCTGTAATCCTCATTCAGTGTCAGTGCATACCACCACCAGAAGTAGGGGCTTGCCTCAACCTTCCATTTGACAGGTTTCTTGTAGTTTCCAAATGTTGGGTGCGGTGAAAAAAAAAACGAATCATTGTTAATAACGATTAAAGGTAGTGTTCCCTGGGTATCTATTTAATGAGAGGGTTTAGATATAATATTCTTACTGTTGATGGGGAATAAGTAGTTTTATTCATCAAATATCAACAGTAACTTAATCCTTATTATTTTAAAGGTAATATGCAAAAGCAAAAAAGATTAGTTGATTCAACTGTTGCCAACTTCAAAAACGAAGTTACCCAATTAATAAGCAAGCGTTCTGATTGGCAGGAAAATCAATTCAAAACATCAAATGAGATGCTTTATGATTTGCTTGCTAAGATATATGAACTGTACCTCCAATCAAAAGGTGGTGAGAAAGCTGATGTGAGTAAGAGAGCATGGTTAGTTGAACAGTGTGAAGAACGGGAAATTACTTTTAAAAGTAATAAACCAACAATGATTCAGCTAATCACAAAGTTGGTTTTCCATGACTCACTTGCTGATAGTCGCAGGGTTAATTCATATGCACGTGTGTTGAATGCTGCAGCACAATCACACAGAGTCCTAGTCGCCAGTGATGTGCCAGAATTTATTAGAGCAAACGGAGGCATCGAAGAAGTACGTGCTGCCACAGCAAAGAATACCAAATCACCTTCTGAACGTGCAGAATTTGGTAGGAAACTGCTGGCTGATAAAGACACAATCCAAACTATTGCTAATGAAGTTGTTAAAACCAATGTAGCAACTGCAAAAGGTAAAGTGATTTTGTTAGTCGGTATTGCTACAGCACAAGGTACTGTTGACATAAAGGATATCTGCTTTGAAGTTGTTGATAGCAAACTTCTGAATAGCAACAAGACAGCTGTGAAAACTGTGCTTTCAACTGTTTACTCTACAGATTGCCGCAGGAACAAGGACATTGAACAGAAATTGACAGTAGAGAAAGATTCTCAGAATCAACACACTAGTTTGCTAAATGCAGATGAAACTGTTGACACTGAAGAACTTGTTGCTGCTTAATGAATCTAACAATTAATCTATAAGGGAAATAATGATGAATTTTACACCAAGAAAAACTTCCGAAATGGTTTTTTCAAATAATACTAGCAGGACTACAATCCACGGTATATTGGATGGGGAATTGCCCTTTCCGAAGAATGGTATCAGCGGATTATTGTTCTACGGAGTCTATGGTAGTGGAAAAACTACCTATGCAGATATCTTCTGCAATGAGCTTGAAATTACAAGAGGTGGACAGCAGGGAACTGCAAACTTCCACTCTATTGATTGTGGAAAAGTAACCAATTTTTCTAAAACCATCCAAAACTGTGAGGGTTGCTGTAATTGGATACCGTTAACCTATAGCAATCTCGTTTATTTTATTTTTGATGAAGTTGATAATCTTAAATTAAATGAACAGAGATTATTGAAAACATTTATGAACAGGGAGAATATCGTTTGTATACTAACTACCAATCATCTGAGTCATGTGGATGATGGAGTACGTGACAGATGCTACGAAATTGATTTCAATGCTGCCAACCCTAATGACTATCTACCACGCTTGAGGCAGCTAATTGTTCAGAGCAATTTGACACCACTTAGTGATAAGTTTTTGCTCAATCTTATTCAAAAATCTAATGGCAGTTGGCGCAAGCTAGCGAACTATCTGAGTTATCATTGTGGTAAGAAGCAGAGTTTCACTGTGGTTTCTTCTGAAAACTCAACAGTGACAACACAAGTGAAGAAGACAGAGTAAATTCTCAAAGCATTGGCTCCATTTTCGTAATGGAGCCTATCTGCTATTCAGAAATACGTGTAAATTGGTGAGAACAGCATGTGAGTTGATGTCAGATAAAGTGCGTTAACACGAAATGTACTTTCCGATTCATTTTCTGACAGCACCTTTTCCCTCATAGTATCACTTGTCTTTCTTCTTCCTCTCTCTCGTCACTAGTGCCCCTCTCAGCTGTGTAGCTGATATTCCATAATCCTTACACAGCTTCCTCACCTTCTTCACCACTTCAGCTTTATCCTCTTTCATCTTCTGCTTCTTCAATTCAGCTAGCTTCTTCTCAAGTTCATCAATCTCATCGATATCCATCTTCTCAAAGTCAATGTCATTTGCTTTTGCCATGTTGCTACCATGTCTTAGGTTCAAAAAAGCGTTTGCTGTGAATCAGCATTTGTTATGTACATCACATAGCCTGTCAGTCCCATAAATAGCTCTGTTCTGCTACAGCTAAACTGTGTTGGATTACGCGTGAGAAATTCACAATTGACTAGATAGTTTGTTGATTTGGTAACATATTTTATGCTTTTACTGCTAATTACAAAGGTTGCTGTCGACTTTACGTTTCATCATTTCCTGCACTGTCCTTTGTCAGTCTTTTCGCTCTAAATTGCTTTAAGGTCAATTTGGTATGTCTCATATCTCTACTTAAGACAAAAATTTTAAATAGTAGACAAAACTATTCGACTTTAAGCAGAACGAAGTTTACCAACCCAGCAAGTCTTCTATTTTCTCGGTTAGTACGTCAGCATCATTCCAGACTCCTTGGTTTTCAAACCAAATTATATCGTTTGTACCACCTTCATCAAATCCACCAAAAAATTCATGAAACTCATCTTTGTATTTTACTCCAAATATTTGGTTCTCTAGTCCTGTATATCTGCAAATTTGACAGGCGAGTGATGACGCTGCGTTTTCAATTTCCAGTAACACAATTCTTAGATCCGACAACTTGAAATCATCTTCCACTTCGAAAGAAATGGAAGATGGTGATTTGTAGCACACAACAGTCTCTAACGAGCAATATTTATAATTTTCAGTGTCGTTAAAATAATGTTCGTCTGCGGAAACATTATCCTTTTCATAAGCAATCAAACACTCTTCATATAACTCCTCGTATTCTTCTTCGAATTCACTGGCGATTTTATCATATTCAGTAGCATCGCAATCAAATTCATATACAGATTCATTATTTACTAATACTTGATCATCGAGAGTCACGGTTAAATCGGCCCAATTAGTGTCAAATCCTCGCCCCAAATGCACGCTTTTCTTTTCAAAATCACTGCATAAGTCACCAAAATCGAATTCGCCTTTTTCCATTTCACTAATTTTGTTAAAAATCTCTTCATCGAAAAAAGTAACGTAAGCAAGAAGTGAGGTTCCACTTATATCAATCGTAATTGATTTCATTTTAAAGCTCCTGACTCATAATGTTGATATTAACATTTTAAACGGATAATTTAGGTTGTGTATCACATAGCCTGTCTGTCCCTCAGCAGTCCACAGTTTTCCACCGTCTACCGTAACAGTCCCAACAGTTTGTCCACACTATTCTAAACTGTACGTTGATTTGGCAAAGCAGCTTGTGGCTTTACTGTGCCTAACTGTTGTTGCTGCTTCAACCTAGCATCGTCATCCATGTCAGCTCGCTTCTGATTGCCTGGAGCTGCTGGCTTTGGCATGTCCACATACCGCTTCACCAACTTTGTTTTAGGTACAGGTACTGTCTGCTTCACCTGCTTCACTTCTGGTGCTGCCTGTTTTCGTGCAGCTGCAACTACAGATTCACTAGTGCTCAGCATCAGCTGCAGTATCTCCAAACGCAGTTGCCAGTCAGCTTTCTCCGTTTCAATCCGTATCACCTCCAATGCCTGCTGTATTCCTGTGAGTATATTACCCATCTGTACACTCCTGCATCTTTAAACCATGTGGAGCAAAATCACCACCCAAAAACTGTAAGTACTCCATGCGCTCATACCGCACGCTGAAATTTTTATGCTGCAGGAGCCATTTTATGCTGCCAACCATTGTGCCTCCGCTTCCTCATTTATCGTGTTGTGGCACTCTCTACTTAGTTCTAGGAACTGCTTGCCAAGTTGTCTGTGCTGCACTGTGTCTCGCATTTGTTTTCCATAGTGCTGCAGCTTGCTGGCACATATCGCCACACTGCCTGCGCTCGCACCCAACCCCTTAAATCTCAACCCACGTACATAGCTCTCACTCCTACCCAACCAATCCCTGCTAAATTCTGCTTCATTTGCCACTGCTCCAATTGTCTTCAGCAGTGCATATACCTCTGTCAAAACCGTTCTCTGCATGTTTTCTCCTTGTGTTGCTAAATAACAGCAGCAGCCATGTATCAGCTGCTGTTTTTATTTAGCGGAGAACAGAATTGACACAGTCTGAGTGGCGAAGGGTAGGAATAATACGGCAACAGGGTGCAACATGGACACGGCAGCAGAATTTCTGGCTATTTGGTACCTGCACTTATGTGGATGGTACAGCTGTTACCAGAACGCAGTGTGTACGAAATGCTCAGCGT
>JACLAD010001917.1_pt1 | contig 14748 bp, 5 predicted proteins | sample 8027901 | NCBI WGS metagenome assembly JACLAD01 (sample SAMN15725071, study PRJNA655200) | protist metagenome | isolation source: fluorescence activated cell sorting (FACS) single amplified genomes of... | place: Spain: Blaines Bay Microbial Observatory, Mediterranean Sea | collected 2016-07-05 | reverse complement strand
AAGGGAATGTTTCATAATTAGCATGGGCGAATACGTCCAACTCACAGTAAATGCTGGCGCTCCAATAAGACTTGTTGTCATCACTTTCACCGGCACAGTAGTTGGGGTGTCACTGCTGGCGTCAAGCCTTGCATTTCGCGTCTCGAACCCGAACATACCGATGTTGCAACGATTTTTGGAGCATTCCACGCAACTCTTGTCAGTAGATCCCTTGAAACACATTCCTTCGGTCATGAAATTTTTCTCCACGCAGGTCGACGGAGGAAAGTCGGCCGTATTCGACACTGGAAACGTCTCCGGGTCATTTCCAAACGCTTCCACGGCCTGGGGCCACAACTGCACGCACAGGAGACCCACCAGCGCCGTGGCCGTCCCAGCTATGCCACTTGACGGCATAATGCGGGGGGGGTGAATCTCGGCCTGGCTCGGTAGCGCTAGCTAGTGCTACCGTGTGCGACACACAAATCCAAAAAATTATAACATGATTTTTGGAGCACAGATCGTTCGAGAGATGGAGACTCTTTAAATTATACCCTCAAGTAAAAATTGGAGATCACAGAGCCTTAGAGTTCAGTACTACAGTAAGTAGGCATTTAGCTAATTGTTTTCACTCTCGCACCCGCCCGAAGAGCCGAGCTGATGATACGTGCATACTGCACTAGCAAGCACTACTAGCTGCTACTGCAAGTGCAGAAGTGTTCAAATAGAAATCAGGTTCGTGCATTCGTAGTCTCACTCTAGTATGTCTACTGCTTGTTGACGAAGGTCCACATTTCAAAGTTTCGTAGTAATTGCAAATTTAAATTTGCAAATTTCGCGAAATTCGCGTTTCCAAATCAGCGGCACTTCACTTCCCGCCTTTCCTGCACGAGATATATTAATACTGGAGAACACCACACCGAGACCATGACTTTTGCCTTGCACATTCTCTACTCCCGCACTTTCTCGATTCTCGACCACTTTTCGGCTTTCGGCCTTCCACACAAGCTAAAGCGGGTGTTCTCTCGTGTTCGTGCGTTCTCTTCCCCAGTGTTCTCCAGTCCTCTCCCCCCGGGCCCGGCCTCGCAACTTTCGACCGCTCTCGATCTAGATTTAGATTGCGAGTTTCGGCCAGCACTTGGGTGGAGTGCGCGAAGGTGGGTATCTAGCTTCATGTCAGGAAGCGGCAGCGCTGCAGGTGATTGGAAGGCTGCGTGCAAGAAAATTCTTGACGGCTTCATAAAGGATGTCCAGTGCCAGCCCTTTCTTGACCCTGTGCCGTGGAAAGAGTACCAACTCTTCGACTATCCCAAAGTTGTCAAGAAGCCGATGGATCTTCACCAAGTGGAGTCGCGACTCAAAACTGGATACAAAGAAGCTAAGGAATTTGCACGTGACATGCGATTAATCTGGTCGAACTGCATGCTTTACAACGTGGAGGGTTCCGATTTTTATGTCCTTGCAGATAAACTTTCCAAGGGATTTGAGAAAAAGTTTCGCTCAGTTCCGAACGCAAGCAGCGCCGGCACTCCTGTAAAGCAGCCAACATTTAAGGAGAAGATGGACTTTAGTGAAAACATGTATAAAATAACCCCACAGCAGCTGGGGCGGGTGGTGCAAATTATTGAGGAGAAGGATGCCGGAGTTGTGAAGAAGAACAAAGGCGCAAATGACGAGATCATGATATCCATTGATGAGATCTCTGCAGAAGTCTTTCACGAGCTGAACACATACGTGGTGGCGTGTCTCCCAAGCAAAAAGCGTGGTGGAAGTAAGAAAGGAAAGCAAACCAGCAAAAAGCATAAATCACGGTGAGGTTTAGATGCCCATGTGCGCGCCAGTAGAATTTTCTGCAAGCACGACACACAATGGGAATAGAAATGGAAGATGAAAATGAAAGAGCTAAACTTTATCTGTCTTTTGATTTGCTTGCTTTGCCATGACGCATACTGCTGCCGACTTGAGCTTATTGATTGTGCCGCGACACAGTACTTTACTCAACTTTCTTTCTTTCAAAACACCGGGGAATTCAATTGGACGTGTGGACTTATTTCCCCCAAAATTTCCCCAAAATTTCTCCCAAAATCAAAATCAAAATAACTTTTTACTTTTGAGAACTTTTTAACTTTCACTTTCATTTTCATTACTTTTTTTTTAACTTTAACTGAATACTTTAAGCTTTACGACTTGTGCGTCTTCGAAACCCAAAGGCGGCTCAGGAAGGCTTAGTAAGATCCAGATACAGTCATCTACGAATGTTTTTCATTATGATTATGATTATGATGGTGAATAGTGATAGTGATAGTGATAGTGATAGTGATAGTGATAGTGATAGTTTGATAAATGTAGTAAATGTAGTGATAGTGATAGTGATAGCACTGGAGCTGGCGGTTTCGAAGACGCACGTTTCGGTTTTTGTTATTTTTTGTAAAATTTTGTTGCTGAAATTAACAGTAACAGTTATAGACAGTATAGTTATAGGATTAGTGATTAGTTTTTCACTTTCAGCTTTCAGCTTTCAGCCCTCCCAATTATACTTTCGGAGCTGGAGTCGGTTGCTATGTTCGTGAACGCTTGCTGTAAAAATTTGATGCCAGAATTACCGCAATCGCACCGATGGCAGCTCCGAGCAAGCCATGAACAACCATGTCCCCAAGCTTATCGGCGGTATCATATCGTCGGGATGCTGCTGTCGTTGAATCGTCGGGATCTTCATCCACTGCCCAGTTAAGAGTTCGCTTGACTGCTCTCTTCCACCGCGCAAACTCTGAACTGCGGCGCTCATCGGTGTAATGGGTGGTGCGGCAATAGACACGCCCCTTATCGGTACTGGTACCAGAATCCAGCTGCGACAGTTTGAAAAAGTTCACAGCGAGTCCCGCCGCGTAGGCAGCTCCGAGTGCAGTCATCTCTGCCAAAGGTGGCACCACAACATCAGCATCCAAAATATTCGCTTGAATCTGCATGAGTGTGTCATTTACAGTCATTCCACCGTCCACCCGCAGCTTATCAAAGGCTCCCAAGTCCACACCGCTCTTTTCTGCATCTTTCCTCATCGCATCGCAGACTTCACGTGTTTGAAAGCAAACCGACTCAAATGCGGCCCTGATGATGTGGCTACGATCCGCATATCGCGTAAGTCCGACGATGACACCGCGAGCGTCATCCCGCCAGTACGGAGCATAGAGGCCGCTGAAGGCCGGAACGAAATATACACCCCCGTTGCCATCCTTGTTGCAGACAATTCCAGACGAACTTGCATTGTCAATTAGCTTGAGTTGCTTCACTAGCCAGCTTATGCAGGCCCCGGCATTCGGAATGGAGCCCTCAAGTGCATAAATGGTGGGACCACTTCTTCCCAGTTTGTATGCAACAGTGGAGAGTAATCCGTGACTGCTTTGAACGAGCTGCGGGCCTACGTTGCATAGAGTGAAGCATCCTGTCCCGTAAGTATTCTTCACAGCACCAGCTTTCAATCCCTGGTGGCCAAAAAGCGCAGCTTGCTGGTCACCCATGACTCCCGACACTGCCACTCCGGCTAGGGGCGACGATTCAGCAGCTGCGAAATAAACCTCGGAGCTGGAGCGAATTTCAGGCAACATGGACGTATTGGGCAAACCCATCGCATTACAAAGTTGTTCGTCCCACTTGCAGGTTGCCAGATCCATCAGAAGGGTTCTTGATGCGTTGGTGACATCCGTGTAGTGCTTTTTTCCACCAGAGAGTTTCCATAGCAGCCAAGTATCGATTGTGCCAAACAATGCATCGCCGCGTGATGCAGCAGCTGCAAACTCTGGAACATTCCTGAGCAGCCAGGTGATTTTTGTTCCTGCAAAGTACGGGGAGATCGGCAGGCCAGTTTTTCTCCGAAACCTATCTTTCCCGAGAATCGGGTCACCAGTTATGAGTTCCTGGCATATGTCTTGTGTCCGCATGTCCTGCCAGACGAGAGCATTATGAAACGGTTTCCCAGTAGTCTTGTCCCACACAACAGTCGTTTCTCTCTGGTTGGTGATTCCCACAGCAGCTATCTCTGACAGATCTATGTCTCTCTTGAGAGTGTTGCCCTTACTGGTACCTGACAGTGCCTCCTCAACACACTTACGAACTGATTCCCAAATCTCTTCTGGGTCGTGCTCCACCTGCCCTTCCTCTGGGAATATTTGCGTGAATGGGCTTTGTGCAACTGACACGATCTCGCCCCCCTTGTCAAAGAGAATGAAACGACTAGATGTCGTTCCCTGGTCAATTGCTCCAATGAAAGCCATTTTACTATTCTCAAGTCTTCGCCCCGTCGCCACTCTTCCCTCTCCTGCTACGCGTCGCGAAGAGAGGCTGTGTGCGCCTGGGCTGTACCTTTTCTCTCAAATTTTGTGGGTCGCTCCCGTTTGTGGCACTCTGCGAGGCGTGTTAATGTTAAATTTAATGTTGATGATAGTTCAGCGTCCGTGTGATAGTCGTCCTGGCGTCCTGGTACAGTATCTGGTATCCTGGTACCGTATCTTTTGCTCGAGAGCGGAAAAGTTTACAGTATGTAGTGCTACTAGTCGAGCCGCAACTACCGTACTACTGTACTGACATTGGTCGAGTGCTCGTGCTGTCGCTCTTTTCCATGCTACTACGCGTCACTGCTGGAGCTGGGAGACGACTTTCTACCCTCGCAGCGCGGGAACCAGCGAGACTTACGACGGCAGCGGGTCAAAGACTACAACGTATTAGGAAGCAGCTAAGTTCAGGACTGGGCGGTTTGTCGGGAAACTTGGCGACTTTTACGACGTCGGGGGCTGCTATCAATATGGACGAGGCGTCGAAAAGTCGTCAAGCTGCTGCTAACATGGACGAAGGAGCACCAACCATATTTGATAAAATTCTTTCCCGTGAAATTCCCTCTGATGTGGTGTACGAGGATGACCATGTGCTTGCTTTTAGGGACGTTAATCCGCAGGCACCAACACATGTACTGTGCATACCAAAAAATCGAGATGGTTTGACGCAACTGAGTAAGGCAGAGGAAAGGCACGAAGAAATACTCGGAAAGCTACTCTTAACTGCGAGAAAGGTTGCAGAGCTGGAAAAATTGGGGGATGGTTTTCGCATCGTGATTAACGACGGGGTGGAGGGTTGCCAGTCAGTATACCACCTACATGTTCACGTTCTTGGAGGTCGGCAAATGACTTGGCCACCGGGCTGATGGCCAGAAAATGCGCCTATACAAATTAAAATGTGATATTGTGTTGAAGTTTCAGATTTAAATTAGATTTCAGATTGCAGATTTTAGATTTTAATTTCAAATAAAATATTAAAAAATAAAAGGAAATAATAAATAACGACATAAAAAATATGTGGAAGTCGAAGAACTACACACACGTGTGAGTTTGAGGTCATTATTTCGTCCATGGTAAGAAAAGCATCGTTTCACAGTAGTACAGTAGTTTCATATTCATATTTATAGGTCACAGTAGTGGCTATTGTCGTGACTTGGGCGCGCGTCCGCTCAAAACATCCCTTCAAGGTCGAAGAGCCCTCCTCCTTGCGACTCACCACCACCACGAGGCACAGGGAACCCCTTCGCACAGTATGCATCAAACATAACAGTAAGAGAATCATTGTCAATTACGAACCAGCCCTCTGGAGGAAGTGTACCGGCAGTTTTGCCACTGTACTGAGCACGAAGTTTTCGAAGAATTTCGAGTGTACGAGAGCAGTCGAAATTGGGATAATCTTTCGACGTCGGTAGTTGGGAACCATCTTTTGGAAATATTGGAAGAAGTGGAAAGAGGGCATTCTTCGAATGTCTGGTGCACTCAATCTCGAGGCGCTCCCTCCATTCACTGTATGGCAATAAAGACATTCCATTATATCCGTACTCCGAGATTAGCCACTTGAAAAGTTCCTTCAGCGGAAGAGGGTTGGGATGATACATGTGGAATGCATATTCATCATTTCCGGACGAAACGAAGGAGCATTCAACAATCGCAGTGGCAACAAAGTCCACTGGATTCATATCTACAGGCCAATCGAGCAGTGGACCAGCTCCGAGTTCAAGGCAGCCACGTATAATCCTACAAAAAGTGTCCTCGATTGATGTTGCGCCTGTCGAGCTATGACCAACAATTCTCCCAGGCCTAAATATCTTAATTGGAATTCCTCGTTGAGAAGCTTCAAGAAGGAGCCGTTCTGACACTACTTTCGTCTGCGCATAACCCTCGTCTAATTCGTTCAATATAGACAGAGGGAGCTTTATGTCCGTTTCGGTTATTGTGGCACCGTTTCCTGGGAAAACGGAAAGCGAAGACACAAAAAATACTGGACTGGGGGCTGCCTTTCGTACCGAGGCGAGGCGGAGAATTTCGATTGTACCCAACACATTTGCTGCCCGTAGCTTAGCATAAGGATATATGCTGTGAACATATGCAGCACAGTGATACACTGCATCGATTTGTTGTCCCAGAACTCGGAATGCAGCTTCACTCATGCCCAATCTAGGTTTTGTAATGTCTCCCACTACAACAGGGTATATTCTCTGGATATATTGACCGATCTCCTCAAAAAGACCATACCTCTCTAAATTTTCCCGGAGACGCCATCTCGCAAAAGCGGCTTTGTCAACACCCTTCTTACACTTGGTAACCCGCACAAGACAGTGAATGATCCCGCGAGTTCGCACAAGCAGCTCTCGCAACAGAAAAGCCCCGAGAAAACCAGTCGCGCCAGTCAGTAATATGTGCTGACAGAGGGGAACATGGGAAAAGTCATAGTCCTGGGAGCGAGTCGTGGTTTGAATGTCATCAGGCAGGATGATTTCGTTTTCGACGATAAAAGGTGCTATTGGATTTTTCTTGCTCTTGTGCTCAGCTTTGCTACTCTTCCCTCCGCCACTTGATCTTTGCAAAGCGTCAATGTGAGCGGCTACACCCGCAACAGTAGGAGCAGCGAATAGATCGTGAATGGATAACTCCACGCGAAAGTGCTCCTGGACACGGGAAAGCAATTGCGTGGCAGTGAGCGAATGCCCGCCCAAATCAAAAAAGTTATCCCTAACACCGATGCCTGGTAGAGCTAAAACATCTCCCATAATTTTAGCAACAACAACCTCAGAAGCGGTGCTAGGAGGCACGTAATCTTGCTTGCGAGACATTTCCTCAGGCTCTGGAAGTGCGCGGCGATCGACTTTACCATTTGGGGTCAGTGGAAGGGCAGACATAAAGACCCAGCCTGTGGGAACCATGTAATCCGGTAGCGTCTGCTTCAGAACGGATCGCAAAAGACTCTCATATTCGCTGTTTTCCCTTACTTTACCCTCATCGGGCACGACATAGGCCACAATTCTTTTCTTTCCTGGCGTGTCTTCACGAACGATCACTGTGCACTCTCTAACAATGGAGCTCGCTGACAGAGTTGCCTCAATCTCTCCCAGCTCAATTCTCAAACCACGTATTTTCACTTGACTGTCGACCCTCCCGATGAACTCAATTTGACCATCACGCGAATAGCGAACCAAGTCACCCGTTTTATACAATCGTCCCGCTATTCCAAAAGCGCGGAGGTGACTCGGCACGTCAATGAAGCGCTCCTTAGTTAGTCGAGGGCGGCGAAGGTAACCCCGGGCCAGCCCAGCACCACCAATGTATAGCTCCCCCGGCACCCCTATAGGAACGATCCTCTGGTGTTTATCTAGTATGTAGATGGTATAATTATCAACTGGGCGGCCAATGGGTGGAGCTCTTGATGCATCGACTTGCCCACCACGCTCTCCGTTCGGATCTGCAACTGGATAGAAGGTACTAATGACTGTCGCTTCACTTGGTCCGTAGTGATTGTCGAATCGAAATGGCATACTGCTGCAGGGGGGGATGTGGAGCTTATCTCCGCCGGTATATAAAACACGCAGGCGAGAAGGCCACTTCTTTGAACTCGCACCATCGTGGATGGCAAGTTCTGCTACTGGCGTGGGCAGCAGACACACCGATATTCTCTGTCGGTTTAACCAACGTAGCAGTTCCGGAGGATTCACACGGACATGTTCATCGACAATATGAAGACTTGCACCTGCTAGAAGAAACGGCCATACCTCTAGGCCAACCGGGTCAAAACTTGGGCCTATCACTTGAGACGCGCGGTCCAGCTCGCTAACTTCATATGTTCGCTGGTGCCATCGTACAACGTTGACCATAGAGCGGTGCTCTATTTGCACTCCCTTTGGCTTCCCCGTAGAACCTGACGTATATATGATATACATCAGTGACTGCGATTCCAAGAATTCCAAAAGTGGGGGATTCTCAAGAGCTAACCCGTTGCTGGATGCTTGTGCTTGCGAAGTGATTCCACCCCAGTCTGCGTCAATGATTGTCACAGCATGAGATATGGACTGAGGAACTTTCTCAAGTAAGGGAGTTTGAGTAATAAGCATCGCCATTTGCGCGTCTGAGACCATGTAATCCACACGGTCGGGGGGATATGACGGATCCACCGGAATATAGGCTCCACCAGCTTTGTTGATCGCGAGCATACTAACTATCATATCAACTGATCGATGCATTAGGATGCCCACCAGAGAGCCGTGGCGAATGTTTCTGCTTCTTAAATACCAAGCGAATGTATTTGCACGCGCATTTAACTCCCTATATGTCAAGTAATGGTTTTCAAAAGACAGCGCAATTGCATTCGGGAGTCTTTCTACCTGCTCTTCAAATAACGTATGCACGCACACATCTTCCTCAAACGCTCCTTGGTTTGCATTCCACGTCTTCGTGAGCGTTTCTGACTCTGACTTATCCAATATTCGGAGGTGTGCGACTTCTTTATCTGGGCGCTTTGTCGCATCGTCAAGGATGGATTTATAGTGAGTGCCCATGCTTTCAATTGTTTTGCGTTTCCACAGAGCAGTACTATATTGCAAAGCTGCCGTGACGCGACCGTCACTGTGTTCCGTAACGATCAATTGCAAGTCGAAGGGGCTGACAAGTTGCTCTACTTCTAGCGGCTCTAGCTCCATGCCATCCAACACCAGCCGGTCTCCCGTGGATCCGCTGGTGTCACCTTCTTCGGATGGAGCTATAAACTGCTGGTTGAGACTGAAAAGAACCTGAAATATTGGAGATCTAGATGTATCGCGATAGGTAGATAGTCGCTCAACAAGAAGTGGAAATGGCAACGCTTGATGCTCAAATGCGCCCAAAACAGTGCCAGATGTTCGCCTTAGCAACTTGCGAAATGTCATGTTATCCTCGAATTGACTGCGTATGACAACCGGATTTGCAAAATTTCCAACAGTCTCTTCGGTCCCTTCGAATGTACGACCTGCCATTGGTGAGCCAATCAGGATATCATCTTGCCCCGTATAACGATGAAGCAAAATTTGAAAAGCAGAGAGCAGTCCGCAGTACAAGCTCGCACGCTCAGCGGCAACGAAAGTCCTTAACTTTTTTACTGTATTTTGATCGATTGCCACTTCCACCCAAGCTCCATCCGAAGAAAATATTGGGGGTCTTTTGAAGTCAGTGTGTAAATTCAAGCTAGGGGGTATGCCGGCGAGCTGGCGCTGCCAAAATCCCCATAGTCGCTCACCCTCGGTGCTCCGCAAATATTCCGCTTGTCGTGTTGCATATTCGTGTAATTGCGACTCGACATCCCTTCCGATGGCAAAGATTTCCCCTTTACCACGCCTTCGCTGGGTGAAGGCTCTCCCAAAATCACGCAAGATGATGTCAAGGGACCACCCATCAACAGCTATATGGTGAGCAGTTAGCAAAATCGCAGCGGTACCTCCGGCCTTGCCACCCCGGTATACGTGAACACGGAATACTGACTTACGCTCCAGGTCAAAAGGTGTGTGCACCTGTTTTGCGATAGCATCCAACAGTTGTGCTTCGTTCCAGTACCGCGAATCCACAGGTGTAAACATATCTTCAAGAGGTTTCTCATGGATGCGTTGGAATGGCACGCCGTCAATTTCTCCGAAAGTCGTCCGAAGCGATGGATGCATCATTACCACATCACGAAATGCATCCCGAAGTGTAGCATTGTCAAAATTGCCAGAGATGCGAGCAACGTAGTGCACGACATAGTCAACACGAGATGGATCAACCCTGTAGAGAAACCATAGGGATCTCTGATTATACGATATCAAACTTGTGCCGCTTGGAAGATCAACACCGCCGACAGACGACAACGACGCCTCACCTCGACTTTGAAGCTCTTCCCTTCTAGAGCGCGTGGGAGTTTGTGAAAAGTCCGTCATTTGCGCTGAAGTCTGGCGAAGAGACTTTGATATCACTCCAGAGCCATCAGTATCATTTTTTTCTTCCGGGTTTTTACTCTTCTTCGTCATCATTTTCCTTTTCCACTCACTTAAATGAGAGTCTTTGACAGACTGTGAAAGAGATGATGGGCTAAGTACGCCTCTTCCTGGTGAATTAACACTGTTTGTCCGACTAGGTGATCGTAAACTATTCATAGCACTACGGGTCTTCAACGATGCAAGCATCCCATCCTTTGATGCTAAAACTTCAGAAGATCTTATAAAACTTCCTGCCACGACTGAAGAGCCATGACTGTTCGACACATTCACAGACTCGAGATCAGACTCACTTTCACCACCTACAGTCTGACTACGCAAAACTGGATTCTTCATACGAGTTTTAACAACTTTGGCGAGACCTTCCACAGTAGGTTCTCGAAACAAATTTGAGATGGACAAGTCAATATTGAATACAAGTCGTATCTTCGCAACAAGTCGGGCAGCAAGTAGAGAGTGGCCCCCGAGTTCCAAAAACGAAGCATGGATACTGACACGGTCAACGCGAAGTACAGAGCGCCAGATTTCCACGAGCTTCTCTTCCACCGGATCGCGCGGCTCTACATACTCCATGTCTTGTGTTTCCGATGTGCTTGGCGCAGGAAGAGCCCTGCGATCTATTTTGTCATTTGGCGTCAAGGGCATTTTGTCCAGAAGAACGAATGCCGATGGAACCATGAAAGATGGTAGTTTGCCCTCCAAAAAACTCCGCAGATCAGCTGCAGATGGACTTGCAATATCATTATTACACACGATGTACGCCACGAGTCGCTTGTCGCCAGGCGTATCTTCCCTCGCAACGACGCAAACCTCCTTGCAGACGTCGAGCGTATACAGGGCTGCTTCAATTTCTCCGAGTTCTATGCGGAAACCTCGTATCTTTACCTGCGTGTCGATGCGTCCGAAAAATTCAATCTGCCCGTTGGGCAGCCAGCGGACGAGGTCTCCTGTCTTGTACATGGTCGGTGAGCCCGTGGCGGCGCCAAAAGGATTATGGACGAAACGCTCCCGAGTCAGATCTTCTCTACGGAAATATCCACGAGCCAACTGAACCCCAGCAAGATAAAGCTCGCCGAAGACTCCCACGGGGCTAGGCTGAAGATTGCGATCCAGTACATACACCTGCGTATTCGGGACAGGGCTACCGATAGGTGGCGGGGTCTTCAGTCCAGCTGCAACATGACACATCGTGGTATTCACAGTATTTTCGGTTGGACCGTAAATGTTCACTAATGTGAACTTCGCATCCTCCGAGGGTCCACGATGTAGCTTGTCGCCCCCGGTATATAAATACCGAAGTTGTAGATGCTCAGGATACTCCTCCTCCAGAATTGCTTCACAAAGCTGCGTGGTTAAAAATGCAAGGGTGATGGCATTATCAGCCATCCATTTCAACAAACGAGGCGGATCGAGACGAACTTCCATGTCGGTAAGAGGATACAAGGTTCCCCCGGTTGCAAGCGTTGGCCACGTCTCTGCCATAGATGCATCAAATGCTAGACCTGCGTTGTGCAGAACGCGATCTCCAGCCTTCATCTCGTAGTACTCCACATGCCATGTCATATAGTTCACCAGCGATCTGTGCTCAAGCATTACCCCCTTTGGCCTTCCTGTTGACCCAGACGTGTATATCACGTAAGCAAGATCGCGAGATGAGTTATTTTTCATCGCCGGATTGGTATCATCACCTTGCTGCAGCGAAGCTCTTGCAGTGTCGATATCAATCACCCGGGCGCGAGTATCTTCCGGAAGACGCGACTTGAGTTCCCCATTCGTGATCACGATCGATGCCTCTGCCTGCTCCAGCATGTAGCCCATACGTTCTTTTGGATACTTAGGGTCAAGAGGCATACACGTGCCTCCGCTCTTCAGCACAGCGAGAAGACAGATAATAAAATCAGGAGATCGAGGCAAAAAAATAGGCACCGGCATATCCGGTTGGACACCCATGAACCGGAGATGGTGGGCGAGCTGGTTTGCACGAGCATTCAGCTGCTGATATGAAATGCTGATGTCTCCGCATCGAATCGCTATACTGTCAGGAGATCGCTTGACTTGGGCTTCGACTAGCTCGTGGACACATGTTGAAAGGTTGAATGACTGCTCCGTATCATTCCACTCGCGTACGACAAGTTTTCTTTCCTCCTGCGATATCATCTGGAGAGCAGATATCTTCTTTCCGGGGTCTTCTGCGGCGGCCACAAGGAGCGATTGGTAGTGACTGGCCATTCTTGCAATTGAGTCGGCAGTAAATAAAGCTTCATTGTACTGAAACGCGGCCGTAATTCCATTTTCATGCTCACACATCATGAGAGTCAGGTCAAATTGCGAGTGCCGTTGAATAAGACCAATACTTTTCTCTTCCAATGTTTTTTTGAAATAATTATTCCCCTGCTCCTTGAGCTCTTCAGCCATTTCTTCGGGAGTCGTCTCATCTCGAAGCTTTTCGAGCGCCCTTATCGTATTATTCTCCTTCCAGTTCTTGGGAAGCTTGCGCCAAAAAAGTGGACAGTCTTCAAGATCACTATCATCCTCTGATGAGGACTCACTGGCTGCCTCATTTAAGCGATCTGCAGGATCCAGCTCCTCATCTTTAGAACCGGGTCCGTCCAAAGTGAGCCCTTTTGCAGCCAGAGCTCTTCTTTTCGCCGCCTGTTCCCGTCTCTTCAAATCCCTCTCACGCTCAGTCTCAGTCTCGTCCTCCACCTCCAGAGCGTCAAAGCGTGAATAGTCGACAACTGCTGACATGCTGTCGACGCCCGACAAGGTATGCGGGTGGCAAGCGCTGTGCTCGTGCTCCCTCCACCCTTTCGCCCTCCCAGTGTCACCTACCACCGGATCGCGCGTGACCTCGTCGCCTGTGGGTGTGGCAGTCCTTCCTTGCTACACAGGCAAATGTAGAGGGAAGAGGGCGCGAACCCGCGTGGAAGGTCGTGTCGCTCGATCTCCCCTGATCGATGTTGATCTGATCTCGGTATTGAACCGCACGTGCGTACACGTGCGTACACGTGCGTACGTGTGCGTGCGCTAAATGATTTCCTCGCTGTCCCGCGCCATTCGCTTTTGCTGGCAGAATTACAGCTTTGGCGACTCACCATGCGCGCTCCCACCTCCCACACTCCCACACTCCTGTAACCTCCTGAAAATAGCACAACCAAAACCTAAACCTGAACCAGGAGAAGCCTCTCAGGACCCTGGCGGTCTGGCGCCCAAGGAAGAGTGTGAGCCACGCACGTTAAACCGCTGCGTTCCAAGAAATGGACACACAAACAAATGCACCCCGAAGCGAACTCAGCCGCGCGACGGAGACGGTGCTGAAGGGCGGCAATGAGTTCATAGTTTCTTTCACCGAAAGTGTTGATGTTGAAACCCTTCAGATGGCAGTGGATGGACTTTTGCAGAGGCACAAAGCTCTCTTGCCCGAAAGCTATGCCGATTCGCTCTCGCGTGACGAAGTGCGTGCAGATGTGCGCGTATTTTCTCATATGCCGGCAAATGAACGTGCTTTGAAGGATAAAGTCAGTGCAATTTGCCACGAACCTTTCACTGGGGGTGCAGAGCAGGCCCGGCTGCGTGTGTGTATCTTTCAAAGACTTCCCTTAAGTGTCACGCGAGGACTGTCGAACGGCCTCAGCAATGTTCTGGCTTTTATTGCACCCGACGATATGGTAGATAAGTGGTCTCTCAGCGTCATCCTGGATGATTTCAGTGTTCTTTACCAAGCAGGATTAGGTGGAGGGGCTGTCAAAAACCTACTTCCACCTGTGGAAATGCCCTTCTCTGAGTTTTTGCGCTGGCGGGAGGGAATGCTCGAGAGTGAAGCCGGCGATCGACTCTGGGCCCACTGGCAGCGCGTGCTTTCCGGCTCACTGCCAGTTATGCATTTTCCTACTGATCGACCACGAACGAGCAAGCGGTCATTTGTCACAGATGTGCTGTCATTTCCCATATCTTCTGCTTTGCGCACAAAGTTAATTCAACTAGCTATCACTGAGAGCTCCACACTCCGTGTTGTGATGCTAGCAGTGTTTCACTCCCTGCTCTGCCGATACACCAATCAAAACGATATTATGCTCGGATATTTAGTGCACTGTCGTGATGAAATTGAGACATGCCAGGCTGTAGGCGCATTTGAAAATGTGGTCCCTCTCAGAGGTGATTTTTCAGAAAATCCGACGTTTCGCATGCTTTTGCAAAAACAAGCCATACTCTTACGAGATGCAGAATCGAATAGTGCGATCCCCTTGGGCGAGATTATGAGGAGGCGTCTCCGGGACAATCGCCAGAGACACGCAGATGCTTCTCGCCATCCCCTCTTTGATGTCAATTTTTATTGGGAAGCTCCCACTACAAATGTACGAAGCTTGCCAGAAGATGTTGCTTGTCTATTGACTGGACTAACTTGTGAGCCTTTCTCTGTTCGAGGTCTGAAATTTCAACCAATGGAAGTACACAAGGAATGGTCACCGTTT
>JACLAD010002603.1_pt1 | contig 14759 bp, 6 predicted proteins | sample 8027901 | NCBI WGS metagenome assembly JACLAD01 (sample SAMN15725071, study PRJNA655200) | protist metagenome | isolation source: fluorescence activated cell sorting (FACS) single amplified genomes of... | place: Spain: Blaines Bay Microbial Observatory, Mediterranean Sea | collected 2016-07-05 | reverse complement strand
CGTTTTTCATAAAAAGATCCCACAAAAGACCAGTTCTATGGTTCTCTATCATTACTACCATGGGCGCCTGGTTAAGCCCCATAAAAATATCCGCTACCCAGTCTTCTGAAAGATTAAAAGCGTCTCTAAAACCATATTCGCCCCACAGGAAATCTCCTTTTTTACGGTAAAAGTTTTTTAAAGCTTCCATAGATTTTTCGGGAGTGTAAGGGAAGGAAGATATGGCTCCGGTTGGGGCAATCGTTCCATCATCCATGTCAGTTTTAGGTTCCCTGGCTTTGTAGCCCCATGGACCGTCACTGGCTGTTAACCCCCAGCTTTCCTGACCATAACCTTCAAAATTTCCGGGATTTTCACAACAATACCTGTAGTTTATCAAAACAATGTCCCGGTTGTTGCTAAAGTAATTGGTGTACTTATCCTCCATCTTTCTTGGATCAAGCCCCAAAAAGGAATAATGTGTAAAAAATAAAGGTCCACCATTACTCACTCCTACTTCAAGAGGAATTCCAAAATAGGTTTCTTCATTTGAATACATAGAACCTTCAGAAGTTCTGCCCCAGTTTGACCTATAGTTTTGAGCAATGCTATCCTGGCTAGCCCAACCAGTGTAGTACATTTGAGCCGGAACGCCATAGGTGGGAGATGCAATAGCCAGAAAATAGGTGATCATGGTTTCATTCCAGCCTATAAGTTTATGATTGATATGCCATGCATGTTTTGGAGACCAATGCCAGTAGAGGTAAGGGCTTTCTTCAACCTGCCTAAACCAGCTCCATTCCACCTCTTTCCAGATCGACGAAATTCTCTCTCTCAACTCGATTTCTTTAGGATCTTCTTTAGATAAATACTGCTCTACAGTTAGCAAACCCTGCATAAAAAATGAAGTTTCAACCAGGTCTGCTCCATCATCATATTGCCCAAAGAAAGGCTCTACTTTACCTGTAGGACCATCCATAAAATGAGGTAGTGCCCCGTGGAACCTATCTCCTTGTTCTATGAAGGAAACTATTCTCTCGATTCTATTTACAAAATCGTTTCTACTGATAAATTCCCTCTCTACACCTACGATCAAAGCCATTAAGCCGAAACCGGAGGCGCCGGTAGCTATCATATTTTTTCTGCCTGGAATATTTTCCCGTGCCAGGCCGCTGTTAGGTTCTGCGCCATCCCAGTAATAGCGAAAGCTAGCTTCCTGAACCATATCCAAAAGCTCCTCATCATTCATTCCCCTGGTTTCTGCCATGATAGATTGTGATAAACCAGATTCAGAATAGTCAAATCCAAGGGTACTTATTTTATAGTAGTAGGTTTCTCCCGGTAATCCTGTATAATCTGTATAGCGGGAAAATTTGGTAGGACTTTGAACTCCAACAGGTAAAAAATCCTCATTATTTTCAGAGCGATAAATTTTTACATAACGAACAGATTCCGGGTTCTGTTGCTTCCAAACCAAATCTACATGTCTTTCATAAGCCTCTACTTCTTCAATTTCCGGTGTTGACAATGAAACAGGTTCCTTCTCGCTCGTGATTTCCACCTGATCAATTAATATCTTATGCTCTCCGCGATCCCCTGGGGCTTGTTTTATCCATATCTTTTTGATTTCACTGCTTTCCGAATAGGTAAAATCTTTTTCTGCTGAAGCGACAAAAGCCTGCAGCGGAATTTTAACCTGCATCCATTTTCCAAAGGAATATTCCGGAGCAAATTCTCCCATGGGGATGTAGGCCGAACTATTATCTTCCTCTAATCCAATAGCAACTTGTGGCAATTCATCTCTAAGCGTTTCATCTGCAACATAAATCCAGAAAGTCAGCATATTTCCCTGCCTTATGAAATCTTTACCACGCCATTCGGGAAAATCAAGTGCAACTTGCCAGGTTCCTTCGGGAGCTGATCTATAATGTAACTTCAGAGAGTTGCCCGGTGTAAAAGACGTTTGATCTTCTACCGGAAGTCTTCCTTCTACATTTAACACAAAACCAGGATTTTCATAGGAAACTTCAGAAAATGACCAGCTTTCCTCCATTAAGCTGTTATCAAAAAACACGTGGTGATACTCAGCTTCCTGTGCAAATTGCATCACCGGAAGCAAAAGAAATATCCAAAGCAATCCACCTGTCTTCATATTATGAACTAATTATAAGTAAAACCTAATAAATCCAATCCCTCCTGAATTTCTTCGTTTGCCATAAACAGTTCCCACGGAAGACCTGTACGGTAATTTTCAATCATGGCAACTATCGGACCCTGATCAATTGCCAGATATCCATCAGAAAACCAGTCATGCTCTTCTGAAAATGCATCATAGAAACCGTACTCTCCCCACAGTTCATCATTTAGATCTTCATAGAAATGTCTCATAGCAGCCATAGATTCTTCAGGAGTGTAAGGAAAAGATGATAAAGCCGCAGTTGGTGTAATGACTCCTAAATCGTTTGTAGGACTATGAGCCGAATAACCTTCATGATTGTCCGAGGCTGTTAAACCCCACGAATCCTCTCCATAGCCTTCAAAACCTTTTGGGTTTCGAACAGCATATTCATAGTTAATTAAAGCGTGTCTTGTATTCTGCTCCCAGTAATTGGCGTACTGGTCCTGCAGATTGCGGGGATCCAGTCCAATAAAGGAATAATGACTAAAAAATAGAGGTCCGCCGTAAGAAGGCCCCAGTGGAAGGTTCATTCCGTAATGGTTCCTATTGGTTACTATATTTCCGTTAGACGCCCAGCCATTATGATAAACTTCTTCAGAAATAGCATGCATAGGCGAAGAAGCTGCCAAAACATATGCAATAAGTGATTCATTCCAGCCGGTAATTGGAAGCCCAATCTGAAAATTGTAGGTAGGTGACCAGTGCCAGTAAAGAACATCCTGCCCGTTAGTGTACCAATCCCATTCTACATTTTCCCATAAAGCAGTGATCCTTTCATCTATTGAAGCATCGTCAAAATATTCGCGGTTGATCAATAAACCCTGCATCAAAAATGCTGTTTCCACCAGGTCACCGCCATCATCAAGATCACTAAATGGTCTAGTTTGTGCCGTGTTACCCATGTACCAGTGTGAAAAGGCACCGTGATAGGTAGGCACTTCTTCCAAAAATGACAAAATCCTGTCTAATCTTTGTAAGGCTTCAGCTTCAGATATCCAGCCACGTTCTACAGCAGTTGGAAATGAAGCCAGACCAAAACCTGTACCCCCGGTTGTGACGATGTTAGGTGCTTCGCCTCCATAGGCGTCGTCCTGTGATCTTTCCCGCGCCATCCCGCTGTTGGGTTCAGCGAAGTCCCAGAAATAGTTAAAAGTACGCTCCTGTACCAGGTCAAGCAGTTCTTCATCGGTCAATTCCGGCACTTCGGGTTCTTCATCTGGTGGCGTATAAGGCTCCTGATATCCTGGCCCGGAATCATCTGAACAGGATGAGACCATTACAAACAGCAGACTCAAAAAGGATAAATTTTTCAGCATTTCTTTAAATTTCTTGACTTCAGGAAAACCTGAAACCGATTAGAAAACATCATTTTTCAACAAGAATGTTCCTGCCGGATCATATTAAAAATGTAATCCGGTTCAAAAACCTCATCTTTAGGTGCGAATTAACAGTTACATCATCTTCTGAAAAACCCATTTCAGAAAAAGGATAAAATCTGCCACTTTTGGAGCTTCTGAAAAAAAGAGGAAACTCAACTCTACTCAGGAAAAATTTAAAGGCTCCAAAAATGGCATTTCCGGAGCCTTTTTTAGTTATTCAGCCATTGCTGCTTCTATGTCTTCTTCAGTAAGAACTTTGTTGTAGAAACGAAGTTCGTCTATATAACTTTGATCTGACAGATGGTTCCATCCTGTAAATCGTGGTGCACCAGACATTATTGAAACCATATCTGTTCCCGTCCAATCTATAGGTGCGGCCATAGCCCCCGTGTTAACCGGGTCTCCATTGATATAAATGGTACTTTCAGTTTCTGAAATAGTAAAGGCCACATGCACCCACTCGCCGGCAGTAGCATCAATACTGCCTCCATCATTCCAGCTTTCGGCGCCACCCGTACCCACGTTGAGTTTTATGGTCTGCTCGGTTGCACTACCTTCACGGAAAAGTCGCAGGCCACTTGTTCTTACATTTTGAGCATCCGGGTTCTCTGTGTCTTCAGGGCCTATAGTGATAATCCCTGCCCTATCTGGGTCGGCACTGACCTTATACCAAAAAGTAGCACTAAAAGTATCGCTCAATAGACCTTCTGAAGGCATGGTGAGATAAGCTCCTTCTGCACCGGCGTAAGCATCACTTCCTTCCACACTTTCCCCTGCAAAATCGGGTGAACCAACTATGGTCACATCGCGGTTAGTAATTTGATCTTTGTACTCCCCGTCAAAAGGCATATATAGTGTTTCCGAAGAAGCGTTGATCATATTCTGAATATCATCTGCAGACAAAGCTGCGTCAAAAATTCTTAGTTCATCCATCGGGCTGTTATCGGAAAGGTGATCCCAGTAACTAAAAGTTTCCCCTCCTGCACCAATAGTGAGCTCTTCAACTCCTGTCCAGTCTATAGGCGCAGACATGGTACCGGTATTTACCTGCATTCCATTAAAATAAATAACTGTTTGTGTTGGCGTCACCGTAAAGGCGATATGAACCCATTCTCCTGTATCTACCTCAAGTGATCCTCCATCATTCCAGCTCTCACCGCCTCCGGTCCCCACATTTAGTTTGATGGTTTGTGACTCTGCACTTCCTTCTCTAAACAAGCGGAAACCCTGCGTACGGTTTTCATCGGCACCCGCAACTAGTATTCCTGCACGAGCGGGATCTCCGGAAACCTGATACCAGAAAGCAGCAGTAAACTCATTTCCAAGAGGATCTAAAGGAATCGTTAGGTAAGAATCCTGTGCGCCCATATAGGCTCCACTTCCAAGATAAGACTCGTCTGCAAAACCGGGACTTCCAACTTCTTCGGGAGATCTTAAGCCCACAAGTTCCATAAAATCACCATCAAAAGGCATATAGAAAACTTCGTTAGCAAAACGAGGTGCATAAGGAGGTTCTTTGCTGAAGTTTACGGTTTGAGTGGTTTCATTACCCGCAATATCTGTCGCTCTAATGGTAACGGTATGCTCTCCTGTTGTTACATTATCGAAGGTAACCTGCTCCTCGATAATACGATAATCTGTAAATTCATTAAATGTGGCTATCATGTTTCCATCTACCATAACATCTATTTGTTCCACTTCGATATCATCTATTACCCCAAATTCAATATCAATGGTTGAAACTTCTTCCAGGACATTAATTGTGGTACCCTCACGAGGATATGTAATAGTTACTTCAGGGCTTCCCGCATCTGCTCCGGGATCTACGCTTGTTATCGGGTCTATTCCTTCACGCTCACAAGCCGTGAGAACAATAAAGAAGGAAAGTAACCCTAAAAGACTTCTACTAAATTTTTTCATGATCTATTGATTTAATTGGCGCAATACATTGTTCATAGCGGTTGTTCTGTCTACTGCTGTTGCTTCTAATGGCAAAGCATCTACCTGTGCCTGTGGATAGGGAAGGTATTCATCACCCGCTGTAAAGGTCCTGTCTCCATAGCTTAGTTCTGAATAATTGTCCACACGAATCATATCGTAATAGCGAATGCCCCATTCCATCGCAAGCTCAGCAAATTTTTCATCCAGAACGTCTTGAGTGGTCACACCAGAAAGCGGAAGCAAATCGGCCCTTTCCCTTACCATGTTCACTGCTTCATCTGCAGATATCGCAGTTGCGGTAGCACCTCTTGTAACTGCTTCAGCATACATCAGCAGAATCTCGGCATATCTTATAACAATCATGTTCTTACCCGCACCATAATCATTTCTGTTGTCTGTTAATTGAACTGATGGTAAATAGTGTTTTCCACTGGCAAAAAGTGCCCTGGCGTAATCATTTATGACATCGCCGGAAGGCGTAACATTAGAAATGAAACCAGGTAGATCTGTATAACCTTCTGCCTGAAGTTCACTTATACCTCTGTCTGTAAAAAGCACGCTGGTCTCAAGACGAACCGTCTCATCCCGCTCGAGCATAAATCCAATGAACTTGATACTTGGCTCATAAAAGCCCCATCCAGATGATGCATTCTCTCGCTCAGGATTCCAGTTTTGAGGCCCAAACGGTGCGTAAAGATGATAAAAAGCATCTCCTGTTTCTGAACCATAATCTGAATATTGAAGTTCCAGCAGACTTTCATCACTTAATTCTCCCGGTTTCTTAAACAACTGGTAGAAATCTGGGTAAAGAGAGAATTTACCGGAATTAATAATTGCTCCGGTTGCATCTGCCACAGCCTGGTAATTTTCCAGTTCCTGTTCTGCCAGCGCTTTAATTGCATAAGCTGTATATCTTGTGACCCCTCCAGGAATATCTGTACGTTCATTCGGTCGTAAATCAGGAAGGTTTGGAATGGCGGCATCCATTTGTGATGAAATAAATTGCATTACTTCAGTTTTGGAAGAAACTCCCTGCTCAAGTTCGTCTTCAGGCTGGTTTGATGTAATAATAAAAACATCTTCCCAAACCCGGGCCAGGTTAAGGTGGAACCATGCCCGCAGCACCATAAGTTCTGCAATGTATTGTTCTCCTCTTTGAATATCATTCCCTTCAGCAAACTCAAGATAGTTCTCTATCTGGAGAATAGCGGTATTCATGTTGATGATATCATTGTAATGCACATTCCAGAGAGAATTGTACATCCAATAATCTTTATTGTAATTAAAGCGGTCGGTATCTGCAAAAGGCTGCTGATCTCCCAGTCCGCCGGCATTTACATCATCCCCCCTTACGCCAAGCAACAGTGGCTCTTCCCAGCCACGGGTAGCGAATTCATAATAGCCACCAATCAAGGGGTTAATCATCTCTTCGGTATTTGTGTAATCCAAATCTCCGGTATTCAACTGTCCTTCCTGTATATCAAGCTTATCATGGCATGAGCTTAAACTAACCGCCACGAACAGCGCAACCAGGCGAGGAAATATATTATTCAGATTTTTCATTTTTTTTGTTTAAAATTTAACATTTACTCCTACAGTATAAATCGAAGGAACAGGATAGGTTTGTCTATCTACCCCATCAGGAACTTCAGGTGTAAAACCATTGTAGCTAAAGAATGAAAATGGTCTTTCGGCAGTTGCATATAACCTGATGACAGGCAGATCATCTTGTTCAATGGTATACCCAAACTGGATGTTCTGGATACGGAAGAAATCTCCGTCTTCAACCCAGAAGTTACTTAACCTCTGGTTCCACGCTTTACGCATTCCGGCAGAGGATGGATATTCATTACTTGTACCTTCACCGTGCCATCTGTTAATTGCCAGGTCAGCATCCATGTTTGTATCCTGAGTGAAAATAATTTCACCTCTTCTTCTGTTCAGAATTTGATTTCCTAATTGTCCATAAAAATTCATGGAGAAATCAAACGATTTATAGTTCATTGCAATGTTACCACCAAAAGTAACATCGGGCAGGAAAGAACCCAGGATTACACGATCGGCATCGTCAATGACATTGTCTCCGTTTTGATCTCTATAGATAAGATCACCGGGCACTAAATTATTTTCCACTGCAATAGGGTCGGCCTCAATTTGAGCCTGGTTTTGGTAAACACCTACTCTTTCATAACCGTAAAATGCGAAAAGAGGCCCGCCTTCCATGGTTCTTTGACGAAACTCTGCCGATCCTGAATCAATATATCCACTTTCATCTGCTATTTCAGTAGCTTCATTTTTTAAGGTGGTGAAATTGCCCCCTATCGAGAAATTAAAATCATCCCCGATAGATCCATTATAATTAGCACTAAATTCAAAACCCTGATTTCTTATCGTTCCGGAGTTTCTTGCAACACTTCTGTTGATAATAGGTATATAGACCGGAAGAATAGCGTCATGAGTATCTCTAATATAGTAATCAGCTGTAATAGACAAGCTGTTGTTAAAGGTCTCAATATCCACTCCAAAGTTCTTTTCCTCAATAACTTCCCATGTATTGTTTGAAAAAACGCTGGTAGAAGTTATACCTGTCCTTGGCTGTTCACCCAATGCAGTTGTTACTACATTAATAGTATTAGAGCCTGCACTGGCAGCAACATTATCATTCCCCAGTTTACCCCAGCTCGCTCTTAATTTAAAAAAGTCTACTATACCATTGTCTACCATAAAATTTTCCTCGGAAATTACCCAACCAAGTCCAACTGATGGAAAGTATCCCCACGGATCTCTTGTAAATTTGGAAGAACCGTCTGCTCTCAGCGTTCCGTAAAGCAGATATTTATCCATATAGTCATAAGATAGTCTTCCGAAGTAAGACATACCGTAATATCTTCGCCCAATTTCACTTACATTGTTGTTAAAAGATTCTGGATCTGCAAAGTTAAGATATCGGCTTGATTCCAATCTTATGCCTGCAATTTCCTCTCCTGTTGCTGAAAAATTATTGGCAGCTTCATCACGAAATGAAGTTCCTGCCATAAGAGTAAGATCGTGTTCGCCAAAGGTATCTTCATAGGTTAAGATATTGTCCCAATATTGGTTCGAAAAAGAATTATTTGCCCTTGTAATGGATGAATTCACTTCGAAGTTATTTCCAAGAGTGTAAGGTAAATTTACATAACGCTCCTCGAGCATTGTAAGGTTATGACTATATGTAGTTCTAATATCCAGTTTATCTTCAATGATGTCATATTGAAGGTCAATGGTAGAAAGCAGTTTTCGAATTTTGATGCGATTTTCATTGTACTCCATTACAGGAAACGGGTTTTGAGCACCACGATAACCTAAAAGCTGTGCATTTGCATATTGTATTGGTGCTGCATCAGTATTTAAGGGATCCATCACAGGCAGGATAGGCACGGCAAAATATGCATTGAACCAGGCGGCATTCTCTGGAGCATATTTGGTGGCGTTACTAAACACAGAATTTACCCCAATACTGAACCTGTCTGTAATGTCAACATCTACCTTAGACCTAATATTAAAACGTTCATACTCGTTCTTCATGTCCAGGATACCTTCCTGAGAAATATAGTTGGTTCCCACCGCATAAGCTACATTTTCTCCACCTCCCGAAACACTTAAACTATGGCTTTGGATAAGTCCTTCTCTTAGGATCTCGTCATACCAGTCGGTATTTACGTCCGGGACATTTGGATTTACCCTGCTTCTTCCAAAACGCTGCATCGCGTTAAGTATAAACTGGATATCAGCTTCAGAACCCGATTCATAAGCCATGGTAGTAAATTGTTCGGCATTTGCCATTTTTACCACATTTTGAGCCCGCTGAATACCGGTATAACCATCATATTCAAACTGAGGTTTCTGGTTATTTCTACCAGATTTGGTCTCAATAATAATCACCCCATTTGCTGCTCTCACTCCATAAATGGCCGATGAGGAAGCATCTTTTAACACGTTTACAGATTTAATGTCTTTCGTGTTCAGGAAGTCGATGTTGTCGTAAAGCGCTCCATCCACTACATAAAGTACGTTGGTAGCATTAGTATAGGTTCCCAAACCGCGCACCCTAACGTTTGGCGAATCACCCGGAGATCCTACAGAGGTAATTTGCACCCCCGGCACTTTACCTTGTAAAGATTGCATAACATTTGTGGTTGGCGTTTTCTCAATTTCTTCAGCGCTTACGGTTACTATTGATCCCGTAAGATCTGATTTTTTCTGCGTACCATAACCTACTACCACCACCTCATCTAATGTCGCAGCGTCTTCCTGTAAGATAACGGTATATTCATTGTTCTCTCCAATGGTAAAGGTTTGAGGTTCAAAACCAAGGAACGTAACCCTGAATTCGTCACCTCTTACAACGCCCTCGAGGGTAAAGTTTCCGTCGAAATCTGTTACGCTGTAAATTTCTTTCCCCACAACTTTCACCTCTGCACCCGGCAAAGGCATCTCCTGTGGGTCGAGGACAGTACCCGTTACTGTTTTAGAGTCTTGTGCAAGGACTGTGGTCGTGCACAGAAATGCAAAAATTAATAGTAATCTAATTTTCATATGTACATTATTTGGCTTGAATAATAGAGGAAATATACAGCCCTTTTCAGTTTTAGCGCAAACGTTATAGTACACAACTACTACTTCAGCTTTTTTTCAATCACAAATGCCTGTTTTTAAGCATATTATAGGTTTTTTGAAGTAAATTTCTAAATAAAAAAATTAGCAATGATGTAGTGTTGATGTAGTGTTAATTCATCATTTTTGAGGCTATATTTTTAAACAATTAGAAATTTGTAATAAGGAAATTTGTCAAACTCTCTTTGCTGTCAAGATCAATCTTTTTTCTCAACCTGTACCTATGAACCTCCACACCTCTCACAGAAATTCCCATCAAAGGAGCTATTTCTTTAGAAGTTAAGTTCATCTTTAAATAGGAACATAACTTAAGATCTTTACTACTTAAAGAGGGATAGGCAGCTAAAAGATCTTTAAAGAAATCCTCATGCAGTTCATTGAAATTGGTTTCAAAAACCTTCCATTCGTCCTTGTTCTTTACCGCCTTGTTGATCTTGTTCATGATATGCTTCACCCGGAACTGATTAGAGAACTTTTCCCGGTCTTTATTAAGTTCTCCCTGAATTTCCATGAGAACCTCATTCTTTTTAGCAGCTACCATCGTTGAGTTCGCCAGCTCCTTACGTTTTAAATTAATTTCGTTGATAAGCTTTTCTTTCTCCATAGCATTGATTCGCTCTTCATGTTCTCTTGCATAGCGTTCTTTTAAGAGCCTCCTGTGCTTTTGTAGTTTAAGCTTGTTGATCCAAAATACCAATCCTACCAATCCCAACAGTAACAGGACGTAAAGAAACTTCATGCCATTCTTCAAATACCATGGAGGATCTACCACGAAATTAAAAGTTGTAGAAGCAGCTGCTTCTCCCTGGGAATTAAGTGCATTTAGTTTGAGGGTGTAATCATCATGCGGAAGATTCTGAAACTTTATTACACCATCCACAACCTCTCCCGAAACAAGTCCGCTGCCGCTTCCCAGTAGTTGATAATTCAGAGAAACCGCATCAGAAACCGGTAAACCTGTCAAAAAGGTGACTTCTTTAGCATTTTTTCGGGAAATATGTGGAACTGTATTTAGGTCATACACCTTCTCGGTATCTGCCAGCTGCTGAACAAGAGGTGCAATTACCTCTTCATTTTGAGCCGATGCGTACAATCTTTGCAAATCTATTCGTGCAAAACCGTCGTGCAAAGTGATGTAATAAACTGAATCCCTTACCCTTAAAAGGCTTTCGTTTTTTTTGACCGTGCGATTTCCTAAAAGTTTAGAAGGAATGGAAACTTCTGAGCCGTTAAAATCCGTGATTATGAGCGTATTATCTCTGCTGTTAATGAACCAAAATAACCCATTCGTTTCCTCTAACAACCGGTGCGCATCGTATCTCTCCCATTCCTTTAAAACCTCAAGACTGTCGTTGAACGAATTATAGCGGTACCACCTACCATTAGACGAAACAACCACTTCATTGTTCACTTTGTGTATTCTTGCATTATAATCCTTTCCACTCTCTTCTGTAAACATCTTCTTTACTGAAGTGAGGCTGTCTCCTTCCTCGGTGATCCCAATGCGATAAACGCCCTCGTATGCATCGGTTGCCCAAATCGTCGTGGCATCTTCCTGCAAAATTTGTTTTACCGGAAATCTGACTCCATTCAGTAAACTAACCTCTCCAGAAGCTTTATCGTACATATCAATGCCGGTATAATTAGCAATGAGGAACTTATTCTCTCCAAACCTTGTAATTTGAAAACTACCAGTGCGCCTGTCGACAGGTTCAAAGGCACTGTTTCTTATTACATATGTTCCGGTATTATGATTTGTAAATAAGGTATTATCTTCTAACTGAAGATTCCAGGTGTGTCCCTCAGCTCCCTGCAGCAAGTCAAGTTCATCATGGGTTAGTCTGTAAACTCCCGTATTACTGGCGAGGTACAATTGATTATTGTAGAATGAAAGATCATAAACCGACCCAAGTTCACCGCTGTCATCAGTATAGAACCTAATAGGAGAATCAAGGTTGATAACATCTATCCCATTATCAAGTCCAAGCCACACTCTTCCTTTTTCATAGTTCATAGCAAGCACCGTATTGTTCTGCAGACCGTTATTCCGATTGTATATCCGTAAAATCTGCGATCCTTCGAAATAATGAAGCACTCCATTCTTTACAGTTCCAATAATTAGCTCATCCCCGGAAATTTCAAGAATTTCATTCAGTTCGAATTGCCTTAATAATTCATTCAGCTTCTCATCATTGTATTCCCGAAACTCCTTTTGCTCATAAACGAATAATCCGTCCCTGGTTCCTATAAGCATTTTATCGTCATGCACCTGTAGATCAAGAATAGCTTTTCCTACAATAAGCTCCTGTTTTGGAAGAGGAATAAGAGAACCATCTTCTTCAAGATAATGCAGCCCAAGTCTTCCCACGGCCACCAACAATTTATCCTTATATACGGTCATTTTATTGACCACTGTATTGGCAACAGGAACTATAGTATCATTCTCATACCCGTAAATTGCTCCAAAAGATCTAAAATAGATAGCATCCCGGTAAGAAAGAATTTCCCAAAATTCTTCACTTTGTAGTTCATATTCGCCCAACAATGGAATAAGGGAAGTATATTCCATAATTCCCTTCCGGTCTTTCTTCCAGTAACCAAACTCCTTATAAGCTCCAGTATATATTCTGTCTTTATGAGGATATACAGACCGAATGATAGATCCGCTTTCCAAAGGATGTAATTCCCAACGCTGGCCGTCAAAAGATAAAAGTCCCTGATTGTTCGCAGAAAAAATTATCCCCTGTTCGTTCATCCCTATATCCCAATTCTGACTCGCAGCACCATATTCCACAGAAGAATAATTCTGTATAGGTGGTGAAAGTTGCTGTGCAGTAGCTCCAAAAACACCTAACATACAGATTACCAGCCAACAAAACATTTTTCTTAACATGGATAAAAATGATTTTGAGCAGTTAATGAGCAGCTCATTTTTCAACTGTAAAGATATTATTTTTTACCGACAAGGGTACGACTTGAATAGCATTGACATAAAATGTAATGATTCACTATTTAAAAAGGAGATTTTCGAAACAAATTTTAAAACTGCAGATTTCAAATAATTTGAAAACCTTCAGCTGTAACCAGGAAGATTTATTTTTTTCGGTCGATGACGTATTTCACCATAAGAACAAGTGAATCTTTATAGGGAGAATCAGGATATTTATTTAGTATAGCAAGTGCTCGTTCCTGAAATTCTTTCATTTTTATAACAGCATACTCTAAACCACCTTTTTCTTTGACAAAGGAAATGACCTCATTCACCCTCTTCTTGTTCTTATTGTGGTTCTTAACTGAATTTATAAGCCAGGCCTTGTCTTTAGAACTAACCTGATTGAGAACATAAATGAGCGGAAGTGTCATTTTCTGCTCCTTTATATCTATTCCTGTGGGCTTACCTATTTTATCTTCGCCGTAATCAAAAAGATCATCCTTGATCTGGAAAGCCATGCCTATAAGTTCCCCAAAAAGCCGCATTTTCTCTACTTCTTCAGAAGCCGGTTTTACCGATGCTGCACCAAGGCTACAGCAGGCTGCGATAAGGGTAGCCGTTTTCTGCCTGATTATTTCATAATAAATATCCTCGGTAATATCTAGCCGGCGGGCCTTTTCGATTTGCAGTAATTCTCCTTCACTCATCTCCCGCACTGCCACAGAAATGATTTTCAGCAAATCAAAATCATCGTGATCTATGGATAATAGCAAACCTTTGGAAAGCAAATAATCTCCTACGAGAACGGCAATCTTGTTCTTCCAAAGGGCATTTATGGAAAAGAATCCACGGCGCCGGTTAGAATCATCCACCACGTCATCGTGCACTAAAGTAGCAGTGTGAATAAGCTCAATTACCGTTGCGCCGCGGTAAGTCCGTTCATTTACTTTTCCTTCAGCAAACATTTTGGCCACCAGGAACACGAACATAGGGCGCATTTGCTTCCCCTTTCTGTTCACAATGAAATGGGTAATGCGATTTAGAAGAGCTACCCGCGAAGACATTGACTGAGTGAACTTCTTTTCGAAAAGCTCCATCTCTTTTTCAACGGGAAGTTTTATTTTGGAAATTACCTTCATAAAGGCAGCTAAGATAGAGAAAGATTATTTTATTAACTATTCTGCCTTTTGCATCTTTTTCACGATTTATTGGCCAGTTGCCCGCAGGCCGCATCAATGTCCTTTCCTCTCGAACGCCTTACTGTAACGGTAATCCCATTCTTCTCAAGATGATGCACATACATATCTGTCGTTTCAGAAGGGGCCTGCATAAAAGTCTCATCCCCAATATCATTATATTCGATCAAATTCACCTTACACGGTACATACTTACAGAATTTCACCAGTGCTTCAACATCTTTCTTTTGGTCGTTGATACCTTTCCACACAACATATTCATAAGTGATCCTGCTTTTGGTTTTCGCGTACCAGTATTCCAGCGCCTCCCGAAGATCGTTCAGCGGAAAAGTAGCATTAAACGGCATGATACTCGTCCTTACTTCATCAATAGCCGAATGTAAGGAGACAGCGAGTTTAAATTTCACTTCCTCATCGGCCATTTTTTTTATCATTTTTGGCACTCCGGAAGTAGAAACCGTAATCCTCTTCGGAGACATTCCCAAACCTTCGGGAGAAGT
>JACLAD010015214.1_pt1 | contig 14764 bp, 15 predicted proteins | sample 8027901 | NCBI WGS metagenome assembly JACLAD01 (sample SAMN15725071, study PRJNA655200) | protist metagenome | isolation source: fluorescence activated cell sorting (FACS) single amplified genomes of... | place: Spain: Blaines Bay Microbial Observatory, Mediterranean Sea | collected 2016-07-05 | reverse complement strand
CGGTAGGAATCTGCATTTTCTTTGAGAAAAGAGAGCAGTTGTACGCATGATTGTCGAGGGGAAGAGTCGCGGAGAGATTTTGTTGGGCGGGAAAGGTAGGGATCATCAGTAAGAAGGGTAGAGCACTGCAAACGCTCTCGGGCAATCGGTACTGGTCCGACAGCCCGTAGCATTCGCTGTCCTGCAGAGCTTATTCCACCTTCGGTGCCTCAGAAGGAATAGCCAGCGCTCAACTGCAGTACGGTGGCTTCACCATCATATTTACCCGGCAGACTTGGATGCGTTTTTGTTTCACTCGGCAGAGTATCACTGATCAAGTAGGCCAAGTCCATCAAGAATGCTTCGCGCTTGTAACCAGTTCCTAAAAAGAGACTATTACGTCCAGCCCCATCTGGAGTGATAGGACCAAGAGTCGATTCGGGGATAGGACTAGCAGTTCTGTAGTACCCGCCTCGGATCTTCATGTAATCTGTGACTGTGTAGAACCCACCGATTTTGTAATCGATGACGTCTTTCCATTTCTGCTCTAAAGTTGTTTTCGGCGCGGGTAGTTTTTTGTCGAATTCAATAACGACCTCATCATAAGCCGACCAGCCGGAGTGGAGCAAGCCAACTTCAATCGCATAAGCTCCAGCTTGGTATCCGTCTCCAGAAGTAAAGGACTTGTATGAGCCTGCAACCTCCAACAGGGCTGGATAATTAATATCCACAGAAATGCCACCATCTGGGAAGTTAGCAGCAGCTGGAGCGAAGGGCGTGCCCAAGATACTGGAGGTATCAAACTTGGCATTACCCTCACCGTTGATAGTGAAAGCAGCATTGTACGCCAGCGCTGCTGCAACATTACCCCCATCATAAAGTACAGAGGTGTTCCAGCCTATAGTTGACCCTTCTCCTTCTAAGTCCGTTTTAACTCCAAGGCCTGCAGAATCATATTGTTCCAAAAGGATATCAGCCCTGATGAAATTCAGCCCCCCCCCCGATGGAGAATTCCCCAAATGAGTATGCTCCTACAACTGGCAAATTCATTGTAGCCAACCTTAGCTTTGTGAGATTTTGTCTTCCGTTCCAATCATCTGGCCATTCAATCCCAGAATTGAAGGGGAAAGAGACACCAGTTCCTGCTGCCCAGTCCTTGGAATTATAAAGACCATAGAAGTGCGGTACGACAGACGCAGAGTGCACTGTTTCAGCTTTATTATTTCCGTTAAGGTCCTCATAGGTGTAATTGGTTTGGTATTGAGCAGCACCACCATAGAAATGAGTGCCTGCTTCCAATTTAACCATTGCTGCAGGGTTCTGAACAACCAGGCCAGCATTGTCAAAGAAGGTGATCCCTCCCTGTCCTTGAGCAGTATAGGATGCACCCGACTGGGGAGTATTGAAGCCAGCTGATTGAACACTACTGCCTATCACAAGGCAGGAAAGGCTTGTGATAAAGTGACGCAATAATTTCATGAGTCCTCCCAAAAAAGTTGGAAAAAATTGGCCATCTTCACCAAAGGCAGACGACAGCAAATTGGAAAAGGACAAAAGAGTCCGACACAATTCGTCATATTGTCAAATCCTAATTTTCTAACAGGCTTCAGAAATTGTCAGAAAATTAGCAGTAGCTTGGTTCCTCAGACATTTTCCGAATGATGGCTTTAGAGGTCACTTTCCTTCGTAGTCTTTTTTGGCTGAAAGAGCCCCTGCGCTGACCATCGATTCAGATGGAATCCCTGACGTTTTCTGGCATTGACAACTAGCACTAGCTTAGATAGAGTGCTAACAAATTAACTTTATCGCACGGAGGAGTTGGCTTCCAAAGTTGCGGTCTTTCCTTCAACCTGTTGGGAACAGAAGCAAGATGCCGATCTACGAATACGTCTGCCAGAGCTGTGGCAAGGAGTTTGAGGAAATGCAGCGGTTCAGCGATGCCCCGCTGGAGCAGTGCCTGTGTGATGAGAAGGCGCCTGTGCAGCGCAAGGTCTCCAAGAGCGCATTTCATTTGAAGGGTGGCGGTTGGTACAAGGACGGCTATGGTAGCGCCAAGCCGGAGAGTTCCAGTGACAGCGGCAGTGAGTCCAAGAAGAGTGACGGGGGCAGTGAAGCAAAAAAGGCCGACAGCGGAACTGAATCCAAGAAAAGTGACAGCAGCACGGAATCGAGCCCAAAAGAGAGCAAACCGGCGGAGTCCAGCAAATCCAGTGACTCCAGCTCGTCTTCCACCTCTTCCAGTTCTGGTGGCAAGGAAAGCGCTGCCTGAGCCGACTTGATTCTTCCAGTCCCTCCACTCATGTTGGGGCTCATGTCTTAACCTGAGTGGACCCCTCTTTGATGCCCAGTTTTTTTCGCCAGATCCTGATCCTGCTCTGGAAGGACCTGCTGATTGATTTACGCCGTAAGGAGAATTTTCTCTCCATGCTGCTCTTCTCCACCCTGACGCTGTTGATCTTCCAATTTGCGATGGGAGATGATCAACGGACCTTTCGTCTGGCTCTACCCGGAATCATCTGGGTGGTTTTCATGTTGACGGGCGTCCTCAGCCTGAACAAGTCCTACCAGCAGGATTCTGAGAATGGTTGCATTGGTGGGTTGTTGTTGGCGCCACTGGATCGGACTGTCCTCTTCCTCGGTAAGTTTCTCGCCAATCTCTGCTTCCTGCTGGTTGCTCAGTTGCTCTTTTTGGCGCTGTGCTTTCTCTTCTTCCCCCTGAGAGTTCAACATTGGCCTAGTGTGCCTGGAATTCTGTTGGCTGGCACAGTTGGCTTCAGCGCGCTTGGAACCCTGCTGACAGCCATGACCGCATCCCTCAAAGGAAGTGAGGTGTTGTTGCCAATCCTGCTGTTCCCGTTGATGGTGCCCGGACTGCTCAGTCTGGTGAACCTGACAGCCTACCTGTTCTTCGACACACGTCCTGAACAAGTCAATGCCTGGTGGAACCTATTGCTGGGTTTCGATGTCTTGTTGTTGGTGGTCTCGATACTCGGATTCGAGTTCGTGATGGAGGAATGAGGGGAAGGGAGGGCCTGAACGATTCGTGGGAACGCCCAGGCTTTTTGAGAAAGTTTGGCTTAGTTGCCGAGATCGCTCAAACGCCCTGCTAGTCCAGCAGCATCGCTGCCAATCAACGGTGCCAACTGCTCCAGTCTCTCACGGACCAGACCACTAGATTGCTGTCTTCGCACTTTGATTTCAGGATTCACCAGTTTCGTTGCTGAAACAAGGTTTTCTCCGCTGACATCTGCAGGACGTAGCACTCCCTGCACAGTGGTCACATAGCGCACCTGATTGCGCTGTCGGTAGTCCACTTTCTGTCCAGAGATGAGCATGTTTCCATCTGGGTAAACACGAACGACTCGTGCGCTGATCGTGTTCAGTCCTCGTAGAATTTCATTCTGCTCTTCTTCAATCGCATTCCGCAGAGTCAACGCTTCCAGAGCTAGACTTGCTGCTTGAACCTCATTCTGTGGCGCAGCTGCAGCTTGCCCACCATCTCCGCCACCCTCTTTGGGTGGAGGAACGTTGCTGATCAAATCCACTTCCTGAATGGTGAGCAGATCCCCACGATAACGAGCTCTGTGATCGCGGAAGAGGTTACCGAAGGAAGCCTCACTACGCCAAAGGGATCCTTCCAGGGCATTACGGCTCGTATTGAGTGCAGGCTGGCGCTGACGACGTGCAGAATTATCTGCCAACTGTTTCCTGATCGGTTGTGGCGGCGGCGGCGGTGCCAACGCTGAACAGCCAGCAATGACTATCAGCAGTCCCCACAAAATCAGAGTTCTAACCACTTTGTTCTTGTTCATTCACTGTACCTGAACCGTGTTCTCATCCTGCACGGTGGCGTAGACCACCAATTTGCTATCTGCGTTACGAACTGGAATTTTTTCGCCCATGCGCCCCTTGGACATCGAAATACCAGGAGCTGTCAAGCGGAGTAGAGGGGTTTCATAAACAATCATCAGACGGTCTCCACTATTGACCAGTGGTGGAGTGGCAACGGTTCTTTCCTGGATCACTTCCTTCGGATTGATTGTGCGGGTTGCGATTTTACCCACCAGATCCTGGGGTTCGGTGACATAATCGGCTGTTGTTCGATCCACGTTGCGGCGCACTCGCACCAGATCGGTCTCTTCAATGATCTTATCTCGCTGAATCGTATCCTTGGCGACAAAGATCTCCTTATAGACCTTCAGATACGCCCGCACAGTCACCTTGCGTGCTGATTCTCCATCGACCCGGAAATGAACCTGGTAGTTTCGGTATCCCCCTTCTTTCTTGTAAATTCCTATCTCACTGATGTTATAGCTCAGTTCTCCACGCGGCAGGAACACATCGTTGACCTGTGCCAACAGCTTGGGTTGAACGTCCTCGTCTGGATGCCTGTTTTCGATGAAAGCCAGTACTGCTTCTTCAATATCTTTTCCGGGCACCTTGAGCGCGGCTCGATAGACTTTGACGGTGTCATTGTTGGGGAAGACCAACTTGTCGATGTCTACCTTGTGGAAGCGTAGACGGGAGAGCAGTAGAGAACGAGTGACTGTCAGATTTCTGCCCGGTAGTGGAGAGCGGCCTACCTTCAGTCCAGCGATGCGATCAACCAAGTTGGGATCGTTGCCCTGTAGCTCCGCAATTTCTCCGAGGGTATACTCTTCATCAGACACTGCGGCTGTCTCAGCGAGGAAGACCTGAATCTTATCAAAGTCTTCTTCACTCAGCGCCTCAACCGCACTGACCGGCAGTACAAATCCGATTAACAGACCAATCAGTAGCCACAGGTTTTTCATCAGGTTACCGAATGCTCAACGGATCAAGCCATTTGCTGTCTTCAGCATCTCATCGGAAGACTGAATCGCCTTGGAATTGACTTCGTAGGCTCGCTGGGCAGTGATCATGTTGACCATCTCTTCTACCAACGAGACATTGGAACCTTCAAGGAAGCCCTGGTTGAGGCCACCCATACCGTTCGCGGCTGGGCTATCCAAAACAGCGTTACCAGAGGCTGGCGTGGAGACGTACAGATTTTTGCCAATCGGTGTCAGACCTGCTGGATTCTGGAAACGAGCAAGTTGGAGACTGCCGATGGCTTCTGGTTGAGTTTCATCGCGAAGGAACACAGAAACCGTACCATCATTGCTGATCTCAACTTTCCGAGTATCAACTGGAATGTTGATCTCTGGGTCAACAGGCATCCCATCATTGGTCACCAGACGCCCCTGACCATCAATATTGAAGTGTCCGTCACGGGAGTAAGCGATGATGCCATTAGGCTGCAGGATCTGGAAGAAACCAGCACCGTCAATACTGATGTCCAGATCGTTACCAGTGTTCTGCAGATTTCCAGTCACATGGACTTTTTCCGTGGAGACCTGTTTCACACCGTGTCCAACATGAAGACCCACTGGAACCTGAGTGGACAGTGAGGCTGGCACACCTGCGTTGCGTTCGTTGTGGTAGAGCAAGTCCTGAAAGTGTACTCGGCTCTTTTTGAAACCTGTGGTGTTGACGTTGGCCAGGTTGTTGGCGGTGACATCAATATTGCGCTGCTGGGCTCCCATACCGGTAGCTGCAGTGTAAAGAGATCGCATCATAAGGCTTCAACTCGCTATAAAAAGGTTATCCCCGGAGCCGAGAAATACTAATTGCTCGCTCGTTCATCCGGTCAACGCTGCTCAAAGATTTCTGAATCGATTCGTACGTGCGGTTTGCGCTGATCATGCGAGTCATCTCCATGACGGTGTTGACGTTGGAGCCTTCCAGCATTCCCTGCTGGACTCGAACTTCCTCGGAAGGAATCGGCACATCGTCACTGCTGATCGGTGCGAAGAAAGAGTTGCCCAGCTTCTGCAGGTTGTCCTGGTTACGGAAGCGGACGGTCAGTAGACGGTCAGCAAGCTGTCCATCCACCTGTACTCGACCTTGATAGTCTACAAAAATTTCTTGGCCTTTCACCTGAATGGGACCGTTCTCGCCCAGCACTGGGTAGTTGTCTGAAGTGACGATCGTGCCCTCACTGTTCAGCTGGAAGTTTCCATTACGGGTGAAGCGCTGACCAAAAGGCGTGTCGATGGTGAAAAAACCTTCATTGTTGATTGCCAGGTCCAAGGCATTGTCTGTTTGCTGCATGGGTCCGGGCGAGAAATTTTTTCCAATTTCATCTACGGTCACGGCAGATTTCTCCATGCCCACATACTGATCCAAGTATTCATGGGACAGGAATCGCTCTTCTTCCGATTCCGGCAGCACCTGCTGTGCTTTGGAAAGCACCTCACGGAAGCTCGGTTGGTCTTCTTTAAAACCAGTAGTATTGACGTTGGCCAGGTTGTTGGACACCGTGTCCATCTTGCGCTCGACAGCGCCGGCGGCCTTGACCAGACTATAGACTCCGCTCATGAAAATGCTCCGAATCAGACGATTGCAGTGAGGTAGGCAGGATTCCGCATTCAAGGCGTATACCAGCAAGGGACGGGCCTTCAGGTCCTTTTTTCCCAATCTCCGTTCCCTAGGGAGGCATGACCGGCAGCATACGCAATAAAATTCTGGTCGTCTTTTATCTCAGTTCCGTTCTTTCTCTGCTTGGCTACATCCTGATCTATCTGCTTTCGCAGCAACAGGGTGAACTGGTGGAGGACAGTTCACAGATTCCACCTGTGACCGAAGCCTGGTTTCGACTCAACAACGGAATGCACCACGCCGTTTCCTCACAACGGGAGTGGCTGCTTTCAGGCAATAGTATCTTTCGTGAAGGACGGATGAATGCCTGGGATGAGGAGATTGAGCCTGCTCTGCTGGAGCTTGATCGCCTCTACAAAACATCACGCCTCTGGCAGGATGAACGCCAAGTCGAAGCCCGAACCTTCTATGATATTCGGCTGCTGATTCGTAACCTGAATGAGCTACAACAACAGGTTGAGGCCCTGACCTTCCGCTCCCTTGCCAATACCAACAATCAGACGGATCGGCGTGATAGTGATTGGCTGCTGGCCAACGACATGATGGTCAACAAAATCCTGCCACTACAGTTGAACATCGAAGACGCTATCGCCACTATTGTTCGCTGGCAGTCGAATTTCTCAAGACAGAATACCCTGCAGATTCGCAATGAGGTGATTGATCTCAATATTCGCATCCTCTTCATTGCACTGGCCGTCTTTCTGATTGGCTGGATTCTCTCCCGGTTGCTCGGAGAACAGATCGCTCGCTCACTGCAAGAATTACGGGACGCTGTCCGGCGGGTCAAAGATGAGAATTTTGATGGACAGATCGAGATTTCGACGCAAGACGAGATTGGTGAATTAGCCGAGGAGTTTCGAGAAATGCTGATTGCCATTCAGCAACGGACTCAACAGTTGCGCAATTCCTTCGCTGAGCTGGAGAGAGCTTCCCAGACCAAGAGTGAATTCTTGACGAACATGTCTCACGAGTTGCGCACGCCACTCAACGCCATCATTGGCTTTGCTGATGCCTTGCTGGATGATGACGAGACTACCCTCTCCGACTATCAGCAAGATCGACTAGGTCGCATTCGAGATAGCGGTCAACAGTTGCTCGATATGATCAACTCTTTGCTGGATCTGTCACGCATGGAAGCGGGGAAGATGCAACTGCACTTCACCGAGTTTGCTCCGAGAGAGGTCGCTGAAGAAGTACTCAATCTGCTGGAACCGCTGATGCACCGCAAGCAACTGCAGAGCCAACTGGTTGCTCAAGGTCGTGTATTCACCTGTCGCCTGGATCGGGACAAGTTACGCCAGATGCTGATCAACCTGCTGGGTAACGCCATCAAGTTTACTCCAGAAGGTGGTGCGATCAGTGTTACGCTCAGTCGCGACGGGGACTGGTTCCAACTTGCGGTGCACGATACCGGAGTCGGTATTGCGGCTGATCACTTGGAGAAGATTTTCAAGGCTTTCCAGCAGGTCGACAGTTCTGTCACTCGTAGTTATGCCGGTACAGGATTGGGTCTGGCGCTGGTACGATTAACCACTCACCTACTCAAGGGGCGAGTTGGGGTTCGCAGCCAAATTGACAAAGGCTCAACCTTCACACTGTTTCTGCCACTGGATCCAGAGAGCATCGAAGACGGTGAGAAAGAGTTGCTTGGTTAAACCCAAGACGGCAGTAACTCAGCTGGTGAAGTTGTAGCCTCGCTCTTCATGAGAACTGATACCCAAGCCTGCCACCTCTGAATTTTCATCCAGCCGCAGCCCAACCAATTCATCTGTCAGCTTGAGCAGAATCCAGGTCACCACTGCTGTAAAAACAATCTAATTTCTTGAGCTTTGAATGTGCTAAGTCAGGCAATCGAGATGTGCTGAGTTCGCTGTTGTTTAGCTCTCAGTAGGAAGTACATACCCACTCCGTTACAACCCCAGATGACAGCCAGCAGTGCCATCGTATGGGTGATTGAATAATGTTCGGCAATGTAACCAACCAGTGGAGGGCCGAAGAGCAGTCCTGCCATTGACAAGGTGTTGACATCTGCGATGTTGACCCCGGAATTTTCAGGATCAATTTCTGCTGCATTTCGCATGACAGTGGGAAAAAAATTGGCACTAACAAAGCCAAAGAAGAGGAACACAAGCACTATCAGAACGGGATTTTGAGAAAGTACCGCTGGTAATAGAACCGCACCTCCCAGAATCATCGCATGACTCCCGATCCTCATTTCTCCAAAGCGTTGAATCAGCGATTCTCCTCGCAGGCGGGCTGCAATTTCACCCAAACTGAAGGCGAAGATAATTGCTCCCCCATAAGCCATCGGTACCAACATATCCCTTGTCAGCCAGAGTGCAGACCAGTCAAGCACAACACCAATCGTACTCAAACTCAGTGCACCGAGTATCCCGAAACCGAGTACTCTTCGGTCTGGCCAACGCAATGGAGGCGCCTGGGTTCGGGCTGGGCGCTCTCCCTGTAGACAAATCTTCCAGAGTAACAAGCTCACAAACATTCCATTTCCGGCCATGATCGGAAAGACCCAATGAGCCGGCACCTCCAATTGCAACAAAGTGCCTCCAACCACTGAGCCTACGAGAGATCCGATCGAGAAGAAAGCGCTATGCATCGGCATCAAAAAGCGGCCTGTCAACTTTTCCATCCGAAAGGTTTCTGCTGTAGCTGAGGGTGCGACTAAACCAAAAAAGAATCCACAAGGAATGACAGCAAGCAACATGAGCAGGTAGGTGGGAGCAAGAACAGCCAGCGCAAGGCAGGGAGAAAAGCAGCACATCGCTGCGATCATCAGCGGTCCTGCACCAAAGCGGGGAATCAATCGACGGCCTCCAAGCTGTGTTGCCGTGATCGAACTGATGGCAAAGCACAGTAAGACCTTGCTGAAATCAAGTGGAGTCAGATTTAGTACAGCCACTTTCCAGGGAATGTAGACAAACCAGATACCGACACTGATCATCGGAAACAGCACGACCAAGCGAGCAGCCCAAATAATCCGGATTGCTGTTGCCTGTTGTTCTGTCGTCAGAGGAAGGCCAGAGGCCACTGAACTCACAGGATTGCCTGCACGAAAGGAGAAGAATTAATTGGCGAGTTGTTCCTGCAGGTTACTGAGAACAATTTGCAGTGACTGTTGGATGGTCTGGTCCAACTCCACGTTATCGACCTGATCCAGGTCAAATTGCTGGGCCTGCTGGTGGTAGTATTCGTGAACGGTACGAATTTCCTCAAAGTGTTCGAGGTAGTGTTTCTCTGCTCGACGCTGCTGCAACTTGCCTCGGATTCGGAAACGATTCATATGATCTTCTCCTTCCTGAAGTCGAAGCAGTAATGGGATGTGGTAGGCGTGGCCCTCAAACTCTGGCATCCTGATCAGAAACGGTAGTAAGTGAACTCCTTCAATCAGTAAATTTGTACCTTCGGCAATCGCTCTGCGCACCATCGCCCGTATTCCCACACAGACCTGCTGGGACTGCAGAGCAAAACCTGCAACCATTCTTTCTTGTGAGGCTTTCTTTTCATCAAAAAACAACTGACTGCCTGCTTCGAAGGAAGAGACGTGAAGCGTTGGCACAATCTCTTTACTGAAGGAAAGGCGCATAATTTCGCGGATACTATCCGTACCCACTACATTGAGAATTCCTAAACGGCTAGCAAGTGCCTGGGCCAATGTCGATTTTCCCGTTCCTGGGGCACCAGCGACGTAGAGGATTACAGGATGAGGCAGATCATTTATCCGGCTGGCGACTTCATAAGTGCGAGCAATGTCAGGGCTAAACTGCGTTTGCAGCTGCTGCCGCACCAACTGTATCAGTTCCTCCGACTTGATCTCCATTTTGCCCAACAGGATCAGATCCTGCGCAATCTGGCGCGAAATCAGGTAGGCCTTGCCTGGCGAAATCCCTGCAGAAGTGATCGACTGGCTGAGCATCCCTTTTGAAAAAGGATAACGACTCTCACCACGATGTACCCAGAGTTGAGGAAGCTCTGATTTGACAGGATTACGTTGAAGACGAGGATGCTTCTGCTCCAGGTATTTTTCCAGGAGTAGTCCTAGATCTGTTGAAGAAATCTGTCGACGTCGGTTTAGCTTCTTCTTGATTTCCTTGGTGATGAGATAGGCTTTTTCGAAGGAAACACCTTGTTCCGTCAGGGTACGTGTCATGATGCCACGTAGAAACGGCTCACGATCACCGTTGCTGCGCACAACCGTCAAGGAATCTTTGCTCATAGGGAAGGCCTCATCACCTCACCAGCGGTAGTCAAGGGTGCTACCAACAGCAAGGCCGAGTGCGCGAGCTTGCCCTGCGTCCAGTTCCAGAACCAGATTGGCCGACTTGTCTGGGGTGATGGTCACGGGGGTTTCACCAGAAGAAGGTGGGGGTACATTCTCCGCCACATAAACTACACGGCTATTGCGTAGCCAAAGAATGTCGATTGGGAAGTTCATATCTTTCATCCAGAAACCATGGCGCCCTGAACGCTCAAACACAAACAACATGCCCCATCCTGGTTTGAGTTGGGAGCGGTCGCTCAAGCCTTGTTGGCGTTTGGCTGGGGTATCCGAGACTTCGACAGAGATTTTCACACCTCTCTGGGTGATTACTGTTGCCTGCTGGTAACTGAATGTGCGTGCCTGCAGTAATCCAACCAGGAGCAAACTGCAGCAGAGCAGACCAAGCCATCGAATCATGCGGGCATCCGTGCCAATTTTGCGAGCCGCTTTTTCACCATTCGTTGCTTGAGTGGTGGGAGATAGTCAATGAACAGGCGTCCACGTAGATGATCAAACTCATGCTGTAGACAGATAGCCAACAGTCCGTCTGCTTCCAATGTCTGCGGTTGCCCCTCCAGATCTTGGTATTCAACCGTGATTTTCTCAGCACGAGGGACTTCTGCACGAAATTCTGGGACACTCAGACAACCTTCCTCGATTGCGGTCTCTCCACTAGCAGCTACGATCTTTGGATTGACCAACACTTGAGGCTCTCGTTGGCCGTGATCTTCGTCTCCTGCCATCACATCGACCACGACAATTTGTTTGAGGACTGCTACCTGGTTGGCTGCTAAGCCAATCCCTCTTTCTTCGTACATGGTCTCCAACATGTCCGCAGCAAGTTGGCGCAATTTATCATCAAAAACCGTGACCGGCATGGCGTGCTGCTGCAGGATTGGATCTGGGAATTCATGAACCTGTAAAAGCGCCATCAGCATCTACTCCAGATTAGAGTTATAAAAACATTATTTTAACGGATGACATTGCAAAAAGCCACTAAAGAACTGATGCCAAGACGGCTCTGGTACTACCTCCATCTCTAAAATCCAGACGATTTCGGCCAACTCTGCAAAGGCAGCTAGTTTGACTGCATCCTTCTCTGTTGTCACCCAACGCTGCGCACGGCTTTTACGCCAAAGCCACAACAACCGCTGAACATCTTCACCAGTGTAGGAGTGATGGTCGGGCCAGCTCGAAAGGTCTTCCAAGCTCTGACAGAGAGGTCGCAGTACTTGAGCGAAACCCTCTGGTTGGGCAATCCCACAATTGGCAAAAACCGCTTCCTCAGCCAGTGTTTTGACATCTCTCACTTCCTGACCATCCAATCTTCGTAAGCGGACAGGTAGATAGTCACAGCGAAAGATTGGTCGATCCACCTTGAGTTCCTGCCTTAGCAGATGCATCCAAGCATCAGAGAAACCCAGATTGGCTTTGGTCAGTAGTATCGCATCAGCCCGGTGCCAGTGATGCTCAGGCTCACGCAACTCACCCAATGGAAGGAGTTGGCGATTGCCAAGGCCTCGCTCTGCATCAATCAGCAGCAGGTTGAGATCTCTTGCTACAGCAAGATGTTGGTAGGCATCATCCAACAGAATCAGATCAGGTCGATCACGGAGCAAAGCCCAGCGCGCATTACGAATTCTAGAAGATCCCACATAGACGGGCACCTCAGGATGACGTTGAGCTAGCCATGTCGGTTCATCACCTAATAATTTTGGACTCAGAGGCCAGGGAGCATCCGCTGAACAGAAACGTTGGAGGGTCGCTTTGGAACACCTTCCGTAACCCCGACTGAGAATCACAATCCTTCTTTGCTGCTGCTGCAGGGAACACATGAGCATTTCGATGACTGGAGTCTTGCCAGTACCTCCTACTGTCAGGTTTCCTACAGCAATCACTGGCACAGGAGGGCGAAAGGTTGTGATCAATCCATGCCGATACATCCATAGGCGTAGCAGCAGTAGTGCTTCGTAAACAAACGCAAGAGTAGCCAGAGCAGTACGGAGCAACGGATTGCGCCAAAGCCAGGGAGGAGGAATTTTTGGAAGCATCTTACTTAAGTAAACGGTAGCGCATCTCCTGTTCGGCTGGTAGGTCAGGACTGACAGGTTCAAGTAGTCCTGCGCTGACCAATTCATGCAAGATTTCGTCGGTTTGCTTGGCAGTCAGGCGCAACTGAAGGAACAAATCCGTTCGGCTCAACTCTCCACTTTGACTACGTGCTAGTTGGACAGCCTCATGCAGTGGTAACTGGCGATAGATGCCATATTGGTAGTACCCAAAGCCGAACAAGGCACCACCAACTAGAATAGAGGGGAGACCAACTAGCGGAAAAGGAATTGGGGCTCCACTATCTAGTAAGATCAATGACCCAAGAATCATCGAACCCCAACTCAAGATTCTCTCCCGACGCTTGCGGCCCAGGTAAACTTCAGAATCGAAGGGTTGTTCGGTCATGGATGATTGTGCAAGAGAGATTCTTAGTTACAAAAGGTTTCCATCATTCATACCCTAGTCAAGACACCGGCTGCAATCTCTGAATTTCTCAGTACGCTTCAGAAATCTCAGGGTTCCAGCAATTCACTGGCTCGCTCCGGTGTCAACTCCGGTAAGCTGGGTAGGCTCAAAGGAGCCACATCGTCTAAAAGCGTGGGGATGACAAAGACCAGCACATGATCAAACACTTGTTGATCATCTCTCAGTCCAAAGAGCGGGCCCAGCAGTGGTAGATCCTGAAACAAAGGGACACCCTGCGTACTGTTAGAGCTTTGCTGGCGAATCATCCTCCCATCAAAATGGGTTGACCATTAGAGACCATCAAGGAACTTCTGCCTTTCTGACTGTTGATCTGGGGAATGCCATCAATCGCATTGTCCTGCAGCGGCGTGCTTGTTTCTGCGTGGATACTGACCTGCACCTGACCGTCCTGACCAGAGTCTAGAGGTTCAATCCAACGCGGAGTGACCCTTAGCGTTACACCAGTCTGAATCTGCTGTAGTTTTGCGTCCGTATCACTTACCAAACGCACACTCAGCAATGAGCCACTGCTCATCTCTGCCTCAAGACCATTCAGTGTAACCACGACAGGACGCGAGAGCACCCGACCTTCTCCCTGCTCTTGCAGCATGCGCAGCATGCGCAGCATCGCGTCAATGCGAACACCACGACTGGTATCGAAAGGACCCGCTGTCCAACTCAGACCAAAGTCTGGGCCTTCTAAAGCGCGTACCCCATCAGCAGAAACGCCAGTGCCCCGCCAGCGTAGCCCCAATTCCCGAGAAATCTTCTCTGTAGTTTCAAAAATATGTGCTTCGATACGAATCAAAGGGCTCGGCTGATCCCACAACACAAGCAGTTCTTCCACCAGTTGTACCTGTGTTTCAGTTCCTCGAATCAGTAAGGCATTGTTCTGGCGATCTGGCAAGATCAACGGTTGGGGTTGAGTCTCTGCAAAATCAGGGGCTTGCTGGAAAAACTCTCGCAGTTGGTCTTCTGTGCTGGGTAACGTAATTTGCTGTCCTTCTGCCGTGATCATCCGAGAACCCACAGACAGATAGCGCAGTGTAAAACGCCTGAATTCCTGTTTCGGTCTCATCAGCATGTTGGGGACTGCCACCTTTGACACTAAAGATTCTCCAGCCATTTGTTTTGCAGTAGCTTGCTCCAGCTTTTCAAAAGTGGCACTTAGCAACGCAATTCCCTCAGCTGGCCCTTCCATCCAGAGCGAAATTGGGCGCTGGCCCACCTCCCAGAACACATCGACTTCCTGCAAGAAAGTTGGCCCAGAACGGAGACTCTCCAGCTGTTGCTTGAGAACATCGTCAGGGAGCCATTCCAGTACCATCGCTGCGGTGGTTGGTAGCTGTTCTGTGTCTGTAATTTCTTCTCTCACAGCTACAGATTCTGTTGTACTGACACTCACATTTGGCCCTGCAGACTCTGCCTCTTCCACTTGCCAGGTCTGATCAAATTGCTGTACCAACTGTTCAAGTCGCCTCAGTTCGCTAAGCCGTCCTCTCAGCAACAGTAATCAAGGACTTGTGATGTCGA
>JACLAD010016330.1_pt1 | contig 14767 bp, 2 predicted proteins | sample 8027901 | NCBI WGS metagenome assembly JACLAD01 (sample SAMN15725071, study PRJNA655200) | protist metagenome | isolation source: fluorescence activated cell sorting (FACS) single amplified genomes of... | place: Spain: Blaines Bay Microbial Observatory, Mediterranean Sea | collected 2016-07-05 | reverse complement strand
ATGATTAATTACTAGAACTAATTTTTACAAATCTCTCTCCTTTATTACGAAAGACACAAATCCCCCCACTCCCTACACACATGCCCCCGGTATTTTTCGAGCTTTTTCTTTCCTCCCCTTTCAATCATCACTCATAGCATTTTGAGCTGCTTCGTGTGCTTTTATTCTCCTTTGGGTGTCTTTCACCGCATTTTCACATTGTACTTTCTTTGAATAATCTTTGCCATTTAATATCTCATAATTTTTTGCTTCAACGACTAGTCGTTTGTCAAATTTATTTAATTTCGCTTCATCGATTTCACCAGGATATGTTTGCCGTAAACTATCAATATAATCACGTATTTCATTAAGCTCATTTAAATTAAGTTCCAAACGAGTATCTTTGCATTTTTTTACTTGATCAACTAATAACTTTAACTTGCTGAATGAGGTATCTAATGTAGATTTTAATCCTAATCCTATTGCAAACTTTTTCAACATTGAATGGCTGGAAGAAAGTTTCTTCAATTTTTCGTCCATTCTAACTAAAACGGTCGTAGGCTTTCGGTCAATTTTCTTATTTTTAGGTTGTAGAGCCACTTTGCAAGTTTCCAAATCAGTTTGAAAGCGTTTGCATTCATTATTGAAATCATTAATCTTGCTTGTATATTCGTTTCTTTTCTCCGTTGCAAATTTAATCGCATGATTTCTTACTTTCTTAACTTCTGTGAGCAAGCTGTGTGATTTATCCATTTCTTCTTTTGCCTTCTTTATCTCCGCAATTGGATAAATTTCTCGAGGGTGTTCTGATACTAAGCCATGCCATGGATTAGTTTTATTCGATATATTTTCAACAATTTCTTTCGCTTCCTTTACAGATTTACTATAGCTTTCATAAAATGGTGCGTCTGTTATTTTTAAATCATCCTTAAAGTTATCTCGTAATTTTGTAACAGTAGCCAAAACTTTATCCACATTCACCACTTCGCGTTTTTCATGGTCTATATCTAAAGTAACTCCTTCAAATGTATCATTATATTGAATACGCATCCCGCTGGTGGACCTTTTAATATCTGTTTCGTCTGATATTGAAGGCTTTGTTCCTGGATATTCCATGTAAGTCCATACATTTCTCTTGATGTTTGCTTTCTTAAATAATGCATTGCAAGAATTAAATATGGAAGTAGTTGGTTGATCACGTCGTTTTGTTATTTCTTTCACTGCATCTTCTTTATTTGATATTACTTCAGCATATAATTCACCCATAAGACATTCGGAAGCAAGTTCTTCCATAATTTCGCTTAGAATAAAATTATCAATCCCAATCTCTGTAGATAATGCGACTGCTAGTGGATCTTTTACATTTAAACTGATTTTTGCTTCCTTGCCATACACCATCTGTGTAAGAATATCAAAATTATCCAATCCGCTTTTTCTCCTTCCTTCATATTTTTCCCATTTTTTTGCTTTAATGGTTGTAAATCTTGATTTTCCTTGTCGTAATTTTTCTTTCCACTTCCATACGCCTTTTTCGAATAACCATTCTCGGTCATTATCAAACGCATTTAATTTTGTTTTCACTGGGTTTTCAATTGCATCTATGTTATATCTTAAAGTCCAATTCTTGTACAGATTTTTCACTACGGTTAAATATGGTAATATCCTTTGCGCTTTATGCGAAATTGGTGATAATGGTTGCCTGAGCTCATTTTTGATACTTTTAGCATCAAAAAGTGGTTTAAACAACCCTGGTTTAAACCATGGTGTATATGCACTATCTCTAGTAGATAATCGATTTGAATTCAATTTTTGTGTCAATATTTTGCTATAGTCTGGCCAAACTATTCCTGTGCTTTTTTCGTCAACAAAAGTAATCTTGAAACCATTTTTTCGTTTTGCCACTTCTAATAGTACTTTGAAAACATTCTGGTATATTAATTCACCGAAACTTATATCTTCAGCTGTACGATTTTTTTTATTTGACACTACGAAGCTTAAATCAACCATTGTCAGTGTTTGTTTTTTCTCAATAATTGTACATAATTGTCCAACAATATACTTTTGTCTCCAGTTTTTCATTTCCACTCTTGGAATAACTAAAGATCTTAAAGTCTGATTCGCAGATCCATTATATTGTAGATTTGTCGATACTTTATCCAGTGCTTCCAAAATTTCAGCAGCGTCATTAGTAAAGTAGTGGTCAGTTGTCACCGCAACAACAATCTGTTCCAATTTATTTCTTATTTCGCTCTTACAAACAAATGCTACTCCATTTAAAATATCTGTAAGATGTTTTAAACTCTCTTTAGGCATCCGACATACAATATTTTTCACAGTATAATGTCCTATGCGCAATCTATTATTGACTATATTGTATTGGTTTCTATATTTATCACATTTTTCTAATGCTGAAAGAATCAACATTTCATCATATTTATAAGTATCAATACAACTTGCATAATACGCGTCTCTTTCTTCTCTACTTTGTTGTGCTAGATCATTCATTTTTCTATTCTGTTGTTCAGTATACTCTTTAACATTTTTTCCAGAAACAGTAAATTTCTTTCCTTCGTTGTTAATAACAGTAAAATTTGTTAAAATTTTGTCGTTACACAATAAGCTGGAAAGCAATAACGAATGATTTTCATCCCAATGCCACTCTTTTTGTTGACCTTTGGTAACTAAATTAAAATGACCCTGGCTTACTCTACCTCCCATCACCATATTTGCTTTTGTTACATACTTCAAACTTGACGAATGTGGATTTTTAAGTTTAAACGAATCGTTAATAATTTGTATACTTTTCTCACAGTCAAATGGTGAGTCATCTAAATTGATACTTTCGATTGCATTGTTTTCCGTTAACATATTTTTAAACGCATCCCAAACGGTGTTGGTTGATTTTAATTTCACCTCTTTTTTTGGATTCTTTTCTGGGGATATTTTTTTCATTGCTAAGTTTTTAATACTAGTATTGTGTTGGAGCACACCTAGTATAATGTTCGTATCTTCCCATGTTATTGCTCCACCGCCTTGCTTCTTAACTTCAATATTAGTAGCACCGCTTTTGATAGACCAACAACCAAAACTCATACAATTGATTTGGGTATTTTTACTACCAACTTTTTTTGCTATTATATTTACGTATTTGTTTTCTATTCCAGTGTTTTGCAAATGCAAAGACTCCAGGTTTGGTGAATCAATGATAGTTTCTAGGTGTTTTATATGTTGCCGTGACTTGCTTGCATCATCCACAAGTAAATTTCCTGATATATTAAAATTGACTAATTTCTTCTTCAAATTTAAATTTCCTGCAATCGATTCTAACACCATGCCAAAAACATCTTGAATCGTCATTTTATCAATAAAACCTTTCAATTTTTCCATTGCCTTTTCCGCATTCATGATTTTCTCAGCTGCATTAACCATTTCGTAATTAGATTTTCGGGGTGAACCTACAGATTTACCGTTTGTTTTGTTCTCATTCGATGTGCTGCCGTTGTTATTCGTTCTATTTGATTCTTCCTTGCGCCTCCGTGGTCTTGATCTACTACGACTCCTCTTTCTAGTCTCTGGTCTTTGTCTTGACCTACGACTGTGTACATGAAATCTAGGTTCGCTAATTTGTTCTAAATCCCAATCAGATGGAATAGATGCAAGTATTTCTTTCCATTCATACACGCCGTCGCTTTTGTTCTCTTCATTTTTTATCTTTTGCCAAACGTTTAACGACTTAATATTTACCTTTACGCTTTCAACCATATCAAATGCTTGCCCTTTTCCTTTCTGACTATGAATAATACCCAATACCCTTTGTAAGGCTAAGTCTTTGTGGCCACCCTCTGGATCCTCAATATGATTTTTAAAGTCAGTATCAAAGTTAAATACTTGAATTATACGTTTAAATAAAATGTCTTCATCTAATAAATACGTATCGTCTGCTTCTTTTATTTTCACTCCAAATTTGTTAAACGTAGCTGCATGTTTTTCATATTCTTTATGCTTTTTGACACTGTAGCTTTCTTTTATTGCATTGAAATCTTCTTTACTCTTGGCATTTTTGGCCGCTTCAAACAAATTATTTGTTATAATAGCCATTGTTTTTTGTAAAAAATAGTCTTCGGAAACCTTAGTAATCTCTTCTTTGAACTTCTTTTCAAAATCAGCTTTATCATCCCCCTCGCCATCCCAAATATATGGTCTTTTATCATTTGGCTCTTTCTTCTTCTTTTCACCAGTAAGTTTTATATGAAAACACTTAGGAATTTTTTTGTCTTTTTCTTTTTTATCACTAGAACTATTGCTATTTATGACATATTTCAATTGACTTGGTGGGACAAAGTCTGCATCAAATGCTTTGCCTGTGGTTTGCAACTCTTCTTTATTTTCCTTAAAATATGTTTCCAACATAAAATCCAACGTATCTTTCCAATTATTCTCGTTTATCACATTTATTAACGTATACAATTTCTTTATTTTTTTATTTATTAATCGTTTTTTTTTCTCTGTTTGATTCGAATCATCACTTTTCAAAAAAACAGCAACATCCAATTTCATTATAACTTTTTCTACTCTTGTATTTTTCTCTTGAATGATACCAGAAAGATTTAATGATTTTACCTTCACTTCTTCATCCTTCAGTGCTTTGCTTAGCACAAATAACCCCATATTACCAAGATTACAATCAGAAAGATTCAATTCTAAAAGATTTGTTAACATGCCAAACTTAGGATCTCGTAGACAATGGCCAAAATGTACCCAATTATCGACAATGTCATCACTAAAGCGGAAGTTACCACCAATTGATAATGATTCCCACGTCTCCTTTTCACTTTTTTTGAAAGTTTCGTGCAGCTTTAATACAGTTGCTAATGAACTAACACTTTCAATTCCACAATTTTCTAAAACAACGAACTTGCCCGGTAATGTTCCATCAATATTTGATTTTTTATATGGATTGTTGAGTCCGCTATTACATATATTAGCCAAATCTTGATAAATGGTTTCCATACCATCTCCATCTTTACTTTTTGCAACTAGTTGTCCCCATCTAAACTGTTCTTCTTCTTTATCCTGGACTCCGCAACTATTAAGTGGTTTTGCCATATCGCAGTAAATGTCTTTTTCAATATTCTTCTTCAGGACAAGTTCTTCTACAGCAAGATTGACTTCATTTTTAACGCTTTCGTCATCTTCAGCATCATTAATAGCATCAGCATGCTTTTTGCTCAATAAGTCATATATATTTTTATGACAATCTGTGTATATCTTAAACGGTTCCCTAATGATGTTACTACTTTCCAACAGTTTTCCTACCTCATAACAATCTCTCATTATTAATCCTTCTAATCCATTTCTTGAGTCAAATAAAACTTTGAAAGCTTTTGCCAAAGATTGTTTCTTGAATAAATTGTTGGACAAATCAAGATATACCAAAGAATGATTAAATACCTCTTCTTCTCTTTCATAACCTAGCCTCTTCGCTATGAAATCTAACACAATCTCTTTGGAATGATCTACGTATTTCTCTTTCAACGCACGGGCTTTTTCTAACAAAGTAGCTGGTTCAGTATTTTTATCTACTTTGGTATCAAACACTTTCAATAGCATCTTAAGCATATCGTGTTTCATTTCATTGTTCTTAAAACTAGCAGATTTTAATGTCGTTGAATGTCTCAGTGTATTGCATAAATATTCAAGCGTGTCTTCTTGCCACTCTTCGAGTTTCAAACTTCTTGTAAAAAAAATATGTCGCATTGCTTTATATTCAGAGATTGAATTGTTGTATTCTTGATATACACTTTTTAAACCATCTTTGAACCGCGTCAAATCCAATTCTTCGGTCCAGGTTTTTTCTTTTTCATCAAACCTAGCAAAAGTAATTTTCTCATTTCTTTGTTTCAACAATTCTACTTTCCTATAGACTTGTATGAGATCATTATTGAATTGATTTACATCTTCAGAACTACGGGTGTCTTCGCTGGCTTTAACTTCACCGTCAATTTTTCCATTATCGTTTTTTAACTTATCGCTTGTTTTGCCTTCTTCCATATTTGCAAAAGTTTTCGTCTCCTCGACATTTATATTTTGTGATTGAATTTTGTGCAACATTCCTGGTGAAATAAGCATTTGCATAGTCTTATTCTGTTCCGATTTTAATTCAATAAGAACTTTTTTACTAAATTTTTTGCTTTTGAAACAAAAACTACAAATACCTGCCGTTCTTGGCATGCTCTTTATGACGCATGGGACTGCTTGCATATTATCGCCATATCCTATTTGTGCACGACATTTTTCTCCAACTTTGAAAGTTTGATCTTTTATTTCTTCTTCATCGTATATTCGAGAATTTAAGTTACGAAAAGAGCTTCTAAATAATCTATATTTAAATAATGGTAATCCAGTAATCCCAAAACAGACTTCGATTATTTTCTTTAATAATTGGTTTGGAGCACTTCCAATATTACCTTTTAATTTGTATATATAATCCGGATTGTAAGCTGCGATACCATCGGCTATAACAATTATTTCAGTATCGCTTTCATTGGCAATGTATCCATAACCAATTTTTCCTTTTTCTTGAAACTTTACTCTTCCACCTGGAGAAAAATCATTTTTCCATGATTTCCTTGTCTCTTTTATAATGCGCACTTCATCATCCATTCCATTTTCCCATTTTCCATCTGTTTTACTCCATTCACCATTTTTCCTCCACTTAATTCGTTTAATCGTACTTTTTTGTTTCATCTGTTTACTTGTAGAATTTCTCTTGTTCCCAAGCTTGGATTTCTTAAACTTTTTTCGTAAAAAGCTTTTCATTTGCTTCTCATCAGCTATTACTGTTACTTTTTTATCACCATTGACATCTGATATCCATCCATATCCAAATTTTTCATTATAAACTCTTGCCCCAACCGTAAATTTTTTTTCCCAGTTGTTATCCATATCTTCTTTTGGTATATCGTCTTTTTTTAATCGTTTTTTGCAATTATTGTCTCGCGTTAGTTGATCTTCATGGACAATGTGTTTAAAATTATACAAGTGTAAATCAATAACAGCATTTGCCATTTCCAATCTATCTACAAATTTACTATCATCAGCATCTGCAATTTTAAATAAACTATCTAACTTTTTATCGTTATCAACTTTGTCTAAAAATGTAGTCATATTCAAATTATCTACACGTGCGCATAGTCTTGCAACATTATTATAGTTTAACGATCTTAACACGTGTCTCTGTTTCGTTGACTTATCTTCCCATCGAGAGCCATTCTTCGCAGCTGCATAGCGTTTTTCCTCCCTCAATACTTTTTCTCGTTCAAATCTTTCACGATAATTTCGAAATCCTACAATAAATATAACAATGAATCCACAATATAAAAATGTAAATGGTACCCATGCTCTTAAATATGGGCTTATCCCTAGCATTTTCATTAGAGCAGCGGTTGTCGCCATTAAACTCGTCCAAAATGAAAAACATAATCCAAACGTCCTATAAAAGTGTAATCTGGAAATATTTACACATACAACATTTTGTCTATACCAAAGCATTACTGCGTTTGAAAATAATAGTACCAATGGTAAAAGAAGTGGAAAGCGATCTTCCATCATGGTCGAAAATGTTGCCATTAGAACCTTCAATTGTACATCTATAGTACTCCAATCTTCATTTAAGATAATAACAGATTGACGATCATTATTATCGAAACGCTCTAATAACATTGTAAAATAATATGGTGCAAGAGTTATTAACGTAATGCCTGCATAAATATAATGTCCAGAGTCTGTCCAGCATCGTTGTCCTTCTACTGCATCAAATGAAATTGCATACCCATCATAAGTACATTCCCATGAACTTAATAACTTTGGAAAAATCATCATAGCAGCAGTATTCCGAAGAAAAAATGTAGCAGCATTTAAATCTCGTTCACTTACTAAATTTGTTTTTAAGTAATGCTTCACCGACAGCAAAAATGTATGAACAAACAATAATAATGCTACAATAGTAAAAGACATGAAAAATATATTTGTTGAATACCAAATCAACAATGGCTTAAACAATTCGCGCATTTGTGCTATTAGTTTTGGACCATATGTCAAAAATTCAGGCAATTCTAATTGTGCTTTTTCGACTGAGCTATCGCTCCAAGGAATTTGAGGCCTAAAACTAAAAGCTGATAAATCATACGTATCTGTAATTACACTAAAAACCAATAAATAATACGTCCATGTATTTGGTCCATTTACTGACCTATCGATTGGTTTGATATCATGCTTGGATGTTACCACTCCATCCTTATATTCAATAATAATATCATCTGGATTTAACATTGTCCATTTAATACCACGCTTCTTATGAACATATGTTTTTAAACTTTCCCATGATTCGGTAGCTTTTTTTAATTCAGAAACTAACACGGTATTGCCACCTTTAATGCGTTCCAATAAAACATCGCATTCATTATCACTTCGTGATGGTTCGCAAGGGCCACAATCAAATACTACTGAAAAATTGATATAATCTTGATAATTGACACATTGCTTTTCCATGGAACTTTTCTGTAAGTAAACACGTATTCGGCGTTCAGAAATTTCCAGCTGTTCTGCTAATGTTTCTTCGATAAATGTAATTTCATCTTCAGTTGCAATTTTATGTTGAAATTCATCTGAATATAATAATTTAACGAGTGGTGGACGTTCTGTTAATGTATCACCTGAAGCTTTTTTCATTTTCATTTTACCCATGATATTTTTACCTTTCGATTTCCTTTGATATTTAAAATCCAATCGATAATCTATTTTAATAGACGATGTAAAGTTTGTATCATTTCGATGTTTTCTATCATTAGCCAATTGAAATCCATACAAATACATTGGTAATAAATAAAACATTATAAAGGAAATTGCTAAAACTCTTGGAGAAGCAGGATTGTTAAATAACGATCCATTTGTTACATAAGAGTGATGCAATGCACCAAAACCACATGTTACGCTTAAAATTAAAGCGCCTGTAATCAATTTAGAGGTTATTGTTTTGTGGGATCGAACGCCTTTGCCACAATCTATTGCAAATGGAATGGTATGATCATCCTCCTCATCATCTTCATCTAAATATGATTTAAATCCATTGTTTTTATTAGTTTTGTGCGCATCATCGTCGTCGGAATCAGAATCAGAATCTTTTCCTTCACCAATATCAATAGTTGTTGCAACTGCAGGAATTTGCTTTGTTTTATTATTTTTATCTTCATCTTCCTTTGTTTTAATTTTTTCATATTTAGCATTTATATTATCTTCTGCTGGATCATGACCTATTACGATAAACATGGAGCAGAAGGAGATTGATGTGTAACATATGAAAAATGTTAACATTGTTAAATAAAAATTATTTTCTTGACTAGGTGCTCCGCTTTCACATTGATCGTAAAAGTAGATAAAGATCATTCCCATATAAAGTATTAGAGCGGTACGGCCAAATATAATTTGTCGCAAGGTATACAAACCACCTTCAAATATAAAATGGGTCATATCGGCATGACAACATAGCCATTCTAGCTCGTTTTGGACGAGATCATCACTATCACCAATTTCTTTTTTTCTTGAGCGACAACATACGATATCACGCCGATGATCGGAGACATCATTTAAAGATGCAAAAATTTCAATTAATACATGCACCATAATTGCCATTGGGATACTGCAAAATGCTCCCATTTTGTAAAATAAATGTTCAACCGTTCCACATCTAGCATTGCCACTTAATGTGAAATTTAATGGAGTTACTGTTGGTTCTTTGTACGATTGATTTGAACGATGATGATGTAAAAAATCTTTTACTGCCATAGATGATTCATCTTCTATCATTTCGATCGATAAAACAGATATGATAATACCTACTATAAGACATAGCCAACAACAAATAAGACCAAATCCATGAATTTTCGTTTGAACCCCTGCCCAATCATTTGATTGTTTTGAGTTGAACACACGCTCGTATTCATCTAAAAACCAATATATAAAATCAACTTCTGTTATTTCTTGTTTTTTTCCTCCATTTTCTTCTAATAAGAATGCTTCAAGGTTTTTATCGATATCTGGATCTTGACGTACGTCTTCATCTGCAATTTCAATTACTTTTAAAAAGTATTCCTTGTGATCGATTTTGGTTGGTTTTTCAATCGCAATTACTTCATCATTTTCACCATTTTTCGTAATAGTATTCCAAATTTCTTCCTTGTCCCATTCATTATCAAAATCATTATCATTGCTTACGTCGTATAGTTTCAATTTATTCACAACTCGAGGTGCTCGGCCAGCTTCGAAGGTATTTGCAAAATTTTCATGTATTGCAATAATCAATGGTAATTGTATCCCATATGTCAATGGCACATATTGATGATATTGATGTTTCCATTTTTTAAAATTGAAACAATCTAAATGATGTGAACCCGTTTTAAAAAAATTATCGTCGTATACAGTTTTGCCTTTATTCGATGGTAATAATTTCATGATACAAAGTAATAAAACAATACCAATTGTAACAGCAGCAAATGCAGATAAAACACCATATTCTAGTTGTGTTTCAAGATCATAAACCATTTCATTTTCTACATCGTAATTACAAATTTCCACTGTCAAATTTGTATGATGTGATAAATCATCATCTTCCATCATTCCTGCACAATTATATGTATTTCCACCAAGAAAAAATGTCTCCGTATTGTTTTTTTTACATACATTTTGTAATGTAGTTTGACATGGAGGCATTGTTGTAATTTCTAACGTGTTATTTTCAGTACATAATGGTTTTAATTGCGAGGAACAATATACATTGCATCCTGGTGTTGGTTCATAATCTGCTAATGTTATTAATTGTTGTGTTGTAAATAGTGCTGAGCCAGATGGACATGTTTTTGTTGTTTGTGCATTTGTCGTGAATATGATTGTTATTAATAATAATACAATTGTTGATTGTATTTTTTGGTTGTTGTTATTCATTTTGTAATATAGATAACGTTATCAAACTTGTTTACAAATTTTGTTAACAAATCTTGTTTATAAATGTTGTTTATAAATATTATAAACTGATATTACAAATGTTGCTTATACAAGTCTTCTTCACAAATATTTCTTACAAATATTTCTTACGAATCTTGCCTACAAATCTTGCCTACAAACCTTGCTTATAAATATCGTTCACAAACACAATTACAAATATTGGTAACAAATATTGTTCGTTTATAGTTTCACAAAACAATTGTTATTAAAAAAATGAATATATCGAAGTACAATGTTCACCAATGAATGTTCTTTGATATTTATATTGAATATTTTTGTTTTACTCACTCACACACACACACATGTATATTGGACATATATACATATATTTTTGGATATTTCTTGGTAAAAATAGATCCGAGAAGAGAGAAGAACTTTCAGTGGTTCGCGTTTTCGTAATGCTATTACCATGCTATTTTTTCAGCGTTTTTGTCGGAATATCTTTTTTGTTTTGTTTTCTTCTGATGATTGCCTGAATTGATTACGAATACGTGCAGAATCCAAATTAAAAAAATGGAAAATCAAGGTCAAAATGGCATTTTTTAACACTACCACCAGGTGGTATTTACTATGGGAAAATACGATGGTTTTTTTATTTTATTGCGGATATTTTGTACTAAAACACCATATTTTATTGATGAATAATTTGATATTTTGGTCATTTGATCAAAGGACTCCTGAAGGTATTTGATAGTAATATTTTATGCGTTTGTACTAAAACACTACAAACATTGCACTTGTTGACCTTGATTTTTACTTTTCTAACTAAAATATTAGTTGGAAAAAAGGTGATTTTAATGATTTTAAGGAAATACAATTACAACTTTCATTTTATCGTCATTATTTAATGTACTGACCGGGGCTGGAAACCATCTAAATCATATTTTTACAAACATTTTACATTTTAATTTCATCATAAATCAATTGGTCGAGTTGGTGAAATTGGTACGAGCAAAAAAATCATTTTGTTTTGTGCAAATAATACAATACAAGGAAAATGTTGAAAATTATTAAGTATATTTATATTTATTATAGTAGTCGTATACTATAGCTTTTTACACTGTTTTGATGTGTTTTTACAAATTGTTTTGTATACTAATTTGTACTTAATTATATATTATATGAATCTATGTCATTATTAATTATATAATATTATAAGTATAATTTTGATAGGTCGATAAATTTATCAAAATCCAAATCATGACATTTCCTGCACCTTTGAGGCAAAAATGTACATTTTTCATGAAAGATATAGGGAAGAACGGTGAAATTTAGATAATTCGACAATGTCAATTTTGATAATTTCACCATGAAATGATGATAAATATTTTTATCATTTATACCTATTTTATTATATAAATAGAAATTTACCTATGTATTTCTACAAAATATTAATGGTAAAAGTTGTAATTATTGCCTTAAAATATGTAATTTTACAAAATACAATAATTAGAATCAATGTACCTGGTGCCCTGCGAAATTGCATCAAATTTCATAAATCACATGAACTCAAGCAAAAAATCTACGAAGATCACGTTCAAAAAGTATAAAATGCTTTTGGAAAATCATCGTAAATTACGATTTTAAAATAAAATATTGAAAAATATAATAATCCTTAAAACAATATTAGTTAAAAATTTTAATCACTACTCGTACTTCCTTACTACTACAGTACTTTTATTTTACTTTTTCATTGGTGTGGCATGAATTTGTACGCCACCATCATTGTTACCAATCATACTCAAACGCCTTGCCGTATAAATGCTATCCAATTCACGTCGTAAATTTGCATTGTCGTCATTCAATAATTTACGTTGTTCTTGTACCGTATTTAATAACGATTTCGTTTGATTCAATTGCGATTGCAATTTACGGAAACTATCACTAATATCAAGTACTTGATTTTTATATTTACCTTGATTACTTTTTTCTTTTTGTAAATTTTGACGATATTCATTCTCACGTTTGATTAAATCATTTTGCAATCGTTTAACTTCATCTGCTTGTGATTGTACATCGCGTCGTAATTGATCTCGTTCCGTTGTAACGCGTTTATTATCCAATGATAATGAATCGACGTTTGTTTTTGCATTTAATATTTCCGTATTTTGTACTTGTGTTTTATGAGCAGCTTGTTGTTGGGATAAATGTAAACGATTTTGTAAATCTCTATTATCCGCTTGTAATTTTCTGGAAAGTTGATTTGCTTGATCCAATTGTTCCATCATTCTGTCCAATTGTGTTTGTAAATCATTTCTCAATGAAATTGCTGAATGTGCCTCAACACTTGATGCTTTGATATGTGCATCTGCTTTTGCTTCTACATCATGCTGTGCTATTTTTAAACTATGATTTTCCATTTCTAATTTCGATACTTCTTCTCGTAACATTATATTATCGGAACGAACATTTTCTAATAATGCTTCAGTTGATTGTCGCATATCCTTTGAAGTTTCAAATTGATCATGTAAATGTTGCATCATTTTATGCATATCTTGAACTGTTCCACGCATTTCCCCATGTTTTGCCTCGTTTGGTTGTAATAAATCATATCCTTGTGATTCCACCGTGCGTTTTAATTCATTGACATCATCACGCATAATTTGCAAATCATTATTTTCTTGAGAAATATTATTTGAAATGTCTTTAAAAACACTTTGCATGCTATTTAATGTTGCAACATAACGATCTGTTCTTGAATGCAATTCACGTTGTACAGAATGTAAATTTTGTAATAATTTATCATTTTCCTCTTTAATATTTGTTTCCAACTCATGTGCAGTTTTCTCCGTTTCATTTGCCCTTTGAATTGCAGCTTCTACTCTTCGTTCATATGCTGCTCGTTCCTCTTCAAACGATTTCGTTTGTGAAGATGATTCACCTTGTACACGATCTAATATATCATGTAATTGTTTATAATCATTTTGTAATTTGACATATTGTTCATCTCTTCCAGCTAATTGTTTACGATGTTCCCCGGCAATTCGTTGAACTTGATCTGAATATTCTCTATGACGCTCACGTGCTTCACTTGATAATGCTTCCAATTGATCATGGTTTTCCGTAATTTGCTTTTCATATGCTAAATTTTCACCACTATGTTGCTCCTTCGTATCGTTCAACTCTTTCTGAAGGTTAATAATTTCCTCGCGTAAACGATCGCGATCATATGTAGCTAATTTATGATTCGTTGCATATTCGTTTGCCTCTTCTTTCGCTTGGTTTATCATTTCATCATGTTTTGCATGAACATTTTTGTATTCCTGTAATTCGTTTTCCAATTTTTGTACTCGATCATTTGCTTGATTTAATGATGAGCGTAAATTTTGTTGTAACAATTGACTTTCATGAACAATATCTTCCAATTCCAAACATCTACGTCTTGCATCTTGAACATTTGCTTCCAATTTTTTTGCTTTATTTGATTTTTCCACTAAACTTTTTTGAGTAGCTTGTAATGTTTTAACATTTGCATTATCTCGTTCAATTAAACGTTTCATTTGGCTGCCCATCTTATCTAATTGTTCTTGCAATGTTTTCACTTCTGTTTTTAAACCAACTTGTAATTTTGCATTTCCACGTTTTGCAGCTTCCAATTGTTCAATTAATTCTTTCTTTTCATTTAACGTATCATGAAATTGATGTGTAATAGATGCTCGTTCATCTTCCACATCTTCCGCTTGTCTCAATGCAAGATCTTTTTCTTTCATTGCTAATTCCAATTTTCGAT
>JACLAD010017037.1_pt1 | contig 14788 bp, 19 predicted proteins | sample 8027901 | NCBI WGS metagenome assembly JACLAD01 (sample SAMN15725071, study PRJNA655200) | protist metagenome | isolation source: fluorescence activated cell sorting (FACS) single amplified genomes of... | place: Spain: Blaines Bay Microbial Observatory, Mediterranean Sea | collected 2016-07-05 | reverse complement strand
CAACAGCGCCCTGCCTCCTGCATCCTGCGTGCCGCCGTGCATGGCTTCAAACCCACCCCTCTCTCATCCTTCCCACCAGTCCCAACGAATGCTCGGCATCATTTTCCTTCCTCTGCCAAAATGGGGGTTGTTAGTTCAAAGGGGCCGCTGCCGAAGAGCAAAGTCAGAAAGAGGCTGCCAGCTCGGTAAGACTTCGGGCATTCAGGGCAGGCACCTTCCTGGAAATGGAGAGCGGTAGGGACCCGTTCGTGACGACCTCGTCAGAGACGGCGGCTGCGCTGCATGCATTCTCGCAAGGCAATGCTGAAGAGTCTGTTGGGAGTTCTAAACCGGCCGGGTTGTTGGAAACAGGCAGCGGTGATAGCCTCACGAAGCAGTGTACAGACTTAAAGAAGCAGATATATGAAAGGTGGGAGCGTTCCATCTTGCGGCGAAACAACTTTACGCCAACGATTCCGCTGCAGGGCGCAAACACCAAGCCGGCGGCCAACGGAGAGCCGAAGATCATACGAGGACGAGAAGGCGTCGCAAAGCTGCTTAGTGCTGGTCGTAGAAGCCCTTCTGGTGCAGGTCGAGGAGCTGGGGGTGGTAACAGCAGCGCGGTCGGCGACATAGTCTCTTCAGCGAAGGCGGGCGCGTCGTTGTCTGACGTTCAGTCTTCTTCGACCCGTCTCCTGCGGCATGTTGGCACGGGTGCAAGCTCAAGAAAATCAAACGAGATCAAGGATGCGCGAGATCTAGTTGCAGTCTTGGACCGGGCCGCGCGAGACAGCCTTAGCACCTTTCAAAAGCGAATGTCCGAAGTCGATGCTGAGCTGGCGGAGATGGGTTCGAGACCGCCATCCTCGAGTGAGTTTAGAGTTTGTTTTGATCCCTTGCTCCCCGCTCCTCCTTTCTGTATCTTTTGTATGAGTAGCTGGCTTTCTCCCTGTGCGTGTGTCTCACCTATACTCTCCTTTTGAAACCTCTTCCTTATGGCCGCCTTGTCGACAGCGGGCATGGTGCGGGCTGGAACCTTAAGCCGAGCACACAGCTCCCCAGGGACTGTAAGGAGTCCTGAGTTTGAGAGCAGTAGTGGGGGCGCCCTTGGTCTTGCTAGTGATGTCACTATAGGAGTCAAAGAGGATGAGGGAGAGACGAGCGAGGCAACGTCAGAGAGCAAGGATGCGGCAAGTCGTTGCAACGACGCAGAAATGAAAAAGCGAGATCAGAACAAATGAAGTAATCTCACACCTCCCTTTAACAGGATGAAGAAAGTGTTAGCGAAGAAAGCAAAAGCGAGAGCGACATGGACGACGTTGGCGTGAGAAGAAGAGATGTGGTGCGATATATTGGCAGCAAAACGCCGGATCTCGACGATCAGCAGAAAGTGAGGGGCATTCGGCTAGTAGGCAGCGCGGAGATCCCGTTCAAATCTAGAGAAGCGTCTTCCTTTGCGGAGACAATGAGGGGGATTTATCGCAAATCGTTTCTCTCGCGTTCGAAAAAGGTGGCGGAGAGCGAGAGTGTTGGTAATGATGGTGGCATCAACGGCAACAACCTTGGCACCGACCCGGCGAGCGACTCTGGTCCAGAGGTCTCGACAAGCGGAGACGGTACAAACTCATCGACATCATCTGCTGGCAATGCTGCTGTCGACGCCGTTGCCGCAGATGCAACGCTTCCAGAAGGGCAAAATGCGAATGGAAAGAGTGGTGCTGCTTCATTGGCCTCGTCTGCGGCGCAGAAATCTGCAAGCAGAATCCCGCCTCCTCTGCCTTTATACAAGAGCAAAAGGCGATTGCAAAGTGCACAGGGCGAGAAGCTGGGCGAATACGTGTACACGGAACCCAAAACAGGGATCAACATGCAGATGATCACTCCCCCGCCACAGCATATTCACGAGATTCCTGCGGGAGAGCCATTTGCTATCGTAAACGAGCGGCTAACTGCGGAGATGCTTATGGAAGATGCCAAGCGGCTGGCCAATCCTGAGACTGTCATCAACAGGGTTGTCTTTGATTCTGTTGAAAAGGTTCCCGCCCGAAAAGCCGGAGAAGGGACGACCAACGTCATTGACAGTGACAGAGGTGATCGCGACGAGAACGATAGCGGCACGGACGAACGTCGTGAGTTATTCTATCGCCTTGTCATATGGGTATAGCTTTTCCATCCCAATTAACCTGCTTCCTTTGCAGTACGCCTAAGCAATTACGATGCCTCTACGGAGAGCGTGAAAAGATACTACACGCCGACCGGCACGGCAGATACAACGCTCGTGTTCGAGAGCCGCTTTGAAAGCGGAAATCTCCGTCGAGCAATCAAAATTTATGAGTATGAGTATGATCTGATTCTGAAGCCGGATGTGAACACGAGAGGTCACACGCAGTGAGTTCGTGAACGCGTTAGAGTAATGTTTACATCGAGACGCACGAATAGAGGACTCAAGCAATTTCGACCCCTTCACCTCACCCCCTCCTGTTGTACTACCTCATAGATGGTATTACTTTCGAGTGGGAAATACCAGGGCCGGGCAGCGGTACAAGTTCAACATCATCAACCTGCTTAAACCTGACTCGCTGTACAACCGGGGGATGCAGCCGATCATCTACTCCAATAGAGCTGCTGCAGAGAGCGGCAAGGGTTGGCGAAGAAACGGCGAGAGGATCTGTTACTACCAAAACCACATCAAACGAAAGGGTTCCTCCAACAACTACTATACGGCAACGTTTACTCTACAGTTTGATCACGATAACGATACAGTCTACGTAGCATACTGCTATCCATACACGTACACTGATCTTCAGCGCTATCTACGCTCGCTTGAACTTGATCCAAAGCGGCGCAACCGTTTTAGACGTCGAACACTATGTCAGACACTGGCTGGGAACAATGTGAGTTCTCCTTTGTTGAGTAAGGCGAGATTAGGGGTTGGAGACTCTGACAAGAGCCTTCACAACCACTCATCTATCCTTGCTCGGTCTTTCCTTTACCAGTGTGACCTCTTGACTATTACATCTTTCTCCTGCGATCCCGAAGCGCTCAAGATCCGCAAAGGTGTTGTGGTCTCCGCCAGGGTCCACCCAGGAGAGTCGAATGCAAGCTGGATGATGCAGGGACTTATTGACTACCTTACAGGGCCGTCCCTGGACGCAAAGATTCTGCGAGATAACTTTGTTTTCAAGGTCAGTTGCAGGACCTGGATTCACATTTGGAAGAATACGGCATGTGCACGTACAAACGCCAGCGCTCTCGCTCACACACACGTTCGACGCTGTCAGATCGTGCCTATGCTCAACGTAGATGGTGTTGTCGTGGGGAACTACCGATGCTCGCTTGCGGGCGTCGATCTCAACAGAAACTGGGCAGACCCGAGCAGAAAGCTACACCCCACAATTTACTACACAAAGCAGATGATTCGGAGGTTTGCGGAGGATCGAAAGGTTATTCTCTATTGCGACATGCACGGCCACAGTCGCAAGATGAACATCTTCATGTATGGGTGTGAATGCAAAAAACAGTCGCCAAACTACGTCACCATGCGGCTGAAGGAGCGCGTCTTTCCTCGGATCCTGTGGAAGAACGGGGATTGTTTTGTGAGTTTATGGGATCAAGACGTACGGTGTGAGAGGGCCGCAACTCACCCCATCACCTACAGTCATTTGCCGACTGCAACTTCAAGGTCCAGAGAGCCAAAGAAAATACAGCGAGAGTCGTGGTCCACAAGGAATACTCGCTGACCAACTCTTATACTATCGAAGCGTCCTTCGCCGGGGCGGACTATGGCAAGTACAAGAACATTCATTTCAACACAAAGAACCTCGAGGAGATGGGCCACTACTTTTGCGACACAATCCTCGACTACTGTGACCCGGACCAGAGCAAGGTTGTGTCGACAATTCGCGAGCTCGAGCTGCTCTACCCGATGTCTCAAGCGTTGAGGGAGAGCTTGGCCAAGGCAAAGAGCAAAAAGGCATCGGCGGCAGCAGCGGCAGCAGCAGCAGCAGCAGCAGCAGCTCCGGTAGATTCAGAGGACGAGAGCTTGGGCTCTGGGGAGGACGATGCTGTTGAAGAGACGAAGGAAACGAACAAGACTACTACTACGACAAAGTCTAATTCTTCGCTCTCCAGACGAGGATCTCGGTCTGGGAGTAGTCGCCTGCGGAGCAAGCGGCATAGCGTCAGTAACGGAAGCTCTGGCTCCTCTTCTACGGAACGCTTCTCCAAGTCAGGACGGTCATCCTCGAAACGGTCGGCAGGTAGCAGTCGCTCAAGCGGAAGCTCAAGGAACCGAGTGTCACGTTCTACTCGAGGCTCATCCGAGGTTGGCTCCTCTCTATCATCCTCATCCTCCAGTAGTAAATCCCGTCGACGGCAGAGGAAGCGAAGCTCCAACTCAACGATGCAAAGTGAAGGTACAGAAAGGATGACGAAGGCTCAGAGGCGTGAGGCCAGAAGGGAGAGGGCTGCCAAGAGCAGGATGAGCAAAATGAGAGGCCGATCGTTCTCGGAGAAGTCGTCTACCGCTGCAGCAGCTGCTGCAGCAGCAGCATCCTCTGCCGCGCCCAACCAGCTGGCCGTCGTTCACGCGTCAGGTCACGCGCGAGCAGCAGCGAGGATGGCACAAGTCGGTGAAGAACGGGATGAGGACAACCGAGAGCAGCTGCAGCAGCAGCAACAACAACAACGACGACGACCTTATGAGGAAGACAACACTCGTTTCATGCAATTCCCCATGAGAAGGAGCCTCGATGGGAGTCCGATGCAGATGGCATCTGCGGCCTCGCTGGACACGATGCAAAACGTGATGTTTCCTCGGGATGCAAGGCCTATGTCGTCAAGTAATGTGGGGTCTTCCGGCTCGGCACACGGAACATCGTCTTCTTCGAGGCGAAGGGCAACACGGGCCGGCATGATTGCGCGCCCTCCGTCGCTTCCGCAAAGTGGCGGCGCAGGTCTCAGCATTCACGCGCACAGAAAGCAGAGCTTTGGAGAAAATGGGCTCCTCGCATTATCCGGGAAGATTGCTCGGGCTGACAGACGAGGCCTCAGCGGCGGAAGTGGGATCGGGGACGGGGACTCCTCGAACGGCAATCGTGGCACTAGCAGCGGAGGTGAAAGCGGGGGCGGAGGCGGTGGAACGACGACCCAGTTCCCGATGATCGTTCAGAAATGAGGTCAAGTTACAACTACAGTACTGTCCTGTTCACCTCTCCCTATCAATATCTTTGCCTCTTACCTCCGCGACCGCGACCGCGAAAGCCGCCCCGGCCTCCCCTCCCTCCTCTGCCGCCTCGACCACCCCTCTTGTGATAATACCGGCCGTCCCGGTCACGAAAGCTAGCGCGAGCTGCGCCGCCCTCGAAGTCTACGAAGAGATCGCGCCCGCCGAGCGTGACAGAGGCAGCGTCAACGGCTGCCGACGCCGCCTCCGAATCTGTGAACTCGACGTAAGCGCTGCCTTTCACCCTTCCTGAGTCCGTGTGGCGTGGGATGCGAACCTCGACCACGGTCCCAAACTTTTGGAAGACCCTCTTGATCGCGGTCTCGTCGGTGTTGTAGGGAATGTTCTTGACGAAGACCTTCTGCGTCTCACCTCTGAGCGACTCAGAGACCATTCCGCGCGACTTGCGCTGCTTTGCTGCCAGGGAGACGGTCAAGTAGCGCCGGCCGATGTAGCCCCCGGTCAGCTCAAGCTGTGAACGGGCGTCATCGTGGGGGGTGAGTTTCGCTCGCCTCCAACGCGACGCGCAACACACTCTGCCTGCTACACCTTGCACACTGCTCCCTACTTCAGACTCACTGCCTTGGTCACAGCATCTTCAGAGCTGAGCTTGACATGACCGTAGCCCTTTAGCCTTCCACTGTCCTGCCAGACCGGAAGCCTCAGCTCGAGCACCGTTCCCTTCCCACAACCCGCTCCCTTTTGCCCTTCAGGACCGTCCTCGAAGAATGAACGGACAGTGTCCTCGTCAGCGTCGAAAGGGATGCCCTCGACGTACACCGTGGCATCGGTGAGGGACGAAGGTGCAGCCGTGGCTTTGGTTGAAGCCGCCGCGTTCGAAGCAGAGCCATCGCCGTCGCCGCCCTTGGCTGCTTCCTCCTCGTCGTCCTCCGCCTTCTTCTTCCTTTTCCTCTTTCGCTTCCTCTTCCTCTTCTTTTGAGCAGCATCCGTCTCGGCGGACTCGCCCTCGCCCTCGCCTGCCTTGTCCTCTAAACCCGACGACGACACGAGAGCATCATCTGCAACGGATTCTTCCTCTTCTTCGACCTTCTTCAGCGACGACATATTCTCCTTTGTTTCTTTCTTTCTTTTGGTGCGGAGGCATGTGTCGCTTCGTACTTTCGTTGGTTGGTCGGGAACTTCGAACTTGAACCGACACCGAGAGCTCACGCGAAAACACTACCTCACCTCTCTTCCAACAACTCGACAAAATACAACAAAACGATCATGAGCAACTTGGAAATCCTTCGCGAAGAACGCATCGGTGTACACGATGCCATGCCAATGTTGAAGTCTTTTCTTGAAGTTGAGCGCGAGGCCAGCTCCAGCGCCGTGGGCAAGAAGAATGGCGAGGAGAGCGCTTCGGAGGCAAACCACTCCCTTCCGGGGGCAAACCTCGGAGAAGATGTCTTGCTTCAGTTGCAGCTGGTTCAGTCGGAGATGGAAGGTGCCGGAAAGCGATGAAGGCGCTTGGTTCAGCTTGCAACAGGGTGCGTGCGGCGTCTCGGTGTCTTTTGGAGAATCCAGAAGCGCTGCATGGTGGACGTGAACTGTGCGTTCGCGCGCCTGAACCGCTGAAGTCGAGCAAGGCCACCCACTACCCAACGACCTACACGCGGTCTCCGTGCTCAAGACCTGCTGGAGGGACGGGGGTAGACACAAACAAATTCTTTATTTCAGCTCAGCTTCCATGTGCAAGTCAGCTCGCAGATCCTCCCACCAGTGTGCGCTTGCTTTCAGGTGCTCCAGCAGCTCGAGCCCGTGCTTTGCCCTCTCGCCCTGGTTGGGCGCGTTGTCCACGCCCTCTCGGAGGAGCAGCGCATACATGTTTTCATTTGCAAGCTCGGCCTTCTTCCATCTCTTCTTGTACTGTTCGCGGCGCTCGATCGCGTCCTGCAGCGCTTCCTGCTGCTCGATCCGCTTTCTCTCATTCATCTCGTGCTCGTCGAGAAGCTTGAGGTATTTCTCGTTGACTTCTGTGAGTTCCTGGAGGAGGTCCCCGTAGAGATTCTCTCCTCCCTTGGCAACGATACCCTGGAGCTTGCTCAGCTGCTCGTGGGTTACTTTTCGCTGCTCCATGTGGATATTGACGGCAGATTCTATCGTGGCCACCACGCTGTCCAGAGTCTCCTCCATCTTGGACCCTTCCCCCTCCTGCAGCTGCAGCTTGGCTGCGCAGCGTGTGAGGCGTCCCACGAGGTCTTCGAGCGTTCCAGTCACCACAGCAGGCGCCGGCACGCTAGTCGAGCTGCTTGCTCCCGAGGAAGTGGAGGACGAAGAAGAGGAAGAAGAAGAGGAGGAGGAGGAGGAGGAGGAGGCTGGAAGCAAGTTTCTCGTCGCTGCCGGCGAGCTGGATGTGTAGGACACAGAGTCGTCAAAAAGCAGTCCATCGTCGTCTTCGTCGTCTTCGTTGTCGTCGTTATCATGATTTGGTGTGATTGCTGCAGCATCGCCCTCTATCACCTTCGCCTTGCTCGGCGGCAAAATCTGCCCTGCAAGCTCTGGGGATACGGACCGGACCTCCTTCACAGCTTCCTCCCCCTGGGCCTCAATCCGATTCGCCCAGAGGTCGGTGACGTCCGCACCTTCTACCGACATCCCAAGATGCAGAGTATGAACCTTTTGAGATCAAACGAGCGTAAATTCTCTGGCTTTCGAACTTTTAATTTGTGGTCACGTGCAGTGGTCGGGGGACTTTGGCGAACCTCTGTTCCTCGATTTTGGTGAAGGGACCTCGTCGCGGTTGCGACAGCCCCTTCCTCCTCTCACTCCTTCCCGTTCGCCGTCCTCAACAAAAATAATCCCGCCGGCTTCAAAACCTTGCGGATCCGTTAAACGACTCGATTGTGAGTCTTGAGTCGGAGGTTAGGATCATGCTGCGACAACTTGCGCTGAGGTTTAGACCGATGCGTTCGCGCTTCTTGGCAAACGCTCGGTCTTTGCCGTTGAGGTCGACGACGACGTCAGCCTCTTCCTGTGTGCGCGGAAAGGGCACGAACGATGAGGACGATGAAAAGGACAAGAAAATCACGACGTCAAGATTACCAACATCCGTCTTGAGCTCTCTCTTCTCGGCCGCCGTGCCCTTGAACGTTGCAACAGGTCCTGAAACGTCGATCGCTACCGCCATATCTAGCACAGCTTCGTCGGTGCCTCAGAGTCTTGCGGCGTTTGCGCCTGCAAAAGCCGCGCCCTACGTTGGGCCGACCGCTGTGAAATTTTTCCAGGTCTGCCCAGGGATCGTGTGCCAGATCCTCTTCCTGGCCCCGCTCGAGGCAATGCGCAAGATAAAGGCAGAGAACTCGACCGGGGCACTGACTGCGGTGTGAGTTCTCGGTTAAGGACGAACGAGATCTGCAGGTCGAGAGCAGAAAACAAAACTCACCCGAAAGAACGACAGTCCCTACAGCGCCATGATGTGCAATGGAATCATTTGGGTCGCCTATGGTGCGCTGCGTAACGACATGTCTGTCCTTGTGCCCAACATCACGTCTCTCGTCATGGGGACGTACTACACGCGCACGTTTGCGCAACACACCGATCAGAGCATGACGCCACACTACGCTGCGATCGTTGGAGTTGCCGCGGCTACCGCCGGCTTGGCGGCGACGCTTCCGACAACGCTCGCTGCCGACTACACGGGGTACCTTGGCATGGCCATTGCAGCCATAATGGTCGGCGGTCCCATGGCGACGGTCCAGACTGTGCTCAAGGAGAAGTCGACGCGCTCGCTGTAAGTCATGAGTCACATTGGAGTGAGAGAAAGTTGTCGAGCGCCCGGGATATCTTTTCGTGCTGACTTGCACTCTGATTCTCTATTTCTCCTCTACCTCCCTTCCTCCCTGCCTGCCTCCCTCCATCGCAAGACGCCTACCCTTTGCGGTGGCAACGGTTGCGAACTCGCTGGCCTGGATGGGTTACGGGGGACTGGTTATTCACGACCCCATCATCTGGGCCCCAAATATGGTCGGCCTCTTGAGTGGCACGGCACAGCTTTTCTTGTTTGCAAAGTACGGGGTGGCAAAGGAAGAGTAACATTGAAAAATAAGCACTGTGTGGTACAGAACTAGCGCAATGCATAAACCGCAATGAATTCTTTTCAGTCAATAAGGCTCAATCTTAAATCCTGTAGATAAGGGCGAAAATGGGTTGACCTCTGCCCACATCAGGGCCTCGGAGAGCGTTACGGCGTGGAGCCTATCCTCGAGCAGGTAACGTGGACCTATTTTGATGTGAAAGAGTGAGAGAGAACAGTGAAAGCACAGTGGAGAACACGTAGCATAGACCACGCTCGCAAAACCAAAACCTCTCACCAGTGATAGGCTGCTTTGTAAAAAGAGACACATGACTCGAGTCAAATCGCATAGCCAGAGGTCGGCCAGAGGGCAGCAGTTCCGATGATGTCACGGTGGTATTTTTCGAAAACAAGCCATGGAAGCCACAGTTGTCTCCCGCAGCGACTTCCAAGAGGTAGCCGTAAGACGAAGCGCTTCCTCCTTTTCCCGTGCCTGCACTCGTGCGTAAGCTAAAATATGGATATCTATTCGTGTAGAATACATAGAGCAGCACTCACCACGCTCACCGGCGTCGTCGTCGTCGTCATCGCTATCATCTTCTTTTGAGTCGACAGCAGTGGCACGTCTCTTGTCCTTGACCTCCCTCTCTGCAAGGAGGGCGGTGAGCGCAACCTCGACCTCCTTGGCAGCCTCCCTCAATCGCGTGTTCTGAGTGACGCCAAGTGCCTCCGCAAGCATATTAAGCGTGGTCTTGAGGTGGAAAGCAGAGTAACTTTCTACCTCATTCGAGTCCAACACGTATTGGGCTTCCTGCAACCCGAGGAGGGCACCGGAGGCGGGGAAAGTCTTCGCATCAAAGAGACCGTTGCGAATCAGTACTCGCGCTGTGCGTAAGAGCGGGGCAACCACAGGCGTAAGGCGTCGCTCGATCGCGCTCTGCGCCCCCATTAGCGCGCTGTAAGCGAGAATCTCGGATCGCATCTCAATTGGCAGTGCGTGGCATGCAATGTTCCCCAAAATGCCTAAAATCTGATGCCCCTTGATAAGGTCCCAGGACCCGCTGAATGCGGAACGCAGAGCAGCAATCCCCTCCTTCGCTAGTTCGTTGTGGCGTCGCTTCAGCAGGAGCATGCGCGCGCGTCTCATGTTGAACCCTTCGCCGCCACTGCTACCCCATAGGCCGTCGTCATTCTCGTGGCTGTCCTTTTGCCCAGCGTCCTTTTCCCACTTCACGCCACATGCGTGAAAGATCCCCTCTGCCTCTTGCGCACTACATGTATGCAGGCACCTCGCGCACAGCATTTCCAGCTCGAGAGGCGCGTTGCGCAGTCGCTTGATGGTTGGGATGGCGTCTTTGGCTATGCCCTGAAGAAGGTTCGTACGTGTGGCTGGTTTAGATCTAACTTGCGTAAAATCACATTGGGCTGCATCATATTAGTCCGGTGAGCCCTTCAAGCACTCACCAACTTTTCGCACCGTCGCACAATTTTCATTGCTGTGCTGTGCATGCCCGCTGGGGAGATATTGAAGCAAATACCTATCGCGTACGAGAGATCGAGCTCGTTTCCCCTTGCAAGAGTACGCATCGCTCCTCTGTAGTCGTCCACAAGAAAGTAGCAGCAGGCGCCGTTGACGGCATGTCCGTTCACCAGCTCTCGCTGCGCCATGTGCTCAATCAATTCTTTTGTTAGCTGAGGCGTCGAAAGAGCAGAAGTGCCGTCCTCCGAACCGCTGCGGCCCCTGCCCAAACGGCTGCCGATCGACGCCTCACTATCTGCATATTCCCGATCCTCTCTTTCCTTGGCCTCGTTGCTCCCCATGCTCGCGTTCCTTACCGAGCGCTTTGCTGGTGGTGACAGACTCAGAGACGACATCGCTTCGGAGATATCATCGATCTGCGTCATAGCTGCGCGCGCGGCGAGAAGGGCACCTTGGTGGCGTTGGTGGCTGTTGAGAAACTTGACTGCGCGAGTCCTACTCTGTACAAAATGTTTGCCAACACGAGATGCAGCTGCCACACGAGGCGACTCTTCAACTCCGGCAGCCGATGCGAGAATGAACGGAAGTGCTTGTATCTCCTGCTTCCGTTCTAAACGAGAGGCGTAGCGGCCGACCAGCTTCTTCCAATAGTCCATGGAGACAGCGGGGGCCACTGCAATTGCAGCCTCATACTTTCCAAGGCTCACCATGCACTCGCAGTACTGTTTCAGATCGCCAAGCTGGAGGAAGAGGAGGGCTGCCTTCTCCAGCTTCTCGTCACGAAGGCGAGAGACAAACTTGATTCTGTCGCATGATTCTTTAATCTCCAGGGCCTTTGCTTTTGCTGCCCGGAAGAGGTCGACTTCATGTTTCATGTACTCGTTGGGAATAGTCACGTGATGCCCAGTGGACGGGCGTGCGCCAAAGCCAAGGTCTGTCGTGCCAAACCTGTCCTTGGCGCCAAGCTTTCCGAATTCTGTCGCCCGCCTTGAGAAGATTTTGGATCCCATCCTTCCGAGCTTAGAAGGAAGCATTTCTCTACTATTAATCCTAGCCGCCTGGGCCTCTGCGGCGTCCCCGGACTCCTCCTCGATTCTTCGCTTGAGATCACCGGCGAGCTCCCAGAGCTTGATCTGGCCATCGGGAAAGTAAAAGAAGTCAAACACACTGCTGTAGTACTGCACGAGATCGACATTCTCGATGGAGAAGCGCCCTGCCTTTCTGGCGCCGCCGGTTCCCTCGAATTTTCGCGAAACGACGGCGCTCGCCCTCCCTGTGAGCCGTACTGGGGCCCCGGGCTTCATGCATTCAAGAGCATTTCCGATTATCCCAGCCCAGTCGCAACCCAGCAGCGCCTTTGTTCGAAGCGGCGCGACAATACCGTCCAATACCCAAAAGCGTAGCGTTGTGTCTCGCGATGTGGAAGCGATGACAAAAGGCCGTTCTGGGTGGCACGCGATTCCGTAAACGTCGGAGTGATGGTCAACAATTGTTTCCATGCACTCGCCACTCCGTGAATCCCAGAGCTTCATCGTTCCATCCCATCTGTTTTACGTGAAGGTCGTGTGATCTGTGGGTGAGGAGAGAGAGAGAGATACAAAGAAGACGCAGAACGAGAAAGCAAAATACGCACGATCCACTGATCACCAGAAATGGTAGCTCTGTGCTCCACAGCAGAGCCCGTGTATGAGACGTATGGCCTTCGCACACTATCGGGTTCGATGGGTCAACCGTGTTCCACACACGCACGGTCATATCGTCAGAGCTAGAGGCAAGCTGTCGTGAAGTGGGGCGGTGTTAGATGGCGTCCTCATTGCGTTTCTTCCCTCCTCACCCCCTCGTCTACTGCTCTTCCCTTTGCCCGAGCTCAAAACTTACAACATCCGGTAGCAACGGATTCCACGCAACATTGAAGACACGAAGGCCATGTCCCTCGAGCTCGATGATCGCTTTGTCGTTCTTGGGGTCACTAGTATCGTAAACTCTGACTGTGCCGTCGTGGCAGCCCGTGGCGAGCCAGGATCGCTTGAATGGACTCCAGGAGCAGCCGTAAGCAGCGGCAGGGTGTCTGTACTTTTTCACGACCGTCCCGTCCGGTCGGAAGACGAAACAATATCCATCTCCAGAGGTCGAGGCTAAATTTTGCGGGTCGAGCTGGTTCCAGTCCACGCGATAGGCTGGGGCTCGGTGATGGCGTATCTTGTGCAGAAGCTTGCCTTTTTGGGCATCCCAAATGAAGACGCTTCCGATGGCGGTCGTAGCAGCCAGTCTCTGATCGTCACCAGGGGCCCAGGATACGCAGTACACGATACCGTCATGAGGTCCGAGTACCGAGGCGCACTTCATCGATTCGGTTTGAAATACCTTCACGTGCTGATCGTAGGAAGCCGTGGCGAGCAGCGTCGCGTTGTTTGGCTTATACTGGCAGTCAAAAATTGTCTCCTGGTGCGCAATTACCTAGCAGAGAATAACGTGACGAGAAGGGACAGGGGAGAAAACGACAAGTAGACCTATGAGGAACGACTATAGAGAGCACGAATAGCAAAACGCGCAACTCACGTTCATGAATTCAACTACATGCTTTTCCATGTTGTATATCCCGACACGACCATCGAGGCATGAGAAGGCAAAGGATCTGCTTTTCCCTGGAAAGAATGTTGCCTTCGTCACAGACGTCTTGCCGCTGACAAATCGTACCGTCCGAAGTGGTTCGTTCTGTGAAACGTTCCTTTCTACCACCGACCCTGAACCATTGGTGGTAACAAAGTTTCCTGCCTTCCAGCTGATCCAGTCGAAGCCTGTAAGCCCTCGATCACACTGCACGCTCATATACTCTTGGTTGTTTTTGACGTCCCAGAGGCTGTGAGCAACGAACATGTGTTGACGTTTGGTGAGATGGGGTACAATGTGATCAAGTGGGGACGAGAGAGCCTTTCTCGAAAATGATATCTCGCTCATTTGAGCAATTACTTACCCAATGCGGCCCGTGTTGTAGGCAACCAGAAGATATCGCCCTCCCTCTGACAAAGCGTCGAAACGAAGTTCGACAACGCTTGGCCTCTTTCCATCAGCCCCAGATTCCGCTTTGATCACTTCAAAGCTTGAGCTGGAGAAGTGGTAGACGTAAACAGTGCCGTTGTCGTGTCCACTCGCAAAATGGCTGCTTTTAGAATTATCGCTGGGCGGTGCGAAACGGACAACCTCGCATTGTGTCTGAGCTGTGAAGAGCGAGGTGCATTCGATCTTCTCCTTAACGCTTCTGTGACCGAGCAATGTCAAGTCTTCCTCAAAAAGTGAAGCATACAAGACTCGACCACTCGCACACCCGATCACAAGTCGTCCGTGCTTATGTGGGTCAAAGGTGACAGAGTAGGGTATAGACGCGAGAGAAAAACCAACGATCTCAAGGCCCTTGATAACATCGTAAACGTAAACCTTCTTGTCCCTCCCACAGGTTGCTAGGAGAAGCTGTGATTGTAGTGAGTAAAGCAAAAGCTTTGCTTGCGAGGCAAAGACTTCGATACGGATTGTCTACCCTCGCCATCACGACTAGTTTTTCTCGGAGTATCCCTCCTTCCAACTTACGGGATCGGTCTGATATGAGAAGCAAAGCCCAGTGATGCAAGCCGTGTGCGCCGCAAAGATGGAATACAGGCCCGCATTCCTCTTGCCTCCTCCGATGCCCCTCAGTTTATACACATATGTACCAAGGGTGGAGCTGTAGGCAAAGTAATTGTGTGCTGTCGCGATCACGTTTGCGTACGTTGTCTGGCACCCACCAGGAACGATCCGACGCTGCTGTAGGAGTGCAGCCATCTAGAAGATCGCGCCACCGGATATGTCTTCTTAAACCACGAGCCGAAGTGATGGCGACGTCGCAGACGAGCGACTCTGCTTCATCGTCATTCTGTAACGATGATAAGGCTTTTTCTGTTCGTTTGTGGAGATCTTGCGCGAGCTGTGTGGGTCGGGGGTTGAGGGTTGAGGTGGGAAGGGCAGAGGAAGGATGGTACCCAGGTGCATGTGAAAGGTGCCGTCCAGGTGCTTGTGGTTGCTCTGCGCACCCGCCCCTTCCAAATCTTGGCCTTGC
>JACLAD010016329.1_pt1 | contig 14789 bp, 5 predicted proteins | sample 8027901 | NCBI WGS metagenome assembly JACLAD01 (sample SAMN15725071, study PRJNA655200) | protist metagenome | isolation source: fluorescence activated cell sorting (FACS) single amplified genomes of... | place: Spain: Blaines Bay Microbial Observatory, Mediterranean Sea | collected 2016-07-05 | reverse complement strand
TGTGGTTTAAACCTTTTTAGTTCATGTTGTGATATTTCATTATATCGTGTTACAAGTTGCTTTGGCAATTGTACATTTGATGTAGCAAATGCCCATATACTATTTGATAACGCTTGTGGATCAAATCTTTTTAGTTCATGTTGTGATATTTAATTATATCGTGTTACAAGTTGCTTTGGAAATGGTACGTTTGATGTAGCAAATGCCCATATACTATTTGATAACGCTTGTGGTTTAAACCTTTTTAGTTCATCTTGTGATATTTTATTATATCGTGTTACAAGTTGGTTTGGTAAGGGATGGGCTAATTTTACAAGTGACCATGTAATATTTGCCAATGCTTGTTCTCCATACTCAGATAAATCGTCCATTTCTACTATCAACATACTGATTAAGTCTTTATTGATATGTTTAATACCAGAATTTGTTTTTAGCTTTGCTAAGACACTAAACGATGTTGCAACATTTACGTCATTAAAATATTCAATGTTTTTTCTAATAATATTTTTAAGCAGCTTGTAGTCACCTGTGTCACGGCATTTTACTATTGCTTTATTTATCTCCATGCATCTTTGTCTATTTACATGTTTACTACTGACGTTGTTATATCGTTTAGTGCTCGAATAGCAACAACGTTGTGTCAGCGTTGGTGCAATATCTATGCCTCCTTTACAAGTAATGCTAATACGATTATCCATATGATAACTCATATTCAAATTCATATTCATATTGTTCATGTTAATATTATGCTTTTGACCTTGTTTTTTTTCAAAGCCAACTTCAAAATATTTCTGTTGTATGGTCGCCCTGAAACAGTTGTTATTACATTCCAAAAAACACAAAGTGGATATCGCAAGTCCGTGAAATAGTTGTTGCGGTAACACATAACCTTGTCGTTTGGAGGCGACAAAACATGTTGAAGACACGATCTTCCGCAACATTTATATACAGGTGTCAGGTGTATCTAATACCGATATAAAATACTCTCTTTCCAATAATGTCAAGTATGTAAGGAGACGAAGATGATGGTTCCCTGAAAACGAACACTATATATATGTAGTACAAAGTGCTGCTCAACAAAGACAATAATTCTGAACGACCATAATAATAAACTATTTATTATATTATTTATTAGTAGTATTAATATATTATTATTATTTCTTTACGTATATTTTATACACTCTCTCTATCACTTTCTATGTTATGATCGCCGGCTTGTATAATACTAAATTACATAAAATATAATGATGTGTGATGTGAAAACAACCATCAACAATCCGGGGGATGATTTACCACACCCTATGCTGTGCTCATACTAGCACACATATTATGCCGACTTCCAGCCTTCGGGCCAGGACTTCCGACTAATTAATAATTCCAAGTCTATGTTAGCTGGTTAGCTATTATACCGTATAGGAAAGAGTCTGACGACGCAGACTATGGCACAATTTAAATTAGGATATAAATACCTTAAAATTTTACATATAGTAGCTACCTGGTATTTATATTCTACTACTATACTACTATACCTGCTGTAAAAAAATAAACTGCCTTTGTTGTTGAAAAAATAATAATAATAATTGAAATAAATAATTTAAATCAATAATTATTATAAAAAACTCAATACTAAACATATCCAAACAGTTTCAAAACATAGTAAAACGAGATATACAGCGAAGAAAAAACTATTCCATATGTAGTAAAAATCATGGCGTCAATTGTAACAGACAACAATGATAACAACAACAACAGCAACGACACAATCAATTTAAGAAAACAATTAACACAAGAATTAAAAAAACGGAGACCAAATTTATTTACCATTCATGAGATTATTCAAAAAGGTGAAGATATTATCACACCCAATTTACGACCACATTTATATTGTTCATTATTACGTCTTGAAAAAACACATATACAACGAAGTACAGATGCATTGTTGAAAAAAGAATTATTAACTACTGAAAATGATATGGATAACCAGCGTACGATAAAAGCAGATGCAAAAAGAACCAACGCAAGTGATCCATATTTTAAAAAAGAAACAACTCGTGCATTAATGGAAAATATTTTAACCTTTTATTGCAAAAGAAGATCTATTAAATATATTCAAGGATTGAATTTTGTATTAGCCCCATTTTTAAAAATGCTGGATAAATCGTTTTTAAATAATGATGAGAAGGAAATCCAAGCCGATGAAGAGGAATTTGATAGTACTAGTATTGGACCAGGTGCCATTTTTGAATTATATTATGCATTTGTGAATAAAATTTTACCCAATATATACATAGATGAAGAATTTAAAAGCTTGCAACATAGTTTTAAAGTATTTCATTTATTGTTTATATATCACGACCCACAATTATGTATGCTATTGGATCAAAATGATATAGTCCCTGAATTGTATGCAACACCATGGTTTGTAACGTGTTTCAGTCGAACATTGCCTTTAAATGCATTGTATATATTGTGGGATTATTATTTAATGGAATTGGTTACTGATCAATATCCATATCAACATTATTTCGTTTGTTTAGCAATTTTAATATTGAATCGTGATAAAATAATAAATTGTGATATAAGTGAATTACCAGGTGTTACATCAAAATTATTTGAGAATGTAAACATTAAGTCTCCATCATCACTTGATGCAAACCAAATAAAAGAAACCACCGGATCATCATCACCGGTAGAATTTATTAAAAAGATAATAAAATTAGCACAACAATTACGTAAGAAAACACCAAAGACATTTTTAAAAATAATTTATGAAGTGTCGTTTGCAGCTGATGTTAGTAATAATATTAATGGTAATAATAATTCGTATAAATATTTAAAAGCACTAAAATTTGTATATGATACCGCTGCAAGTGACATAACTCGTCATAATTTAGCAGCAAATCATGATATTATTATCGAGACATCATTAGATATTTTACAAAAAGCATTGCATCAATTACTGGTTTTACCTATTCAGCCAGTTGAAATTATTCAATATTTACAAAGAAATAGTCATAATAAAACCACAACCACAAAAAAAATAAATAAGAAGACTAAAGCAAAGAAAGTCAATTTCGATTTTTTCCTTTTAGATTGCCGTCCAAAACAATTGTATGAAGAAAAACATTTTGCGCAAAGTTTCAATTTAGATCCAACTTTATTAGAAGGTGCAGATATTGAAGAATTAGAAGCAATATTACAAAGTTTTAAAGAAATGGATGGTAATAAACATTTTGTATTTTTGTCCAACACAAATGATATGTTTATAGTTAGTAGATTTGTATTATTATTTTTACAAAAAGGTTTTCATTATTTAAGTGCGTGTTTAGAAGGATATGAGAAATGTGAAAGTTTGTTATTAAATAAGAATGGTGGTAGAGCAGATGGTGGTTTAATCATCTCTACATCACCATCTAGTAGAAGACGCTTTAGTAGTAGTGGTGACAGTATTTTTGATGAAGAAGTTGCAAATCAATTGTTTGGAAAAAAAGCTACATCGATGTTTAAAAATGCCATGAGTTTTGTCAGTAACAAAGTAGCTACAACAAGTTCATTGACAAGTAGATTGACAAATATGAATAATGATGATAAGAATAAGAAAAAAGAGGAGAAAAGCAGTAGTAGTAGCAACTCAAAAGATAAACACAATGATTTAGAGTGTGTATGAGTGCATGAGTGCGCGTTAAAAATGGAAAAAAATTACGACGTAATATTTTTTGAAATTTAAATCTCTTTTTCTATCATATACACTCTGTACGACGAATTATTTCAAATTACGGACTCGTATTATATATATTTTTATTTTTAGCTTTACTACATCAAATCTAAAAACTGATCACGTAATTTTGTTGGACTTCGTAATCTTGAAAATTCAAGTATCATTTCTCGTCCATTTCTTGTTTTTAACATTTGGACAATGGTTTTAAATGGTAACTTTTCTATGTTAACGCCACTTAATTTAATTAATTGATCGTTCAACATAACTTTACCTAGACTCCCAATTAAAGTCTCATTTTTACGATCTATGGCGGTTACTTGTGCACCCAAATTTCCTTTGAATTTTGGTGCGATATCGATACCTAATTTTCCATTGCCTCGAACAATAATTTCAAATGTATATTGCTGTGGACTTGTATCGGGTAATAACATATCGCCAATAGAATCGAAAAATCCAAGAACTTTGTCTTTAGCAACATTTTCGACGACATCTGAATGAGCAAATAACATCGGTAAACTAACAACTTTTAAAACACGATCACCGATTAATGATCCCAAATAGCCTTGCAACGATTGAACGGAACCTTCTAAATTAAACACGATGATAGGATCAATCTTTATCGGTGCACCAACAATGTCAAAATTTGTTTTAACCCCAATAACATCTGCTAATGGCACACCACCAACCTTTAAAAGCTCACGATCTTTATTCTCATTATACTTTCGTCGAAATGATAAATTTAGTGACAACGGGCTGATTTCTAAACGTTCAACAAAAGCACGATCGATTTTTTCACTTGTGTTATGATGAAAGCGTTGCAAATTTTCTACATATAGATGCAAAGGATCGCCTTCAACTTTCTCCCGTTTACCTGCGCTTATGAAATACATTTGCATATGTTGAAGGAAGTCCTCTGATGTTTTTGCCTCTATTGGTGCAATTTCCACATTTCCAAATCGCATGTGTGAACTATACGCTTTATTCGTATCAAACAACAAATGTATGTTTAGAAATGGTTGCAAGGAAGATGATATTAATATCCAATCTTTTTCCACTTTATTTTCAACTAGTACTCGATGTACTTTTGCATTTAATTCGTATAGTTCATTTGTAGTATGTGATTTGACGTATGTTTTTTGTAATGTTACTGAGACAACACGTTGCTTATCATTTAATAAATGTATCTGTATCTTTTTGAACATTAATTCAAGTGTAAAGATATATTGCGGAATATCAGCATCATGGTTACTACCTTTCGTCGTAGCTGCCATTAAATTCCAACCGCCATCCATTTCAACTATTCCCTCGGATTCATTTGAAATTTCACTTCGACTTTTTCCAACACTCAATAAACGATCTGTGTTCGTGGCATCTAATATACGAATTAAGAGTTGCCTTGCACCACGCCAATCAACAAGAACTTTGAAACTTGCACTTACACTCGCAGAAGGCCTATTCACAAGAACCGCTGGTGACCAATGTTGCTTGTCCTTAGCTAAACATATGTACGGTTCCTTGTTGAAGTACATTGGGACCGGTTGCATAGGTAAGCAACGGACTTTCTCTTGTGTACCCCGTTGACAAACATTTACCGCATCAACACTTTCATTTACGATTAGATATGTAGGATGTATACTTATAATGCGTGTAAGTCCAAGTCGATTTAAATATGGACCGCTATCAATTGAAACATACATTTCATATTTGTGATTCTGTTGGCTACCAATTTTTCTTCGATTATTGCGATTCTCCATCCCATCCCATAGAATACTTTGATGTGTTCCAGCGCGTTCACATTCAAACGGTTTTGACCAACGGCAGCGACCATCGTTTACTCGTATTTTAATTGAAGCACCTGTCTTCTTTTGTAATATACGAGGCTGTGTACTTGTAGGATCTTGCCCATTCATTTGCGGCGAAGGCCCCAATGAACAAATTCCATGACCATCGCTAAATTGTAAATCTAATTGCGTATGATTCACAAACCAGAATAAAGTTGTAATATCGATCGAGTCTATCGTCATTTTTGCAGAAACAGTGATAGTGCCATCAACATAGGTTAAATCTTCCAATTCTACATTTATTTCGCTAAATGGTTGAAACAAAATACCCTTGGACCATCGGCAGCCATCAATTCGTAAACGTATCACTGCGTCGAAGAGTATCGGCAAACTTTCGCCAGTCTTAACTATTTCTTTTTTCAATGTTTTACCAACTTTCATTTCTAAATATAAATCACATGGCAATAAATTATTTATTTTCAAAGGATCAAGTTTTTCGCTTTTTAATTTTTCATCCGTGCCTATCTTTTCCTCGCTTTGTTTGTCTTCATCATCTTCTATCGAGAAGAAATTAATCATTTCAAGAATAGTATTTGGCCAGGAATTGAGAGCTTGCAACGATAGTGCGGAAAAAGACGTTAGCATATGTTCTGCATCCATTACAAGATTATACTGAGCAATTTCCATTAAAAATAAGCCAATCAACTCCTCACGATTTGAGTTTTCAACTAAGTTTAAAGAGATAAACTCAAAGTTAATTTCACAACCTTGTGCAAATGGAAAGACAACATCGGATTGACCATAATAATATTGTACAGCAGATTTTTTACTTGCTGGACTCATAAAAGATTCATCCAATGCTGAACTTGCTCTTCTTCTACTTTCTTGTGAAAGATTTGATTGTGAGGAATATAAATCTTCATCATAAGTTGAAAAATTCTTATATAGAACGTCAACAAGTTGGCAATAATCCAAGTTGCTAATTTTAGCTTTCAATTTAGATATTGATATTGTCGTCAATAAATGCAACGCTTTTTTATGAGTATTTTCAACATGAAACGCATCTAGTAACGGCTGGATAACTTCAATCTTCAATTTTAGACTGTCTAATAGCTCGTCATTGTTATCATTATAAACGTTGACACCTTTAAAGGAAATATACGTTCTGCGTGTTGGTGCAACTATACCTTCCATGCGTTGTTTCGTCCTTCTAGAAGTACGATCTCGTAAAGGTATTGGCGAAAAAGAATATTCACATATAATGTTAACACTTGGAATGGCCAATTTAAACGATGGCGTTGCGTTTGCCTCAATTGGTAATATTAAATTGATGTTATTCAATTTTACATCTACTGCAATAGCTTCAATTATCGGCGGAATGACAAACTTCTCTTCTACCTTTACTCCTTGTACTTCCTTTTCCTGTTTTTCCTCGCCGATATCCGCAAATAGAGCATTATCTTCCTCTGGAGCTGCTGGTAACATAGCCTGAAAGACATAATCAATTAATTCCATACTAAGTGCTTGAAGATAAACAACTTTAACACCACTTAGCTCCACATCTAACCTAGATGTTATTTTTATCTTATTGTCATCACTAGTGTCTTGAAAAATCCATGTGTCAGGGCCAGACACACCGCTCTCATCACCAGCCCCATAATAATATACTTTATTCTGAACGTGTTGTATGTAGAATAAATTTTTGCCAGGTATATTTCCATATTTAGCTCCATATGCAATAGCATCTGGTAAATCCTTCCATTGCCTTTTTCCAGAGCCATTTAAATGTTTACCAACTTTAACATGCGGTGAAATAGTAAAGTTAGAGGTATTATTTGATATAGTAACATGATCATCAGGCATGGTTTGATATGAAAATTGCAACAATGATTCACTTTGTCTATAATTATCAATGATCATTTCATGCTTTGTATCTTTTGTACATAGATCCTTTGCAGATAAATTTCCTAGTGTGCCTTTTACAGCAAAATATGTTGTTCCTTGTGTATCAATTTGTAATTTTGTATCTGTCATCTTCAATTTAATAATATGTCTACTTATTTTCTCTTTATTCAATGTTAAGGAAACAGATTTCATATCAATAGAAAAATTATTCAACCATTCTACGCTACTACCAATGCTAGATGTGCTATCTGTACTAGAAGCACGCTGTCGTAATTCATTGACACCCATTTCAGTTGTTGATATTACATCTAAACCTAGATTTTCATCCTCTTCAATTAAATGTAAGCTACTGTTTTGTTTCTTTTCAGAATTACTAGAGTCTTCATCTGATTTTAATGACATCACTGTTGAATCATTCAAGATTGCTGAAGAAGGCGAAACATCTACCACTCTACTGGTAAATCTATTCATAACAGCACGTATAGTATCTGCATTCCATTGTAATTCCAATTGATGAAATACAACATGTATAGTCAATTTTTTAATATTAGCATTTCTAGTTGCTAAAATTTGAACAAGATCTTCACTTTCACTTAGCGTTTTTGATGTAGCCAACTTTTCGAAACTTGTTTTATCATATTTTTCATCATCAATTTCTAAATGCCCAAGGCGAATCGTAGTAGTAGTAATGTTTGAATCCGTGTTCGATTCACCATAAATGGCTTTTAAATGACCTAAACTTATAGTCAGATGATTCTTAGATGATACTGGAATAATTAAACGGGGTGACAAAATTTTTACTTCAATATCGATTTTTGTCTTATTTGCTACTAATTCGGACACTTCTTGTTCTGCCCAGACTTGTATATTTTCTAATGTTTCATATGCAGCTTTTTCAATGACTTGGTTTTTTGGTATTGTGTTTTGAAATTCACCAAGCCTTTCAAAAAAATCAAAACTATAATACACTGTAATTGGTTTGAATTTTAATTTAACAAGCACGTTTGGCCTAGCATCAGATATTGCAGAGGTAAATGACAATGTCATAATAGGACCGCCTTCCTCTGATGATGAATTACGAGTCAACCTCGACATGGATTCCCCTAATGATTTATTATTACTATCATTATTTTCGTTGAAATTTTCAAATGACAATATCTTTAATCCATCATCTCCACCATCCAAAATTTCAAAATCTAATAATTCCATTTTAAAATCCCACAACATGGCTTCTGCTGTATTATCCATAGCACCGACTTTAGTATTATTATTATCAGTAACGCTTAATGTGTTGTTTGGGCTTTCATTTTGATACACTTTTACTTTAGCTTCACCACCGTAATTAATTTTTGCAATAATATTTTTTTTCATCTCTTGATCATAAGTATTGTTCTTCTTCGTATTATTATTATTATTATTGTCATTATCACCGTTTTCATCATAATTAAAGTTTCTTTTTGTTTTTTTCGTGTTTTGAAATTCATCATCATCACCTAAAAGTACCATACTACCTTTGTACAATGAAAAACCTATGGTTAAATATGGTATTTGATTCACAGCATTATTGTTGCTATTATTTTGATCGCTATTCTTTTTCTGCTCCTTTTTTGCTTTCACGGCAATTATACTTTGCCGCCTGATTTTATTTGTTTCTTCACTTGCACCAAAAAACACATCCATAAAATCACTAAAACCAAATCCACCATCTTCATATTCGTCTAAATTCTTACCACTCTCCTTCTCACTTCTAGCGGATTCCGCTTCATCTCTTAAACTCATTATCGTGTCTATATCCAATATATCCCTTTCTAAATGCTTTAATTCATCTTTTACTGATTTCGATTTACGAAATGTATTGTATAACGTTATATATCGTTTATGTGCAACATCTGAAGATTTGGATGTATACTGTTGGGAGGATGATAATGATGATTGATTTTTTAAAAATATTCGATGAAAATTTTGTCGTTTTATATGTCGTTGTCGTTGATTTTCAAAAATTGCTAATAAATCACGATATTGATTTGTAGATAAATTAACGCTGACTCTATCTAAATTTAATGATACTTCATACGTCTCACGTTTTGAAATGCGCCCATTGGTAGAAGTAATATGTTTATGCCTGACAACACGTACATATGTATCCATTGGTGGAACAATGTAATCCTCTACTGAATCATTTGAAGCGTTGCTAGTATTATCATTAAAACTGTTTTGCATTTGATCTCGCCATTGCGGTGTGGATAATGAGGCAAGACTTCTAAATTTTTTCTTCGTTGACCAATAAATTGCAAAACCTTCTACATGTGCTCTTTTATGCGTATTTATTACTTTTGTATAATTTTGCTTTGTATCATAATCATTGCCATCATCGTCATCAAAATCATTGTTATCATCATATGCTGTTTCAACAAAAATTTTCTTACCATGAGCATTGGTTGTATAAATAGAAAAATCATGTATCATAAAACCAAGGCAAAATGGATGTTCGTACGATATTCGGTCTTCATATCGAAAATGTATATCTTTTATATTTACAACTAAATTTTCTACTACTGTAGTTATTAAGCCTTGAAAAAAACTACTTTCCTCCTCTGCTTCAATCCCTGACAATGCTTGATTCTCTGCTTCTTTTTTCATACCGCGTCGTAAAATATCTGCCACGTCGATTCGATTCAATTTCACTGACCATTGTTCTTCTAACTCTTGTTTAAACGTTTCAAATGTATAATTATCAACATTGGCATGTGCACGTGGAACAACAGTTAAAAACACGTCATTGATTGTTATTGTTGTGGATTGGCTGGACAATGCCGTGTATGGTACTACAGCATCTAAAGTACCAATATGACCTTTACGTATCTTAACTGGCACTGGTAGTTCTAAAAAATCCAATGCTTGTGGTTTAATTTTTAAATTTTTTAAACTAACTTCTCCACTCCAAACCGATGCTTCAATATTATCCGACGATATTCCATCTAAATACCTTCCACAATAATTTTGTAATATTGTTGTTATAATCCGTTTCGCCATATTATATTTGTTATATGTTTTTAAAAAATGTGTATGGCTACACTCCTTGTCGATCACTCAATTCGTTGAATGATAAATTCTCACAGATAATTTGTTGAATGATCAGGTATTGATATTTTTTTCTATTAAATATTTTTCTATTTTGTTTTTTTACTTATCCATTTGATGATTATATATTTAATATTCTTATCAATTCCACTCTCTTTTTTTGATGAGCACATGATGCAAGCATTAGCATGCATGCTTGTTCCAAATATATAATGATGATGATTGAAAATACAAATGAAAAATGCATTAGATAGAACATAATAAAACACAATATATATATTAGACGATACAAATAATAATAATAAGAAACAAACGACTAGAAAATAGTAAGTATAATAACAATAAATTATTGATCGTCTCACCCGTACATACATACATATATATATATGTACGATAATCATGTCACGTGTAGTGAAAGATAATAATAATAATAGTGATAATAAAATAATTGTAGGAAAAGAATTGAATGAAAAATATTTTCCACACCATCCAAAGAATATCTTACGGATGAATAATGGTTCCTTTGGTGCATGCCCAAATGCTGTTTTAGAATTAGCAAACGAGAGGAGGCAAGCATGGTTGAAATGCCCAGATACTTTATGGGGTAATGCGATACCAAATGGTATGGGAGAAGCAAGAACAGCAGTTGCAAAATATGTTGCTCATTGTGATGTTGAAGATATTGTTGTGATTGAAAACGTAACTGTTGCTTCTACTATGATGACATATTGGTTGGTAGATGATGTGTTAAAATTAGCTATTGATGAAAAGACAATGACTATAAATCCTGGACCATATGTTATCCTTACGACAAATTATAATTATAATGCTGTCAAATCATCGCATGAAGCGTCAAAAAAGAAATTACAAGGATACAATATTAATTTAATTATTGAAGTGGTGAATATACCATTTCCTTTGAATTCATCAAATGAAATTGAAAATGTTTATGAAAAAAAAATGCAAGAATTAAATGAAAAATATCCTAATGTTTCTTCATTACGTTTAGTATATTTAGATCATATTATATCGAATCCATGTATGATATTACCAGTCAGAAAAATTGCTGATATTTGTAAAAAGGGAGGATTTAATACCATTTATTGTGATGGCGCGCATTCTCCAGGGTACATACCTAATTTGGAAGTACAAAAGCTAGGATGTGATTTCTATGCTTCAAATTTACATAAATGGTCATTTGCACCAACAGCAGCTGCATTTTTATTTCAACATAGTGATAGGCATGGTGAATTACACCATCCAATAATATCACATAATTATGGATTTGCAGACAATGAAAGAACTAGAGATGGTCTAGTAGGTGGCCTTGCAGGTGAATCTAGAATGATGGGAACACGAGATTATAGTGCAATGCTTTCTATTCCCGATGCAATACAATTTTATTTAAAAATAGGAGGTGATCAAATTGCAAAGCGTAATCGTGATTTAGCTATTAAAGTTAGTGATATGTTATCAAAAGCATGGGAAACAAGTGTTGGTATACCACATGATATGATTGGTTGCATGGTTATGGTTGGTTTACCAGAAGCATTAGGAAGTACATTGAAAGATGCTGCAATATTACGAAAAGAATTACAAACGATGTCTATCGGTACATATAATCAAATTATGACACAATTTTCTTTCCCAGCAAATGGTAGATTATGGATGCGCATAAGCGTTGCTGCCTATAATCATTTTGAAGAATATGAAATATTTCGAGATGCAATTAATGAAATTGTTGTAAACAAAACAGCTGCACAATTTAATTTTTAATATTGTTGAATAATGGAAGAGATGTATTATAGTTGGTTTACTGTATATGCGTGTGTAAACTATTTTTTTTACTTTTGAAAGTATATAACATTCTTCTTGGGGATTCTTAGATTTTACTTTTTTTAGCTGAATTAATTAGAGGGAAAAAAAGAATAGGAGAGAATTTTACTACGACGTATGATTAGTTGGTTTAATCGCGCCGGCATTATATTAATTGTTATATTTTACTTTGTATACGTTTTAGTCGGATTCAGTCGAGTGCCTTGCCGAGTGTCACAAATTGAAATATTTGAAAAATACTAATCTCTATCAACGTCTACAGCGAATATGCATATCCTAATCCGTCACATAGCACCATACACTGTATAATATATATTTAAAAGAGTTAATTTTTTAAAATTTACAGTCTCTAATTGATTGATCTATTCTTTTATGTTACTCTAGCGGATGGTTCCCATATAAAATCAATACAATTTAGTCGGCATATTTGTTTTTCTGTTAAATTACCACGACGATTTCCTTTTTTTGCTTGTCTTTGAGTATCACACCACACACCAAGCTTAATTATCTCCTTTTTTCCATCTTTATATATAATTGTATGTTCGTAAATTTGTGGTGGCCATTGATGTTTGCCATTTTTCTCTTTAAATTGTTTCAATGCTTTAAAATATGTCTCCCATACAAATGTAATCGGATCCCATATGAAACCAAGTGTATTTAGTCGACGTTTTTTTAATTCTTGTGTTAATTGTTTTCTTAAATTGATTGTGTCGTTGCTGTTGTTGTTGTTATCATTGTTGTCTGTTACAATTGACGCCATGATTTTTACTACATATGGAATAGTTTTTTCTTCGCTGTATATCTCGTTTTACTATGTTTTGAAACTGTTTGGATATGTTTAGTATTGAGTTTTTTATAATAATTATTGATTTAAATTATTTATTTCAATTATTATTATTATTTTTTCAACAACAAAGGCAGTTTATTTTTTTACAGCAGGTATAGTAGTATAGTAGTAGAATATAAATACCAGGTAGCTACTATATGTAAAATTTTAAGGTATTTATATCCTAATTTAAATTGTGCCATAGTCTGCGTCGTCAGACTCTTTCCTATACGGTATAATAGCTAACCAGCTAACATAGACTTGGAATTATTAATTAGTCGGAAGTCCTGGCCCGAAGGCTGGAAGTCGGCATAATATGTGTGCTAGTATGAGCACAGCATAGGGTGTGGTAAATCATCCCCCGGATTGTTGATGGTTGTTTTCACATCACACATCATTATATTTTATGTAATTTAGTATTATACAAGCCGGCGATCATAACATAGAAAGTGATAGAGAGAGTGTATAAAATATACGTAAAGAAATAATAATAATATATTAATACTACTAATAAATAATATAATAAATAGTTTATTATTATGGTCGTTCAGAATTATTGTCTTTGTTGAGCAGCACTTTGTACTACATATATATAGTGTTCGTTTTCAGGGAACCATCATCTTCGTCTCCTTACATACTTGACATTATTGGAAAGAGAGTATTTTATATCGGTATTAGATACACCTGACACCTGTATATAAATGTTGCGGAAGATCGTGTCTTCAACATGTTTTGTCGCCTCCAAACGACAAGGTTATGTGTTACCGCAACAACTATTTCACGGACTTGCGATATCCACTTTGTGTTTTTTGGAATGTAATAACAACTGTTTCAGGGCGACCATACAACAGAAATATTTTGAAGTTGGCTTTGAAAAAAAACAAGGTCAAAAGCATAATATTAACATGAACAATATGAATATGAATTTGAATATGAGTTATCATATGGATAATCGTATTAGCATTACTTGTAAAGGAGGCATAGATATTGCACCAACGCTGACACAACGTTGTTGCTATTCGAGCACTAAACGATATAACAACGTCAGTAGTAAACATGTAAATAGACAAAGATGCATGGAGATAAATAAAGCAATAGTAAAATGCCGTGACACAGGTGACTACAAGCTGCTTAAAAATATTATTAGAAAAAACATTGAATATTTTAATGACGTAAATGTTGCAACATCGTTTAGTGTCTTAGCAAAGCTAAAAACAAATTCTGGTATTAAACATATCAATAAAGACTTAATCAGTATGTTGATAGTAGAAATGGACGATTTATCTGAGTATGGAGAACAAGCATTGGCAAATATTACATGGTCACTTGTAAAATTAGCCCATCCCTTACCAAACCAACTTGTAACACGATATAATAAAATATCACAAGATGAACTAAAAAGGTTTAAACCACAAGCGTTATCAAATAGTATATGGGCATTTGCTACATCAAACGTACCATTTCCAAAGCAACTTGTAACACGATATAATTAAATATCACAACATGAACTAAAAAGATTTGATCCACAAGCGTTATCAAATAGTATATGGGCATTTGCTACATCAAATGTACAATTGCCAAAGCAACTTGTAACACGATATAATGAAATATCACAACATGAACTAAAAAGGTTTAAACCACA
>JACLAD010000391.1_pt1 | contig 14790 bp, 8 predicted proteins | sample 8027901 | NCBI WGS metagenome assembly JACLAD01 (sample SAMN15725071, study PRJNA655200) | protist metagenome | isolation source: fluorescence activated cell sorting (FACS) single amplified genomes of... | place: Spain: Blaines Bay Microbial Observatory, Mediterranean Sea | collected 2016-07-05 | reverse complement strand
TTTTAGTATTGATTGTATGCATAAAAAATACATATGACAGTATGCAGTCGATCCGTTTACTATTTACACACTCTTGATACATAACACTCTTTGTGCGTTCCAACACAACCATCGCGATAGGCGTTATTGAACAGTATTCCTCGTGCTATTGTACAGTACAGTACAGTACTAATACATGTACAGTACAATGTAGTACCGTGATTCTTAGTGGTAGCGGTGTTTTAATCTTATTATTATTTCATTGTAGCAATGTATGTAGACCTACCTAACACCGGAAATATTATTGGTTATAATCTTAGTATATATCTCTTCCATTTTTGATTGTACAGTATGTAGCTTGCACACATGGTCTAACTTCTCGTCTTTTTCCATCATTTATTGTTCGCAGCTATATATACAATATGTATGTATACAATACTTACTTACAGTTAGTTAGCACACCTGCCCTCAGCGTTGAAGAATTGAATTCACTTTTGGCGGTCGTTCTACAGTACAGTACAGTACAGTACAGTACAGTACAGTACAGTGTCTGTGTCTGTGTCTATGCGATCACAGCTGACAGGTCATCGATCCAAACGGTCCCGCCGTTCCGAAAAGGAGACTGTAATTGGAGCTGCATCAGGGTGTGGCGAGCGGGTACATGGGTGCTTCCGTTGAGGACTACACCATGGGCTTGAATGTGTTGCCATCTGTGACTGGATAACTCTACAGTGGTGTTCATGCCACTGCTGCCGCTGCTGGCCAGGGCAAAGGCAACACCGGACACTGTTGGGGTTAGGGTAAGGCCTGCGGGGGAGCATCGGGCATACAGCGACAGATTGACATGCAATAGACCGCCCGGGGGCAGACGCCCGACAGGAACAGGAAATAAAACTGGTTGGTTGGTCGGCACGTTCACTTTAGCAGCTCTGCGTCCGCCGTGCGCTATTGCAGTGTCAGCGTTGATACGCATACGGTCATCTGTCAACGTACCACTTGGTAGCAGATGTCCAGGGTGCAGTGGATCCTGGCTAGCACCTGACTCTACAAGATACCAGGGACCAGAATGGTGGTCCGAAAGTAGCTGGCCTGGTCCTACACTTGTCATCTGTTCCATGTCGCCACCTTTTACCAACTCTCCTTTCACTGGCAAGGGAAGCATTTTGCCTTGATCATTGCAGCCAATACGATGGATCACAGCAGATTTACCACCTATAATATCCCGTGCAATAGATTCAGCGCTTATATTAACTTTCCAATCACCATCAAAAAGTCGATGTATGTATGTGATGCTGGATGGCAAGCCCTTAAACTCGAAATCAACAACAAGTGGCGCTGATGCTTCCGCTACAGTGATAAGATGAGCGCAAAAATAATTTGAGAGGGCATCAGTAGGGGGCTTTTCCAGCAGGAGTCGCGAAACCACACGAATAGGGCGGTTATCTATGCGCTCTCCTGGATAGTACGGGATATCGCCATGCACAATCGTGGCATTAACGGCGATGGGACACGTCCCCCCAGCACCTTCCCATTGGATGCAGCCACCGCCTGCCGAAATATTCGTAGTCCACGCAGTCGAAAGAATCGATGGCATCAATTCTGCAACCTCTTGAGCGTACATAGATAACGCCGAATTTGCACGGAAGTCAAAGTACTGTTCCTAGTTGCACAAAATAGCGACCTCAAAAAGCAAATTAGACCAATAATTTATTTTGAAGTAGTACAACTCTAACCTGATTGTAAACAAATGAGTTCACGTGCCAAGCATCCGCGCTTAGACCATGTGAATACAAGTGCGATTTCACTGCATGGGCTTGACCAAGTGATGCTGGATCAGGCATGCTGACGACAGGGCTCCAATCCATTGGGAAAAGGCGGAAACCTTGCATGGTGGTGATACCAGCACCATAAGATTCATGCATCGGTACGTCAAGACCAAGCCCAGCACCTTCTTCTGACCAATACCAAGCTCCTCCGTTGAAGCATCGTGCAACAGAACCAAACACCAAATGATATGGATCAAGTGCGTGTACTGCCCTCCGCGCTTCTGCCAGCGCCCAAAATTCGGTCGGGCATCCACTCTTCGAACCGGGTCCTGGTAGGTGTGGAACGCGTGTCCCCGCCGTCCCATTCCATCCATCAGGCCAATCGGGTACTGGATAAAGTGCGCAATTGGGTCCTAAGTTTCTCTCAATAGCAATAGAAGTGTGGCAGCAGTCGTCGCAGCCATAATATCCACCGACAGCAGGGTGGTTCATGTAAAAGGATATATTACCAAACACCCAGTCACGAAACTGGGTGGCATTACGAGGTGTCGAGGCATTGTGGGACTGAGGCTGACCTGCCATTGCTAATGCAAGGCCATCATATGATATGTCAAGCAGAACATAAACTCCTGCAGCAGCAGCAGCGTCAAGGTACTGGAGACTTAAGCGCTACATATTAATGTGCGTGTGTTAGTATCAAGCATAACATTTGGTTGTACAAAAGAAAAGGTGGCGTAAAAAATCTCAAACCTGTGTGAAGTTATCCCCATCAATCGGAAGAAATGAAGCTTTGACAAAGGTATGCCCTTGTCGCGACCACTCAGTTGTAACCGATGCAGTGGAAAGAACCTGTAGTTCTTCTAGAGACAGAGCCGGATTGACAAGACGCGGAGGTAATCCAGCAGATTCGTGCAAGCCACCCGACCCAAACCAACCGCGCGCAACGAATGGAACGCCATCTACACGCAGTCCCTTTGTTGTGTGGTCTACTTGCCAAGCAATGACACCTGACCCTGCAGCTGGTGGTGGAGCACGGAGAAAACGACGGGTATGCGTTGCACAAACATCTTCCGGTAAACCTGGCATACCTGATATCGAAATCACAACATCCTCCTGCACATGTGAAGGTAGACCAGCTAGTGAGAAAGGAATTGAAACATTATCGCCACCATTGATCGCTGCACGAATCTGCACAGAGTTGTTGATGGTGGCGGACAGAGTGAGAGAAGTACCGCGTAGACTACGATCAGTCATAACAACTAAAGTTCCATTGTCTTCATGAAAATACGGGCGCCGCCCAAATTGCGGCGAGAACAGTGCAAAACGCTCAAAATAGGCTGGTTGCGTATGATTTGTGTTATTGCACACATTAGGTGGCGGTGCAGGACCCCAAGGATCAACCTGTCCGAAGGCAACGCAAAGAGAAGTGTTTCCAGCACTACCAAAGGATGGCACAGTGCAGTTGATCCTGCTTCCATCGATCGTTGAAGCAGGTAGTACAAGCAGCCCATTCATGAGATTCTTGCGCAGGACGCCTCCTCCAGCAGGTGATCCGGATTGATCTAGAGGTTGAGCAGTTGGCAATCCGATAGTATATCCACCTGCAGAGGTAAGCACGCAAAACGATGTGGCGTTGAGCGGGAAAGCGGGTTCGCCACGGCCTGGTCTGAGGGTAATTTGGTGGGTCAGTTCCAGGGCGAGTCGGGACGGGTTGCCCTGCAGCACCACTGCCCAAGCGAAAGGCAGTGTGTGTGGTGCCAACAAACACATGACCAAAGCCAACCAACGACTAGAGGCTACCGACATTGTTCTACAAATGTTGTCTTTTATTTAAACTATACTGTCCTTTAATTTCAACTATATTGTGTTATTTGTGCGTCGTGTTTTGTGTTTTTTCTTTATGTTTATTTCGCTGGGATCAGAGTGACACGTAGGTTGATGTACACCATATACCATGCATGCATACAACACATTTGTTGAGGACAACACCAGACGCACAACTCCTCATCACTTTCATCAATGCAAAGTTCATCGGTTCCATTCTCCTATTGTTTCTTTCAGATAAAAAAAAATGTTCGGATCCATTTTTTTTCTGTGCTTGGGGAATTTGCTTGGACATTTTACGATCGTGGCGGGATCGCATGTTCCAAAAACTTCTCAACCTTCAGCGGTGATGAATGACTTTTAGCTTTTCTCAGTTTTATACTCTCCCTAAGTGCAGTAGACCCATTACTCCTCTTATTTTTCATAATTGCTTAGATCGACTTTCGGAAGCCTGGAAAAACTATTGCCTTTCGACTCCACCGCAAGAACGCGACAAGGTAAGGTTGTAATATCCATTTGACCTGCAATGTTTGCAAAGGGACGGGGGCACGAAATTATTCATTTTATTTATCGGAACTATGTTTGCTCTGATTCTTTGCAGTTCATCCATCTCAAAGCGACGTATGCTGAGACGGAGGCAGTGAGTAGAAGTCATTGTGAATACGTAGATTTGGTTACGAATCAGACACTTTTCCCTTTTACCACAAGGAATAGTCCAAGGATATTTGATAATGTTAATGTTATGGGCTCATTCGAAGATCTTGGATATTTCTACACGTATGGTGTTTTTATGATCCCTGTCAGAGTGTCACTCTAATACATGCCTGTAATACATGCCCGTTCCCTCGTTCATAGATTTATCCATATTGGAACTCCACCTCAAAGATTTTCGGTGATACTGGACACAGGAAGTGTAGTCACTTCAGTGCCTTGCGCTGGCTGTTTTAACTGTGGCAAGCACATGGACGATATTTTTGATATCAAGAAATCTTCGACTGCTCATGCAACGGTTGGCCCCATGTATTTTATCTATTGGTTTCTTTACAAATGACTTTCGTACTCCATCGACTTAAGGGTAAAAAATTTTCGCAATCGTACACAGAAGGCTCGTCTCTTCGGGGTACGAAAGGCCAATTCGTTCAGTTTAAATATTACAAAAAATCACGTATTCGATCATCCAATGAAATTTCGCTTTGATTGTAGGCGATTATATCTCAGACTTAATCTGTATTGGCGATCAATGCCGGTAAGTGAGCGAGGAAGTTTGTTGGTCTCGTGCCATAGCATCGTCATTGGTTGTATGAGCATTTGCTGGCATGGTTTTGCGTGCAGCCCCGAAGAAGCCGTGCAATTCGACTTTGGATGTGCAACCCGTATGACCAATTTATTTCGCACTCAGGTTCAAAATTAAGACTATCACCTCGATCCAAGAAATTTCTCCATGTTTGATACGTGATATACACTTTTCAGCTCGCTGATGGTATAATGGGGATGGCTAGCACTGGTCACACTGTTCTGAATGCTCTTCGGTCAGTTTAGCGAAACTTTGTTCGAACATCGTGAATGGAAAGCACATGCCACTTTTGGTGTCTTATTTCCCATACCTAGCGACCACCATCAGCTTGATAAAGATATATACACGCTTTGTCTAAGTCACGAGGGTAAGAATCCCATTTACCTGTACGAAAACATTCAGTTCTCGAAAGAAACGAGCATTTAATCTTGATATTGATTCTACAATATTTAATTTCATAAATCTCAATCTTCCACAAGCATTTACTTTCATTGCCAGGCGGATTTTTCACTGTTGGTGGCTTTGAAACGAAGCGACACAGGCATATAGATTTGGATTCCATATTGATAGTTTTTTATTTCAACTTTGAGCATATATTCGCAGTGCTTTACAGCAGATAGATTTTTTGAACTTTTTTTTTGCTTTCATGATGTTCATGTGGACAACCGCACAGGGGGCCGATCGCTTGGTCTCCAAACGCCTCTCCTGGTGGCAAGTACTACAGGCACGTGAGATGAGTGAAAGCTAGTCAATTCCTATATGCGTGTGAGCTAAGCTCAATTGCACAATCAACAGAGTTAAAGTAGAAGATATCACTGTCGACGGAAAAAGTATTCACGCTTCGTAAGTCCATTCTGGACGTCGAATATATTTGTATTATTAAGTGTTGTTGAAGTTGGCTTACACATTTTTTTTTATGAAGCTCTTATGACCTCAAGTCTACATCTGGAGGAGCACTCGTAGATAGTGGTAATCCTTTACACACAAATTGTGTTTTCCGTTTTTAGATAGTTTTGATGGTTTTTGTGAACGTTGACGATTCAGTCTTGTGTCGTGCAAATCCTGAATCAATGTGTTTATGAATAAAGGTACAACTTTCACCTATGTACCATATAACGTCTTCAATAAAATCAAGAGTATTTTCAACGAATACTGCAAACGGTGGGTGTTATTATGACTGTACAATGACATTATTATTTATGCTGAAACACAATGGTCTCTACGAACCAATACTCCAGTACTTGTGAAGGAAATTTGATCATAATTAACTCAAAAAAAATTTGCATTTACATTTCTAGTCCTGGAAAATGCAAAGCTACAACCACTTCCTATGATGCAACCTCGGTTCACTGTTACAAGGTGGGTGGTTTGGTAATCTATATCAAATTTGTACAAATTTTGTATGCACAAATCGCACATATAATGTAGGAGTTCCATGATGATGCAATTTTTAACACTTTTCCCGAAATTCAGGTTTTGCATGTTTATCTTGTATCATAAGTCGATATAAGTCATAGAGCAAGCATTTTGAAACAAATAAATTTGATGTTTTGTGCCCAGCTTCGTATTGGAGATCAATACCTTTGTTTTCCGCCGCAGCAGGCGCGATTTCTCTTTATTTTATTTACTTTCTCATCTTATGTAAAATTATTAATGCATCCATTGGAAAATGCTTCAGTATTTTTTTCAGGAGCGGCACAACACGTGTGTGGGTTTTATGAAGGTGTGGTGATTACTACCTTTAAACATATACCTTTGCAAAGAGATACCTTTTGAATCCAATTGATTGATTTACTTTCACACCTTGTTCAGGATGCGTCTTTTGTAATCGGATCGAATTTGATGATGGATCATGACGTTATATTTAATCGAATGAATGACCAGGTCGGTTGATTGTATAAGATCTTAACTCAGTTTTTAGTGCAGCTCTCATTTTTGCAGATTGGTTTTGCCCGCGCTTCGTGCCACAAGGCTCGCACGAGGCCATGGTGCTGTGGAGGCAAATGCTCTGGTTTGCGACTCCCATCTGATTCCTTTATTCTCTCTTGCTTTAATTTGTTGTCAATACTTACAGATTCAGACGGTGTGACGGGGGCGAAACGACTTCAAAATACAAAAAAAATAAGAGTAGGCACTGCTGACACCAAAACAAAACATCAACATGTTCATGTAAGTAAACTTTAAATAAATTCAACTAATTGCCTTTGAAATTTTCCAAAGATATATCTCGATCCATACTGATGTTTTATTGTGCTCATCTTGTAAATGCAGGTTTCCAGCTTCGATTTTGACATAAATATATAAAGGTTTACGCTTATTCTTCGAAATTTAGTTCTAATCTGTATTCAGCATAAAACTTTGTGATCTTAGATTTAATATTCATTCCATATCAGAATTCTGACCAGAATTCGGTACCACTATATCTAAATTCCGGCCAACACTAGGAATATTCTTACTAGAATCGCATAGAATGTATTGACTGTCGTCTATTTACTTAGTAGTCATATATCACATATCCCGTTAAAGACATTGACTCATGACGGTACGGGCCGTCATAAAATATACACCTCAGAAAGGGGAAATAGACTGGTACAATGTAAATATATATACTGCATAAAGTAGAAAAATTGTTAAGATTTAGCCTAATTTAGTATTCTAGCCACATTTAGGAATTCCTAAAATGAAACAAATCTTAATTCTGCCTGCCGACCAAGTATTTTCGTCTTTGGAAGGAATTCTTTCCGTACAATTTAAATTGGGACAGAACTACAATATATTCAATGCATAGTAAATAAATTTTTAAGACATAAATGTATTAAATCCGGACATCAAATTGTTTTCGGGAAATTGTACGTGGAAACTTTACTTGAAACTTTCCCAAACCAACCAACCAACCAACCAACCAACCAGTAGGGAGGGACGGAGTGAGTGGCGCAGGCACACATAGCTTTGAAGAGGGGCACATATACTATACTTTAGTATACTATACTATACTATACTATACTTCACATGTAAATTTTGGCTGCTTCTTTCTACACAGAAAGGTGATGTTTTGTTTAAAATGTGCTGCATATGTATGTGTGAAGTAGGACTATTTATTCCCAACAACATATTTGTGACACATTAAGTTTTAGAGTGCAAATAACTTTATCTTCGATTCTTTTATTTCTTATTACAATTACAAGTACCCGCACAAAATAAAGTCTCTTGTGACACGTGTAAACAGTTCCAATTTTTTTGCAACGCGTGGTTGCACAGATGGCAACTTCAAAGCACGTCGTGGAGTGTTTCGTAAAGGAGTCAGAAGAGTCGCTCGTGGAAGTTTCGCCACTAATCAAGCCCACTAACGCAGCCAACGACGACAGCGACCGAAGCCTTTTCACCGAAGCCTTTCGGGACCCTCACCTACCGGAGGACATCACCCCACTCGGCAGTGTGAACGAAGTTCCCGTGGCGGTTGCGGTCGGAGAAATAGATGCCCACCAACCTGCCCCAAACGCGGAAGCCACGCTGGTCGAGTCCAATGCCATCACAGCACCGACAAAGGGTATTCGCACGGCACGATGTATCTTGTTGTCAATGCTATTTATGGGCATTTTTTTCGTTATACAATCGCACGTCCGCAAAAATTTTCACCATTGTTTCATCGATTTTTTATTTCAAGCAAAAGCGACACGAAAACTGAAGCCTCTTCGGCTACTTGTGCGACTTGCACCTAACAAGTATGTATCTCTTTTACTGCTTTGGCTGCTATTGTTTTTTGTGGTGTGGCTGGCAAGGGTACCGATTATTTTGTAAAGGCCCTTCAGTTTGCTTAGTGTCCAGAAATAGTGCATACATTCAGCCTATGATTCAAATAATTTTCCCGTCAATTTTTTCACAGAATGCGAGAAGAAAGCACAGTTTGGTGTACATATCACCCAAGCTTGAAGAGAACACGGAATCCACCGTGTCACAATCATCCGACAAGCAGCAAACCAACTCATGAAGGTTTGTGTCAATAAATTTGTGTTACGCTCGAGACTCGAAGCAATTTTAGCAAACAATCAAAGTACTCCTACAATCAGTGATTGTGTGGTAAATATATCTATCGTAGTAATACTAGCCAGAAAAACAACGCCTATACCGACATTTTGGTGTCACTGGGAGCGCAACTGTATCAAGGTACTCAGCAACCAAATTCATTCATGTATTGAGTATTTCACAGAATATAACTTTTTGATGCATTCCATTCATACATGTACAAATTTAGAATGCCTTTTTTACAGCAGGTAAAACCAGCAATATCCATTTTCATTGTTATTCTTTAATTAGTTCAATCAATTTGGGGTGTATTAGTATATGGGGATGGCTACATCTTCACTAGCGTGACAACGGTTGCTAATACGTGCGTCTTTTTTGTTGATAATAACAGGATTTCAAAGGACATCTGCAAAACACGGGGACTGGTGCTCAATTTGGATTTGTCAACACACTGTTCAAAACATGTTGATCAAGTTATTTGGATATTGTATTTTCATTTGAAGGAATGTTTACTGGGGGCAGCATGATATATCGGACGCAAAATATCGCTCCCTGAAACCTTGGCAGCGGTACAATGAAATTGATGTTTGAAACCTAGTTTTAAAGATCTGTCATCACATTGCCAAAATGGTTTAGGGTTAACCATTTTCCTGGCACGTGGGCACTTGGAGCAAAAGGTTCATCACTGAAAACATTCTTCGGCATTGATGTTTGAAGTTATACAGCAAATTCTAGTCTTACAAAACTGCAATTTTGATGTGATAAGCGAACCATGTCTGCAATGATTGTAGATAAACTAGCGCGCAATATTGAGACCATGCGCATGCATGGTCCTGCGGGTGCTTTTGATATTGTGCCACGCTCCTTCATTTTACCCCATGGTACTATGAAATCAGTAAATATGTAAAAGCTCTTCCACTTGATTCGCACACGGAATGAAATTTTGAGCTACATAAATCACTTGAAACAAAATATTGAATAGATCTGCCGAAATTTAAGAAATTTTTCAGTTCAAAAAAGGTTTGTTATATTTGGCAACTGCACAGTTTGTAGATTTTCTAGAATTTGATATAATTACCTCCTCTTTTGCACCAATATTGGCATCGTAACAACTCAAGGCAAAGTTGTGGATCCAGAAACCTGTAAACTCCTCGCGCGGTCGTGGAATACGGTGTGAATATCATGTAGCAAGTTCCAATTGTCGACCACCTAACTGCATGTCCTATTTTCCAATGCCACAAGGGTATTGACATCAGCACAGGTGAAAAAGAAGCTCGAAAAATTGGGCACCACTCGGAAACGAGGCAAGAACAAAAAAAATGGAAAGAAATTAGTCTGTATGCTCTGTAATATTTCTCGTTTCTGTGCAGGAGTTCTATTACAGCAATACATACACAACCCATTTTTGATTGACGGATACAAGTACACTTCTGTCTTGATTTTACTTCTTTGACGTGAATAAACGCTTATCTGCACTTGATTATACATTAGATTTGACCTGAGAATGTATGTTTTGGTTACGTCTTTTGACCCCCTGGTACTGACAAACTTGGTGGAAGCTCGATTCAATTTATCTTGTATCTACTTCGATGTGTTTTGCCTTTTCGTTTCAATGCTGGTATCAACGTTTACTTCTTTCAAAACCGCCTAGGTTGCATTTCTGTTTGATGATGGATTGGTGCGCTTCTGTACTGCAAAGTTTGTGCTCGGGTGTAGTGTCACTTTCATTTCCCTTGCTTTTTTTCCAAGTTTGATCTGATATCTGTGGTAGCCTGACTAACCCCCAGCTGGGCGCGCTGGGGGTTAGTCAGGCTACCACAGATATCAGTTCGAATATCAAGCAGTTTTAGATCGTTTTGAAACTTTGCTGATCGACATTATAGGTATAGCACAAGTCCTGAATCCCTATCATCACTCTACACACACTTGACAAATGTATCGATCAACAAGAAAAGCGAGGTAGCTTTACCACAAGATATGTTTTGCTATGTTCAATTTGAAGATTCTAAATACGATGCGTGTGGTAGGACTTCGTGGATAACACGTCTACTGCGGATCAAATGAGTGGTAGCAAATGGTCTATTCAGGTTCTCGATAGTATCTAATGGTCTGCATAAGGATCAAGTGTAACATTTGTTTAATTTGTAAAGGCATCAATCAGCCCTGCCTGTCTCGTTGTTTTAGAGTTTTCTGAAATTTCTTCGAGATCACGATCATGATGCGGATCGAGTTCGTTCCATCATCTTCGTGTCAATATTTAATGCAACTTATTTTGACTCGTACGGACTATTAAATTGTTTATTTCTTGTTTAGATGATGTCCCGGATTAAGGCATCAGTCATTAAGGCCCTAATTGCTGTAGAGGATACTGTGAACACGCGGACATCACCGCTTGTAGGATCGCGGAGGTGAGTGCAATTGCTGTAGGATCGCATTTTGATCTTGAAATCATTCCGTGAACTTATTACTATTTATTGGCTTTGTCATCAAACCCCCTCTCTCCCTCAGTAACTAACTGAATGGATTCCTGTGCAGAAATTGCTTTGAATTATTTGGATTTGATTTCATGGTCGATGATGACCTGAAGCCATACCTTATTGAGGTAGGTAGCTTACAAACTGAGTTGTTATCCGAAGGATGTTATTTTTGATACTATACCCTGGGTATTGTACAGGTTAATGTTTCTCCTGCTCTCGCTGCTGCATCTCCATTGGATAAGTTGATAAAAGGCACTCTGGTATTTATTTATCCAAGAAAAAGTAATAGATTTCACCATTCAAATCTACTGCTTCTTACGCAGATTAGCGATATTGTCCATCTTTTGGGCATCACAATTCCCAAACCTGTGTCAAAGGTATATAAATCTGTCCAAGACAAATTAGTTCCAGTTTAAGTACTCTCGTGAAGACAAGTATAGAAATCAGTGTCATGCATATTATGTTAGACCAAAATTGGATCAAAAAAATCGCACTTAGTGAAGAAGCGCCAAGGCATCAAATATCTCAACACCTGTAAACTTAGTGTTCGTGAAAATATGGAACAAGAACGCAAGATGTCAAATTATGAATACGAGTAACTTTTATAATGACTAATCTGATGCAGGAACTACCACCTTGTGACTTGCAAATGATCCACAATATCGAACGACAAAGGGATCGCAGGTGTGTGTAATGAACTTGAATTCAATAGTATTGTGTCGGAATATCGGGTAAAATTAAGAAACAAAATTTAAAATCTAGACAAAAATTTTGCAAACTATTTGTAGCGGACATTTTGAGTGTATATTTCCAAGCATGGAATTTCTTCCTTTATACAAGGTTTCGCTTGCTTTTTTCTTCTTTTTTAAGATGCGTTTATTATATTGCGATTTTATTTAACATTGTGAATATGCATCAGATAATTTGAATGAATTTTTTGACAGTTGTTCAAATGGAATCGATACAATAATGCTCTGATGCTGAAGTAAAGCAATTGCAATTCACTGAAATTCTTTTCATGCATCCGCTAAATTTGATTGCTTTGCTGAAGGTATTTGAGTAGCAGTGAAGCGGAGTTATCGAAATCTCCGTTTGAAGGGGTTTGTGCTTGGACAAATTTTGTTGTATTGGTCCGTTATTGAAATACACATATCAATAGCGAGCCTTAGTTTTCGGGGTAGCATCCCTTCAGTACGGGAAAAAATCGAAGAACTCCACGAGAAATAAGATGTCGGATCAATCAATGGCAAAATCAAGTAGGATATCAAGTCGGCGCAGCATGCAACGGTAAATATAATTACCGTCGAGTCAATTCAGGACGATGAATAGATGCACGTATATCCGATTTTGTACATTTGTACTTCTGCAGTAGTAATATTGATTGATTTGGTGTCAAACCAGGCTACGTAGTGCCACTGCAAAACTTGGTAGAAGACGTCCTCGTGCAAGTCAACCAGTATCAGGTTTTATAAATGAGTGTGTATCTCATTTTGCGAACAAATAATTTTTCTTGCTTTTTTTTTTTTTTAAATTAGTTTGGTTTCGTTTCGTTGTATTGCAGAGGGACCTCGCTCAACGTATTCGGTACGTTATAGAAATTGTAATTTCTCTTTATTTTTACAAAAACATTCTCACAATTGGGTATATTATCGTACGCATGTTCCTCGCTTAGAGACGATTGTCAACAGCATCTGATACAGTCATGAGCGATGTGAAACCAGATTGCACTATGAATGGTATATCCAGGTTGAATATTGAAGAAGATGCAACAGAATGTACGGTTTCTAAGGTCCAAGCACTTACAAACATGCATTTGCAAGAACTTTGTTTGCAATGCTCATTTAGTTATAAGGTCGTATTCATATGTATAGACTTCTAGTCGGCAACAGCAAGCGACAAAGGTATAGTGAATCTCTTTATGCGGTATGAGGGTCAAATGAGAGTTTAGATGGATTTACCCCTACATTAATTTCAGCTTTGATTTGAAAGTATAGAAATACACATGAAACACTTTTAAGCTTGGATAAGTACACCAGAATACATAGTGAGGGTTTTTTAAAAGCTTTCAAACTTGAAAAGCTATGCAGAGTATTACAACGTAATACTCTGCACAAGACATGTTTGGGCGCGTAATGTCAACCACAACAATATTTTTTGCAACAGAAATGGATGGAACGACGCAAAATACAACGGCAGCGACGGAGCATGGCAATGGCAATTGTAACATCTTCGACATAAATATTTACTCGTGCTCAATCTAACCCCATAAAGAAATATGTGGATGTGATACTTGTGGATTTTCGAGGCAGTCACACCTTCGACATCCACAGCAAAGATTTGTATTTGATTTCTTGGCTTTCGTGGGAAAGGAAAGAATTGTTAATTACAATCGTATGATGAATAACTAGGTTTATAGCGCAATTTTCTATTAGTTACTATGTAAAACCAGTGTAAAACTACGTATATAGAAATCGATACATCCAACCAACCTGACGCAATCATTTCAGTCTAGTAGAGAGATTTAATTTTCGATAAAATATGGTTTGGTTGCATTGAATAAATACAGTATGTTTTGACTAAAGGGATGATGACTTATGTTATCTGTAGTATATTAGGCTTAATACTAACCCTAGACGATCATACGCTCTAAGATTCATGCGCGCTTTGAGCTTTATGACTATTCTCTCTAAGCTACATGTACACACGCATCATCATCTACACGCAAATGACAGGTACACTCATCATCTCATACACGTCTAAGAACCGTTTCCAGTTCAGCTGACCGAACATAAGTCAACAAATAGCACATAGGTTACAACATACAACAAGAAACCCCCCCTAACTATTTCTCCCACATGTTGTAAATACAAACAATAACAGTAACAATATTGCCCGAGGCAGCCCGAAAACAATAACAATATTGCCCGAGTACACGAGCAGACCTGCTATTCTTTGTTACTCGAGGTATTTTTCAGAGGTCTCGAGGTATTAGATTTGTATTATAATAATATATTATATAGTATAATTTCATGTTTGGAAGTATTAATTTTTTGGATTTGGAGCTTTTGAAGTACTCATTTGAATACCATATACCTAACTATAGCATGTTTGATAGTACCATCTTAATTCAAGTCGAATATGTATATTTTCAATGCTTTGAATGAGAAGCTCTGCACCGTTGTACATGCATCATTTGATCGTATTTTCAGAACTTAGAGCTTCGAATGCAAATGAATTGAGTCTACCGGGGGCTTGCTAGACGCGTCCCCATCGTAAGGGTTTTGATGGAGAATTGTGATTATTTTTTAGGTTTGTATACTCGTATAGACCTGCTTCATATCAACCCACAGATCTAGGCTAGTTCAATCTTAGGTTTAAGGGACTACATACAATGCAGCCGAAACAAGATTTAGGAAAGAAAACAATC
>JACLAD010008970.1_pt1 | contig 14792 bp, 18 predicted proteins | sample 8027901 | NCBI WGS metagenome assembly JACLAD01 (sample SAMN15725071, study PRJNA655200) | protist metagenome | isolation source: fluorescence activated cell sorting (FACS) single amplified genomes of... | place: Spain: Blaines Bay Microbial Observatory, Mediterranean Sea | collected 2016-07-05 | reverse complement strand
TTTACTGTAAATTTCGTTTTCAAACTTTAATAGTTCCTGTTTGCTGTTATCTGCCTAGGTTGAAATACATTGTCAATACACCTTTTAAATGTTTCTTCACATGGCTTTTTTAGTAGACCACACTTTCCCTTCATTAGTCCAGTAGCGTCTCGGCAATATGCTCTCAACATTCCGCGCGCGATTTACGGTAGTCGCTACAAGGAAATAAAAAAGGGAGTCCTAAATTTTTTTAAACTTTAATGCCCAAAAAGCGCCCGAGAACGTTGTGTGCGCCGTATAGAGTCATTGCATTCTCTGCAATGAGCGGTGGGCGAGAGAAGTATCTCTCCAGCTATTTCGGTGGCGTTGAGTGGCAGTACCAGTTCATGCAACTTGGTCCGCAGATGCAGAAACTGTTGCACAGTATCCGAAAAGAAACTCATCATGATGCTCAAACGTTCAAAGAAGTGTTTTGTGAAATCACTGGAACCGAGGTGGGAATTACAAAATGGTTTGACCAGCACGTACCAATCACAGGGGTTCTCGCAGAAAAGTTCTCACAGTTAATTGACAGAGCCAACCGTGGAAATATAAGGAGCGCGAATAAAGTCAGGTCCATGTACTCGCATAGATTTGGCGGCGAGGAAGTCGATTCAAGAATTCCTTTGCGAAATACAGTCTACCAAACAAAAGCAGAGAAGATTGAACTGATGAAAAGCATAAGCAGGATCAAATTCACGCGAGATGTCTACAGGCGCATTCTTCTCGAAACGAAAAGCATGGACATTCACGAGCTCGATATCGATGGGAGGTGTGGCTTGTGGACATGGGACACCAATGAATCTAGCCATTTAGGGAATGCGATGGGTAAACTTCTCATGGAACTACGAACGGAAATTTGATTAAAAAACGCATTATGATTTAGTAATACGCCTCGTACTCGCTCCACTTTATACCGTATACGTCGCATAAGATGTTATATTGTCCTATATGCATTTTTTTACCATCTATGTTTACACAAACGCAATGAAAGTCGTGGTCACTGAGCCATTTATCACCACCAACATTTCTGGACCTTACTATATTTCCTCTACACTTTTCATCATAATATGTTTCTAGTTTTTTATTCCCAAACCGTGCAAACAACCAATCAACACAACCCATGCCACTGCTCTGTGTAGCAGGATTCTGTTTATGAGGAGGTCTGCTATCATTGTCTCCTAAACCTAGCAAAGAACGTTTTGGGTCATGCCACAAATTATGCAACTTTAGCAAAGATTTGTCGTTTTTATTGATCTCCTGGTATTTAATATTTTTTTCAGGAGCAGAGAAATCAGTATTAAAGTCTCCTCCAAGAATTAAGTTGTCAAATTGGTCTACAGAATCAAGCAGCGATGATAATTGACCCATTATCTGACCTTTCTGGTGGGTAGAACAAATTGTAAATACGCGGCTTCCTATACGAATTGTTACAAGCAAAGAGTTTACATATTCACCACGCAACTCTTCTTCTTTTATGAATTCCATGTCATTGTGAACAAGTATAGCAACGCCATCTAATCTTTTTGGATGCTTTGTGTAAAACACACTGTAAATTCCTAATAATTTCTTTTTAAGATCAATTGCAATATGTGGTTCTATTTCTTGCAATGTAATAATTTTACAGTCTGATTTTTTAAGTATATCTACTATTTTTGGATATCTTGTTTTCCAATTCGAGCGTTTTTCTTCGCGTACTGCTTTCATTGTTCTTTTTCTGCTTTCATCCCTAAGTTTTGCAAGTGCCTCCTTTCGACTACTGTTTTTTTTCCATGTTTTGATACTCTGTCTTGGGTTCTTTCTATATCCTCCTCCTTGGATTAAAAAATTCGCGAATCTTCGAATTGCTATGGATTTTTTTCCACTTATTTTTTCATATTGTCGAACAGCGTTGCGTAGCATTTGGTTATTTTGGTTATGTTAACTATTTGGTTATTAGAAAATATTTTTTTTATGGAGTTATGTAATAATAGACCACAGTCTGTACAATGTAGTAGAGTATGATCGCGATCACCCATTCCATGACAGGCACCAGAGTCACGTTGGGTCGTATGATGACCGGATTATATTTTCCAACCGTATACTTCCATGAGCTATTGTTGAACAGCGCCTCGACCACTATTTCCTGCCCAACGCCATAGACAAATATTGCTAAAAATAGCACAATACTGAACTGCCCAAGAGTTTCGTGTATTTGAGGTTGCGTTGGCTGCTGTTTGTTGCTCATGGCATACGCAAGTCCGTAGCATATACCTGTTCCACCCAGGAAGAGGAGCGCGTCGAACGTCGAGTGTAAAAGTGCATATATGGGACCGGGGATAGTTGATAAAGCTTTACCCTTTGTTAATATTTTAGCACCCAGAACTTCGTGTGAGAACTCCCAGATGCAGGCCAGCGCAAATCCTACCCAAAACAAGATGAACAGCTGCTTGTTCATCTTTTTCAGAACAAACAGTGAAATAACTGTAGCTAGAACCACAAAAGCGCCGAGATACTCGCCCGCCACAAAAACAACTTCTTTCGAAGAAAGAGAAGAAATTGAGTGATTATTTCCACTTGCCACCGCGCTCATTTCCAAACTCTTTCAACTTTTTTTTTATTATGTACACAAGAAAAAAAAAAAGAGTTTCATTTACCTCATTAAAGCTCCAAACTTCATAGTTCTCATCTGCATGCGTTCCCAAAAATCTAACGTGGAGACTATCACCCGCACCCACTCTCTTTTCTCGTCAATAACGACCTCGAGAACCTGGGGTAATCCCGACGTTTTTTCTTTACTTTGAAACGCCCTTGACATAGCACTGTCGATTCTCCAGATTTTTCGATCGCATGAGGTGGATATTGCCACATCTTGTTCACCAGTGCACCCTTTACAAGTCTTGAGCCTTTTTTTAGAGCTACCATAGACTATTCTCATTTCGTTCTGCTCAGTAATATTTTCCGGGTGCTGCAAAATAAGACGGCGATGCCCGTTTGGGTCTGCGTACTCGCCAGAGTATTGAGGACAGTGCGCCATCACGAGTCTTGAACAACCTAGACTCTTGATTGAATCATCGACCTGCGAACACATATTATGATTGTGGTCATCGTTGAACGTGCGATCCCACACGATCCCTGAATCCCCCAATAATCTTTGAAGGGCAGGAGTATCGCGTTCCACATTCCCTTTCATGTAGCCTATTACAAGCCTGTTTGCGCGGTCGTTGAAATCGTAAACACAGTTGTTGTTGTCGCCGTCACATTCGCGGATTTCTTTGACAATGCGCGGCAATATTGACGCGTGACTGAAGGTCCAACCGTGATACGTACAAACTACTTTCGTATCACGCTTAAGAAGCTGCTTGATCATTGGTGCATCAGGGCCAACCCATCTCAGTTTTACTCCATTATTTCTTGCATATGGCGTCACGTATCGCTCGTCGCCTCCAAACCGCATAAGTTCATGGTTACCTACCAATTTTTGAACACGTGAATTTTTACGAGAAGCCTGTATATCGAGTTGGTTCAAAAAACGTACTATGGTCTCCTCTTCCCTATCGATCTCTCCCGGTCCTCTTCCGTATTGGTCCAGATATGTGATACCAGGACGGTATCTATCTATGAGATCACCACAAAAAACCACGACCGTATCTGTGCACGACCACTTGTATTTATCATTGATGCAACCAGATATTCGCAGACATGTGAGAAGCGCCGCAAGATCCCCGTGAATATCACCAATAGATATAATTCGTTTGAGGGTCATTATTATTTTTTTTAGGTTTATCTATAACGCAACAAAAAAATTGTCGTCGACTATAAAAAAAAAAATATTGGCCAATAATCAAATACAAAAATATTGGCCAATAATCTCAAATACAAATAAAAAAATATTCGGTTTGAATTTAATTTTCATAACAAAACAAATTATTTATGTTTTCAGAATTGAAAATCAATCTTAAAGAATATGAAAAAAAAATGGGTCGCTCCATTCAAAATAGAAAATTTATCAACTTTCTAATAAATGGAGGAAACGTTGGAACAAGAATATGTAAAAATATGAAATATGAAAGGGTGGAACAAGAAAAATTTTTAAATTTGGTTTTTGATAGAAAATTTGACGTAACCAATATTAAGATATCCAAGAATCAATCAGTCATAGTGAAAGATAATGATGGAAACGAAATTGTGTTACAGTATACAAAAACGTTAGGAGAAGGATCCTATGGTGAAGTGCAACTTTTCAGCGACGGGATTAGAGATTTGGCAGTCAAGTTCGAAATAGATGAATTTTCAAAAGAGCAAGAAATTGCTGATGAATTGTATGGAAAAATGTGCAATGCAGTCGAAGTAAGATACATCGAAAGTGTTTACAAAATGAAAAAAAATAAAGAAGGGAAATATCACACAAAATATATATTAACACCGATGAATGGAGATTTGCATGATTTAAACAAAAGAATACGAAATTTAAGTTTGGATATTAGTAAAGTGCGCGAAATTAAGCATCAAATCGCGCGTGAAATTCAAAAGCAGGTAAAATGCTTATTTGAAACCAACAATAAATATGTGTACACTGATATGAAGCTTTCCAACATATTGTACAAATGTAATCGATCGTTGTCTAATTTTAAAGTCCACATAGGTGATTTAGGCAGCGCAGTATCAGATTTAGATAATGAGTACCTTTCAACATACCCCCCGTTCGAATATAGAAACAAGTACGATCCTTCATTTAATGAGTTAAAAACCAATAAAGAAAAGAGACAAGTACTGGCGTGGAGCATGGGCATTTTTCTTCTTCAATTGATGAGTACTTTTGAATCAGAAAGAATTATGATTTATTTAACACGTGATAGAATCAAATTTTTAACGTATGACGAGAATTCACAGAAATATTTTATAAGCAGACGTCCTTTGAATTTGGAAGAAATCATGAAAGACTATTATGGCATTTCGGGTCTGAGTGGATTTTTATCTGGAAATCCTGAAAGCCGACTTGCGTATGATTCTCCTATACCATCATCACCTATCAAAATTAAAAACACACAAAAAAGAAAGAACAAAACCAAATATGTGAAAAGTAAAAAATCGAAATTTGATGCGACAATAAGAAAATTTGATCCAAGCGGTTCTCGAAAACCAAAAACCAAGAAAGAACTGCAGCGTGATATTAAGAAAGCAAAGCTTGGCATGGCAACCGTCAAATCATTGAGAGGCGGCGCCAGGAAAAGTGAAGAACAAAAAAGAAAAAGAAAGAACCCAAAGGGTGCTGTAAATTTTACATCAAAAACAGTGAAAGTTGAAAATTTCAATGAAGATATTCAAGAATTAACAAAACAAAAAAATGATATTGAAGAAAAAATTGAAGCAATGAAAGAAAAATATGGTTATTGGGCTGATCCAATAAAAGGGAATATTATTGGACCTTGTTTTATTAGTTTATATAACATTAATGGAAAAAAAATATGTTTATTTGGAGAACATCATTATTATGTATCACAAAATAAAAACACAATTCGTAAATTACAGGATAGATTATGGTTTCATACAATTTTAAATAGACTTTGGAATAAATCTGTATCTGCGAATAAATGTTTAGATTTTTATTTTGAAAAGAATTATACTTCAGAAGAAAAAGAGAAATATATTAGAATTAAAAAGAAAATGCAAAATTTTTTACTAAATAGAATAAAATTTAAAGATTCAGACGGTAAATGGAATGATGATTTTGAAATATATCCCAAACTAAATTTCCAAAGTATTTTTGAAAATACACCAGAAATAGGTTCTGACTATGATCGTAGTATAGATAAAAGATATAAGAGTGATGAACTATATACGAAAGAATATGATAATTCACTTAAATTTTGGTCTAATGGATACTTAAATGTATTAAGAACACAAGTAGCTCAAATTCGCAAAAATATGACCAATAATATAAGAATACATTATTTTGATTTAAGAGAATATTTTGGTACTAGAGAATATTTTAATCCGTTTTTGTTTTTCTATTTATCTGATTGTATTACTATGAAGGGTTTTGAATTAATAATTACTAAAATAGAAAATGATTATTTGTCGGATCCAATAATATTAGAAACACCACAAGAAATTTCTATAAATGTGTTAGAAGAATTTGCCAAGAAACAAAAACAAAGATTACAAAAAGCACGTTTGCAAACAATAGAAAATATAAATTTTCAAAAAACACAAGATAAACCAAAAATTCAAAGACATTTGACTCTTGAAACAATTAAAACTAAATTATTCGTAGGCACTCCATATAATACCAAACAAGATTTAAAAAATTGGATCATTTTTTACTGTGGAAACTTTAATAATTCAATCAATGACCAATTATATTTAGATAATATGGATATTTTCTTCAAAACATTATATGAATTGGATAATAAAACAACAATTGACTGTGAATATAATAATTATGAGACTAGTGAAGATGTAACTAAATGTAAGCTAATAAATCAAAATGATAGAAAATATTTTTCAATAAAACAATTCAAAATAATTCGTAATTTTGTAATTAAAATGTTTCAAAAGTCTTCATTCAAAGATAATCCATTATTATTTGAAAAATGTATTGATAATTTAGTTAATCATATGTGGGACACAAAAAATTTAACAAATAAAGTAAATTTTATTTTTGTATTATCTATTTTATATAATTTTATTTTTACAGATGTATATGCTTTCTTACGAATGTTCATTTCTTGGGATAATGATGAAACAAGTAAATTAAGTTGGGATAATTTTATTGAAGGTTGTAGGGTTAATTTACAAAGTAATATTATACATTATGGAGGAAGTGAACATAGTCATAATCTTAATGCATTGTTAAAAGGTGTTGCTGAACCTATTTTCTTCAAAGAAGTAGATGATGATAGTTTCATTACAATAGATAATGATTTATATTTATTTTAATGAATTCAACATTTTTTTTTTTTTAAATCTTGCGGTAGTGTAAAACGATATGAACCGATACAATGTGGCGACCATATACAAAAAAATAGTAGACAGTTTCAACAACTTGCACAAGACCCTCACAAGGCAGGAGAGGCTGGGGCATGTTCAGTCTAAAGACAACTATCTCCTTTTGTTTCGAAATCATGGGTTCATGGAACGATTACAGTCACTGTTCACCCCACCAACGCTTATATGGACAACCCAATCGGGAGGTAAATTATTCCTGGGGAACTGTATCAACGCTGGAGACCGACATTTTATGAGCGAAGCCATGGTTTCTCTCGTTGTCAACGCAAGCAAGGAGGTGCCCAATCACTTTGAGTCTGACAAGGGCATCAAATACATCCAGGTGCAAGCACACGACGTTGGTGAGGATAGTGACCAAATCATTGTACCAGAAGTTGCCCGAAACGTTGCAAAAGAACTGAATACCGGTGGGGTGGTGTTCTGTCATTGTTTCATGGGACGCTCCAGAAGTGTCAGCGTGTGCATCCAAGCTCTTAAGCTGATTTCAAACATGTCCGTCATAGAATTGTACCTCCACATTAAAAAAAAACGGAACATCGTGCACATCAATCAGCAATTTTACGAAAAAATCAACGAACATTTTATGCTCCTTGCCAAAAAAGACTCGTAGCTCGAAAAGAAAAAAATCTTTTATGTATATCAAAAAAAGACCTTAGACAACCATACAATCTAAAAAAATTATCCAACATGCCAAGCAAAATTACAGTAATAAAGGATGACGAACAGCGTCGAAGAGAGAGAAATCGAAATATTATCAGTACCGTGTTTACGCTACTGGCGTGGATACCAATGATCATGGCGATGGTTGTACTGGACAAAAGCAGATACTTTAAGGATCCAAGCAAACCCGGCCTCAATTGGATTGCGCTCTTCATTCTTTGCGGAATGCTTCCATTTGGTTTTGGCATTGGTAATTTTATCATCTTCATTTATTCAATCGTAATTCTTGCCCGCGCTGGTAAATCGCGCAGTTGGATGAACTTTACAAAATTGGTAAAATTGTAATTGTATTATAATTATTATAATTAATTTAAGACATATTTTTTTCCTTCGCATTAGTAAATTCACTTTTTAAAAAATGAGCTCTCTGCCGATATCTATTCCTGGTACACAAAGCAGGAAATTACACAAGTTTTTGGTGTTCGTTGATTTAGAAAACGTGAGCCAGATAGAAAAAATCGAAAATTATGCTCGCAATCAGACGTGGGCGGACGTATCAATATACAAGTTCGCTAGCTATCTTTCAACCCAGAAAAAAAATGCCAATTTTTTGACTCGTAGTGCATGCAGGGACGCGAGCGATTTCCATTTGGCGCTTGAACTGAGCAAAATGCTATTTCAGCACGAACAAAACAACATTCGCGTCGACGGCTGTGTCGTTCTGACACGTGACCATTTCGGTGCAGCGCTGGTGGACATTTTCACCCACCAACCACAGTGGTCTCGGATGACCTCAAGAATGTTCCACGCTATCACACAAGAAGACGTGATCGAATTCATTCTTGCATGCAAAAACGCTAAACCGTTATCTCTAAGTTGTTAGCTACAAATCATCAAATCATTTTTTTTTTTTTGTCTTCCTCCCCCAAAAAAAGCGATGACGTCGTCAATTTTGTTGTGCTCAATAGAGGGAAACATTGGTGCTGGGAAATCCACATCGCTGTCGTATCTGAGAGATAAGCACGGACACACGATCATGCTAGAGGATATCAGCGAGTGGGGTTTTCTGTTAAAAAAATTTTATGCCGATCCTGTGAAATGGTCATTCGTTCTCCAGGTAGCAATCTTGGACAACATGTGCAGACAGGTTAAGGCGTTGATCCAGAGCTCTTCTACAAGCAAAAACCCAATAGTCTTGATGGAGAGGTCCCCAGCATCCTCTTACCTTTTTGCTTACAATAGTCACGTCAGCGGACACATGACGCGCACGCAATTTCAAACCTACCGTGTGTATTTTATGGAGCGTGTTAGAGAACTTCCCCCGATCGCACACGTATATATTAAGCTTTCCCACCCAAAGTGCTTTGAAAGGGTTAAAAAGAGATGCCGGAAGGGTGAAAAGCCTATAACGCGGTCATACCTGCAAAAGCTCGAAGAATTGCACGACAAAATGTTCATGGGCTCTAGCCACACAATCATCTGCGAAGGAGACACGACAGTAAGCGAAATTTCAGACAAGATACTACAATGTCTGCGTTAAAAAATAATAATTCTAGTTATCTATGAGCGAGCAAATTTTAGTTTGTATTTTTATCTTGCACATATGGTAAATAAGGATTCGTTTACAGACTCATATTTCCAACCCCACATCTACCTGAAAAAAAAATACCCAAAACTATGACACGTCAAGTCGTTATAATTATTTCAATAGTAATCGTCATCGCTTTAGCAGCGATCGTTGCGTGGGTCGTCACGAGACGCTCATACAGTGGTATATACAATTCAACCCGCCGCAGTAGACAAAGGGCCAGAAACAATCAATACAGAGACATGGTTGACCAGAAAGCAGAAAACCAGGCGCTGTTCCCCAACACATCGTTACACGACGAGTTTGCTAGAAAACACAAACTCGAAGGTAGATGGGAGCACGCTGCAAACACGACAAAGGAACTCATCAAAAGAGGGCCAACGGGAGGGGTTATGGCGCATCCTCATGGCGAAATCACTAGAAACGAACACTTAAACAAGCTTGGAAACCAAACAAACAATAATCTCCATCATTTCTACCCAAAGCCACCTGTTAACACTAGTAATCAGGCTCCTCCAGTATCCGACTCATCGCACTCACACAGAACTATGATGTATTAAATGTCGTTCGCTATTTATACATGCGCCTGCCGTTCAAAACCATCGCCGGGTAATTTTCCCGATACTCCTTTAGCCGAATAGGTTCTGGAAGATTTCCGTAGTTACCATTGACCCACTGATCCGCCAAAAGATTCAACTTGCTGGACAAGATGCCCCGAACATGTCCCATTTTGTGGTCGTGGTCAATGCATGGGGCCTTGTTCGTGGTCGGGTCGACGATTTTCTTTTTGTCATAATCGTATTCAAAGTGTATACCACTAAGAGCACACGCTCCGTTCTGTTTAAGAAGAATCTTTCTATATTCTTCCACAGTAAGGCCGTGTAGGTTCTTAACACCACTCAAGTCAACATTGTTCATTCTACGGGTTGTAAGTCTCATTTTATAATTTTTTTTTAATTTTTTATTTTTTTTTTTAATTTTCACAATTTATTTTATGATGCTAGATATCGCAAACATCAATAACGTAAATTAATTTAATTTGTCAATTTCAAATCAAGAGAGGTACAGCTCACGGAGAGACGCAGAGTCTCTCTGGGGTTCAGAAATATTATCCCTGTTTTCGATTATAGAAAAACTTGTCATGGCCATGTCTTGTCTGTGTATCTGCACCAAAAAACCCCTGATAATGTTCAACCTGTTCTTCTCTGCCGTGAAATATTTTCTATTGTAGCTTCTCTTGGTGTCCTTCGGTATAAGAAACATGACGTCGGACACAGAGACGGTCCTTTTTTTACTCTCACCTTCAATGAGTACCTCAATCTGCGTTTCATGCATCTGCGTGCATTGTGCAAATTTGTACATATGCTTGTACGTCTTAACCAAAATCATCTTGTTCACCGCGTCATAATATTCGTATACAAGCAAAGGCGAGCACCAGTGACCCAGAAAGAATTGGTGAAAGGAAACGTTTTTGTAATTTTTCTTCACCGAAACAAAGTCTTCAACGCCATCCACAGACCACATGTCGCTCGAAGGTTTGCTCTTGGATCGTATCATGCTCCCAGAAGGTATGTAGATTCTCTCACACGACCTTCTCCTTTGGCATTCCGTACAGCGAGATAAGTGTATATACCAATCTGCACTGCTTTGGGCGTTCTTGCAAAACGGCTCGTACCCGTCAATATTACCAAGGCACTGGTTGTCGATTTTTTCGTGAACGGGGTATACCATTACAACAAATTTCGGTAAAACGTTTGATCTCACAATCGCTGGCACGATATAACAGGAAGACGTTGGCGCCTCCTTTTCCTGAAATCTTTCCAAGTTTTTTACACGACCAATCGCGGAAAATGAAACAAATCGCACCGCCGAATCATCCCAAGAGTTTTCTCCTAAACGAACTCCGACCATTTTACAACCAATTTCGCGAATCACTTCAAAAAACGGGACCACAATGTAATTGCAGAAAGTATCGTACACGACTACGTATGGGAAAATCGTGGGATCTGGGAAAAAGCACATGAGCTTCTTGAGTTGATTGGTTGTGTGCATGCTTATGCGAGAAAGAGAGCTTTGATCAAAGTTCAAGGAAACGATAGATTTTGCTTTTCCTGATCTGGTAAACGCAATTCTACCGTCCGTGATTATTTTGAGGTGTTCAGTTGTAAGTTCGCTTGTGCAACCGTCGAGGCAAAGTACCTCGTAATCTGATGTGTTTCGAACAACACGGAGAATCTCCCTTGAGGAAACCTGCACTGCGCCTTTGGTGATCTCGGCTTTTCTTTTACCTTTAACTGCGTCATTCGACTGCGTTGTTTCACAATCAAAATCCAACTTATACACACCTTTTTCGCACGAAATGCATTTAATCACGGAACGGAGAAAGCGAAGATTGCAGAGGAATGGTGTGGCTTCTCCTATGAAACCTTCAGAGTTGGATTTGATCATGTTTTCTATTTTCTGTTTCTTTTGTTTTTTTTGGTTGACTCAATGCTTTTGGGGTCCCCAGCTTAAAAAAACAATCAAAAATTCAAAAAATCAACAATTCAACAACAAAAATTCAATTAATTTTCACTAGTAATTTTACAGTGTATTTTAGTGTAATTTTCAAATCGTTCGTTTACAGATGCCACGTAAGCGTTTATCTCAGTAATCACCGTTTGTGCCTGGTTTTTTTCATAAACAGGGTTTTTGCCTATAGATGGTTCTTGTTCACCATCCATAAGTATACTGTCCCAGCTTTCATCAGAACTTGAATCTGAATCAGATTCAATCAGCGGCATTGGGATTTCGGTGTGGGAAAGGGAGTTTACAGTCCTCAATGTCAATTATATCTTCTTTTTCTTCTTTATTAGGGTATTTTCTTTTAATTTTGCATCGTATCAACTTATACTTTGATTCAAAAACCGCGTGTGCATGCAGTGTATTGTTTACTTCTTTTGCGCGATTTTCAATGTTATAGTTGCACTCGTTGAGCTGATTCACTCTTTTTTTTAGAATTTCAATGTACTCGTACTTAGAGAGTGAGAATCTCGTATAGTCAACTAGACTTGCATTGAACGTGTGGGCCATTTTTTTTTCGCGACAACTTTAGCTGTTGTACATATTACATATTATCGTTATCGTTAACGTGTTTTTCTAAATAATGATACGTTTTATTAAAATAATCACATATCAAAATTTAAATTTAAATGGACACACAAAAACATCAACGAGACGACGATAAGGGGGGCGTGTGGTATTATTGTGGAAGATGCTTTGAAAGAATATCCATAGGGAATCAAAAGCATTTCCGTTGCGATAAATGCAACTTTAAAGTTCTCTTTAAGTGTAGCAGTAAAAATAGGGAAAATCATTGGTACAACACTTCACTAAACCGATATGAACACGAGGGCTAGGAAAAAAAAATTTAAAAAAAAAATAAAAAATAAAAAAAAAATAAAAAATAAAAAAAAAATAATACACATAACACACATTATTTTCACATTTTTAAATTATGGTGGACGGAATATACATAGGCACATATAAAAACAAAAACATATACGTTGTCGATCGTTAATTCAAACCAAGAACAAAATCGTACGTCTTAAAAATGCACGCGTTTACGATGACCGCTCTCAAAAGACAGACTCCGTACCCTTGATACAGGTTGCCTTGAAGAAGAGCTTGTCGTAGCGGTATTTGGTGCATGATCTGCCTAGTCTTTAAAGTATCAATGGGAAACGTAGCCCCCCAGTTACATAGCCCCGCAACGCCGCCCGATATGAAAGCTCCCCAGTCTCGCTGCATCATTGCGTCGTAAACAGAGAAGTATATTGCAAAGGCCGCCATCTCTCTGACGGTGTTTGGAATCATTCCTCGGCTCCTCCATGGATGTACGGGGAAACGTATTGCAGACTGGCGCTGGATTTTGTAGCAGTCAAAGACAAAGAGTATCGGTGAAACCAAAAGCCCACCAACCCCGCCTGCAAGGAACGGGCTGTCAACATGTGGAGTCACTCGCTCATATGTCGGGAAAAGGATGCTGTTGGAAAGACTGGCAGCCAAAAAAGGATGCATGGCGCCTCTGTACAGATGGCTGGGTTTCTTAATCGTTTGCCGAATAATACTCAGTTTTGAACGGGGCTGTGAACCTCGCTCTTGACCTTGCAGCAAAACTTTGCATGTGTCAAATGGCATGCCAACGACGCACTGAGCAATCGAAGCGCAGATGGACGCAAAAATGTCCATTTGTTTTTTGAAAACGTCTTTACGACTTCTTTTAGACTTGTGCAAGAAAAAAAAAAAAATTCCTGCAATCTCCATGGCCCTTTCAATGCACACATTATATTTGTCTTTAATTATTTTTCTGTGTTTCAAAATATAGTCCCTATCTTTTTCATATATCTCGAAATCACCCTGCAAGAAATAATGTGTTTTTTTTCATTATTTATTCTTACAGAAACATTAAAAAGGGCTCGTTATTCAATTGGAATACGATTTTTTTGATTTTGGGTATGCGGGTAAAAAAAATACAACAATGTTAACAGCAGGTGTCGATGAAGCTGGTAGAGGAGCATTGTGCGGCAACGTGGTAGTTGCGCTCGTTGTGCTACCAAACGATCCGGAATGCGTGCAAAGACTGCGAAAACTCAAACTTAGAGACTCCAAAACTCTGTCTGCGAAGCAGAGGGACGTTTTATACGACGCGATCCACAAAGAGGCTGTGGAGGTTTTGGTGACTCAGCGAACAGCGAGAGAAATCGACGAGAGCAACATTCTCGCTGCGACAATGGATGCAATGAAAGAACTGTGTCTGAAGACGAAAGCTAAAAGAATTCTAATAGACGGCAATCGTGTCCCAAAAGGCGTTGCAAACGCAACACCTGTTATAAAGGGCGACTCGAAGCACGCAGAAATTTCATGCGCTGGGATCGTTGCAAAAGTCACACGAGACCGCCAAATGATCGAAGCGTCAATCATCGACACAAAGGGTATGGTAGTCATTTACACTATGATAGATTAAAGGAGTATGGACCGTGCGCATTGCATCGTAATTCGTTTCGTTTACAGTAGAAGGTTTTTACATCATCAATTATTTTTTGAGCTGTTTTTCTTTTTCTTTGGCAAGCTTCCGCAGCAGAAAAACGCGCCACACTCTTCCATGGAAATCTCTCCATCATTGTCCGTGTCCATCTTGGTTATGAGCTGCTTTAAAAAAGACGTCGATGCCCCTAGCAATTGAAGCCCCCCAGAACTCAACACGGTCTTCACGGTACCAAGCTGCTCGTCTGAAAGCTTCCCAGGATTCGTTTCAATGAGCGCTTCCGCGATATCGTGTACAACGTCAACGCACAGTTGAGATTTCTGAACACCGGGTATCTTGAAAAGGACTTGAACATTCTGCATGATTTCCTGCAAGAGCCCCATCCATTCTTGTAAGCTTCCTACCTGATCCGCGCTCCATTGGGAAATAAGCGGTTTGAACTTGCCTCGAAGGTTGGTTCGAGCTTCATCGTACTCTTCTTGGGTCAAACTGGTTTTGGAGGTCATTCTT
>JACLAD010006372.1_pt1 | contig 14794 bp, 8 predicted proteins | sample 8027901 | NCBI WGS metagenome assembly JACLAD01 (sample SAMN15725071, study PRJNA655200) | protist metagenome | isolation source: fluorescence activated cell sorting (FACS) single amplified genomes of... | place: Spain: Blaines Bay Microbial Observatory, Mediterranean Sea | collected 2016-07-05 | reverse complement strand
GAGCAGTCATTTAGTATGCAAGAAAGGCTGGGTTCCAAATTGAGGTCACTCGCGAGTCAAGAGACCGTGATAACATTTGTTGGTGATTCTCCAATTTGTGAGATTGTGTCCCCGACCCCACAAACCCAAACTCAAAATCCCGGCTTTTGAAGGTAGGGTGAAATGAGAAGGTATTCTGATCTATAATTTTTTTTTGGTAGAAGAAACATCCTCCTCCTCATTATGGGCTTCGGTCACGCCTTGACGAGCCTTACCCTACCCCCGCCTGGGGTGTATTTCCCGTGTTAAACACGTGTTAACACCGTGTCAATATTCCCCGACACGTGTTGTAACCCATCCCTACCGGATCGGGGATCCGTCAGAGTATCTAAAAAATAAGTACGAATTTTAATGACACCATCGAAGGTAATTTTCTCTGAAGTGAAAAGTGAAACAAAACCCCCAAATCATCATTGGTTTGAATGGTGGAAGACTTGGATAGAAGCGGTGAAGAAGAAGAACTAAGGAGATAAAGGGAGAAGAAGAGAGAGGAGGAGGAGGAAAGGATATATCTCGTCGTAGTCATCTTTGAAGAGGTAGGATACGTGGGATGAGTGATTTGGATGATTTGTACGACGAGTTTGGCAACTACATTGGACCCTCCTCGTCGGAAGAGGAGGAGGAGGAGGAAGAGGGGGTAGAGGGGGATTTTTCAGGGAAAGGTGAGGGTATTGATGAGAATATAGATCCAGAGGATGAGGAGATAGACGCCTCCCGCAAAGGTGAAAAGTACTTGATTAAGGCTCAAGAGGTTTATGGAAAACACGTCGAGTTTGACGTACAAGTGGAAGATACACAAGAGGTGAACGAACCGATTATGAAACCACTAGAGGTAAAATCCTTTTCACATCTTTCTGAGGACCCCCCTACCCTCAAATACAGCCTTGAATTTTTAGCAGGAATAATGTCAAAACCTGAACTTGTGCGCAACGTTGCAGTTGTTGGCCATTGCACGCACGGTAAAACGACTCTCTGTGACGCACTTATCGGTTCAGTGATAAATTTACCGTCGTTACGCTATACGGATGTGCGTGTTGATGAACAAAAGCGTGGGATTTCCATAAAAGCGTGCCCTGTGACTCTTGGGTTACAGGATAGTCGGGGTAAAACGTTTGTAGTAAATCTAATAGACTGCCCAGGGCACGTGAATTTTAGTGATGAAGTTAGTGCCGGCATTCGCGCAAGCGATGGTGTAGTTGTTGTCGTCGATGCGATTGAAGGTAATTTGTTAAATACTGACCTGATTTTGAAACATGCGGTCAGTGAAGGTGTTTCGGTGATGCTGTGTATTAGTAAAGTTGATCGTTTGATCCATGAGGTGAAACTTCCTCCAGCGGACGCTTATTTGAAGTTACGCTGGATAATCGAACACGTGAATGAAGTCATAGAAACCGCGAAAGGTGGGGATTCTAGCGCAAACGTTTGTCCAATCAAGGGTACGGTGTGCTTCTCCTCTGGGTCTGATGGCTGGTGCTTTACGCTCCAGTCGTTTGCACTTTTACATCTACGACGGCAAGGATGTTGTTCGAGTGTGAATCCTGCTGCATTTGCGAAACGATTATGGGGAGACATGTTCTATGACAAGTCAAAGGGTAAGTTTACGCCCAAACGCAACAATATTCACTCACGGCGGTCATTTGTGGAATTTGTTTTAGAGCCTCTTTATAAATTGTACGGCTTGGTGTTGGGAGAAGAGCCAGAGTTGCTGAGTACAAGTTTGCGCAAAAATTTATCCCTACACTTGAGTGAGGAACAGTTGGAACAAGACACGGGGCCGTTGCTCAAGTTGGTTTTGTCAAAATTTTTCGGCCCGGAAAAAGTGTGCGGTTTTGTAGACATGGTTACACGTGAGATTCCGTCACCTAGGCAACTCTCAATGAAGCGGTATCGTAGAATAGCACCTTGTTGGAAGGAATCAAGCGAGGAACGCTTAAAGGCAATCATGTCTTGTGATGCGAAGGGTCCACTTTCGATGAATATTGTGAAACTATTTGCTTCTGTGGATGGATCCACATTTTGGGCTTTCGGTAAGGTGTTTTCAGGAACTGTGCATGCCGGCAAGCAAGTTTGTGTTCTACAACCAATGAGTGCTGCTGGGAGCGATGGGAGCGCTACGGATGATGCCATCGTGTTTTGTACTATTCACAAAGTAGCAATACCTTTCGCGAGGCACTGGATTTCGGTGGATCATGTAGTCGCGGGCAGCTGGGCGCTGATTCAAGGAATTGATCATGCGTTGACCGGAACCTGCACACTGGTTGATGCCGATTCTATCTCTAGTGAAGAAATCGGTCCACCCGATCGATTTCTCGATCTAGTGCACTGGAATAAAGCCGTGTGTAAACTTGCAATCGAACCGTTGCATCCTGCCGACCTTGCGCGGATGACAAATGGTCTACGTTGTGTAAGCAAAAGTTATCCGTTGCTAGAAACACGTGTCGAAGAATCTGGAGAACATGTCATCATGGGAACAGGGGAACTGTACTTGGATTGTGTAATGCATGACCTACGGCACATGTACACCGGTATTGAAGTGCGAGTCTCGGAGCCGGCAGTTTCTTTTAGTGAAACGATAGAGACAAGCTCGGCCGTTCAAACATCAGGCACTACACCAGACCAGAGAAACACGCTAATGATGGTCGCGGAGCCCTTTGAGGATAATCTCTGTGCCGATATTGAAAATGGCCGTATCTCAGCCTCCAAGCTTACCCCTCCAAGTAATCCAGAAATTGTCAAGCTTTTGCAGGAGGAATACGGCTGGGATGCGCTCGCGTCACGCTCGCTCTGGGCGATTGGTCCTGATGTGGCCAAGGGAAATGTCTTGCTTGACGACTTACTCCCCAGTTCCCCGGCTAAAGAGCAGGTGAAAGATATTCGGGAGAGCCTTGTGCAGGGTTTCAATTGGGCAGTGCGGGAGGGCCCGCTATGTGACGAACCCGTCAGAAATGTCAAATTCAGGCTCTTGGACGCATCGGTGACAGCAGAGAGTGTATACCGTGGTGCCGGTATGATTGTTCCTACTGCTCGTAGAGTTGCACATGCTGCCGTGGTCACGGCTTCCCCGAGGCTAATGGAACCCACTTTTATCATTCAAGTCCAAGCCCCTAGCGATCTAGCCGAGGCGATCCGCAAGGTGCTACGTAGACGTCGTGGACACATCACGTCGGAATCGCCTATTCCAGGCACACCATTCACCGTCTTTCTTGGGTATCTTCCCGTGATCGATTCGTACGGTTTTGAAACCGACTTGCGTTCCCACACTTCCGGTCTGGCTTTTGTGCAACAAATTTTCGACCATTGGGAGAAAGTCCCTGGTGACCCTCTTGATGATTCTATCATCCTTCAACCACTGGAACCTAGTCGCGGCAACGAACTTGCTCGCGAGTTTTTGATCAAAACACGTCGCCGCAAAGGTCTACCCGAGGAGGTGTCGATTTCCAAGTACTTTGACGATGAAGACCTGTTTGAAAAGTATATGCGCCGCCACAGGCAGGATGAGGCATCATCGAGCGGGTCGTCTTCATCAGAAGAAAGCGACGAATAAATCTATTTTTGTATATATAAAGAAAATTATAAAGGAAACTTTTCAAATTATAAATTATTCGGATGGAACTACAAGTGGACCACGTTGAGCAATGTATTTAACCTGATTTCCGTCTGCTACTAGGCGACCTTCTGCACGCATTCTTTTGTAATCTTCCTTGTCCCATTTGGTGAATCCCCATTTTTTTGAAACAACAATCTTTTGGCGTCCAGGGAATTTCATCTTGGATCGGCGCATAGCTTCAGCGGCAGCTTCCACGTTTTCTTCTTTAGTACGAACAGAAAGCAAAATTTGACCAATCTTTACGCGTGCGACAACGCCTGCAGGTTTTCCGTAAGCGTGACGCATACCGGTTTGAAGCCTATCAGCGCCAGCGCAAGAAAGCATCTTGTTAATACGAAGTACATGGAAAGGGTGAGCGCGAACACGAAGGTGAAACGCGTCTTTTCCGGTGTTTTTCACCAAGTACTTGTTGCAAGCAATTCGAGCAGCTTCTAAAGCTTCGGAGGAAACTTGTTCACGTTCATCAGAAAACATGTGCACGACAGCTGGGAATTCATCAACAAGAGCCTTTTTACGACCAGAATCATAAATTCGAAGTTTTGGTTCTGGTACACCACGCAAATAACGCGATTTAATGTAAGGTTTGTTCTTACAGTACCTATAGCACTTAGCAGGACGACGACCCATCTTTTCTTTTTCTCTATCTATACCCTTTTTCTTTTTTGTGTATTCCTTACTTTTTAATCCTTGAACGAACAAAAGGAATTTCTTTTTTCTTTTCTTTTCCCTTTCCTTTTCCTTCCTTCCTTTCCTTCCCTTCCTTCCACAATTTTGCATCTCTGTCCGACCAAGTGTGGACGGACAGAAAAAAAGAGAAGACATGTTTCTTTTTTGTCGGCTCTTATATAATGCAGGAGAGCGTCAGAGCCGACATAGTTTTTGAAAGAAAGAAAATCGGCTCGAAACGAATAAGGTGTTGTTGGTTCGGGGTGTGTGTGTTGGCGTGCGTTGTTAGTTTGTTGACGAAAGTTGACTTGACGAAAGGTGAGACGAGTAGATTATGGCGGTTGTGGTGGATGGTACGAGTATGAACGATCTTGGGAGGAAGGAGGACGTGATTCACGACGATGATGGGAGTAAGAACAAGAAACGAGGGGTTTCAGACGTGATTCGACAAGTTCGAGTGTGGAGTCTTCGGCATTGTGCAATCTTGAATTCTGTTTTGTATGCTATTTATACTGTATTGAGGCCTGGATGCTTCGCTTGTTGGAATGGTGCACTTAAACCAGCGCTCAGTGGGGTGCGCCCAGTGCTAGTAAACGTGTCTGTGAAATGCGTTGTAGGGCTGAGATGGTCTATGCGTACATTGAATAAGGCACCAATGCTTCAGAAGCTAGGAAGAAGACGTGCAAGACAAATTTCGGCTTGGATTATTTTAGTTGCGCTACTGCTTTTTTCTATAGTTTTGGTGCACTCGGTTAGTTTTCTTTTCGGTTCCAGAACTGAAATTGTAGCAAAAGGGACTTTTCACACTCGTCAGCATGATGCCCGCATTAAAGCCCGGCTTGAAGCAGAAAAAGAAGCCCATAATAATGATCTTTTAGAAGATGCCTTGGAGGCAAGACTAAAAGAAACCTTATCAAAGGATTTTGAAAAAGAATTTGGACATCGGCTCGGGCAAAATAATAAAGAGGAGGAGGAGGAGGAGGAGGAAGAGGAAGAACACGAGAAGGATGAAGAGGGGACAAGTACAATTGAGAAAAAGGATGGAAATCCGTCCTTGTTTCAAATGCTCACGAAATCGTTCAAAACGCCGGAGGAAAAATCTAGGAAGAAGACCCCTATTCGAGTGCCGCTAGCGAAAATAAAAGCGTTGCGCAAGTCAAGGAAATATGTATCGTTAAAGGATGTGAGTGAATCTGCAGAGGAATCGATGGGCCGTTCTTCTCGTCGGAAAAGGTCAAAGTTATCTACTATAAGCGAGGCTGTACCGAGTGTTGAAGAAGTTGCCATTCGAAAGTACGGATATGCTGAAGCTAGTTTATCGGATCCAAACTTGTTATGGCTCGTAGGGCCGCAACTAATGTGCCAAGGACAACAATTCACGAAACGACTAAACCAAGTCACGGATAGGCTGAAAGTGATAACTATGTGCAATGGGGATTCCAAATGGGTGAATCGAGCTGGCGATCATAGTGTTTTGGATGAGCGTTTGCGCAGATTCGAAAGCACAAAACTTGCACGTATAGATGACTGTATGAAAACGTCCGATTTTATTCCATCATCCCTCACAGTGACCCCTGTAACAGATCTCAGCTCTTTAGAGCGAGACATCGCGGAAATACAAGATGTTCAAGGCGTGCAATCATTCATAATTAAGCATGCGCAGAAGGACATTCACGATAAAGCGGCCCCAGAAGTGACAGAACATCCTCTAAAAACTCTCCGTCATATGCGTAAAGATCGTCGTGCCAGAACGGAACTTGTTGTACAAGCTTTTAAAAAAAATGCATTGCTTTGGGATGAGAGAAAATTTACAATAAGAACATGGGCCGTAGTGGTTAGTTCTGAACCCTTGATTGTCATGTATCACGATGGCGTCGTTCTTCGTAGCCTAGAAAAGTCAATTCTTGCTCATACTAAAAAGTCGCAAAAGTACAGTAAACGACAACAGTATGCAGATATTAATACACGCCAATCTGGCCACCACGATTACACTAACCGTCGCGAAGATGCTTTTGGTTGTATTGACGAGTTACAGACTTATTTGTCTGGAAGTTTTGCCAGTACCGAAATGCGGCACTTCAGCGAACTCATATTGGTGCCAGAGCTGCAACGACTGATGTTGGCAGTGATTCATGCGCACCGCCGAGACACTCCTCATCCAGGGGTATGGAATATGCAGCGAATCAGTTTCGATTTTATACTGGATGCCAATTGGAATATTTGGCTTGTTGACACAGATTGGGGTACAAATGACGTCAACTTGGGTGAGGATGATTTCACGAGTCCTTGCAAGCGAAGCTTGATCCAAGCCCTTGGTGATGATACTATTCATGTCACAGAACAATTGATAGTGAAAATGTCCAAAGGCCAGGATGAGAATTTGCTCAATGGAATAGATCGAGGCTCTCTCCAAGTTTTATGGGACGCTTCTGACTCTTCCTATTCCTTTTCCGATCGATTGTGCAAGAGATCCACATACCAGGACTTTCGCGACCGGCAAACATTCAGCAAGCGCGCGATTCAAACATTGCTCAAAAGAGACGGACGCCCGCCGAAGCGCTCCTCCGAAAATACAAAAGATGGTGAGCCTTGGAAGTGCCCTGTTTGTGGATATTTGAACGACCACCATGCTCATTCTTGTGAAAACTGTGGTGGGCCGCACTTGGGTGTCGCCAAGCCTCATCCGTTTCAAGAACCGACAAAACAACAACCTGTTCGTAACTTTCATGACCATGGTAGCCGTCGGGACTTTGACTCGCGCGATGGACGCGGATTCGATCCGCATGAAACTCGACCCAATATTGATAGCAGCTATGATCATCAACAACAAGAGCACAACGGGTTTCACGCGCCGAAGGATGAATTTAACGCATATTTTAGACAAGAACGGGAACGTAACACGATACACAATACGCATGAAGGCCATAATATGCACACGGAATTTAGCTCTTTCTTTGAGCAACAGCGCCCGAATCATGAGAACGTTGTAGAGAACCATGACAGCGGGACCGTGATATCATGCGGTGGCAAACAATTTTCGATCAAAGAGAATGTCCAAGGATTCGGCACCGACATTGAAACTTTACGCACATCCACTTTGCATACATGTTGTGCATCGTGTGCCATGAACCCTGGTTGTTACGGATACACTTTTGACAGGAGTACTTTTCAGTGTCATCTTAAAACTCAAATTACTGCTGAAGGGTATGCCAGAGCTACAACGCTGGGGATTCTTGATGCATCATTCCCAGTGGAGCACAACCGGAATAGGGGGGTTGGGCCTGTTGGACAAACTTTTCAAGGTTACCGCGATGCCGCTTTTCGCCACGACGATAACAACGCATTCTCGAAACGAGAGAAATTCCGCAAGCAGCTTGTTGATATTTTTATGGATCATGATCCCGCAAAAGTTGCCAAAGTGGATATCTTGCTCGACCGATACCGCGGTAAAGAAGAGAAATATATCCAACAGACATTGCAGCAGTACGAAGCGATAGATCGTCTTCAGCAAGAGCGTTCCAATAGAAGAATCGCCGCCGTGAATGATAGAGAGAGACTCGGGCCAAGTCAGAATCGGTTTCGCTCTTCCCAAGCCGCTCCAACTCGCGATAGCTACGGTCTTACAGTAGCGGATTATCGTGAAAGGCTTGAGCAAATATTCCAGCAGCACGATCCACAAATGGCATCGCAACTTGACACAATGCTGGAGCGGTTCAAAGGCAAGGAAATGGATCTCTTACAATACTTGGTGGAAAAATACAAGTAGAGTTTCGAAAATACAAGTACATTATGTAAATACTATCATTGACTATTCCTTCCCTTCTACGCTTCCGCGGGTGCAAGAGCCCAAGAGAGCATCCAAGGTCCCTGCGATTTGCTGCAAATTTTGCTGAACTTTTATTTCTACATTCAAACTTGTCTGCATTTTCAGAAACAACTCTGCTAACGCCTGCCTCTGTCCCAGCTCGGAAGAATATAATTTCAATAGGGTGTCGCAAGTTGGAACCAATACTGAAGAATATCGAGGGTAAATTACGTGCTTGCTTAGGAATGACATTAAAGGCTCCAATTCAGAATCATCACGTCCCGATAATGATGCCTCAAGTCCTCCTCGAACCATTAGCTCTTCCAGCACACTCGTCACACTCGTTGGATTATAAGACTTGAGTGCTTTATCAAGTGCGGCCTTGTAATTGAACTTTCTCAACTCTGCATCATATTTTGCCAAACGCTGGACTCGCTTTTCAGAGCCAACTTGGATGTCTCCGCGAGAAGGTGGTAGATTGCCGCCACGCATAAAATATCGCTTCGATCCTCCCCGTATTTCGTCCTCTTCTTTGACGGCCGCTTTTTTCGTCACGACGCGCTTACGCACGATTGCTGACCCGGACACAGTTCCCACAATGAGAGTTTGATTGTCCTTTGACATATTTGCGCTTAAAATCGCAACACCGCTACCAATAGGTACGGATGCTGATAGTGAAAAATCAACCGAATCGTGAACTTTTAGGAGACCATCAAGAGACCCCGAAACCACGCGCGCTCCGCCTCCATCATTGAACAAGCACGTGATTGTCTTTTGATGATCTTGAATGTCTTTCAAGGTCGTGCCGCTTCCGGTCCGTAAATCCCATACACGAAGTGTATTCCCTGCAGCCCCGAGGACGTATGTTCCCTTCAACCCTAACACTGCCTCTAAAGGTCCGTCATGTTGAAAATTATGTACACTGCTACTCTTAGACGGAAGTCTCACATCCCACAAACGGACAGTGTGATCATAGGATCCTGTAATCCATTTTTCGCTCTCATTTTCTGAAGAAAACAAGGAACAACAGCGTACTTGATCTTGATGCTCTTTATACGTATTCACAAGAGACTCTGTTGAAACATCCCAATACTTTACCATCGAATCATCTGAGCAAGTCAGGAGACTTGACCCAGTCATAGACCATCCAACATTTCTAACTGGTCGCTTATGCCCTTTAAGCATTCGAAGGAGGGTCCCATTTTCACTTTCATACACGTACACGTGATTGTCTTTACAACCGGCAGCAAGCAATTTGCCGTCATGACGAAAAGCTGCACCATACGCAATGTCTTTGAACCTTGAAAACGACCGTTTCAGATTACCAGATCGTCCATCATACAAGCAAACTCGAGTACCAGCAGCGAGAGCAAAATCAAACGGTGTAGTTGGATTAAAAGCGACACCAACCACAGATCCAGTTAGCTGGATCTTGGGCGTCACTCGGAACTTTTTCCAATATTTTTCTTCTGCACTTTCCCGAGTTGTTTCTTGCGAAAACCTCTCCTTTCGAAGACTTTGAAAAGTCATTATTATGATTAAAAGTTCTATTCAATTCTTTCTTTCTTTCTTTCTTTCTTTCTTTCTTTAAAAACAAAAACTTTTTGCTTTTTTTCCGGCCAATCAAAAATTTGTATATTGTAATATACACTACATTTTCTTCGCACTAAGACGTGCTCCTTCATTACTCTCTTTCCCACATGAACATAACATGGTAGCCCGCCCGGCAGGGCAAAAGGAAGGCCTGGAGCCACGACAGTGTCCCCCTAGGAAGACGTCCTGGGTGGGTTTAACTCATAGCTACGTTATTACCCCTTCCGGGAGGGGGACCAAGGTTCCCAGGGGGCCACACTGCCGTGGATATGCCCGGCAAGGGCTAGAGCTAGACACACCAAACACGAAACAAAAGAAGAGAAAGAAAGAAAGCGTTGATGAGTCGAAAAAAACGAAAAAATGGAGGACGTCATAGTAATGATTCTACAGTATTAAAGCAACGAGGAAAGAAGAAAAAGGTTGAAGCCGAAGTTACCTTGTGCATGGATGCACTCAAACGAAGACGGGACGTTGGGAACGAGGATTTGACGCCAACCAAGAAGAAGAAAAAGAAGAAGGACAGGGACTTGGAGAGCGCGGCAATGGGACGTAGCCCATTAGGTGATTCTATAATTGCATCATCAGCCAAGAAAAAACAGAAAAACAAGGATCCTCTTCCTCTGCCGTGTAAGTTCAAATCATCTGAAAGTCTCATTTCAGAGCAAGATCCTAGATTCAAGGCAATTTGTGAGCAAAGCTATCCAGGATTTCACGTCGAGTCAATTCGTAAAAGTAACATTCATAAACGTGTAGGTCAGGCACTGCAAAAACTCACAGAAAATGGTTATTTTCACTATGATATTGTAGCATATGGTAACAAGGTGAACTCAACTAGGGTTCAGAGAGTCTTGGTGGGAGCTCCTGGCATGACGTATCTCTATCAAAAGCTTCGGCTGTTTGCATTACCGTGGACAGATAAATCTATATGTGGCGGTGCTCTGATTCCAATAAACGAATTAAATGAAATGCTCAAAGAAAAGAGCAAATCGAAACTGAAAGAAAAACGGGCCTTGGGGGGTCACGTTGCGCAAAGTGCGGGCGTCGGGGACTACTCGTTCAATTTGACTTTAATCAATGCAGCCCTTGTTAATCATCGTTCACAAAGAGAAACAATTCCGGTACAGAACATATTGGACTTTAAAGATGATTCTAGATTCAATAATCATGGTGAAAAATTAGCAGTAAATTGGCACAAGGACTCTACGCTTGAGCCGTTTTCAACTATTGCGGTTCACCATCATACACCCGACCATTTAAACAGTGACTGGGGGATAGCAATGTGCTGTGAACGTGAAAACATTGCCCCACCTGTTGTAAAACACTTGCAAGATGGAGACGCTTACTTCATGCTGGGCAACTTTAATCATCATCACTTACATGCCGTATGCGCAGGTACAACAGCCAGGTACGCGTCAACGCATCGCGTAGCTGTCACTAAAAAGGCAACATTTATTTGGATAGAAAGCGAATGCAAACGTGTGAAAGCAGGTAAAGGTGAAAACCCTGATGCTGAGCGCGCTCGAGTGCTTGGTGAGTTGACCACGGTGTTGGAATTCGATTGGCTTCGCCAGTTTTATGTTCAAGGTAGCGTTCACGCTGAACAGCATAAATCATGGTGGACACCGCGTATCAAGGAATTGGAGACTATATGGGAAAGCCTCGAAGCGGAAATGAATGATATCGTAACACTACTTTTGTGTCAAGAGCCATGCCAAGCAAACGCTCGATTCTTCAAAATAGTAATATACATATTGAAGGACAAACTCGAGCAAAGAAAAGATTGGTCGAGGCGCATTCAAGACTCACAATACAGACGCCTACCGCCACCATTCCGTCCAATCGATCTCCCAAAACCATGTTGGACGCAAGTCCAGCTTGAGGGTATCATTCAAAGGCTTGAAAAAAAAACCTTATAGTGCAGTCACTGAGGCTTTCTAGTAGCTAGAATGCTTTTCTGACTATGACTGGCTTACCACCAGAAGGTGATAACGGGGGCAGTCTGGGTTGCATTGCCGGTGCTACGGGTGTACTCTTGCGTCTGTTGTAAAATGCGAGTAAGGACGCACCGAAAACGGTGCTAATAGCGGCAACAAGAATGACAACCATAGGGGAAGAAGATTCGCTCCTTGGTTCAGCTACAGAATCGTCAAACACGGTAATGATTGTCGGAGAAAGCGTTGGGGAATATGTCGCAGGCGAGGATGCCGGTGCGCCCGTGCTTGGTTCATTGCTTACAGGAGCGTTGGTCACAGTAGCACCAGTCACAGGAGGACCGGTAACTGGAGCACCAGTCACAGGAGCATCGGTAACTGGAGCATTACTATGAGGCACTGTCGGAGAGAATGTCGGAGTACTCGTTGGTGAGATTGTCGGAGTACTCGTTGGAAAAATTGATGGGGACACTGTTGGAGCATATGTTCGAAAGTCTGATCTACAACTTCTTTTCACACCATCCCATTCGGATAAATTCGCAGATCCGCCCTTTTCTGGATCCCCCCACACTACGATTGAGTCATCATTTAAAAGGGCTAAAAAGGAGCTGCCTTTTTCATGAGCGTAGACCTGGTCTACTTGCAATCCTCGAAAATCAACTTGGCTCGAATTTCCTCCCCGTGCTTGACTTCCCCATGAAACAACAGTTCCTGATGATAGAACGGCAGTGAACGCACCACTGTTGGCAACAATCGACTCAACAGGACCGGGGAAGTCTACAGCGGTTATATCTCCGCCATTTTCAGGGTTTCCCCAAGCTACTACGCTCCCGTCGTCCTGAAGGGCCGCAAAACTGCTGTCTGTTGCATAAATTGAGGTAACTTGTCCCGTAGGATTCACTACAGCATCATCGCCACCACTGTGGGGGCTTCCCCAGGTTAGTACTTGGCCGGATAGTGTTATTGCTGCAAAAGCCTGCCTATTCGCAACGATTTCCTTGACTCCGCCGGTGAAATTAACCTCTGAGGAGTCGCCACCTGAACCTCTCGCGCCCCAAGTTACAACGCTTCCATCATCAAGCCTGGCAGCAAAAGCGAATTCGCTCGCCACTACATCTACTACTCCAGAAACAAGCTGACTTTGGACGTGTTCGAATCTTGGTCCATATGCTGGCACGTTTGTGTCAGAACCGCCGGTATATGCCATACCCCACGCCTGCACGGACCCGTCCAACATTAATGCAGCAAATGCAGCTCTATTTCCAACGACCTTGTTGACGTTGTCTAGGTCCAAATCCGTCGCATCATTTGCATCGTAATCATAGTAATCATTTATAAGATCATCCCAATCTGGGCCCCATACTATTGCACTTCCATCCTCAGAAAGCACACAGAAATCACGAGCAGTTACTGCGACACTTTTCACACTATCAACGACCTTCTCGGTGGGAGATTGGTCCAAATAGTTGTATTCGCCTTTTGCGCCGTTGTAGTGTCCCCAAGATGTTAGTGACATATTCTTGTGGAGCGCAACAAACGATATTTCAGTTGAGTATATTGCTACAACATTGTCTAAAGGTTCAGTCAGATTCCCTCCAGAATCCACATCGCCAAAAGCTGCAACTGACCCATTATACCTAATTCCTGAAAAAGCACAGTCGGTAGCTGCCATTGCCCAAAAAGGTCCATTCTCATTCAAGTCTTCGCTTGAAGCTGTACATTTTTCGCTACCCCAAGCTTTAATTTGGCTTGACTTGGTTATGACTGCCCAACCTTCTGAATTTGGAAAAACACAGGGATCCCCTTTCGCATTTTTGGCCAGAGCAACCGCCGTAGCCACAATGTAAAACCACACGCCACTCACTCTCATTTTGAATTGCGATGCTCCTTCCTTCCGCCTCCTCCACTCGTCACACAGAATTCAACCAATTCCTTGTCCAAGATGTCCTTCTAGGTTATTTGTTTATCGCTTAAATAGAAACTAATCAACCTTTTGTGACACGTCGCGAATATTTACTTGCCGAAACTGAACTCCCGGAATTCCTGGGAAAAACCAAAAAAAAAAAAGTAACGGATTAATTGATATTGAAAGCAAAATGTGCCGTCAGTGTGTTGATACGCCTCTTGTTGACCGAGGCCGTACGTGTCTAGAACAAGGGGCATATCTTTTAAATTGGAAAGGATGTGCTGAATGTGGGGATACATCAATACCTGTAAATGTCGACGTGAAATATTTGGTAGATGATGTAGTTGTACAAGAAATTAACGATGAATGGGAAAACGAAACAGAGCACGAAGAAGTTACTCAGTTTATGCACAAGTGCACCAAGTGTGGTCATGAAATATGTGAACACTACTATCGTTTTGCTGTTGAGGAAAATATGCAAGGCGATGGAGACAATAAAATTACGTGCCAAGAATTCTTGATGGAGTGTGTTCTTTGTGGTAAGGGTTGTGATACCGTAAATTTGCCTGCCTTTTCTTCTCGCCAAATAGATTCTATAGCAGGAAACGGAATGAATCCAAACAATATTGAACTTAATGGAGTTAACGATTTACATCTTGTGGACAATTTGGAAACGCCTCAACAAGTTCTAGGTGGTATCTCTGCCCAGCTTGGACGGGTTTCATTGAACTCCGCGTCTGTTGATCACTTGGACGATGGCGACGAAGTTGCCGATGATGAATGGGACTAATTGCTTATTTGATGTCCGTGTTCGTGTCTTGCGTTCCAGCATCAAACATTGGTTGGTCGTCTTGAGATACAGCAGTCTGTTGTTGTCCTATGGGAATGTTTTTGCCACCTTTTCCGTCACTGTGCTGTGTCGAAAGTAGGGTTTCCGGTTGTTGTCCCATGGGAACGCCCTTGCCTACTTCCCCGCCACAGTGTTGCGTCGAGAGAAAGGTTTCTGGCTCTTGCTGCTCATTTCTTTGTTTGCCGTCACTGAGTTGCGTTGAGAGAAGGGTTTCTGGCTGTTGCTCGATTTTCTCTTTTTTCTCCTGTTCATCACCGGTGATTGCTTTTGTTGGACTATCCTTTGGAGGTTCGATACAAGAACTGGCTATCGGCTCTGGCCGCTTCTCAATCTTGGCTTTCTCTGTTGACAACGATTCTTCATCAGAATCATTATTAGCCACGTCTGAATCTGCGCC
>JACLAD010015705.1_pt1 | contig 14797 bp, 19 predicted proteins | sample 8027901 | NCBI WGS metagenome assembly JACLAD01 (sample SAMN15725071, study PRJNA655200) | protist metagenome | isolation source: fluorescence activated cell sorting (FACS) single amplified genomes of... | place: Spain: Blaines Bay Microbial Observatory, Mediterranean Sea | collected 2016-07-05 | reverse complement strand
CTCTGGCTAGCGGTGGACTCCAGCTTTGACAAGGTCCTCGGCTTTGTCTGTGGAAGAAGGACGATCAAAACCGGTAAGGTTCTTTGGCAGCAGATCAAGCACCTGCCGACGATGGGCTATGGCACGGACATGCTGAAGTCCTACGAGAATTTTATCCCACACGCCAAGCATTACGCATCAAAGACCTTCACCACACGAATCGAATCACTCAACTGCCGACTGAGGCATTATCTAGCAAGGCTCCATCATAAAACGCTTTGCTACAGCAAATCAAAAACGATGTTGGAAGTTTCTTTGAAACTGCTCATCAATAAACTAAACAACCTTTAAGCGCCAACGCCGTCTGCTCTAGCAGTGAGGCTTCATCAGATCCCCCGTCTCAGCAAATTGATTAGAAGTTCTTCAACTGAGGCTATTCATTCAGTCTCCGATCAAAATCCTTTTCTAGGTAATCCTGAAAATCAATGCTCTCTTCCACATCCACTTGATTACCTGAAACCGCTACGACTTTAACCTTCTTGCCAACGGGCACTTCCACCTCACAGGATCTTACGTTCCAAACGTCCGCATTGATTTTGACTTTGCCAGTCCCCTTCTGATTATCGATCGCCTCCACGAGAACCCCTTCCATCCCAATCAAGCCCTCCACTCCAGATTTGTACTTTTGCTGATCTGTACCGCTGAACGATCTCTTGATCACGACAAACAAGACCATACTGAGTACTGGCCAAATCCCCAATACTGACCAATGGTCCACAAAATAGCTGACTGGAGCGGTGGCAAGGGCTGCCAAGCCCAAGGGCATCCAGAACATCATTGGCAGGACGAATTCCAGTCCCACCAGTCCTAGCCCAGCGAGGAACAAAATCAACCAAAGTTCCATCAGCTTTTCGACTGATTAAACAGATCTCCTAAATTGCCAAACGCCGCCATCGATTTGGAGGCGTCGTACGGAAGATAGACCTTGTCCCCCTCACCATGCGTAAATTTCTCATAGGCATCAATATAAGACTTAGAGATCATGTAGTTAGTGGCTAGCTTGACATCTCCTCCAAGGGCCTCGGCAATTTTTTTGATGGCTTCCTTTTCTGCAGAAGACATGATTTCCAGCGCTTGTGCAGTACCATTGGCTCTTGAAATAGCCGCCTCTCTCTGGCCCTCTGCAGTTTGAATCAAAGACTCTCTTTCACCTGTAGCTTGGTTGATCATTTCTTGTCTTTCACCTTCGGATCTGGCGATTCGGGATTGCTTGTCGCCCTCTGCAGACAACACGGCAGCGCGCCTCTCACGCTCAGCCTGCATCTGCTTCTCCATGGCTTCCAGTACTTCCTGGGGAGGTGAAACATTGGCTAATTCCACGCGGTTTACCAAGACCCCCCATTTGTTTGTTACGTCATCAAGAACGATCTTCAGGCTGGAGTTGATTTTATCCCTGGAAGCCAGCGTTTCGTCCAAATCAAACTCCCCAATCAATGACCTCAGGGTGGTTTGGGTCAGCTGGCTGATCGCCAAAGGAAGATCGTTGATTTCATAGACTGCTTTTTCCGGATCGGTAATCTGCATGTAGACCACGGCATCAATTTCAAGGGATACGTTGTCTTTGGTGATCGTAGTCTGAGCCGGAATGTCCAGCACCCTTTCCCGCATGTCGATTCTCTCTAACTCTTCATTCCGCCAATTGATTTTACGAATTTGTTCGATGACCGGAAGTTTGAAATGAAGCCCAGATTTCATGGTTCTATTAAAGGATCCGAGCCTTTCGATCATCATGACTTCACTCTGCCGGACAATTTTCACCATGTTCTTCATGAATAAGAAGATAATGAATATGGTGACGAGCGTGGAGAAGCCAGGAAAGGCATCTAGCAACGTGTAGATAATTTCATCTTCCATGGTTGAGCTTCCTCAAATGAAGAATTATGAACCGCGCAATCTAGCGTCAACGGTTACCGTGCGGTTCCTAAATTGGATTTTGGTGCTTCAACGGGATTTTTCTTCTAACAGGTAGAAAGGCAGTTCTGAATTATTGTGTCGATGAAGTCAAGGTCCGGAAGGTCACTCTTAAATCCAAACATCATTCTCTGCTGTCAGAGTGCCCCCAGTTTCTCCAGTGTTGACGACACCCCTTGGCTCCACTAGCAGCACCTTGCACTCGTTCTCGGCGAAGGGCTTGTGCTCTTCTCCCCGTGGAACCACGAACATTTCTCCCTCGCTCAGGTGGACTGTCCGATCCTTGAACTCAATGCTCATCGATCCCTCCAGGACAATGAAGGTCTCATCCGTGTCTGAATGGTGATGCCAAGTGAATTCGTCTTGGATCTTCACCAACTTGAACTGGTAGTCATTCATCTCTGCAATGACTTTGGGAGACCAGTGCTCTGAAAAGAGGTTTAGTTTTGACTGAAAATTGACGGGTTGACTCATGCTCGTACTCTCTACAACTTATGAATGACGTGCCGTACCACTCCCCAAATTTGGAAGTCATCGTCCACAGAGACTGGGATGCTGGGATAATCTGGATTTTCTGGCTGAAGTTCAAAACACTCCCGAGTCTGGACCAAGCGCTTGAGGGTGAACTCCCCGTTGAGGGAGGCAATCACGACCTTCCCGTTTGGCTTTTTCTTCGAGCGATCCACGATCAGCAAGTCTCTATCATGAATTCCAGCACCCACCATTGAGTCGCCACTTGCCCGGACAAAGAAGACGTTGTTGGGATCCGGTACGAGGTACTGGTGCAGGTTGAGGTAGCCATCGTAGTAGTCCTGGGCTGGACTAGGAAAGCCTGCAGAGACCATCGATTCAAACATCGGTCGCTGGTACTCTTCTGCGAGAGGCATCTGTACGGGAAAAACAAAGGTGAATGGGAGTAGGTTCATGTGCATGGTTTTTAAATTAATTACGTGATCAGGAGTTTCTGGACGTTGTCACACTCAGGATGATTTTCCCCTTTTCTCTTCAGATCCCGCAGTTCATAGGCATATGCCCAAAACTTACGGTAGTCCTGTTTCGTAAGTCGGAGGTTCCCATTTTCATCATGCAGGAGCTGATCGAGGCTCTTTCCTAAATCAGTCGCTCGGTCATCAAACCAGCTCTGCCACGCTGCGCTGTAGTCTTCATAATCAAGACCGGCTTTCTTGTGCAGTAGTCGCCAGATCACCACTTCGCATTGCCGTAATCTCGTTCGATCCTGTTGCGTTAGCTTCTTCATTTTGTTTCCCAATATAGAATTACTCTCTGCACATTGCTCATCCGGCAGGCAACGCTCACCTTTCTGTGAAATTCAGGGATCCTGTATGCCTTTTTGAAAGATTGTGCGCTTTGAGATGCAGGGTAGAATGTAATTGGAAGTCTTAGTAATTGGAAGTAAAGCCCAACTGACAGTGACTTTTTCATGAAAGATTCGATTGAGAGAGTGCCGTGAAACGAGACACTACGCCAAAAAAGGTGGATCTGCTACTCATTTAGCAGAATTTGTCGAGGATGAGCTACTCGCTAAGTGAAGCCATCCCAATCTGAGCTAATCAAGATCGAATTAACTCCTATTAAGAGTAAATCATTTTTTGAGGAGAACCCATTGAGCGAAAACCGAAAGATTGTTTCAACCGCAACCCGACAGGGGGAGCTGATTTTATCGATCGTTCAAAACGAAATACCCATACCAAGTGATGATGAAGTGATTGTGAAGATGGAGGCCGCCCCCATTAATCCATCAGACATGTTTCCCTTGTTGGCTTTTGCTGATTATTCACAGGGCAAGCTGATGCTGGACGGTCAACAGCAAAAGATGGTGGCACCGATCTCGGAGCAATTTCTGGATGCCATCCGCTCTCGTCTTGACCAAACCCTGCCTGTTGGCAATGAGGGCGCAGGTCGGGTTGTGACTGCTGGTGCCAATGCCAAAAACTTGGAAGGAAAACTCGTATCGCTCGTATCCGGCCAGTGCTATCAGCAATTTGTCAAGGTGCCTGCAGCGATGTGCCTGGTCCACAAAGAAGACACTACGGCAGAAGAGGCGGCTTCCTCTTTCGTAAACCCAATCACCGCCTTGTGCTTTATTGAAACGCTGAAAAAAGAAGGTCACAAAGCGATGGTACATACCGCTGCGGCTTCCAATCTAGGCCAAATGCTCTTGAAGCTCTGCCTACAGGAAAACATTGATCTGATCTGTGTTGTTCGCTCAGTAGAACAGGCACAACTTCTACGAACATTGGGAGCAAAATACATCATCAATTCGACGAATGAAGGCTTCAAAGAACAGTTAGTGGAGGCAATGGCAGAAACGGGTGCCACCCTAGCTTTCGATGCGATTGGTGGTGGTAGAATGGCGGACACGCTGCTTTCCTCGATGGAACAGGCCCTGAGCCGCAACGCCTCTGGCTTGAACACCTATGGTGCTGAACAACACAAGCAGGTTTATATCTACGGAAGGCTCGCGCGTGGTCCCATTACCCTGGGACAAAACTATGGCATGTATTGGGGGGTTGGGGGCTGGCTCGTGATGCCGGTTCTGAAGAAATTGGGCCCAAAGCGCGCTGCAGAGCTGCAAGCTCGAGTGGTCAATGAGATAAAGACCACATTTACCAGCCACATTACCGATGAGTTGAGTCTGCTTGAAGCAATCGATCCAGCGAACATCGCTCGTTACTTTCCCAAAAAAACGGGAGAGAAGTATCTGATCAAACCCCAGCAGGGACTGTAGGAGATCCTAATTTGCTGCTTCTCAGTGCTGTCTGGAGTGAATGAGTTGCTTTGGCGGTCGACATGGCGTGAGGACGCAGAGGGCCAGATTAATAGCTAAAAACCAGCAGAGCAATTCGGGGCAACTACTCTCTCAGCGGCTAAGCATGATCCTGTTGCTCAAGATTCCACTAGATCTGGGGCACTTCTAGGACGGTTTCCAATAAACCCAGGCCAGCTAGAATGGCAATGATCAAGAAAAGCCAAATGAACAGGTTTTTTCCATCATTCATGGCAAGCTAATCAATTTGGAGGATTTGTTAATCTTAAGGAAGTCTCTGTAGAGACCTCCCAACGAAGATTCCCAATGAAGTGCGGGAAGTAAAAAGATGAGAAAACTTCCCGCATTTGGAGCTCACGAACCAGTTTTGTGAGAGGATCAGTGAGCAAGAGACCCTTTGAACAGCTTGGCCACTGTATTCAGAGCGTATCGCTTGGAGCCTCAGAAAACGATTTATAGGGTTGCTAATTCTAAATTTCAAGTAATGTTTGAATATATACACCCTATGGTCTACTGCGGAGAGGAGTTTATGTGTTCAAAATATTTTTATCATTCTCAAAAGAAATATCGTTTCACATCACCAATCCTAGTGAAGCTTCGTGAAAGACTGACTCGGCAAACACTAGCGTGAATTTCTATATGATCTTGTCTTAGTTTCGGCTGGGAGCAAGCTGTTGTAGCAGGAATTCAAATGGCATGGGTGCATCAAGTTCAATCACTTTTGCCTGAAGTTCAGGATACTGCTCGAAGTACCCACGAAGTTCTAGGCGTTTAGCTAAGAAGTTCTGGAGCATGTACAAAAGAATCGAACCCTTGCTGAAGAAACTCTGTCGCAGAGATTCTCGATTTCCTGAGAAGATCACTTCCCTGGTCCATGCTCTCCGAATCGTTCGCCCAAGCAGTTGGATAAAGACACGAACAAAGGGATAATTCAGCCAAATGATATGTGTGGCTCTTTGCCAAATCAGCATTTTGGCAGAGGCCCCATGCCCGTCAATTACCCATCGATCCTCAGCAATTGCGGCTGCTACCAGCTCGCAAAACTTCTCTGATTTGCGCAGCGTCCAGTTCTCCTGCCAATACATTTCATCAATTTTGAAGTATTGGATTGCGTACTTTTCGCTCAATTGCTGGGCGAGTGTACTTTTGCCACAACCACTGATCCCGATGATCGCAATGCGCAAGGTTGGCATCATTCTTCCGGTCCAAGCTGATTTATGAATCCCCCAAAGGGACCGGGTTCATGCTGGATAGATCCCAAGCTAGAGATCCGGCTGGCTCAATTTCTGCTGCTGTTATCTGATGACAACCATAGGCCGCTTCCATTCTTCATTTCTTTGGGGGTTTTCAGATGACATGGCAGAATCGTTTTTCAGGGGTTTTCCGTACTAAGAACCCCAGTGGTTCCAACAATACAATCGAACCCACTGAACAAGAAAATTATCGACTGATTCTCTTGGGCATGCAGAAGGTGCATGGACATCTCTTTCAGTTGAGCGAACCAAAAAAGTCTAATTGAGGGGATGGGACATGGAGTCCCGAGATTAATGCTTCGAAATAGGGTTTTTAAGAATTTCTCTGTTCGTCAAATTCCTTTATCAACTTCTTCACTTCGACGAGCTTGCGTTCTAATTCCTCACGCTTGTGCCAATCCCTCCTTTGTTCTGCAGCAAGCATTTCACTCTTGAGTTCTAACATGCGATCCAGCAAATCAAAGCGATCCACGAACAATTACTCCCTTGCTACTAGCTAATGTGGTCGTTATTTCGGCCAAAAATGGTTTCCACAGGTTCTTCTCTTTTGTTTGAGATGATTGATCAAACTAAGTAAGCTCGAAAAATGGACGGCCTCAGACGGCAAAAGTTATTCAACTGTCCGGAAAGCTGGAACAAAGAAGGTGATACCCGATAATTGAACACCCGATAGAGGTGGTACTGTTCGCGATTTCTCTCAGAGAATAGCAATTCATTGGCAGTCACGAAGAACGGGGTCAGCTTGCCATACTTGGTGGTCTTCACCTCAATGAAACGTTCCTTACCATCCTGTTCAAAAGAGCGGATGTCGTAGCCCATGTTGGGCCCAATCGTTTCAGAAACCTGCTCCACAGAGTCCAGCAAATCCATCCGGCCCATCGTCCGTAACCGTGCCTTTTCATAGGCCATCACTAGTTTTTCTCCCGCATCTCCCAACTGTTGATTGCTTGCTTCCAACTCCAGATAGTTGATGCCAACCCACGCCTCTGCATCATTTGGTGAGAGCAGTGGCAAGGAAGGATTCTTGGGGGCACTCTCCATTATCTCCAGCAGTTGCTGCATCATCCGTGGTTTAGGGACTGTCAATGTGTCCTGTAAAAATAGTTGGCTGAATTCAGGATTTTGCTCAAGAAACTCCCGAATCACTTCAGGGACAAGCTCTTTCTGGTAGTTGTAAAGCGGCTTGTATCCACTGATACTCGGTAACCCGAGTTCGATCAGTGCTGCGCTGATGTTCTGGTACATCAACTCAATTTCATATTCTATTCGCAAATTGAGACGGCTAACCAGCTTTTTACAGTGATCTACTTTATTGTAGAATTTCCCCAACATCTCGCTTCGGAGCATCGAGGTAGGGTAGGGCAGGTGATTCCATTGCTGGAGTACCCTTGCCCCCCCTCAGAACCGTGCTTGCGACTTTCACCGCACACGGCTCGCCACTAAATTTATCCAACGTACTTGTATCTCATGTCTGGTAATGTACCGTTGTGGAGTTTGTGATGACACTCTGTGCATAAGACTAAGGTCTTTCTGCTCCTAGCGATCATCATTTTCTTCCACCATGCGGTTCCCTTTTCAATATCTTTGAGTTTGCGTATGTGGTGGACTTCAAAATATCCGCCCTCCTTTTCGCATACCTCGCATTTATTGGCTTTGATTCTCTCTTCCAGTTCACTTACGTCATACTGGCTGACAAAGTTCGACTGAAAGGAATCAAGGCTAGGGTCTTTTACATTAGGCTTCTTGGCATGTTTAAGCTGGAAGAATTTGATTGATTTGGATTCACCTTTCACTATGAAGTCATATCCTTCCACTTCATAGCGTTTTACTATGTCATTCACATGTTGCTTGAATTTTCTAGCAACCGTTTTAAACCAACTAACTTTTACGATGTGTTGCAATTTATGCAACTCACCTTTGAAGTTGTCAGCTAATGCATAGTAGTTGACGAATCCTCACCATTCAGCGTTATACTGATTGACAATTTCTCGTTCAGTGAGATCCATAAGCTCTGAACGATGTCTCATAGTATGCTTGTCGAAGTTACCGCACTTTTCAGCAAAAGCACGCATTTTATCAACAGGCACACTGAGCTTCATATTCACAGCACCCAATCTTTTCTTACCCAGCTTACCACCTTTAGTCCTCATCCTTGAAATATTTCGATTTCTGGATTTGTACACATGGTAGCCTAAGAATCTAGTACCTTCGTTTGTAGACTGTTTGATACCAGTCTTTTCAGGAGACACTTCTAGCCTAAGTTCATCCTTGAGGAACTTTGTAATTTCCTCTTGAACTTCCTTGGCTTCCTTTATGTTGCAGGTCATTCCAAAAAGGAAATCATCAGCATATCGGACATAGTTCATTCTCCTGAAGTTAGGATCATTTGGATCGTTTTGAGGAGTGTTTAGAAGTTTCTTTGTCATCTCTTGATACTCAGAATTAAGCTTCTGAATTTCTAGAGATATATTACTTCTTTCCTCTTCTGTGAGAGGAACAAGTATTGACTCAAAACCTCTACTGCCAACTTTGCTTCGAGTGGCTTTCCTCATTCCGGTTTCCAGTTGATGAATCCTTAGATCTCTGGATTTCTTGATTACATTCCGCTTACTATGAAGCTTCTTGTATTCAATACTTCTCTCTTTTATTTTACCTTTGTTAAACTCGACAATACGTTTTTCAACGTACTTATCTAGTTTGTCTAGGTAAATATTAGCGAGGATCGGGCTGATAACTCCTCCTTGTGGTGTACCACTATAGGTCTTGTTATACTGCCACTCTTCCAGATATCCTGCTTTCAGCATATATCTTATGAGTTTCATGAATCTTCTATCACTGATCTTTTCTTCTAATATACCGATCAATATTGCATGATCGATATTGTCGAAGTAACCCTTGATATCAAATTCTACAAACCACGTGTTTCCTGCCCATTGGTATTGAATATGCTTCAAAGCCGTATGACAGGAATGGTTCTTTCTAAACCCATGAGAATGTGTTGAGAACGTTGGTTCATAGATAGTTTCCAAGAGAATCCTACAGACTTCTTGTACTATCTTATCCTTAAACGTTGGTATTCCTAATGGCCTTGTCTTTCCATTTGCTTTGGGTATGTATACCCTCCGTGCTGGTTTAAAGACAAACTGACCTTCTTTAAGTTCCAGCATGATTGACCGAAGTCTTTCATCACTGGTTCCATCGACAGTAGTGTTATCTACTCCCTTGGTCATAGCTCCTTGGTTACTTTGGATGTTGACATAAGCCTGCATCCAGAGGTCTTCACAAGTGAGCATGATCTTAAAGAGATCACTGGCATTATTACCATTTTCAATACACTTACGAAGTCCCTCTAATTTCTTAATTGTTCTATTCGATAGCATTCACTATCTCCTTTCAGTTATTAGAAGGTAAATTTAGCTGTGATCCTTCCCCCTTCCCACTAGTAACCTCACGATTACTCATTTTCGTATTCATTGCTGTCTACTTATATGTGTGGTCTAGGTCAGGTTGGTTACTGACTGCCATATCCATTACGGATACCACGTTGGGTATTATGATCACTCCGTCAGCTTACAGGTATCAGAACTTAATCTTCTTACCAGCTTAGCCGATCCCAAGTTCTTGTTTAGTGCAGTTACGATATACTTAGGTGTCTCATTCATCCATTACCCATATCACTTATGGTGCGTCTCTAAGGCTGCATTGTATTAGTCCTATTTCTATCCTAATACACTTAACACTGTCTATGGGCGACCCAGTGTTACAAAGAGAAGTCACGCCTTTAGTCATCTTGCGTAACTGGCAGAAGATTCTCCCGCTAGATTGAGCTTCAAGCAGTATAGCTTTCACCGTATATATCTTACCCTGACCTCCAGTCCCGTGATGACTTTGGGCTATTGGCCTTACTCCAACCATGCTACACTCCCCACTCTCTTTCGAGATCTACGAGCCATTGCTGGCGTGGATAAGGTTGGTAGGTATAGGACGTTTGCAGCAGTCCTAGCCTCCTTAGGAGGCGCTGCATATCACTGAAATTATTACTCCTTTCTGTGATCTAAACAATTAATTGGCGCACAAATAGTCTTCCACGATGATTTCTACTTCGGTGTGCGTCCATGTCCGGTGCATTGGATGCCTGGTCTGTGAGGAGGTTTCAATAGTGAGGACAAAGTCAGTTCCCAACTGAACATAGGTGGGAGAAGAGAATCAATTTTTTCGCTGAAGAGAGCACCTGAACAGGACAACAAGATCCAGACCACACGAAGGATACAGATATCAGGACGCTATGGCTGCGAGTTGTTCATTCTCAAATGGTGCGGATCAGAGAAGCGCTGTACTTGCCTCCGGGATTCCTGGGCAAGCACTGTATCAAGGTAGGAATTGATCGCTTGGAACTAAGGTCTGCGAATCAAACTTTGTGAAGCTTTTGAACGACAGGTCACTCAGGCTGGATGTGGCAACTCATCTCGTAGACGTTCCAATCTGACTTGCTGGCAACTTTGTCATACAGTCTGCGAGCCTGATAGTTGTTATCTCGGGTGATCCAGCGGAAAAGTCCCCAGCCTTCCTGAAGACCAATTCGTTGTAGTTTATCCAGCAGCAATTGACCCACTCCACCACGAGCGCTGGGCAGGACAACCAAATCATCCAGAAAGCCGATATTCTGACCACGTAACGGGTTCGGCATCGCTCGGAAATGAGCCATGCCCACGAGCGCAGATTCTTGAACAGCCACCAGACCCTGAAGTGGGTGGGATGAATCCATCAGCCAACCCCATGTGGTTTGAATGCCCGTTTCGGTGAGAGCAACTCGATAGTGTTCTGCATAGACCTGGTAGAGTTCCAACCATTGCTCAAAGTCTGCTTCTTTCAGTTCACGGATAAGAGTCATCGGAGAGAGCTTGTTGTGTTCGTTGTAGGATTCAATGACAGCCACCATATTCAATGCGGCCATCTGGCATTACGGTGTTGCAGAGGCGGGAGCCGAGCATCAGCGCAAAGTGCATTTCTGCGCCTTGTAGGTCAGCACCATCTAAATCAGCTTCCCGCAAGTCGACTCGATAACAGACAGCTTCCCTCAGGTTGGCTCCTCGTAACTCGGCTCGACGTAAATCCGCGTAACTGAGGTTGGCTTTCTCCAGATTGACGTTCATCATCATTGAGCTCTGCAACTCTGCTCTCTCCAGATTGACTGCACGCATGTCGGCTTCATTCAGTTCAACATCTTCCAAATCTGCACCCTGAAGCTGTGCTCCCTGCATCGTTGTAAAATCAAGGTTCGCCTCCCAAAGATGCGCTCCGCTCAAGTTCGCTCCTTCCAACTGGGCTCCTTCCAAATTGACTTTTTCCATCTTGGCCCCAACCAGATTGACCCCACGGAGATCTGCGTAACTCAGATCGGCTCGGCTCAAGTTGGCATAGCTCAAATCTGCATCGACCAGATCTGCCCCATTCAATTCAGCCCCTCGCAGATCCACACCAGACAGTTGACCTTCCGGACAAGCGTTTGTCTCACGCAATTGCCGCAAATGAGCGGGATCAAAGTAGGGTAGGGCAGGTGATTCCATATCTTCATTTTCCATTGAGAGATTCCTCGCAGACTGCGATTATCGCCTTCAACACCTTCCGCGCACGTTCTTCCGTGACGGTTGCCAGCACTTCTTCCTTGGACAAGATCTTCGAAGACTCTTCTCCAACGTAGCCACTGGGAGTCGAACTCCAGTAGGGACTTGCATCCCCAAACCATCCGGCTGCTTGCCAGCAGTCCCTGACGACTTGCTGCATGTCATCTGATATGTCACCAACTTTACGCTTCTTCCTGATGCGATCAGGATCGTGATCTGTTAGTGCCCAGTTGACATACTCTACTGCTTTCGACGGTGTTTTGACGTTAGCCATTGATTTGCTCTCAATTGATTTAAGATATGGAGGACCCTTGCCCCCCCTCCGAACCGTGCTTGCTACTTTCACAGCACACGGCTCTCCGCGTATCTCAAGCGCTCTTAGCCTTAAACCGAAAGTCTGGAAGTTTACCTGCGTGTAGCAGGTGGTGACACTCTATGCAGACAACCAACTTCTTGCGGTTTCTCGCAATCATTACTCTCTGCCACAGTTCCTTTCCACCTCCAATGTCTACCATTTTGCGAACATGGTGGACTTCGAAGTACCCTCCGGTTTTGCCGCAGTATTCACATTCTTCGGCGTTCAGCCTCTCGACAATTTCAGAGCGTCTGGAGTGGTGCATGTGGTTGTACACCATGTCCACTCCTCTGGTTCTTGCATCCCGATTTATATCTTTCAGCTTGAACCATTCGCTCTTGTATTTGCCATTTACCACCGTAAGACGCTTGTCCTCGCCGTCTGTGTACCGTTGGTAAACCTTGGCTACGCTGATCTTATGCTTACTCGCAAGAGTCTTCACAAGGCTCGTTTGAGCAATGTAATGTAGGAGTCCCAGTCCCTTGTGGAAGTTACCCGCAAGTTTGTAGTATTCTGCAAACCCACGCATCTCAGCCTTGTACTGGGCGAGGATTTCGTAGTCACTGTTGTTTAGGAGTTCTGCCCGATGCAGGGCCTCCCAGTCACTACGATTGTTCAGGTTTCCATACCGCTTGCGCTTTATGAAGTCCCTAACTTTTTCCACCGGAACTTCTAGGATGATCCCAGCAGAATTCCGAGTCCTCTTTTTCACCCTTGAGTTTACCCATCTAGCCCTGTCGGCATCTGCCTTGAGGTCATAGGTGGATAGCTTGTATCCGAGGAATATTACTCCTTTGCTATGGTGGACGATCTTGGTCTTCTCCTCTGAACACTCCAAGAGGAGTGTCGTTTGAAGAAAGCCTTTCACTTCTTCCATAATAGCCCCTGCTTCTGCTTTGCTTCCGATGAAACCAAGCAGAAAGTCGTCAGCATACCTTGTATATTGAAGCCTGCGGTAATTTGGATCTTGCTGATCCGTTACCCGCGTTCCCAATTTCTCACTTTTTATCCTTTCAAGTTCCTCAACTAGATCGTCTCTGGTCCACCCTTCATACTTGAACGGTTTACCTCCACCTTGTGGGCGGATAATCTCTGGTACTTTTGCCAACCCTTTCGAGTTAACAAGCTCCAGTTGCTTCCGCAGTCTGGTGGCCTGATTATCTAGTAGTTTATACTCAGGCCTCATCTTTATCCCCTTACCCTTGTGGGTTCGTTGACAAAGTTCCGCCATGAATACGTCTAGTTCATGCAGATATATGTTAGCGAGGATTGGGCTAACAACCCCACCTTGTGGCGTGCCACTGTAGGTTTTGTTGAATTTCCAATCTTCCATATAGCCTGCATTGAGCATCCATCCGATCAGTGCCGTAAAGCGCTCATCGTTGATTTTCTTCTTCAACAGTCCCACCAGAATCCGATGGTCGATGTTGTCGAAGTAACCTTTGATGTCAAACTCAATGAACCACTTGGTTCCATTGAAGCGGTATGACGTGTCCTGAAGTGCTTCATGACACCCCATGCCCTTGCGAAATCCAAATGAAAACTTGGAGAATACTGGCTCATAAATCGCTTCCAGAATAATTCTGCAAGCCTCCTGAACCAATTTGTCCGTGAACGTCGGTATGCCTAAAGGCCGTTGCTTCCCATTGCTCTTGGGAATGTATACCCTGCGTGTCGGCTTGGGACGATAAGTGCCGTTTCGCAGTTGGTTCATAATCTCACGACTACGTTCCACACTGTGTCCGTCAGCAGTTACCCCATCTATTCCTTTGGTGGTTGCCCCATCATTGGCGCAGATGTTGGCGTAAGCCAGTTCCCAGATCTCCGGTTTATTGACCAACAACTGATATAAGTTCTTGGCCCGTTCGCCGTTGATCGAACACTTACTTATACCCTCTAATCTTTTTCTCAGGCTTTGCTTGGACACTTGTCCTCCTAATGTTGATCAGTTGGTATGTAGTTACGCTGTCTCACTTCCCCCTTCTCCCACTCGCCACCCTCACGGTTGACCGCTTTCGTCATCGTTACCTCAGACTTATACATTGTGGATAGGCCGGATTGGATACCGGCTGCCGAACTCATTACAAGCCGACCTTGGGTACTATTAAGACTCCGTGACCATATTGGTACTGCACGAACTGAATCGCTTTCTACCAACTTAGGCCATCCCGTGTTTCCAGTTGAATTCAGATGCGACAAACTTAGGTTCCCATTTCGGACTTTTGCCACTTATTATTGTGGTGTTCCCGATGGTCGATCAGCACGACTGAAAGAAACACGGTCACGGAGGCGAAAACTTTGCCTCCTACTGCATCGGGACCCCAGCCGCAGGGCGCTATCTTCGCACTAGCGTTAAGCTCTTCTGGCTGGAGGGCATGCGGTTCCATCAAAGTCCTTGGATTCAGGTAGTGTAACCTTAACCATATTTGCCTAGCCCTGATCCGTACCTACCCCTGAGCTACCTTGGGGCGTTCATAGACCTTCTGACGTGGATGCTATGTTCAGCACTTCCTTTCGGAATCTTCGAGGGTGTCACCACCCGTGCCTAACCACGCTGGGCTTCTCATATATCGACAATGAGAGAGTTAGTTCCTTACGCTAACTCGCTGAGATTCAACCGTTTACACGGCGCACATTTTCTTCCATGCTCCCTACCTCTGCATGAAGCGCAATGACGTTATAGGTTGGGGTACTTAAAAAAAGTTATCGATAGACCTGATGAAAAATGTCACAAACTGAACACAAAACAAGGTTATTTTCTTGCCCTAGAACAACAATTTTCTGAGTCACATTTCCACGACAAGATTAAGAATATCACCTTCCATCT
>JACLAD010003260.1_pt1 | contig 14801 bp, 12 predicted proteins | sample 8027901 | NCBI WGS metagenome assembly JACLAD01 (sample SAMN15725071, study PRJNA655200) | protist metagenome | isolation source: fluorescence activated cell sorting (FACS) single amplified genomes of... | place: Spain: Blaines Bay Microbial Observatory, Mediterranean Sea | collected 2016-07-05 | reverse complement strand
CATGCCCTGGGTGACGGTGGAGAGGTCGAGGTATCGGCTGAGCTTGATGTCGTCGTACCCCATGAGCGAGACGTCCTTGGGGACGCGGAGGGAGTTGTCGCGTGCCCACGCCCATGCCCCGTACGCCTGCACGTCGGAGGCGGCAAACACGGCCGTGGGCGGGGTGGTCAACCCCATGAGCTTCGCCATCGCTTCGGCACCGGCCTCTTCGGAGTACCCGGCGTGTTTCGTCGTATCGCCGGAGGCAACGTAGTCGGGGTCGTACTCGATGCCTGCGCCCTCGAGTGCCTGACGGTGTCCGTCGAGGCGGGGGGCGGAGCTGTAGCTCCACGCGTGGGCTGCGATGAACGCGATCCGCCGATGTCCGAGTCCGATCAGGTGCTCCGTCGCCATACGGGCGCCCGCGACGTCATCCCACCAGTATGCGTCGAACGCGGGGGACTCGCTGCCCAGTAAGACGACGGGAGCCTGCATGGCGAGCAACTGCTCGGCAAGGGGGCCGTCGACGGGGAGCGACGCGAGCAAGAGGCCGTCCACCGCTCCTCGCTGGATAAACCGCTGAAGGGTGGCCGAGGGCTGGCCCGAGCCCAGGTTGCAGAGGAGGAGATCCATGTCGCGCTCTCGCATAGCGTCCTTGACACCCTTCAGGATCTCGACGTAGAACAGGGACGTCGCCGATGGAAGCGCGACGGCGACCGACGTAGTCGACTGCTGAGCAAGGGACCGAGCCGTTCTCTGGGGTTGAAACTGAAGCTTTTGAATGGCCCGGCGCACGCGATCTCGAGTCGCATCGGCGACCTCGGGGGACCCGTTCAGGACCCTTGAGACGGTCGAGATTGCCACGTTCGCTTCGCTGGCGACGTCGTAGATCGTGGGGCGCGACCGCGGGGGGGAGGGTTTGCCAGCCATCTGTAAGGGGCAGAGCGAGATGCCAAGCTAGGCAGAAGCTGCCGAGCGAGTCCTCTACGATGTCGGGGACTCCCAGTACGGGTTCATGCGGGCCCCTCGCCCTGCCACTTCAAGACGATGCCGCGCGGATTCTGTGGCTTGCATCTTGGCCGTCTGAAGAGCCTCCTCTGCGGGAGAGCCGTCGACGAGTCCTAATAGTGCCGTTATTGCAAATTGGCTTGACAAACCATTAACTATTGCACCCTCGATAAGAGGTGCTTCGTACAAAGCGAAGTCATCACCATCGTAGAACAGGTCGAGCGAAAGGGCGCGAGCGGCTCCGTCGCCGGCGGGAATGCCAGGATCGTCTGCAGCGTCATAGAACCGGTAGGGGAGACTGCCACACCGGATCACGATGGACTGTGCGCCCCGATTGTGGAGTCGCTGCGCCGCGACTTGAGCGTCATCTAGGGACTCGATCTGTCCACCGGTGACCAGTTCGGCGTCCGCCCGGGACACGGTGACCAGGTGCGCGACGGAGAGACGCTCGGCGAGCGCGTCGATTCCCCGAGCGGACATGACGGTCTCTCCACTCGGTCCCGATGCGACGATGTCCAGCACCGTCGGGACGTCGAACGCGGAGACTGCGTCGAACACGGCGGCGACAGTCTTGGGCCCCCCGAGGATTCCGATCTTGATGCCCTCGACGGCGCCGGTCGCCTTGAGGTGGTCCAGCTGCGCTTGGACGGTGTCGACTGGGACGTCGGTGACGTCTGTTACCAGTCCGTCGCTGGCGACGACGATCGACGTACAGATTGGGAGCGGGGCGGCGCCGAGCGCGCGAGCCGCGAGGATGTCGGACGCCAGACCCCGTTCGGATACAGCGTAGAGAGCGCCGATGGCGGCGATGGGACGTAGGGGCATCAGGCGTGGGCTGCGGAGGGTGACGTTGCGATGGACGCGCTAGCTTGGCGCCGCCCCGCCCAACAGGTATATGGCCCGCTTAGCGCTCGACACGGTGAGAAAGGTGTACGACGATGGCTTCGAAGCCGTCCACGACGTGACCCTTGAGATCGCCGACGGAGAGTTCGTCGTTTTGGTCGGGCCGTCTGGGTGCGGGAAGAGCACGACGCTCCGCATGATCGCGGGGCTCGAGTCGATCACGTCGGGGACGCTCCGCATCGGCGACCGGGTCGTCAACGATGTGGCGCCTAAGGACCGGGACATCGCCATGGTGTTCCAGAACTACGCGCTCTACCCGCACATGAGCGTGTTCGACAACATGGCATTCGGACTCAAGCTGCGGAAGTTTCCGCGAGCCGAAATCGACGAGAGGGTACGTCAGGCGGCCGACGTACTCGGGCTTACGACGGTGCTCGATCGGAAACCGAAGGCGCTCTCGGGAGGGCAGCGACAGCGCGTCGCGCTCGGTCGGGCCATCGTCCGGAAGCCGGCCGTGTTCCTGTTCGACGAGCCGCTCTCGAACCTCGACGCGAAGCTCCGCGTGCAGACGCGGACGGAGATCTCGAAGCTCCACAGGGACCTACAGGCCACCATGGTCTACGTCACCCACGACCAGGTGGAGGCGATGACGATGGGCGACCGCATCGTCGTCCTCAACGCCGGGTACGTCCAGCAGGTGGCCCCACCGCTCGACCTCTACAACCACCCCGCGAACCAGTTCGTGGCCGGGTTCATCGGGAGCCCGGCGATGAACTTTGTCCCCGGTGCAGTCGACGCGCGAGGGGTGTTCTGTTCTGAGGGCGGGGCGGTCGAGTTCAACCTTCCCCGACGCGTCGGGGATTGTCGCGTTACGCTGGGGATCCGCCCCGAGGACGTTTACATCGAAGGAGGGCCCGGGCGGGGTGACTCCTTGTCGCGTCCTGTGCAGGCGTTTTTGGAGGTCGTCGAGCCGATGGGCAACGAAATCGTGCTCTACGCACGAATGGGTGACCACCGGCTCGTGGCCCGTGTCGAGCCACAGCCACTGCCGGAGCCGGGCGCGGAACTGGGCCTTTGTTTCGACAGGGCTCGCGTCCACCTATTCGATGCAGACACAGGAGTTGCGCTGGGTGTGGACTCTCCGCGTGCCACGGAACCGGCGGCCTGACGCGATGTTTTGGGGCCCCGCAGCGAACCACTCTGCTGCGAATCACCCACCCAATACGAACCATGAAGAAGCTCATCACCAGCCTGTTCGGCGCCGCCGTGCTCCTGGCCGCCCCGCTCGCGATCACCGGTTGTGAGACCGAGACCCAGCGGGAGATCGAGTCGGACGGCGACGTCGACTACGACACCGAGATCGGCATCGACGAGTCCGAACTGGACGAGGCAGAGGCCGACGCCGAGGCCTTCGGCAACGAAGTCGAGGCCGGCGCTCGGGAGGTCGGTAACGACATCCAGGAAGGCGCCCGCAACGCAGAGGACGCCATCGACCGGAACATCGACCTCGGCGACAACGCCGGGACCCCGGAGGTCGACGACAACAACTAGATCGCCTTCTGGCGCTAGTGCAGACGGGCGGGGTGGCTGCGATGCCACCCCGCCCATTTTGTTAGCGGAGGGCACGCCGACAGCGCGGACGACCCGTATACTTGCGATAACAGTCCTTATCGCACTGTAGTCATGCCAGAACTGCCGGCCCCCGCTAGTGGCCACGGACCGCCTGCTCCAGCCGCCTCGCTTGGGCTCGGCGTGACGGAGCGCTCCGACCTTGTGCCGCTGTTTCTTCTCCGCTACGACCGGCACAACACGCGGCGTGCCTACCGGAACGATCTGGCCTCTTTCTTCGGATCGAATTCGATCACCCTTGAGATGGCACGGGCGGTCTCGTTCACCGCCGTCAACGAGCACGTTGCCTCACTCGAGTCCGACGGAAAGAGCCCGGCTACCATTCGGAGACAACTCGCATCCATACGCGGCTTTTTCGGGTGGCTCGTGGCATTGGGTCTGCTCCCGAAAAACCCCGCCGACCGACAGCTCGTGCGGCGTGTGACTGCGGACAGGCCGCAAGACAGAATCATTACGGTCCTTTCGCAAGGCCAGGCGCGTAGGCTTCTGTCCGCCATCGACCTGGAGCGCGAGACCGGCCCCCGGGATTACGCTCTCGTGTCGACCCTGCTGCACGCGGTGTTGCGTCGGTCTGAGGCGGCGCAAATGGACTTTGAACACGTCATCCAGTCCGGGCCGCATTGGGTACTGCGCCTGCCCAGAGCCAAGGGCGGATCGAACCAGACCGTCAAGATTCCTTCCAGGGTTGCCGAGTTGATCGATTCCCTAAAAGCTGTATACGGGTATCAGTCAGGCCCCGTGTGGCGGTCGCTGAGTCGCAACTCATCGCGTGGCCGCCGGTTGTCCTCTACATCGATCTACATGATCGTCAGACGAGCTGCGGAGAAGGCTGGGATAAGAACCAAAGTGGGAGCCCATACCCTTCGGCATACCGGATGCACCCTCGCTATCGAAAATGGCGCGTCAATTCAACAAGTTCAAATCCACGCGCGTCACAAGAACATCGAGACGACGATGCGGTACATCCACCAGCGTGACCGCCTCGCCGACAGCGCCGCCGACTACATAAACATCTAGCTCGAACACAGACTATTGGACTACGATCTCATCGTCATTGGTGCTGGACATAACGCCCTCGTGTCAGCGGCATACGTCGCTCAAGCGGGCTATCGTGTCGCGGTATTTGAACGTCGCAGCGTCGTGGGCGGGGCGGTCGCCACGGTCGAGCACGTTCCCGGCTACCAGTTCGACCTGGGCGGCTCCGCGCACATCCTCATCCGTCTCACCCCGATCGTAGAGGAACTGGGCCTTGAGAGGTTCGGCCTCGAGTACCTCGAACTGGACCCGCTCTTCTTCGCCCCATACCAGGACGGGGACTCGCTCACGATCTACCGCGACATAGACAGGACGGCCGAATCGATTGAGCAGTCGTATCCCGGCGAGGGGGACGCGTATCGGTCGTTTGTGGACACTTGGGCACCCTTCTCACGGACCGTAAAGGACGTCTTCTTGTCCACGCCGAGCCCGTTCGAACTTGGGAAGACGTTCGCGTTCGGGGACTCGGCGGCCGTCGACTGGCAGAACGCCCTCGGCACGATTCTGCGCCCCTACGGTGAGGTCGTCGACGAGTTCTTTACCGAAGAGAAAGTCAAGGCCCCCCTCGTCTGGATGGCCGCACAGAGTGGTCCTCCGCCCACGGAACCCCTGAGCGCGCCCTTCCTTTTGTGGCACCCTCTCTACCACGAGAGCGGGGTGTCGCGGCCTCGCGGAGGGTCGGGCGGCCTGACACGGGCTCTCCGCGCGCACATCGAAGCACACGGGGGCGACGTGTTCACGGACGCCCCCGTCGAGCGGATCCTGGTCGAGGGCGGGGCCGCGACGGGCGTGCAAGTCAACAACCAGGTATACACGTCTACGTGCGTGCTGTCTGGCACGCACATCTTGGAGACCCTCGACCGCTTGCTGCCCAGCCAGTTCCGCCCCGCCCAGGCGGATAGGATGCGTGTTGGCAACGGGTTCGGAGCCATCCTTCGTCTGGCCCTGGACAAGCCCGTCGAGTACAGCGCAGCCCCGGGCCTTGAGTCTCGCACAGGACTCCAGCTCATCTGCCGAGACCGCCAACAGATCCTCGACGCTTACGCCGACTACCTCAAGGGCCACCCCGCCCAGGACCCGCCGATCGTCGCGATGACGTTCTCGGCCGTGGACGACACGCTGGCCCCGCCGGGCGGGGAGGTCCTGTGGCTCTGGGCCCAGTACTTCCCGTACGAGTTGTCCGGAGGACGGTCGTGGGACGACATCGGGGACGAAGTGGCGGAGACGATCCTGGACGCGTTCGAGGTGTACGCCCCGGGGACCAAAGCATCTGTCGTGGGCAGCCTCTTCCAACACCCTCTCTGGCTGGAGCGTGAGCTGGGTCTCTTCCGGGGAAACGTGATGCACCTCGAGATGAGCCTTGACCAGATGTTCAGCCTCCGCCCCGCCCTCGGTATGAGCGAATACAAGGGGCCCGTGGACGGCCTCTTCTTGACAGGAGCGAGTACGCACCCCGGAGGCGGAATCATGGGCGCTTCAGGCCGCAACGCAGCCCGCGTGGTCCTGAAGCACCTGTCCTAACGCAGCCATGAGGACCCAAACGTTTGACCGCTACCACCGTCAGGTCCTGCTACCGGAGGTTGGATTGAAGGGGCAGGCCCGGCTCTCGGCCGCGTCCGCCCTCGTCGTTGGTGTGGGAGGGCTCGGCTCACCCGCGGCCACGTACCTCGCGGCCGCAGGAATCGGAAGGCTCGGCTTGATCGACTTCGACCACGTCGAGTTGTCCAACCTCCACCGCCAACCTCTATACGTGACCGCGGACGAGGGAAGGCCAAAGCTCGAGGCTGCATCGGAACGACTACGGGCGCAGAACTCGGATGTTGAGGTAGAACTGCACGCCACCCGACTCAACGCCGACAACGCGCTCGATCTGACTGCCCGGTACGATGTGGTCCTCGACGGCACGGACACCTTCGCCACTCGGTACCTCGTCAACGACGCGTCTGTGCTCACCGGGACCCCGAACGTGTTCGCGTCGATCAGCCGGTTTGATGGCCAAGCGGCCGTGTTCGGCGCGCCGGGCGGGCCTTGCTACCGGTGCCTGTTTCCCGCCCCGCCCCCGCCCGGACTCGTCCCCAACTGCGCTGAGGGCGGGGTCCTCGGCGTCCTCCCTGGTCTGTTGGGGACGATTCAAGCAACCGAAGCGCTCAAGCTGGTGTTGGGGATCGGCACGCCACTCGTCGGACGCGTCTTGAACGTCGACGCGCTCACGATGACGGTCCGCGAACTCTGCCTCGACCGCGACCCGGACTGCCCGGTTTGTGGCGATCATCCCTCTATCACGTCGCTCAGCACCCCCCGCCCCATGGCTTCCGTTCCGGAGATCACCGTTCAAGACCTCAAGTCCCGCGTCGACTCTGGGGACCGCCCCTTCGTGCTCGACGTGCGCGAGCCGGACGAGTACGAGGGCGCGAACATCGACGGAGCCCTGATCCCGCTCGGTCAGCTCCCCGAGAGACTGCACGAGATCCAAGACCACAAGGACGAGGAGGTCGTCGTCCACTGTCGCTCGGGAGCGAGGTCGGCGAAGGCCGTCGAGTACCTGCGAGAGAACGGGTTCACGAACGCGGTCAACCTCAAGGGCGGGATCCACGCGTGGAGCGACGAGATCGACCCGTCGTTGCCCAAGGTGTAGGCCGTGGACGAGGCAGGCTCGGGCGGGGCGGATGGGCTAGCCTCCGTATTGCTCCTCACCGGTCCTACCGCTGTAGGGAAGTCCTCGATCGCCCTTGAGGTCGCCGAGGCGATCGGGGGCGAGATCGTCTCGGCGGACAGTCGCCAGGCGTACCGAGGTCTCGACATCGGGACGGCCACCCCGCCCCCAGACATACTGCAGCGAGTCCCGCACCACCTCGTCAACTTCCTGGATGTAAGTGCCGCTTTCACGGCTGGTCTTTTCTGCCGAGTTGCTGAAGAAGCAATAGCAGATATTCAATCGAGGAGTCGTCATGCGCTTGTCGTCGGCGGATCGACGCTCTACGTCGAAAGCCTCGTCCACGGCCTTGCCGATCTCCCCGACGTGTCCGCAGACATAGCCTCGCGGACGGGTATTGAGGCCGCGACGGCTGTCGGACGCTCGCGCCTCTTCGCGGAGCTCCAGGCCGCGGACCCCGCTTCCGCGTCCACGCTGGATCCGACCAAAAGCCAGCGCCTCACACGGCTCGTCGGACTGCTCCGCGAGACCGGTCGCCCCCCCTCAGTCCTATGGCAGGAGGGCTACCGCGCCCCCCTCCCGCACCGCCTCATCGTTCTCGACCGCCCCCGAGACCAGCTGTACGACCGAATCGAACGCCGCGTCGACGCCATGCTGGGGGCGGGGTGGCTCCAGGAAGTGAGCGCTCTTCTCAATCAAGAGCCACCGCCCCGACCGCTTCTCGATGCGACGATCGGCTACCGGGAGCTCGCGGCTCATCTGGACGGGGACATGTCACTAGAGGAAGCTGTCCGTTTGATCAAGCGGAACTCCCGTCGTTATGCCAAGCGGCAGCTCACGTGGTTCAGGCGCTACGAGACCGCGACTTGGCTCGACGCCCGGACGGCATCGGCCGAGAGCGTCCTCGAGGCCGTCGCGCCGTGGCCTTCGAGGACGTAGAGTGCCTGGGGATGCAGACCGCCCCATGTTCGGGCGTGGAGCAGGGTGAGTCCCAAGCTCGTAATGACGGCTCTCCACTCGCTGTCCGAGCGGATGTCGAGGGGGGTCTCATCAATCGCGGAGCGGGACCGGACACGGTTGACGAACCGGTCCAGGCGTTCGAGCCAAACCTTCTGCCACGGTTCAGCCCATATGGTCTCCAGGATCACCACGGTCCCGGCAGCCACCCGGACCGCCTCCGCTAGCACGGCTTCGGGCTCTTCACTGTGATGAAGGACGAAGACCACGACGACGGAATCAAACTTCCCGGTTTCGTAGGGCAACCGAACTCCATCGTACAGATCGACCGCTCGAGCACCGTGTCCGTAGGCGACGACGTCGGCCCCGGTGACTGCGATCCCTCGGTCCTGAGCGGCAGCATCCGCTACGTACCCCTCGCCGGAGCCGAGGTCGAGAACACGCGCGCCGGGCCGAAGCGACTGAAGGTGAGGCCGTAGCCGGTTCCACTTGGTCCACCCCCGGTGCCGTAGCGCGGCCGGCAAAATCTGACGCGAGAAGAGAAACAGCAGCGCCGCCCCGCCCCACCCCACCCACAGGGCTAGGCCGTGCCCGGGTGGCCAAACGTACGAGATGTACGTTGCCAGGCTGATGCTCGGAAGCCACCACAGCCAATTAATTTGCAATAACGGAGCACAGAAAATCGCTGCGAGAAAGTGCCACGGGTGCAGGGTCGGCGAGGTGACGGCAAACGCAATCACGACGACGCCGGTGGCCCACCTGGCCCACCGTACGGTTCCGTCGCCGACGGCGATCGCCCAGCCGACAGCGCCCAGCCACCCGGCTGTGAGGACCGCCGCGGCAAGACGGCCTGGATCCTCGACATGGGAGAAAAACGCGTTTTTGAGAAGGAGGTATGGGGCCGAGTAGAAGTCAAACGTCCCCGCGTACAGGCCGAGGGAAGTCGAGACATGAGCCAGCGCGTCTGGGCTCGCGAAGGGCGCCACTAGGACCGTCCCGACAACTCCCGCGGCCGCCAGCGCTCTCACCCTCCCCCACCGAGCGACGACGGCGCCAAGAGCAAAGGGGTAAAGCTTGACCCACCCCGCCCACGCCAAGGCTGCCCCAGCTAGAACCGGGCGCTGCACGCTCGCCCACAGCAACACGCCGAGTGCTCCTACGAGTAGCCCCTCCGTGTGACCTTGCCCGGCCACCTCGATCACAGCGAGCGGGTGCCACGCGTATAGGGCTGCGACAGCCGGCCCAACGACGCGGACCAGACACACGACGCCGAGTAGCTCAACGAGGACAACGATGAGCTTGATCACGTACCATGACAATCGCCAGTGTGTCCCGTATGCCATGCCCGCCAAGGCAAAGACCGCCTGCGACACGGGCGGGTACACCGAGTAGTAATCAGGTGAGTTCATCCTCAGGTACACGACGTCCTCGTGCCGATCCCCCAGTGCCGCATCCGACGGCCGGTACGCGTAGGGCGACACGCCCTCCTGAGCCTGGAGCATGCCGTCCCACACGTACCGGTAGCCGTCGTCGGAGAGGGAGGGCTCTAGGGGGAAGACGACCGCCCGGAGCATGACCGCGACGAGCAAGACGGATCGCAGGCCAGGCGCCCAGTCCCGCAAGACCAGCCACCACCACGCGCACCCCACCAGCGCGAAGGCCACGAACGCGAACCGCCAGCCTGCCCCCGACGAGGGCGGGCGGGCGGTTACGAGCACGCCCGCGGCCCACGACAGTCCGCCGACGACCCACAAGCAGCGGCGCCTCACGCCCGCCCCGCCCGAGAAAACCGGAGGCTGACGACGCCGTCGCGGACGTGGACGGAGTCCGCGACGGTTTTCATGATGAACAGTCCCCGCCCTCCGCGAGCCAACTCGTCGGCCGGCAGGGAGGCTGTTTCAAGCGTGCCGCGAGGCGGACCGGCACCGCCATCCGTGACGTCGAGGACGAGGGTGTCCCCCGTCGCGTCACACCGAACGCGGAGGTCGCCACCGCCGTGTTCGACCGCGTTCCCCACCGCCTCGCTCACCGCGAGGACCGCACGCGTCACGTCCGCGACGCCCCACCCCGCCCGGGCTGCCTCGCTTTCCACGAACGCTACCGCAGTGGCGACGGCCTCTAAGCGGTCAGGGAGATGGATCTCGGGCACCGTGGACACCGACCAGGAGGGCGTGGCCCAGAAGGTACCGAACGGCCCGAGCCTGCAGGGGCGGTGGCAGGTGGCCCAGGACCCGCCCCACGGCGGGCGGGGCGGGGCGGGACGCGAGGCGTTTCAGCACGCGCGAACCGACAGCCGCCTCCACACCCGCGAGGTCATACGCGCCCGGATGCCGCGCGTGGATCGCCGGTAGCGAGGCCCCGAACTGATAGGCGTTCTGCAAGGCCTGCTGGAGTCCTCCGACGCCGAGGAGCTCGACCTCGACGTCGGCCACCGACAGGCCGCTCGGGGCCAGTTCGGCGAGCGCGCAGGCGAGCGCAAAGTCCTCCCCGTACGCGACGTCGGGAACGAACCCCCCCGCGGCGTCGAGGGCCGTGCGGCGGACCGCGCAGACGCCGGACAGAAAAAAGCGCCACGAGACCGACCGCCCCGCCCGCCCCGAGCTGGGGCCGCGGCGGCCTCGTGCGAGATACACCTGGTACGGATCGTCGGGATCGGAGAGGACGGATCGCACGCGACCGACCGACGCCACGCCCTCGCCGATTGCTTCGACGAGGGCCTCGGCCGCGTGCGGCGGGGGGACGACGTCGGCGTCGAGGAAGATGAGCGTAGAGCCCGTCGTCTCGGCGACGCCCCGGTTGCGGGTCGCCCCACGCCCGAGGTTCTGAGACTGAAGAACAAGCCGGGCCCGGGGCTCGTCGCGGATCGCCGCGCGGACCCGGTCTGCCGAGTCGTCCGCAGAGCCGTCGTCGACCCAGACCCACTCGTCGACGGAGGAGAGGGCCAGCACCGCCGGGAGCGACCGGTCGAGATCGGCTCCCGTGTTGTAGACCGGGACGACGACGGAGACGCTCATGACCCGACCGCCTCCAGGAGATACGCTTCGAGCCGGTCGGTTGAGTCCGACCAGGAGAACCGGGCGACATCCGCCATACCGGCCTCCGCGATCTCCGCGCGCCGGGCGGGGCGGCACAGGAGGTCCGCGGCGGCGTGAGCGAGTGCACCGGCGTCGTCCACGGGCACCTCGACGAACGACCGCCCCGCCCGCAGGAACTCCGCCGGCCCCCGGCTCGCCGTGGCGACGACCGCGCACCCGCACGCTGCCGCCTCCATGGGCACGAGCCCCCATCCCTCCAGCCGGGCGGTGTGGAGGCACACAGCGGCGCGGTTGTAGATCGCCCGGAGAGCGGGCCGGGGCGGGCGGACATGGAGGTCGACCCAGCCAGGCAACCGGTGACCGGGCGGGCGCGCCGAGATCACGTCCGCGCCGACGTCTGGGACCCTCTCCCGAAGCCGGTCCAGGGCTCCGACCAGGACGTCTGGGCCTTTGACGGGAAGACGATGGTAGAGGGCGACGACCCGTCGCTCTCGATCCGCCAGAGGAACGTCGTGTCCAAACTCTCCGAAGTCCACGGCGTTGGGGACGACGCCGAGCACGGGAGCACCGTGGTCGCGGACGACGTCGGCGATCCAGCCCGCCACCGTCACGTTCTGCAGGCCGAGGTGCCACGTCGCCTCCGCCGCCGGACTCAGGTGCCGCTCGTCGTGCTGGATGAGGTACACGCCCGCCCCGCCCCGCCCGGGGGGAGCATCGGAGCGGTCTCGGGCAGGGGCACTAGTCATGGAGGCGACCCAGGGCGCGGTTTGGTGACCAGTTGCAATAACGGCATCGTAGGTAGAGGAATCCAGTTCCCCCGGCGTCGGCGGCTCCACCGTCCGAACGCCCGCTGCGCTGTGGTACGGCTCCAACCCCACCCCGTGCAGCCGGTCCCGGACCCAAACGGCTACCGACCGCACCGCGCCCCCGACGCCGCCTGGACTCCGCGGCGCTGCAACTGTCACGTCGTGACCGCGGGCGACAAGCCCCTCCGCGTGGCGGTACACGACGGCAACCCCGCCCATCGGCGTCCTCGACGGGGCGGGGAGGACAAACAGAACGCGCACGGGCAGTGGGCTTGCGGGAGCGGCGGGCACGGCCCCGTGCGGCTCCGTCTACACGACAAGGAGGTCGGTCGGCAGCGGCGTCAGGTTGTCCGCCCCGCCCTCTCGCAGCGCGATGACGTCCTCGATGCGGATGCCGAACCGATCCGGCAGGTACACGCCGGGCTCGACCGTCACCGTGGCGCCGACCGGGAGGCGGTGCTCGACCTGCTGAGACAGCCGGGGCCACTCGTGCACGTCCAGGCCGACGCCGTGGCCAAGGCTGTGGGAGAACGCCTCACCCAACCCGGCGTCGTCGATCACGTCACGAGCGACGGCGTCCAGCTCGCCGCCGAGCATGCCCGCACGGGCCGCCGCGATCGCGGCGCGATGCGCCTCCTGTACCAGGCCGTATGCCTCACGGGCCGCCGGGTGAGGCTCGGCGCCCACAGCGACCGTCCGGGTCAAGTCGGAGCAGTACCCGTCGAGCACGCAGCCCATGTCGATCACGACCAGTTCCCCCGGCGAGATCGTACGCGAAGACGGACGGGCATGCGGGAGGGCCCCCCGCGGACCCGACGCCACGATCGGCTCGAACGCCATCGCGCTCGCCCCCCGCCGAAGGTGTTGATAGACGATCTCGGCCGCGACATCCCGCTCCGAGACCCCCGGCCCGAGGAATGGCAGGATCGCGTCGAACACCTCGCACGTGAGCGCCTGCGCCCGGCGAACCGCCTCGATTGCCGCCCCGTCTTTCGCCGCGACGGCCGCTGACAAGAGCTCCTCGACCGGGACGAATTCGATCTCCGGTAGCGCGCGCCGATAGCGGTCGAGCTGAGCCACGGTGAGGCGATCAGCCTGGACCGCGACCCGCCCCGCCCCGCCCAGGAGCCCCGCCGCGGTGACGTAGTCGACGAGCGAGCCCTCAGGCACGTGGACCTCTGCCGCGTCGACCTCGGCCCGAGCCTGGGCTCGGTACCGTCCGTCCGTCACGAAATGGGCCGTAGAAAGACTGCCCACCCCGCCCGGGACCACGAGCACTCCGTTGGATCCAGTGAAGCCGACCGCCCACCGGATGTCGTCCGCGTGCGTGATGAGGACGGCGTCGGCCCCTACGCGCACGCCGAGTTCGCGGACGAGGTCGATCCGCCCCGCCCCGACGGAGGGCGGGGCGGCCGGTGCGGCGCCGTCGCCGGCGACCGTAGGGGGCATCCCGTCGCTCACGACCGCGTGGAGTAGTTCGGTGACTCCGAGGTGATGGTCACGTCGTGGGGGTGGCTCTCGCGGAGCCCCGACGACGTGATCCGGACGAACTGCGCCCGCTCCTGAAGCGCACCGACCGTCGCGCACCCGCAGTACCCCATCGCCGCGCGGAGGCCGCCGACCATCTGGTACGTAACCTCGCCAAGCGTGCCCTTGTACGGCACGCGCCCCTCGATGCCCTCAGGGACGAGCTTCTTGAGGTCGTCCTCGGCGTCCTGGAAGTAGCGGTCCTTCGACCCGGCTTGCATGGCGCCGAGCGACCCCATGCCGCGGTAGTTCTTGTACCGCCGGCCCTCGTAGAGGACGGTGTCGCCGGGGGCCTCCTCCACGCCCGCAAACAGCCCGCCGATCATGACGGTGTCGGCGCCGGCAGCGAGGGCCTTGGGGATGTCGCCGGTCTGCTTAACGCCACCATCTGCAATGACGGGCACGTCGAACCGGCGCGCCGCCTCCGCGCACCGCATCACCGCCGACAACTGGGGGACGCCCACGCCGGCCACGACGCGAGTCGTGCAGATCGAGCCCGGGCCGATCCCCACCTTCACGGCGTCGGCTCCGGCCAGGATGAGGTCCTCGGTCCCCTCAGGCGTCGCGACGTTCCCGGCGACGACCTCGAGGCCGTCGTGGTCCGACTTCACGCGCTCGACGGTCCGCAGCACGCCCTCCGAGTGCCCATGGGCCGTGTCGACGACGACGAAGTCGACGCCCGCCTCGACGAGGGCCGCGATGCGCTCGTGCGTGTCCGGCGTGACCCCGACCGCCGCGCCGACCAAGAGCCGCCCGAACTCGTCCTTGGCCGCGTTCGGGTGCTTCTTCTTTTTCTGGATGTCCTTGAACGTGATGAGGCCCCGGAGCGTCCCGGCCTCGTCGGTCACGGGGAGCTTCTCGATCTTGTGCTCCTGGAGCGTCGCCTCCGCCTGCTCGAGGGTCGTCCCCTCCGGCGCCGTCACGAGGTCGTGGACGGTCATGATGGCGCTCAACCCCGTGGCGTTGTCGGGTTGGAACCGGAGGTCCCGGTTCGTCACGATCCCCACGAGCCGGCGGTCCTCGTCGACGATGGGGATGCCGCCGATCGAGTACCGGGCCATCCGCTCGCGGGCGTCGCCGACGGTGTGCCCGGGGTGGAGCACGACCGGGTCGAGGATCATCCCGGACTCCGACCGCTTGACGCGGCGGACCTCGCGGGCCTGGAGCTCGGCCGTCATGTTCTTGTGGAGCACGCCCACCCCGCCCTCGCGGGCGATCGCGATCGCGAAGCTGGCCTCGGTGACGGTGTCCATGGCCGCCGACACGAGCGGGACGTTGAGGCGAAGCGTCCGCGTCAGCCGCGTCGACGTGTCGACCTCGCGGGGCATG
>JACLAD010011642.1_pt1 | contig 14815 bp, 2 predicted proteins | sample 8027901 | NCBI WGS metagenome assembly JACLAD01 (sample SAMN15725071, study PRJNA655200) | protist metagenome | isolation source: fluorescence activated cell sorting (FACS) single amplified genomes of... | place: Spain: Blaines Bay Microbial Observatory, Mediterranean Sea | collected 2016-07-05 | reverse complement strand
TTTGAACATATATTATTGGTATAAACAATGGCTGAAGTCGAATTAAGTGCAATAACAGAACCGAAAAATGTAAAAACTAAGTTAAACAATGACGATGACAAAATAAAGAATAACAACCAAAACGAAAAGAAACTGATTGATGATGTTAATGTGCAAGAAAATCCACTACGTAAAACTCCATTAACGGAAGACGATCCAGAAGATCCACCGGGAGAGGAAGAGGAGGTGGAGGACGGAGAAGTAGGGGAAAAAAAGAAGAAATTGAAAAAAAAGAATAGAAGGCGTAATCGTACGAGAACAGTTGACCCGTTACAAGAAGTGATTAAAAAAATGTCATGTTTTAACACTGTTGGTTGCGGTGGCTGGTTTATTTTATTATTAATTCTATCAATTGCAGGGTTGCACTGTTTCACTTTGTTTTTTTTCACAAAAAGGTTCACATACATGAACCGTGAAGGAATTTGGATATTTTTATTCCTTGGCATTGTCTTTGTGTTACTGTTTTTATATTTTTTAGTCAGATGGAAAAAATTGACAATTACTTGGTTGAAACGTAATTATGATAGAAATAATTCGCGCCGACGTAATCAAAATCCGGCTGCAGCAATAATGCAGATGTACAACAAGACTCTAGGTATTGAGAAAGGAAAATATTATTTATGGAGATTGTATTTATTTGAATTTATTGAAAATTGGATACAATATTTTAACATGAGAAATATTTATTTATGTACATTACCATTAGCATTGTCTACTACATTTTCAGCTATATTAATTGCTGAGTCATCGTATCGTGCATATGTGATGGCACGAAAAGTATGGTGTGCGAAAAACAATAAAATTACAGTCCGGGAAAAAGATATTCAACTTGCTATTGATATTTTTGTTGATTCGTTTTTTCTTGTTGTACCAATAAGTCTTGCTTTTATGGCTTACGATATGTGGCTATCGGTTGAAGAAACAACATGGATGCTATTTTTCCCAACATTATCATTGTTAGGTAAATTAAGACGATTAATGATTGAAAATTTGAACCAACATGCTGAAAAAATGTTAATGGATGAGCGTGATCGTGTTTCATTTCGAATGAGCACTCATACGCCACGTAGACGTAAAAGTCTCTTTGGTTTAGATTTTAATGAAAAAATTGCTGCAATACAAAATAAACATTTTCCACGATGGGCGAAATTAACAGTATTTATTCTAAGTGTTGTATATGTACTTTTGTTGTTAGTGACTAATATTGTACAACTTGCAAGTATATCAACGTATGAGTCAATGGAATGCCATGAGTATATTAGTGATGATATTAATGCTAAGAAGCATTGGGAAGATGGATGTAAAATTCCTGTACCATTTTGTACGAATTCTCTTGAACCATCGTGTAATTGCGCAGCATTGAACATTGAAAGACACAATATGAGTAAATTAGCTGATAAATTTGTTGATTTAACAGCATTACGGAGGGTGTCTATAAGAAGAGGTAGATTGGAATCTCTGCCGAAAAATATGGAAAAATTGAAAGAGATAAATAGGTTTGATGTTTCTTTCAATCGATTGAAAGAATTTAATGTTGATATTTTGGAATGGAAACGGTTGAATGATCTTCTTCTAATGTATAATAGTATTACTAACCACAATGAAAATATATGGCAACACAAAGAGTTGGTGAACCTAATGGTTAATAATAATAATAAATTTAAAATACCTGAAAAGTTGAAATTGCCTCGCTTATCATTTTTGAGCGCAGCCGAAAACAACATTTCGGTACCAAAATTACATGTTGGCAATTTACCTTCCATTTATCATTTGTATTTGAATGGGAACATATTAAGGTCATCGATGAATGAACTTGCGACTTTAAAAGATTCCTTAACATATTTGGGGATTGCAAGGTGCCAACTAACGGACTTGAAAGGCTTAGAATCATTAGAAAATTTAATATATTTGGATGCCAGGAATAACAGTATTGCATCCGTATCGGCTGAGATCAAAACCCTAATTAAAAGTTACAATGATTTTGAGTCATATTTCTCTGGCAATCCAGTTTGTGCAACTGATATAGAATTGGATTGCAAACCGCTATGTTCAGAATATTGCTGGTCGCGGAAATTTCATGGAGATGGGATCTGCGATGAATCTTGTGATTCAAAACAATGCAATTTTGACGGAGGAGATTGTGTATGATAGGAATACGGGAATATATATATATATATATATATATATATATGAGTAAGAGAACATTTTATATATGCTATTCGTACGCGAGAGTATTTTACATTTTACATTTTACATATTACTGTGTAAACATTTTAAAAAACTTTAAATTTTAACCGTCACCTATCACTAATATTGATAATGATACACAATATTATTTTCACATGCTCTGCTCAGGAGATTAGGGAAATTGGAAATTGGGAAATTACGAACGTACGAATCAAAAGTATGATAGTAAATTTAAAATTTTAACAACTTCTTCCACGGCTTTGCAACAATCTTCTCCTTCGACTACCTTTCATCTCTGTACACTCGAGATCATATTTTACCCCAGTCACTTTTACAGTACATTTACTCAATTCACCTTGATTATCAGAAACTGTTATAATATTGGTTGTTTCTTCCGTGGTACATGCAGGATATACTAACGACTTTTGACAACGATCACGTGCTTTACCATCTTTTGTACAATCGTACACAGTAGTTACAATTCCTTTCGTTTTATCAAATGTAATATCTTCTGCATTTAAAAATATATCCTTTTGATTTGATGCACTAACTTTAAACATTAACGCATTTGCAGCTGTATGAACATGTACGTCCACAGCATTTTCAGCATATAAATTCATATGTTTTGTTGGCTCGCATGTACTTGCTTTACCATATTCTGCACTTGTGAAAAACTTTTTCAAATCGCCTGCAATGCCATGCATATTCATCAATCGTTTGCAAAAATTATTTTCGTCTGTTGTTTCTTTTTTTATTAGACATGTTTCATATTTTTTTCTTTTTTCTTCTGCCTCAGCTATATCATTTACTTTCTTTTCTTTTTCTTTTTCAGCTTTTTTTCTGCCTTTTTCTTTTTCATCTTCCTCTTCCTTTTTACGGATTGCATCATCTTTATCATATTTTTTGGAAAATTTTTCCATTGTTGATCGATATTTCGTTTTCGGCTTGGTTTCTGCTATATATGCAATCCATGCAGCTTGTTTCTTTTCTTCAGTAAATTGAGGTTGATTCTTCCCTGGTTGTTTCCCACAACCACAACAATGTTTTTCTGCTCCGTTTCCAGTAGGGATATTGCCATAACCAGGTTTGATAACTCCATTTACACAATGTTTTTCTTTATAGTCTTCACATCCTTCATTATAAATATCATGACGTTCATCATTCCATCCAGGTGTGTCAATACATGTATCCTGTACTTTTGCTAGCTCCAGCAGAGCTATTGCTTCCGTTTGACTAGATGATTTTTTATGGAATATCACGTTTTTTTTATACATATTTTTCAATTTGCATTTATCTTTATTGATTCTGCAATTGTTGCCGCAGATCACATTTGCATTATTATCATTTAACTTGTTTTCCCTACATTTTGTTGTGAAGTCATCAACCTGGTTGAACTTAGGTTTCGTTGTACACTCCATACTTTGTTCACATTCATCATATTCTACATAAGTGTCACCAGCAATTTTTAATGCATGTTGTAAATGATGTTTTGTTTCATTATTTTTGTTTGTTACTGTTCGAAGTTTACTTTCAACTGCACATATGAAACATTGAAGCATATTACCATTTGAATAAGGGTACTCAGATGATGAACGGAATCGTGTGCAATCACCTTTTTTTATTACAGTCTCGTTTTTATAGTCTGTACTAGTGGCAGTCCAAGATTTTTTCGTATCTTCAAAACGTGATAGATCAACAAGATGTGGAGCATAAGGCACTAGATTCCTTTTCATGCGTTGAGTGTGTTCCGTCAGCCACCAGAATGTGTTCTTTACCAATGGTACATACATATCAGAAAATCGATCAGAATCTTGATAATAATTTGGACAATGCCATGCCAATTCTTCAGAAAACTTTGCTTCATTTGCAACTTTTATCAATTCTGCTATAGCTTCTTGCATCCCAAAGGATATACATTGTGCTTCTTCAGCATTGTGTTTCGTAAATCCAAAAAGGGGCATAAGTACGTCTTTAATGTTTTTCTTATAAACATTTTTATATGATTCTCCATTAAATACAGTAGATAAGAGTTCTGATTCTTTTCCTCTTTCGTACAAATCATCCTTTTGCGCAAGTCTACTACCATCATATTTGACCCCGCTTTCTTGTGAACAATAATAATTGTGATATTCATAAATAGCATCGTGTCTTTTTGTCTTATAATCTGTGACCGTGAAAGTATTCGAACTTCTTTTTTTAGCTGCTTCTGTTTCTGCTTCTTCCAATTTATCCGTCGTTGTTATATTTTTATCCAAGTCAACTGTTCCGTTACCTTTAGAGTCTTTCGAAGACGACGTTGTTACATTTTTATCCAAGTCAACTGTTTCGTTATTTTTGGCCTTCGACGAGGCTCCACCGGCTGTGGCGAAGACGCGTTCGCGGCTTCCGCCTACCGTTTGGTCTTCGGAGTTCTTCGCCCCCCTTTCCCTCTGACGGCTGCTGGGAGAGGAGCCTTCTTTCGCCGTTTGATTGAGAATTGTATATGCGCCTATTTCACCTCTTAAACCTCGTGGACCTATGCTACCGCGATCCCCTTTTAAACCTTGAGCACCTTTATCACCTTTTGGACCAGTAGCACCTTTTAAACCTTGAGCACCTTTTGGGCCTTGTATACCTTGATCACCTTTTAAACCTTGATCACCTTTTGGGCCTTGTATACCTTGATCACCTTTTGGACCTGTATGTCCAATGGGTCCAATATTACCTTGATCACCTTGTACACCCTTATCGCCTTTTTCGCCTTTTTCACCATCTCTACCACGTGGTGCACTAAACTCAATCCAATTTCCTATATCTTGATATGGTTTTTTATTTTTTGAATTAAATGATTTTTCAGCAATAAACATAGAATCATGTTTAGCATCTTTCGCAGATCTTGAAAAAACATAATCACCTTTCACAAAATTTTTATTCAATGCAAAAGTTACATATTTCAAACCAAGACCTGGTGTACCTTGCTCACCTTTTAAACCTTGTATACCTTTGTCGCCTTTTAAACCTTGTACACCTTTATCGCCTTTTTGACCATCTATACCTTTTAAACCTTGTACACCTTTTAAACCTTGATCACCTTTTGTACCTTTATCGCCTTTATTACCTTTTGGACCAGGCATACCTTGTTCACCTTTTAAACCTTGATCACCTTTTGACCCTTGATCCCCCTTTGGACCTTTCATTTTTGACATACGTTCAACTTTGCCTTCCAACATTTTAAATGCATTTTCTGTTGTGACTAATTCACGTGCAACCATTTCAACATCTGCAGCATCTTGTAAACTGACAATATGAATACCATCATTATATACACCTTTACTACAATATTTCTTTGGTCCTTTCAAATGTATACCGTAGTGTGTTAATTCATTATACAACACAGCCTTACATCCTTTTGGAATTTCAATGGCAACTGCTTTCCAAACTTTGGTATGGGTAAAACCTAAATTCCCACTTTTTTTATTGACTGTACCGACTACTTTTTGATATTTACAATCTTGATATAATATTGCGTCATTTTGACATATTTCTTTCTCTAAATTACCTAGCTTTAATGGTGCAACGCCACCATTAGTACCAACAATTGGACTAGTAACTTTTTGAGACAACGTTGCTTTGCATAATGCTATCAAAACAATGAAAATAACAAGTTTTGCACTCATGTTGTTTTTGATATGGCAAATGTATCCGATCGTTCATCTACACTCTTTATATCTGTCTATCTATCTTTTTCTATATGTATATACCACCTTCGATCCAATAAGCCCCCCTTTCTCACGGACGAAGGAAAATTGAATTCTGTTTCCTCGAAAATCAAAGGTGAAAAATCAATACTGTGCCGTTTTATTTCGAGGATGAATACGGTTATGCAGTAGGGTTCTGGAACGGTAATTTATTTACATAGACACAGCATTAGGAAGGATATGATTTATTTTACATGAGTCACAGGCTTCATGAAATATTTACATAGACACAGCATTAGGAAGGTTTATTTACATAGACATAGCATTAGCATTTCATTTGGGTGGATTGTAGTGAAAATTTTTAAATCCACGTGTGACAATCAAAATACAAACAGATAGCATTATTGTTTTTCCTATCACTACAATATAGTAGTAAGTACAAGAATAATCCTAAGTTGACCTATTATATTTTATTATACTAACAAGTACATTATGGGTAGTTTCATTTTATTTTTACTCTGCCCGACAAATCAAACAAAAAATCGACGAACAAAAAATGACTCTTCATGTCGACGCACCATTTTATAAATTGTACTGTATTATCAGCCCGGAAGGTGCAAGATGAAGTACAGCAATCGATACCAATTATGTTAAAAATAATCTTTCACATGCACGAATAAATGGATTTTATAGGTATACATTAGATATGCCATGTACCCACTATACCTATAATATAAAGTACACATCCTTTTCGGTTAATTGATAAATATGACAAATCACATAGTTTTTTTAAACAAAATCCATTTATTGTGCCTCACACCATATGCTATTCCGTTCTGGATCACCGCAGGCCATCTTTCATCAGTTTTAGGATTTGGATACAACATTTCACAATGCTATTACGTGTTAATTATTTTGCAAATTGCACTTCGGACACCTTGGATATGGTACCTAAATTAGTCAAAATATATATATATACCCTTTCATAAGGCACACATGTACATTGGGGTGTGAAATTGGAAAAGAAACAAATGGATTGACAGATAGAAACACATATAGTTCAATATAATACTTACGTTTATTTTATATTTTCACTTGCCTCTTAAATATATTTATAACTTTTCTACATTTGTGTGTATAAATATATAAAACGTTATTATTTATAATACATATTGGATAGAAAAATAATTTTTTTTTTAGTTCAAAAAAACAAATTGCACTTATAGAAAAATTGTTTAGGGTATATTTTTTTTATCAAATATTATAGATCGATTTTCTCTTTCAAGAAATTACAGACATAAATCAAATAATGAATTTTCAAATTATTTTCCTGTTATTCCTTTTATTTCATGTAGGAAAGACTTGTGATACACCGAATTGGGAAGACAGTGTAAGCTATAAATGTCAGGATTATCGTGATAATGGGTGGTGCGAGGGTGGTACGGTTATTTCAAATTATAAGGGATATGGTGCCGAACTTAATTGCGAAGGATGTGGAAAAATATGCCCAAATTGTCCTGCAGGACATTATTCGGCTTCATCTGGATGCCTACCATGCCAAGTAGGCTTTTACCAAAACGAAGAGGATCACACCCAACCAAGTTGCAAAGCATGCGATACGGCATGCAATGCAGGTTCATATTTAATTGTTGGCGGATGCCCGGAAGGCGGTATCGAAAAAGGTCAATATTGCGAAGCATGTCCCGTTGCAAAGTATACAGATGGAAATTATATGGAAGAAAACAATAATCAACCAACAGTTTGCATCGATTGTCCACCTGGATTTTATCAAGACGTAGTTGGTCAAAATGAATGCAAAGCGTGCGAGACGGGCCAATATCAAGATTCAAATACTGGGACAACATCTTGTAAACCATGTAATTCTGGTACATTTCAAGACGAACAAGCACGATCATCCTGTAAACAATGCTTAAAAGGGCAATATCAAGATTTAAATACCGGCCTAGCATCATGTAAACCATGCGGAACTGGAGAATATCAAGACGTTCTTGGCCAAACCAGCTGCAAAAATTGTGATACTTCTTGCAATGCAGGTTCATTTTTAGGTGGCACAACATGTTCTGGTGGAAGTCAGACGAAATCAAAATTCTGTGAGCAATGCCCAAGTGGAAAATATTCAGATGCCAATTTGAACACATTAACCATTTGTAATTCGTGTGAAATTGGAAAATTTCAAGATGCAACTGGTCAATCATCATGTAAATCATGTACACCTGGTAATTATCAAGACGAAGAAGGAAAATCTGCATGTAATGAATGTTTAGAAGGGAAGTACCAATCTGGGAACGATTACACAAAATGTGTTGATTGCACAACGACATGTAGCTCTGGAGAGTTTTTTTCAGGCTCGAGTTGTCCATTAGGAGGTACAGAAGATAAAGGTAATTGCACTACATGCGATAAAGGGACGTACATGGATAATTCAAATCACGAAAATACCCGATGTAAAAGTTGTGGAAAAGGAAAGTATAACGAAGACCAAGGTTCGACATCTGAAACAAAATGCTTAAATTGCCCACAAGGTAAATATTCCGACCAAGAAGGACTAACTGGTGCAACATCCTGTAAATTATGTGATCTCGGTTACCATTCTACATCCGAAGGAGCAATATCAAAAGATACTTGTGTTGGATGTGCGAAAGGTAAATATGGGGCTTCAGATAGAACAGCTTGTACACTATGTCCGGGTGAAACATTTTCTGATGCAGCAGATCCAATTGGATCGGTAAATGAGTGTAAGAATTGTCCAAGTGGTTCTAAATCAAATACAGACAAAACAGCATGCTCTACTTGTGATGCGGGTAAATATTATGATGGACAGAACTGTGCAAATTGCCAACCATGCGAAAAAGGTACATATCGTTCAGATTGTGGTGCCAGCAGTGAAGGAACTTGTAAAGACTGTGCCAGTGGGCAGTATAAAGATATCGAAGGCAATCATGACTCCAAATGTACAACATGCAGTAATGGCCAATGGACCGATGGTCAAACAAAACAACAAGCGTGTTCCATGTGTCATACCGGGAAAGCTGGTACAGATGGTAAATGCCAATACACATGTACTGGGCCGTCCAAACGACCTTCGGCTGCACGGGATAATTGTGTAGATTTACGAATCCCAAATTACGTAACTCCATATAAAAAATTTAAAGCGCCTGATACTAGCGATAGTATAGCTTTCACCGAGTCAACACAATTGCAAGTGTTTGATGAATTTTCATTTCAATTCCAACTTTATGGCGGTAGTACATGTAGTAACCTAAACACTACCGTTGAATTATGCTCTGATAGCGATGGTGAAAGATGCTTTGTTCCTGCATTTGCAAATCCCTTGGTCAAAAATAGTGCGACATATACACCTGAAATGATTATCGCTGGAACAGGAGTAAATTGTCCAAAACAAAACAATCAATATTACGTAAAAGCAACAATTAAAAAGCCACCAGATAATTTATGTTTTTTAGAAGGCGATTTGCAAAAAGTATTTGAAAGCAAACCTATCAAAGTAAACGCAAACGCAAAACCTAGTATTGCAAAGCCAACACTAGAAACGGAGCCAATATATGCGACAACACTTTTCTATGAATGCAAGATCCAAAAAGGCATACAAGATAAGGATGGGGTAACGACATCACATCACAAATTAGAATTATTTCAAATAAAGAATCGAAATTCAGTTAAAAATATGATACCAATAAAAGATGGAAATGATTTAGTCGGATATGGTCCTTCATTTTCTTTACTTGATCCAAATTCAGATCCAGCAATACAATGCATAGCGCAACCAACTGATGGATGTGACATAGGAGCACAGGAAGCCAGCGAAGAAAGAAAAGTAACGCCCTTTACGATCATGCCAAGTTCAGTAACTGCTCGAGGGGGTGAAAATATAACATTACAAGGCGCAGGTTTTGTACCCGGAACACCATATACGTTACGAATTAAGAAAGGAATGGATGAAAAAACGGTAATTGGTAACGCGGATACCATGAGTCATATATCGTTTGTTACTCCATCATGGGAAAAAGATGCTGGAACTGTACAAGCTGACTTGATAAAAGGTAAATTTTGGCAATATCATGGTTGCTATAGAACAACTACTACACCACCCAAAGTGTTTACCGATATAGCTGGTGAAGTGAACATACAAAATTGCTTCGAAAAATGCAATAGAGTATCAACATATGTAATAGGAATTACGCAAGGTAAATGTATATGCTATGAGAATAAAGAAGCCGGCTCGCAATTGGTTACTACAAATTTAATAACCCCAGCAGCTTCATCGCTATGTACGAAAATATGTACTGTTCCTGTCAAGCATATTTGTGGAAGTACAACAAATGATGTTTATGCCTTTTATCAAAATGATGATAATCAAGGAAATAAAAAAGAGATGCCAACAGAAATGTTTTCCATAAAAATGACAGCACCAGATCCGATAACTAATTTAATAGTTGCACAAAAATCTGAGAGACAAATTCAATTGAGTTGGAATGCGCCATCTTATACTGGAGGTGGCAGTTTGTCATATGCGATATATAACGGGGATACTATTGTTAAGAACGATGCTACAGATACAAATATTATTATTCGTAATTTAGATGCATCCCGTTTGTACACATTGCGCGTAGAATCTCGAAATGGGGAATTGAAAGCAAGCAGAGTAGAAATAAACGCAACAACAAACGCTCCCATTGCACCATATTCCCCATCATGGCCTAGTGGTGAGATTGCTTCATTTACACATAAAGTCGTGAATACCGTGCCAAAAGTCGATGTTGAAATAAAATGGAATACACCAACGTACGATGGTAATGCAGAGATTACATCGTACGAGCTATTACAACAAGGGGAAACTTCATCTTGTGCAGGTTCAAATGGCAATAATGGAAATGAGCAATGGACGACATTGCCAAGTACACCAACCACATATACAATAGCAGATGTTGTTCCAGATACCACCCATACATTTCAAATTAGGGCAAAAAATTCTGCTGGCACTAGCAAAGCAAGCGAAACAGTTGAAGTGTTTGTACCAGGTAATTCGAAAGATATTTTAGTTGATCAAAAACATGGCAACGATACGCTTTGCAAAGAGTGCGAATCGGATACAATATGTTCTTATCCGTGCGCAACAATTGGTAAGGCATTTATGATAGCAAATGTTTCTGGCCAAACGATCCGTATTAATACAGGAGAATATTATGCCAACAATGTAGTTCCTCGAGTGAAGTTATTAAAAGTTACTGCATCAAATTCAAACGCAAAAGTTTTGATACATTGCGAAAGATCTGCTGCCTGTTTTCGAAGCAACAACAGTGCTTTTATAAATTCAAATGGTGTGGAAGAACGATTTAATTATTTCCCAGCATTGTTTGATGGCCTGACAATTGCCAATGGTGAAAATGAAGACGGAGGTTGTATCACCGCAACGGATGCTTCACGTTTTAAAATTAAAGATACAATTTTTGATAATTGTGTTGCTAGCCAATCGGGCGGAGCATTGTATGCTAAAGGTGCTACTGATATTACCATAGAAAATGTGACATTCAAAAACAACAAAGCAACATTATATGGAGGTGCGTTGAGAATATCGGCAACAGCAAAGACAACTATTACCAAAACAACGTTTTTGAACAATGTTGCATCGGTTGGAGGAGCATTTGCATTGATCCCAACAAACTATGGAAAATCAAAGACAACAGGTGGCAACAATGCTGCTTCAACAACAGATAGCATCAGTGGAGAGGCTGAAAATCGACAAAAATTAATATTAGAAAGTAGTGAATTTGTTGAAAATATAGCCAGTAGTGCAACAACATCTGATATACAAAATGATGGTGGAGGTATATTCATGTTTGAAGCCAATTCGAAAATAAAAAATGTTTTATTTACAAAACAAAGTGCAAAGCATTTTGGTGCAGGCATGTTTGCAAAGATGAGCGTAGTGGACATCCAAGATTCTCAATTTATTGAAAACACAATCACAGATATTGGTGGAGGTGGTGGAATAGGATGTTTGTCTTCAGAGTTCATTATTACTAATCTGAATGTGACGCAAAACGTTGTGAAAAAGCAAAGTAATGGTGGAGGCGCAAGTTTCACATTTTGTTCCCCAATAATTTATAACTCGTTGTGGTCGAATAATAAAGCCATTGGGGGGAACGGAGGTGGTATTTATTTTGGAACCATGTCAGAACCTGAATTCATTGGAAAAACAGAGGATGTAATAACATTTTCAAACAATGAAGCTTTAAATGGAGGAGGAATATCATGCAATGATTGTACTGGATTAAAAACCGCAAAAGTTGCATTCATCTCTAACAAAGCATTACAAAACGGAGGTGCCATAGAGCTTGTATCTACTAGAAGTACAAGCATACAAAGTACTACATTTAAAGGTTGTTCCGCTGACAACAATGGTGGTGCGTTGTATAGTTATTCATCAATGCAAATAAGTGTCGATACATCCGAATTTATATCAAACAAAGCAACAAAAGGTGGTGGTGGTGGTATATATTGGGGATTTCCTGAAATAGTTATGAAAAGTATAGTAACTATTAACAATTTACCAATTAAAATCAAGCAGCAGACTGTCATGGAAATAAATAATACAGCCAATTATGGGAATTTTATAGCTAGTGCAGCTCATAGTATATTTATGATGGATGGCCCATCACATAAGAGTTCAACAGTAGAAAATAATTATCCTACTTTAGAATTTAAAGGAAGTTATGAAGAACGCATTTACCAACCATCCAAAGCAAATGATTGGGGCGCATTATCTGGTGGGCAGAATGTACAATTGAATGCAAATGGAAACGAAGTTCGATATTTAAAACTAGCACTACTGGACTGGTACAATCGAATAGTAACATCTTCCTCTGATATCATCAAATTAGTCAAAAGTGGAATTGAATTTGTTGGTTCAACTGAAATTCCATGCCAAAATGGTATTGCAATTTTTGACGATTTTAAAGTTGTTGCAGAACCGGCTTCAGAGGTGAATTTAAAATTTGAAGCAGATACAGTTAAATTGTTACGAGGACCAGGATTTAATTTGAAAATTCGAAATTGTACCATCGGTGAGTTTTTGAACACGGAGGTACCAACTAGACCATGCGAAAAATGTATAAAAGGAAAATATGGAGATGAAATTGGTAAACAAAGGAGCTGTAAAATTTGTCTTCCTGGATTGTATCAAGATGAAAATGGAGCAACTAAATGCGATGCGTGCATTGATGGGCAATTTCAATCGAAAAGAGAACAAACTAGTTGTGAACAATGTACACCTGGAAAATATACGGATTCCATAAAAACTGGGAAAACGTCATGTGCAAAATGTGATGTTGGACAATATGGAACTGCTGATGGAACATGTATGAATTGTGAGGCGGGTAAATATAGCAGTGAAAGCGGGGTGGCATCATGTATTGATTGTCCTATGAATAAATATAATAATGAGAATGGAGCAACATCGTGTAAGTTATGCCAAGAGGGAAAGAGAACAGATTCTTTGACAGGGCAAATAACATGTCAATCAAATTGTCCAGCGGGAAAGTATAAAGGCAAAGATGATGATGTTTGCTCAGATTGTGAAGCAGGAAAGTATAGTGTTGCAGGAGCCGGGTCATGCACAATGTGTGACCCTGGTCGAGCATCAGTAAAAGGTGAAGGTGCGGAAACAGAAGCAGACGGATGTACTGAGTGTAGTATTGGGCGATATACAAGTGTGAAAGGTCAAAAATTTCAATGTGATCTATGTCCAGTAGGAACATTTTCATCAAAAACTGGTCTAAGTAAATGCGATGATTGCCCAGCTGGAATGTATTTAAGTCAAAAAGAAGTAAAAGAGCAGGAAGCCTCTGGTGCTGTGAAAACATCATGTAATGAATGCCCAGAAGGCAAATGGACTGTTGGTGAAACTGGTAGAAGCTCATGTACTCGTTGTTTGCCTGGTGAAGAGTATAATAAAGCCGCAAAACGATGTTTTAAATGCGAAAGGGGAAAATATTCCTTCCATAGCAATGACCAAATTCGTTGTATCGATTGTCCACTTGGTGCTGAATGTCCAGGAGGAACTGTGTTAAAAATTAAACGTGGTTGGTGGGTAAGCGGCAATGGAAAACAGGCAAATATATCGGATTGTGAAAAGAATATAACTTTTACAACATGCATACAAACAGGGATAAAAGAAGGAGCAAATGCCACCGATAAAGCGAAAAATGAAGGATATCTTGGAGATTGCAAAATGGATATACGACAAGGCAATGCAATTTTAGAATTTTATGATGAATGTAGTGTGAAACGTAAAATTACACCATGTGGTTTAACTGTGAAAGATCCATTATGCCATATCGATGAATTCAAACATACGGAACCATGCATAGCATGTTGGGATAATCGCGAAAAAGATGAGATCAATAATACTTCATCCTTGTGGGAAACATGCAATACAAAAGGTGGATATGGCGGCAGACTTTGTCAAAAATGCTTACATGGGTTTGCAAGAAATGCTAGCACAGCTCGCTTATGCCGTCCATGTGGTGAAACGGAAACCAATTATTTATTAATCTTCTTAGGTGTATTTATTGCATTTGGATTTTTAATGGCATTTATAAAAATAAATATGAAGGAAGCTGGGGCTAGTTCGACTTCTGGTGCGGCACAAAAAATATTTTTAAATTATTTACAAACGGTAAGCCTTGCTGCTAGTTTCCCATTAAATTGGCCTTGGACGATTGAAGTGATGTTTAATGTGCAATCATCAGCATCGAGTTTCTCAGATCAATTAATGGATTTTGATTGTGAAATGGCGAAATCGACAGCGTTGAACGTATTTTACCAAAAGCAAATTTTTTTCTTCACACTGCCAATTTCATTAATTATTA